>Ga0209526_10002002_pt1 | contig 13683 bp, 10 predicted proteins | sample JacPinW_OM2H0_M1_FD_188566 | JGI IMG/M metagenome (GOLD analysis project Ga0209526, IMG submission 188566) | Forest soil microbial communities from Algoma, Ontario, Canada - Jack Pine, Ontario site 1_JW_OM2H0_M1 (SPAdes) (version 2) | ecosystem: Environmental > Terrestrial > Soil > Boreal... | reverse complement strand
CGCCGACTTGATCACCGCCGCTGTCCTGGCTATGCGCGCCGACTCCGGCGCGGCCCGCAGGCATGTGGCCAGGGCGCTCGCCGCCGTCGATCCCGCCGAATGCGGGCTGGTGGCCGCCCGGGCCCGGCGGGCCCTCGGCGTCGCGGCGCTCGCCGACGGCAGCTACCTCCTGGCGTTCACCCAGCTCCGCGGGTTGTTCACCGACGACGGCACGCCCCTGCACAACTACGCCTCCTACCTAGGGGTGGCGGATCTCGCCGCCGCCGCGGTCCGCGCCGACCGGCGGATCGAAGGACACGACGTCATCGAGCACGCGCTCAGCCACCTCCACGGCATGGCCTCTCCCCGCCTCGAGCAGCTCATCGCCCGGACCCGCGGCATCCTCGCCGGCCCAGCCAAGTCAGAAGCCTATTTCGACAAGGCGCTCTCCGATCCCGCCGGGGACCAGTGGCCATTCGAGCGGGCGCAGCTTCGTCTTGACTACGCCGAATGGCTGCGGCGCCGCCGCCGGATCAACGACGCCAAGCCCGCACTGACGCAGGCACTGGGAACCTTCCGGCGACTAAGGGCCCGGTCATGGGCGCAGCGGGCCGAGGCAGAGCTAAGAGCGTGCGGCGTGGCCGTCGCCGGCGCGCCCGGCGAACGTGACGCCCTGTGGGAGCTCACCCCCCAGCAGCGCCAGATCGTCCGCCTGGCCAGCGAGGGCCTGACCAACCGCGAGATCGGCGACCGGCTCTTCCTCTCACCGCGCACGGTCAGCTCGCACCTGTACCGGTCCTATCCCAAGCTTGGGGTAGCCGGCCGCCACCAGCTACGCGACGTGATCGCCCGGGCCAGCACAGCAACGCCAGCACACCAAGGCGCCGGAAGCGAGGCTCTTCCTTAAGTCGTTGCCCTCGACGAAACAAGCACGCGCTGTTGCCGCCCCCGTGCGCGCTTTCCCTGCTGAGCAGCCCGCACCGGCCTGCGCGCCAGGTGCAGTCATGTTGCGGATACCCAGGCCGCGGCCTCGCTCCGCAGGATGGCATCAAGACTCCACCAGGAAGGGACCACCGAGATGAACGCCCGACCGAACATCGTTCTCGTCCACGGCGCGTGGGCCGACGGCTCCAGCTGGAGCGGCGTCATCGAGCGCCTGCAGGCCGACGGCTACCATGTCACCGCGCCCCAGTTCCCATTGACCGCGCTGGCCGATGACGTCGCCCGGCTGCGCCAGGTGCTGGACCTCCAGGACGGCCCCACCATCGTGGCCGGACACTCCTACGGCGGCCAGGTTATGACCGCCCTCGGCACCGACGCCCCCAACGTCACCGGCCTGGTCTACATCGCGGCGTTCGGCCTTGACCAGGGCGAATCGCTCGGCGCGCTGCTGTCGCAGGGGCCGGTGACCCCGGCGCTGGCGCACCTGTTCACCGACAAGCAGGGCTTCGGCTGGCTGTCCGAGGACGACTTCGTGAACCACTTCGCCGCCGACGTCGACCCGGTCCAGGCCAAGGTGATGCATGCCGTGCAGCAGGCCCTGGCCATGTCCGCCTTCGGGGACGTGATGGGCGTCCCGGCCTGGAAATCGCTGCCGTCCTGGTACCTGGTCGCCGCCGACGACCAGGCGCTGCCGCCTGATGCCGAGCGGCAGTTCGCCGCCCGCATGGGCGCCACCACCGTCGAGATCCCGTCGAGTCACGTCGCGATGGTCTCTCACCCCGACGACGTGGCACAGCTCATCAAGACGGCGGCCGAAGCCGTGCTGGCTACGAGCTAGTGAGCCGGTTCGGAGATGCGTGAGCGAGGCCGCTTTTGGCCGACGGGGCCAGGACAAGGGCCACATGCCCGCTAGGACGGGCTGTGGTCATCCGCGAGGCGGGCACGGCAGCGAATGCTGCGCCCCGCTGCCGGTGGCTAGCGCGGCGACAGTACGCAGAACTCGTTGCCCTCGGGGTCGGCCAAGACCGTCCAGGAGACCTGGTCGCCTTGGCCGACGTCCGCAGGAGTGGCGCCCGCATCGCGCAGCCGCGCTACCTCAACGGCGGGATCGTCACCACGGTAGGGGGCCACGTCGGGATGCACCCGGTTCTTGACCACCTTCTTGTCGGGCACCCGCCCGAACTCCAGGTAGGGTCCAGCGCCTTCGGGAGACCGGAGCCCGACGATGTCGTCCTCGGCGTACTTGATCTGCCAGCCTGCTGCATTCACCCAGAACCGCGCCAGAGTCGCGGGATCGCCGCAGTCGGTGAGGATCGCGGCAACGGGGCCAGTGTCGCGATAGATGTCCCGCGGCTCCAGCACGCAGAACTCGTTGCCCTCCGGATCAGCCATGACAACCCAGGGCACGTCGCCCTGGCCGATGTCGACCGGCCTGCCTCCCAGGTCCTTTGCACGACTGACCAGTTCGGCCTGATGCGCGGCGGAGGTGCTGGCCAGGTCTAGGTGCACGCGGTTCTTCGCGGTTTTCGCCTCGGGCACCAGGACGAATACGATCGGCACGGCATTGGGGTCAGGATAGGTGTATGCGGCCGGCCACACGTCGACCTCTTCCTGCGTCTCGTCGGCTATCTGCCAGTCGAGGACGCTGGACCAGAACCGCGCCAGCCCGGAGGGGTCGTTGGCGTCGGCCACGAGGTGGACCAGGCGTGTCGGCACAAGGCTTAACCTTCCAGAAAGGCGTGAACGATGCCAGCTACATGCGAGCGTGTCCATGACGGAACGAGGGCGGGACAACTGGCCGTATGGTGGTGGACACCTGGTCGTAATACATGTGGACACTTGGTCGCCCGGTCGAGGCCAAGTTAGACGCTCGCATCCCGATAGCACACGGCCAGCCTGGTTCCAATGCGAGCCGCGCCTCGTGGGGGCGGGTTCGCCCGCGTTGGGGCGCGGGTAAGATCACCACGCGATGTTCACGCAGCGTTCCGCCGCTCCCGCCGTGCGCGTTGCGGGCGTAACCAAGCGCTTCGGCGCGACGGTGGCGCTCGCGGGGGTCGATCTCGAGGTCGCCGAGGGCACGGTCTTCGGGCTGCTCGGGCCGAACGGAGCCGGGAAGACCACGCTAGTGCGCGTGCTCGCGACCCTGCTCGCGCCGGACTCGGGGCACGCCGAGGTCTTCGGGCGCGACGTGGTAGACGAGGCGCCAGTCGTTCGCGAGATGCTGGGCCTGACCGGGCAGTTCGCCGCCGTCGACGAGATCCTCACTGGGCGCGAGAACCTGCAGATGTTCGGGCGTCTCTTCGACCTCTCGCGGGCGGAGGCGGGTAGGCGGGCCGTCGAACTGCTGGAGCGCTTCGACCTCGCGGACGCGGCCGACCGCCCGGCGCGCACGTACTCCGGAGGGATGCGCCGTCGGCTGGACCTCGCGTCGAGCCTGCTCACGCGCCCGCGGATTCTGTTTCTCGACGAGCCGACCACCGGGCTCGATCCGCGAAGTCGCAACGAGATCTGGGGGATCGTGCGGGAGCTTGTCCGTGAGGGGACGACAGTCTTGCTGACGACTCAATACCTCGAGGAGGCCGATCAGCTTGCGGACCGGATCGCGGTGATCGATCACGGGAGAGTGGTCGCGCAGGGCACGGGCAACGAACTGAAGGACCGCGTCGGGGGGCAGATCCTCGAGGTCGAGCTGAGCACCGCCGCTCAACGCGACGAGGCGCAGTCCGTGCTCGCCCGGGTGGGCTGCGGCGATCCGGCGCCGGGCGAGCGCCTGGATCGGCTCACGCTTCCAGCTCCGCGTAATGGACTAGAGCTCATCGAGGACGCTGCTTCGGCGTTGCGTCACGCGGGTATCGGCGTCAGCGACCTGGGGCTGCGCCGCCCGACGCTAGATGACGTTTTCCTGCAGCTCACGGGTGCGTCGCCGAGCGAGGACGGCGCGGGTCCGTCGGCGTCCGTGAGCGCGGGCGGCGCGCAGGCGGCGACGGGTCCGCACAGCGCGGCCGACAACCGAGCGAGGAGATTCCTGGCGCTGCGGCGTCCCTCGCTGCTAGGCATCCGTTCCGCCATGACCGACGCGGGCGTGGTCACCGCGCGCAACCTGCGCCACTTTATCCGCCAGCCCCAGCTACTGATCTTCTCGACGATCCAGCCGATCATGTTCGTGCTGCTGTTCGCCTACGTGTTCGGCGGCGCCCTGCGAGGCTCGCTCGCTGGGGGAGTCACGTACATCGACTTCCTTCTGCCCGGTATCTTCGTGCAGTCGGTGGCCTTCCGCGCGACGCAGACCGCGGTCGGCCTTTCGGAGGACCTGGAGCGCGGGGTCGTTGACCGCTTTCGTTCGATGCCGATGGCCCGGTCGGCCGTGCTGCTCGGGCGCACAGTTGCCGATCTCGTCCGCAACGTCCTGATCATCGGCTTGATGATTGTCGTCGGCTACGTGATCGGCTTTCGCTTTCACGCCGGACTACTCGGCGCACTCATGTCCGTCGCCGTCGTGAGTGCCTTTGGATTTGCACTGAGCTGGATCTTCGCTTTCGTTGCGCTGGCAGTGGGCGGCGCCGAGGCAGCGCAGTCGGCTGGTTTCGTCGTCATCTTCCCGCTCGTCTTCGCGAGCTCGGTCTTCGTGCCGGTATCGAGCATGCCGGACTGGCTGCAGGCCTTTGCGAAGGTCAGCCCCGTCACACTGACGGCGAACACGGCACGGTCGTACGCGCTCGTTGGCGGCGTGCCTAGCTCGCTGGGAGGAACGGCGGCCTGGATCCTGGGGCTGCTGGCCCTGTTCATTCCGCTATGTGTCTGGCGATACCGCCGGATGAGCTGAGCAAGCGAGATGTTCGTTGTCGCGATGTTCCCGGGCTGGCCCGCATGGCGACACAATGAGGATGGTCACTGTCTGATCCTGGGTGGCGGATCGCCGCCGGGCAGGTGCGCATGTGGAACAGGAGGAGGTATTCCGCGGTGACAGCCGACGCGGGCGACGGGGGCCGGCCCAAGATCGACACTACGGTGCCCCATTCGGCCCGGATCTGGAACTACTGGCTGGGCGGCAAGGACAACTATCCTGCCGACCGCGAGGCCGGTGAGCAGACGATGGCCGTCCTACCCGAGATCGTCGATATCGCCCGCGCGTCCCGTCAGTTTCTTGTGCGCGTCGTGCGGTACCTGGCTGCCGACGCGGGGATCCGCCAGTTCCTGGATATCGGGACTGGGCTGCCGACTGTCAATAACACCCACCAGGTCGCCCAGCAGGTCGCCCCCGAATCAAGGGTTGTCTATGTCGACCACGATCCGCTTGTGCTGGTCCATGCCCAGGCGCTGCTGACCAGCAGCCCCGAAGGCGCCACCGACTACATCGAAGCCGACGCCCGCGACATCGACGCGATTCTTGGGGGCGCCGCGGCGACGCTGGACTTCACCCGGCCCGTTGCTATCACCATGCTGGGCGTCCTGCCGTTCATCGGCGACGACAATGAGGCAGAAGCGATCGTGACGCGGTTGCTGGCGGCCGTGCCGACGGGCAGCTATCTGGCCGTCACTCACTCCACCAGCGAAGTCAGCGGTGAGCGGGTGATCGAGGCGGTGCGGCAGTGGAACCAGGTGGCCCCAACCCCCTACCGCCTGCGCAGCCCGGAGCAGATCGCCGCTTTCTTCGAGGGCCTGGAGCTGATCGAACCCGGTGTGGTGCCATGTCCACGGTGGCGGCCAGAACCGGGCGACGTCGGCAACGTACGGGACATGGACGAGTTCTGTGCCCTCGGCCGCAAGTGAGTGAGCCAACAATGTTTACGGGCCAGCGCCGATCAGCCCGGCACGGGCCGTCAGGCACCCACCTGGTGAGCACGGTTGTCATCGTGGTGCCGGCCGCGGTGCGGGCGCCGCAGGCCCGAGAGGTCCCGCGGGGTGACGCTGTTACGGTCGGCGACGGTGTTGCCGAACGCGAATTGCGGCCAGTAGCCAATGATCTCCTGCCGGCTGCGCTCGCTCCACTCGCGCGCCAGGTCACTACGGGACTTGTAGAAGTTGAGTGCATAACCTCCGGTGTGCAACCGCAGGATCGAGTAACCGCCCGGGTACTCCTTGGCCGCGGCGACCTCCTGCAGCATCACACCTGGTGCGGCCGGGCTGATCATGCGGTGGTTGCGGTGTGTGTGACCAGCGTGGTGCAGGAATACCCCCGGCGTCTGCGCGTACCAGCCGAGGATTAGCGTGGCCTGAGTGACGTCGAGGGAGTTGCTCGGCCTGATGGGGAAAGCAGAGTCCTGCACGGCCAGCGGGTGGTGCCCGAACACCAGCGTCGGCTGATCCTTGTGTGCGGCGAGGGTGGACTGGAACCAGGCGAGTTGCTCGGCTGACATGCCGCCGGCGTCGCCCCCGCCGCCCGGCTTGTCGTAGGTATCGAGACCGATTACCCGCAGGCCGGACAGGTCACGCGAGAAGTAAGTCAATTCGCCGCCCGGGAAATAGGCGTCATGGAAGCAGTCGTTGCCTTGCCACTGACCGATGCGGCAGGCGGCATACGCCGTCCCGCTGTGTGCGCGATCATGATTGCCGCGGGTGACGAAATAGTCTTCGCGGTATGTACCGAACCGGGACAACAACTGTCCCGCCCGGCTGAGATCGGCAGGCACGGCTTCGGCGGAGATGTCACCCGCGGCCAGCAGGTAGGCCGGATCGAAGTTCGTGACATCCCGGACCAGGGATTCGAGCATGACCTCCGGATACGGCGGCAGGCCGGGAACCTGGGAGATGCCGATGTACTGCGGCTGGCCGCCGACCAGGCCGGCCTCGGTTTCACCCATGTGCAGGTCATTGCAGAGCACGATGGAGAAGAGGTAGGTCCCCGGCGGCGGCTGCGGAGTGGTGAAGGAGTACGGGCCGTTCCCGTCAAGCCCGTAGCTGGAGGTGCCGACCGCGTTTCCGGCGATGAGCGTGAACTGCATGGGTGACGCGAGTTTCCCGTTGGAACGCGCCTGATAGTAGTAAGTCTGGCCTGGTTCCAGATCGTTCAGCTCGACATAGTGGTACGGCGTGCCGGACGAAATTCCATAGGCCACCTTGTTCAGCCGTGCAGGATGCGTGCCATAGCGGACCTCGCCGCCGGCGGGGGCTGGAATCATCCGGCCGAGTCCGTCATTGGTTCCGGCCAGGCCGGTGTACCAGGTGATCACCGCGTGGTCCTCGGCGAGGGTGACCAGTTCCAGGTTGACCGGCAGCACCGCGTCCGTCGTGCCCGGGCCCGGCGCGGCGAAGGCGCGAGCGGGATCAGCCAGGGCCAGGGGGGCGGCAGCCGCGGCATACGCCGACCAGCGGAGCATCTCCCGGCGGGTGAAGTCACATCCAGGCATGCCACAGAAGCTAGGCAGCGCGGTTGAACACCACACGGGTACCACCAGGCGCGAATATGTCAGCCAGGGAAAGACACGCGCCAGGCCGATACCAGATCGCGCCAGAACGTCACATCACGCGGCCGCGGACGGCTAGCGCTGATTCTAGAACGATCTTGAAATAGCCGTGGGCGCAGCGGCACGCAGATGCCGGGCCGGGCGCCCATGTTGGCCCTCGTCCAGGCCTCGATACCGGACAGGTTGCTGGTGTAGAGGTTGAACACCGGGGCGTTGAAGGCAAAGGGCGGTGGCGGGGCGATCACGCGGTGCGGAACTGGAAGCCGGCCGCGAGGAGCCTCGGCAGCACAATCTTGAGTGCCGCGACGGTCTCGGAGCGATTTCGGCCGCCATCGTGCTCCAGGATGATCGAACCGGACCGGGTGTTACCCATAATGTTCGTGACGATGGCGTTGACGCCCGGCCTGGCCCAGTCACGCGGGTCCACCGACCAGTCCAGCGGCGCCAGCTGCATCTGCGCGCACAGCTTCAGGACGGTCGGCGACCACGCGCCGTAGGGCGCGCGGAACATGCCGGGAAGCCTTCCGGTCACATTGTGGATGGCGTCGCTGGCTCGGCTCATCTCGTCCTGTACCGCGGCCGGCGCCAGCGCGGAGAGCCGAGCGTGCGTCCAGGTGTGACTGACAATGGCGTGGCCGGCGTCAGCCACCTCGCGGGCGATGCCTGGGTGGGCGGTGACGCGGACGCCGACCATGCAGAATGTGGCGGTTACCCCGTACTTGTGCAGCAAGCGGAGGACCTGCGGCGTGTAGACGGCGCTGGGGCCGTCGTCGATGGTGAGCGCTATCCCCATCGGGCCGTCGTCGATGTAGTGAATGGGCCGGTCATACGCGCTCCCGCGCACGGCAGTACGCTGCCCGGCCGCGAGGGCAGGCATGTCCGATCTGATTGAACTGCTGCGCATGGCCGACGCCCCGGGCCTGCCTGCCGCGTCCGCTCCGGGCCGTACGGTCGGTCGGCGCAGCGTCCCCGACGGCGCATCCGAGGCCTGGCAGGCGACGCATTCGGCCAGCAGCATCATCCCGCCGGCCGCGAGAAGCACGCGGCGGGAAATGGTCGACCGCCTCAGCGTCGGCCAGTTGTCGCTGTCCACATGTCCCCCGGTGCGTGGCCCTTCACGGCCTGCCTCCTCATTGTGTCCTCAATGTCAAACTGTCCGGCTTCACGATTGATTGTGCTCGACGACAAATCAAGCGTCCACGCCGGTCAGCGTAGCCTGAGAGGTACGGCCGATCCCTCGTCGCGGTCGTTCATGTCTGCGGCCGGTGCTGGGTGCCGCCGTAGTAAGCGGTCGTTGCGCAAGTGCGAGGCGATGGCGTCGGCGTCAATGCCGGAATGCCAACCTCGCGATACCCATCCCAGCACGAGCCACGCCGCGACGAGCGCTGCCCATTTGCGGGGGTTGCTCAATGGGTGCACGATCCCCGACGTCGCCGCCCCCTGGGCGAGGTGCAGCGCGTGCTCGGGCCCCGGAGGGACCCTGCATTTCCTCGAGCACGGCCTAGCCCCCGACGAGCGAGTCCGCCGCTGGCAACGGCGCCTCGACCCGGTGCAGACACGGATCGCCGGCGGGTGCCACCTCACCCGCCTGTCGACGTGTTCTCGCAGGTGGACGCCTGGTGCCTGAAGTTTGTCGGTACGGATGACTACCCTCTGTGATGCTGGCCGTGGAGCACACGGATCATCTGGCCGACCGAGAACCTGGCGGTCGGCGGGGAATGTAGCTGGAGGCTGCGTGTTGAGTGAGCACGACGGCATGAGCCTGGCCGACGCTCGTCGCTGGATGAGCGCGGGGAGCCTTGCTGAGCTGGGCGATCTGACCGCGTTATGGCTTGAGGGTGAGATCGGCCAGGCGCCCACTAATCTCGGCCCGCCGGCCGAGGAGACTGCCGAGCTGATCCCGGTCCTCGCCGCCGTCAACCGGGCGGGTTTCGTCACGGACGGTTCCCAGCCTGGGATGAGCGAGCCATGGCAGGGCTCGATCCTGGGCTGGACCGCGCCACCGGGATCCGTCTGGTGGCAGCGCGCCGCGGTCAGCGGGTTCGCTACTGCGCAGGCGTGTGAGCTGCTTGCCAGCCTCGCTAACCCGGGGCTGATGTGCAGCATTACCGTGGCTTACCCTATCTGGCCTGCTCCGCCGGGCTGGAACGTGACCAGGATTGGAGCCGGAGCTGATTGGCTCGAGGCCACCTGGTTCGGCGAGCAGATCCTGCGTACTGGAATTGAATGCGAGTTCGGGGCGATGTGCCAGCCGGCCGCCGTGGCGGCGCTCTGCGACGCGCGGCAGGTTACTCTCATCGACTCTGAGTGGAACCGCAACAGCCCGGGGCGTTCCCGGTCCCGCTGGATTCTTTTCACTGGATCGCCGGCCGCCGTATCGGCGTGACCGGCGGGAGCACGAGTGTGCGCCCCGCCGGCGTGGTCAGCGGTCGATGGCGGCCATGTTCGCTTCGTCGTGGCGCTCGCCGGCGGCTGGCGTCAGGTTGCTGAGCCGCTTGAGCTGGTCGTCGCTCAGTTCGATGCCGTCAGCGGCGGTGTTCTCCTCGACGCGGGCGACCCGCCGGGTGCCGGGGATCGGGGCGATGTCGTTGCTCTGGGCGAGCAGCCAGGCCAGCGCGATCTGCGCCGGTGTGGCGCCGGCCTGGGCGGCGACGGCGGCGACCTCGTCGACGATGGCCAGGTTGCGCTCGAAGTTCTCCCCGGTGAAGCGCGGGTTGGTTTTGCGCCAGTCGCCGTCGGGGATGTCGTCGACCGTGCGGATCTGGCCGGTGAGGAAGCCGTGGCCGAGCGGGGAGTAGGGGACGAAGCCGATGCCCAGCTGGCGCAGGAGCGGTAGCAGCTCGGCCTCGGGGTCACGGGTCCACAGGGAGTACTCGGTCTGCAGCGCGGCGATCGGGTAGACGGTGTGGGCGCGGCGGATCGTGCCGGTGCCTGCCTCGGACAGGCCGATGTGGCGGACCTTCCCCTCGGTGACCAGTTCGGCCAGAGCGCCGACGGTCTCCTCGATGGGCGTGTTCGGGTCGACCCGGTGCTGGTAGTACAGGTCGATGTGGTCGGTGCGCAGCCGGGTCAGTGAGCCCTCGACCGCGGCGCGGACGTTGGCCGGGCTGCTGTCGGTGACGCCGGCCCCGCCGCCGGAGTGGGAGACGAGGCCGAACTTCGTGGCCAGCACGACCTGGTCGCGGCGGTCCTTGATCGCCTCGCCGACCAGTTCCTCGCTATGGAACGGGCCGTAGATCTCGGCGGTGTCGATGTGGGTGACGCCCAGGTCCAGCGCGCGGTGGATGGCGCGGATCGACTCGGCGTCATCAAGGCCCCCGCCGCTGGTGTAGGTCCCGGCCATGGTCATGGCGCCCAGGCCGATCCGGGAGACGTCCAGCCCGCCCAGAGACACGTGCTTCATAAAGTAGCTCCTTCTCGTTGTTTCCCGGGTTCCAGGTAACGCCTTGCCGCCGGCGCGAAGAAGTTGCTGCTGGACGGTGTACTGACAGCCCACCCCTCGTCCTGAGAACTGTGCCTAGCCTGGAGGCGTGGACAACCGCGACGAGGTCAAGGCCTTCCTCAGCTCCCGCCGGGCCAAGATCACCCCCGAGCAGGCGGGGGTGGCGATCTACAGCCGCAACCGCCGGGTGCCCGGTCTGCGCCGCAGCGAGATCGCCGACCTGGCTGGAGTCAGCGTCGAGTACTACGCGCAACTCGAGCGCGGCGACCTCGCTGGCGTGTCCGAGAGCGTGCTCGACGCGGTCGGCCGGGCCCTGCATCTCAACGAGGCCGAGCGGGAGCACCTGCTCGATCTCGCCCGCGCCGCCGGCCCCGCGCGTCGCGCCCGCCGCCGGCCCCCGGCCCGGCAGGTGCGGCCCAGCGTTGCGCGCATCCTCGACGGGATGACCGAGGTGGCGGCCTTCGTCGAGAACGGGCGCCTGGACGTGCTCGCCGCGAACCCGCTCGCGCGGGCACTGTATGCGCCGGTGTTCGCCGACCCCTCCCGGCCGGTGAACCTGGCCCGGTTCAACTTCCTCAACCCGCACGCCCGCGCGTTCTGGGGCAACTGGGAACGCGCCGCCGACGACACCGTGGCCATGCTGCGCACTGAAGCCGGCCGCGACCCTTACGACAAGGGCCTGACCGACCTGGTAGGAGAGCTGTCCACCCGCAGCGACGAGTTCCGCATCCGCTGGGGCGCCCACGACGTCCAGCTGCACCGCACGGGGCTCAAGCACATCCGGCACCCCGTCGCCGGCGAACTGCACCTGTCCTACGAGGTGATGGAACTGCCTGCCGACCCGGGCCTGGCCTTGGTCGCCTTCAGCGCCGAAGCAGGCTCACCCGCCGACGACGCCCTCCGGTTCCTCGCCAGCTGGGCTGCCACCCACGAGCCAGCCGACGCCCCGGAAACGCCGAACCAGACGTAATCCTGCCAAGGCGCAGGGCCGCGCTTCCCAGGGGATCAGACGGTGCAGCTGATCGCGTTGCAGTTCACGGGCGTCGAAGCCAGGGCCCGGGAACTGCTGGCTGGGTCGCGGTCGGCGATGAGGAAGCACTCAGTGCGGCGTTCCCTGAGGCGATGTGCGGTGATCATCTCCGTCGGTGCTGCGCCGTGCCGTGACGAGAGCCGTGACCGTGCTAGCGCGAATCGGTCGCCCGAGTCGTTCATAAATGGCCTCGTATTCACGCTCAAGGGCTTGACGTTGGTCCGGTGAAAGCCGAGCGTAAAACGACATCGTACGAACGAGAGCATCGAGCTCGTCAGAAGTGTGCTCGATGAGCTTTGGCATGACTGCCACCTGAACATCACTGAACAAGCAGCCGGCATAATGTTGCCCTATGTCGTAGCTGCCGAGCCAGGCCCATACCTCTGAGACGTTGCCACGGCGTTGCTCCATCCCAGCGAGCGTGGCGTCAAGATCCCTGTAGGCCGGCCAATCAGCGGCAATGTCCGGGGCGACCTTTCTCATGGCCGCCAGCACTGCTTCCTGATCTGGCTTGCTGCGCGGCTCCTCAAGTCCGAAGTATTGCACGAGGGCGAGCGTTCCACCGGGAACAAGCACGTCAGCGGCCTTCTGCCAGCTAACCTTAGGGTCAACCCAGTGAAACGCGGACGCGGAGAACACGGCCTGAAACCGCTCGCGGGGAAGCAATGCATCCTCAAACTGAGCGTTCACAAATTCCACCTCTCCAGCACCTGCCAGGTTCTGCCTGGCCAGTGCGATGAGGTTCTTGCCGGGTTCGAGTGCGGTGACGTGCAGGCCCCGGGCGGCAAGGCCGCGCGTCAACTGGCCACTTCCACACCCGACCTCAAGCACATGATCACCGCTCCCGATGCCTGCGACCTGACAAGCCTGGTCGACGAGTTCGTCAGGATAAGCCGGACGGTGGCGGTCGTACTCAGCCGCGATCTCATCAAAAACCTTGCCGTAACGACGTGCGGCAGATTCTGGCCGCCGTGTCATTCATTGGCCTCCGTTCATGCTCGTTACCGTGATCGCCACGTCATGGTCGCGGCCAAGTTCCGGCGCCTGATTTCCCCGTCTTAGCCGCAGGCGGCGATTTCCTGGTGAGCGGACGCGGGTCTGGGCTGGCGAAGCCATCATGGAGTGACCTCTCGGAGAGCCGCCCTGGACACGGTGGCCGCGAGCTGGGCAATTGGGAGCTAAGGAAGATGGCGGAGCCAGGATCCCTCTGCCAGCCATGATGACACGGCAGGCACGGCCTCCCGCTGTGATCATGGGATCTGGACAATCACATGATCTTGGGAACCGTGCCTGTTCCATACTCAACACGCCGCCACTAGCATCAACGACACCAAACGGGCATCACGCGACTTTGACGGGCCCTGTGGCTCGCGGGCGTTCTATTGGCTGGAGGAACTGCACACAAATCCCAATGTGTCCTGGCCGGTGAATTCGCTCTTGGAGTGCTGTCATGATGGGGCGGGCGGACCGGTGGATCAAGTGGTCTGGTCAGCTGGCATCCTCGGCGGGGTGTGCGGGGCAGGCGGCGGTGCTTGGCGAACTCGTCCGCCTGGTCCGGCGGTAGCTTCGGCGAGCGGCCGCGTCGGCGATGGTACGCACGAGACAGTGCATGGTCGCCTACGGGGCGGGCCGAAATTGACTGGGGTCAGACCGGCCGCGCGCTCTACGATCGGGCGCATGGCGAGTTATGAGCCAGTAGACCTGTCCGCTGCCTGCAACGCGGGTGTGAAGGTTCTTGGCGATGAGCCGGGTGATGTTCCGCTTGGGAGGGTGGATCTGCGCGGCCTGCCGTTCCTGATCGGGTCGGAGCCGCCGTCTGCGGAGCGGTGCTTCATGCTGCCCGGCCCCCCGGCGTCGGTGGGGATCGGCCGGCTGGCGCGGCGGGT
>Ga0209526_10002001_pt1 | contig 13686 bp, 11 predicted proteins | sample JacPinW_OM2H0_M1_FD_188566 | JGI IMG/M metagenome (GOLD analysis project Ga0209526, IMG submission 188566) | Forest soil microbial communities from Algoma, Ontario, Canada - Jack Pine, Ontario site 1_JW_OM2H0_M1 (SPAdes) (version 2) | ecosystem: Environmental > Terrestrial > Soil > Boreal... | reverse complement strand
AGTCAGAAAAATTTTCGAGTTCGGCATAGCTGTATTTGTCGCCGGCAACGGCGGCCAGTTTCGCTCGCGTCTCGGCCGGATCGCGGATGATCACCGGCTCCCAGGCGTCGGGATGCAGCTCGGATCGTTTTAACCGCTCTGAGATAAACCGTCTGATGAACGCTTGAATAGAGCCGTCATCTGCATCGGAAAAACCATCGAATCCGATGAATCCGCTTCCCTGTATGATTTCCGAGCCTCGGATGATTCCGGCACTCTGCGCTTCCTCTTGAAACAGGTATCCGGCGTCGAGAACCTCGCGAGCCGAAATCGATTGTGGAAAGCAGTCCACGACGGTAATTCGCTGGCCCTTTTGATTCTGCGATTTTGCCTCGCGAGCTTTACGAATCGCAGCCTCAATGGAATTGGCGCGCGCCGCGATTTCGATATCGTCCACTTTCGGGCTAGCAACCGTGAGCATAAGTGCGGCAGTGTCTCCAAAATCGCTTTGGAAACTGATGGGGCCGGCGCCCTGCGGCAACTGAGAATTTAGGGCATCGAACTTAAGATTGATGTCGCTGAATTGCCGCTTGGTATCGGTAACGCCCTCATCGAGTTGTATGTAGACGAACGAATAGCCTGGAAGAGAGATGGACTTAATGCCGTAGTCCGCATCTGTTCCAGGGTGGATCGTCTTATTCTCGGCGGCAACGTCCTCAATCCGACGCGTAATGAATTGTTCTACCTGTTGCGCTGTGGCTCCGGGCCAGGGACACGCCGCGACGCCAACTCGCACCGGAATTTCGGGGTCCTTTCGCTGAGGCATAGATTGGTAGCCGAACCAGCCCCAAATCAGCACTCCGGCGAGAAGCAACCAGGAGATGTGGGGATGCTCGACGAAAAACCTCGGGACATTGCGGCGACTGCTGATCTCTTGCGCGTTTTCGTGTGCCATGTGTTCCATACTCCTTATGGAAGAACCTGAATGAAATCTCCGTCCTTCAAGCCGGCCGCCCCAACAACGATGACCTTTTCTCCTGCCTTCACGCCATCGACTGCCACATCGCTTTCATGGGTTTCACCGAGCTTGACCTCGCGCACATGCGCCACCCACTTACCACTCTCGTCTGTGGCGACGAAAACGGTGTAGCGGCCAGATGAAGCAGGATCCGCAACGACGGCGGTAAGAGGCACGGAGGGAACTGGAGCGTTTTGAACGCCCACCAGGTTGAGCGAAGCAATCATCCCCGGTTTCAAATAGCTCTTGGGATTAGGTACGGTGACTTCGATAGCGAAAACGCGATTTTTCTCATCCGCGCTCGCCGCAATACTCGTGACGAGCCCCTGGTACTCTTTCGGGTCGTCCTGCAGGTGAATGCGGAATTGTTGGCCCAACCGGAGTTGCTTCACGGCATGTTCGGGAACGCCAAAACCGATTTTGACGGCGCTCGTGTCGGCGATCGTAAAGGCTGCCATGCCCGGCGCGACGAGGTTTCCTAGTTCGATGTTTCTGGAAAGGATGTACCCGGAGAAGGGTGCCGTGAGATCGGCATCCTCAAGCGTGAGTTGCGCTTGGTGTAGATTCGCGTTGGCCTGGTCCACACCCGCATTGGTCGAATCGAACCTAGTCTGCGTTTGATCGAATTCGGGTTTGGTCAAACTCTGCGTGGCGTAAAGCGCCTTCGCACGTTCGTAGTCCAGCGTTGCCTGGACATGCTGCGCCTGCGCTTGATTCAGCATTGCAGCGGCTTGGTCAAGCTGATTCTTCAAATCCTGATGCCGAATCTGAGCGAGAACAGTGCCCCGGCTGACATAGTCCCCGGGGCCTATGTCCCGGCGCCGTCCATCTGCGCCGACGACCTGTTTAATTTCCGTGACATACCCTGCGGACTTGAACGACGAGGTCCCTTCTGCGAAGGGCAGAACGGAAGCCGAGTACCGCAGACTTTCCGAAGAAGAAGAGAGCGCAACATCCGCGAGACGTACAGGGGTCGCGGATTTTGCTGCTATCTTCGCCGGTTGCTGACATCCGCTTGCACCTGCTATTAGCACCAATAGCGCGGCTACTGCTTTCAATAGTCCTATGCTTGACTTGTTTTTCATGGCTTTACTCCATCCCTATCGCTTTTTCAAAGTTAGCCCGTGCCGTCCAAAATCCCGCGAGCGCTTGCTGGTACTGCGCCTCCGCCTCCGATACCGCTGCCTGTTGCTGCATGAGATCGGCCAGAAGCGCTGCTTTCTGGTTGTAGCGGTCCGTCATCTCGCGGAGCTTTGCCTGCTCCGCCCCGCGTTGTTCCGTCTGCGCGTCCAGCAGCATGCGTGCCTCTTCAAGCTTGCGAAACCTATCTCCGACGTCCAGAAGAACCCGCTGTTCAACGTCCTGTTCGGCAGTCGCCTTCTGCTCTGTCGTAGCCTTGAGTTCTGCGATCCGGTGCTTCTTGTACCCCCAATCGAAGGGCTGCCATTGGAGTTGGACTCCGACAGTGCCGGCGTTCTGCGGGAGGAAATTGACGTTTTGAAATCCGAGATAGCTGACCTGGATGCTCACGTCCGGAATGTATTTCGCATGCTCGCGACGGACATCCATCTCTGCAATCTTGGTCTGTAGGCTGGCTTCGCGAAGCTCTGGGCGGTGCTCCAATGCCTGCTTTCGTGCGGTATCGAGATCCCATTCAACCAGCTCCCCGAACGGGAGTATCTCCACCGAGAAGGGAGTGCGCAGGTCGCGCCCCAAAAGACGATTCAGGTTCTGCTTCTGTAGCTCAAGGGCGTCTCCTGCAGTGAGAAACTGATAGCGTTGTTGTTTAAGCTTGGCCTTCACTGTGAGCGAATCGGATTGCAACACGGTTTCCTGTGCAAGCCGCTGCTGAGTTAGAGTCGACAGTTCGCTCAAAGCCTGAACAGTTGCTCTGGCACTCTCGACTTGCGCCTGTAGCTCCGCCACTTGGTAGTAGGCTTCTTTCACCTCTCGCGCAGTCTCCTGACTCTGAGCGCGCACTCCTTCCTTGGCGAGATCGATTCCAAGTTGGGCCTGCTTCACCGCGAGATTCACCTTGAAGAGTTGAGTGAGCGGTTGTGCCGCTGAGGCATTCACGAACGCGCCGAATCGCACCGGTGAGTGAATGTTTGAATTTGTTGCTGGGATGGGACCGATGCCTGGGTACGTCCCGAAGCTGCCGGCAGGAACTCTAAAATTCAGCGGCTGCAGCGGCGCTCCTGCAAGAACGTTCGCATCCAGCTTCGGCAGGTAATTTGTTTTGGCCTGCGCGACTGTCTCTTGCGTTTTGACAACTTCAAGTTTGCTGATTTCGATGTCTCGGTTGGCGCCGGTTGCGATTCGGATCGCTTCGTCCAAAGTCAAGACTGGCGCTGGAGAATCTGGCGCCGGCGTCTGTCCCCAAGCAACCGCAACTACGGTGATGTGGAGGCACAGGATCAGAGAGACGCGGGATAGAAATGTTGTCAGGCCCGAACGTCCTGTGCGCCTCTGTATCGTTTTGTTTCTTGAATTCATGTGAGCTCCTGCGGTGGGTATTGCAGGGGCCATGCCAATCTGTGCAGCTCGCAAGTTGTTGGATTTATTGGGAGAAGCCCAAGCCTCAGGAGTTGGCCTGCCCGAATGCGGGCAATGCTGCCGCCAGTGGCCATCGCCAGTTGGGCATTGAGGTGTGGGGGCACACTACGAATCTTGTGCGATTCGAGCAGGGCACTCAGCAGAAGAAGCGAGTTGGCAAAACTGAATTGATGGGGAGCAGGTCAATCGCGCCGAGCTCTAGCAACAGGAAATCATGGCAGCGGTCAATCACCCTGAGTGTGTTCCGATTCCAGTCGTTGTTTGACCGTAAGGAGAACGCGTTCGAGCGAAGATCGAGCTTTATCCACAGCCACCTTGCGCACGATGCTTCCTTTTAGTCCGGTAAGACCGGCCTGTTTCGATCCTTTGACGGTAATGATGTAGAAGCCGGGGCGTTGCGCATCTTTGATGCAGACTGTTAAATCGAGTGCCGCTTCAAAGTAGTGACTTGCGTAAATCTGCTTCTCAGCCACTGCGTAAGCAGGGTCCGTTGGGCTTGCTCCCCGATAAATGATCCTCTGGACAATCCGAAAGGTCGGTTTCAATCCGAAGTTCACTTCCTCCCAGTAGAAGACAACTTGTACGTTATCCGACTTACCCTTCGGATATTCGAGAAGATATTCGTTGAGTTCAGGGAGGTACACTGGAAGTGCGCTTAGTCGCATTATGAGCGACGCGAAGGTTTCCGCCACCGCGGCAGGATGGCTCTTGTCACGATAGACGCCCAGCGCAGTATTGCCTCCATGCATGTAGTCGAGCAGTGCCTGCAGCGCCATCCGACGGGCCACTTGGTTCACCGTGTCGTCGACGTCAGGCGCGGACCAGTCGATCGACTGCTTGAATTCTTCCATCGCCTCGGTTGGCAATTGAACCTCGCAATGTCCCACCTTACAGGTTTTCAGTTCCTCGATGTCTTGGTGTTTGAGAGCGAAGCCGTCAAGGTCTGAAAGCTGGGGCGGATCAGTGAAGCTTTGGATTGCGATATAGCCCGGAAGCTTTCGCAGGGCGTCGATGTTTGAGGCAAGTTCGAGATATTTTTCGGGACTCGCCTTTACATAAACCGCGCCGAAGACAAACACCTCGTCCGGCGTCGTGGCCTCGACAACCTTCGCAAGCGCCTTCCCTGAGCGGATCGTACCGATCTGATCTTCGTTCAAGCCCACAAATTCGCGAAAGAATCTATGCGGCTCGTCTTGGCCGTCGGCTTTAGTCGCAGGGGACGCCAGAAGCAGCACGAATGCAAGCGTTATGCAAAGACAGGTCCTTATCATCGCCCTTCACCTCGAATTTGCCTACCGGCGTGCCTCTCCTCATTATGACTACGCAAGCGACTCCTACCGCTGCCCAGAACACGGCCCGCGCCCGCCGACACAAGGCCAACGTCAATCCAGCAGTGCCCGAAACACCGAGCAGACTTGCAATGAGAATATTTCCACCCTCGTAAGTCCCGAAGTTGCCTGGACTCACGACGCCAACGAGGTTGATCACCTTTGTCAGGCCCTCAAGCGCACACGCGCCGACCACGCCGATCCTTGTTCCCATGAAATGCAGGACCACATATACCTCCAGGACGGCCATCGCATGCCACAGAGAATTGAGCGTCAGGTTCGCATAGAAGGGGGCAGGGTTCTCGCGATAAAAGGTGAGTAGGTTGCGTTCAGCTGAATCTATGATCGGCAGCTTACCGCTCACGGACTTATAAAGCCACGGCAATCGCTCAATCGCTCTCGCCGCGTTCCCCATCAGGTGCCACCGACTTGCGACGGCCACTGCGCCCAGTCCCACGACTGCGATGAGCACCGCGGCGACCAGCAACGCGTAAACTCGCCAACTACCGGGGAGCGGAGCGAGCAGTAAGGTTGCAGTGATTCCCAATACTGTGACGACTGCCGCTGTGAACGTATGCAGCCCTCCATCAATCGCGGAAGACGATATTCCATCGGCGAGTGGCACAGCAGCACCGAGCATAGATACGCGCAGGCCCTCCCCAAGTAGCTTTCCGGCAAAACCAAATTGCCCGACCGCATCAGAGGCCAGCTGCGCGCCAAGACTGCGGGACCAGGAGAGTGCGTGGATATCGCATGTAAAAGTTTGCCGCCAGGCACAGGTCTTAATTAACTGAGACAAACCTCCAACGAGGATGATCACGGCTAAGCCCCAGCCAACTTCCTGAATTTGCTTGCAAACCGCTCCGGGGCCGGTTCGAAACACCATGTACCCCAATAGGCCAGCCCCAAGCAGCGGCAGAAACAGTCGGCAGGAAATCCAAATTAGCTGTCGGATTCTATGCACTGGCCACCCCCCTGGCTTTTGCCGGAATCCGCATCGGAACGAGAAAATCGCTTGCGAGAAGATAGGCATAGAGGTGATCGAGAGGAGGCTTGAAACGCAACTGTTCAGCGGAAACGTATCCGTTCGTTTCAGGCCATTCCACTTCGATAGCTGAAAAAAGTTTGATTGCCTCCCGCAAATCTGCTGCAGTCATTGGGTAACTGTAGATGCGTACGTTCTGGGCTAAGAGGCGAGCAAGAGCTTCCAGAAGTCTGCCTTCCAGATTGAAGTAGGGATCATCGAAAGCCCGCACCAGAAGCGAAAGACCTGCGATAAAGCGCACGGGAGCCTTTGTGTAGCGATTCACCAGAGCCGTCATGTTGTAAAGCTCGCGTTCTCGAAACAAGAGGACGTGACCGCCTCGCGCGAGAAGCGCATTAATTCGGCGCAGCAAGTCGGAGATTTCTGGCGCTGACTCTTGCGGAGCGAGCGGAGCCGCCGTCAAGCAAAAGCAGCCGATGGGGGTAGGAGCAGCTTCCCCCAGTTCCTTTTGAAGCTCTTGAACGCCTGCCCCCAGCAATTCTGCATGGATTTGCGCATGAACAGGGTCTGCATGGCCAAAGTATCCGGGTGCGAGTACAACCGCTTTGTTGTGGAGGAATTCATTGGGTGGAACAGGGGCATCCGAAACGGGGAAGCACACGGCCTCGGCGAATCCCGCATGCACGAGGTACGCCAGGACAATCGTGCGATCCCAACTTGCAAAAACTGGCCCGCGAAAATCGACGAAATCGATCTCGATCCGTTCCCTTCTAACATCTTGTGCGAGTCCTTCGAAAAACGACTCTTTTGTCTGTAGCTGATAGAACGCAGCGTAGATGAGATTGACGCCCAGAATACCGATGGCCTCCTGTTGCAGAATGTTGGAAGAGTCCCGCATGTTGATGTGCAGGAGAATGTCACTGGGTTCGTCGCCAGGATGCGACTGGAACCGAAGTCCAACCCAGCCGTGCGAATCGTTTGTTCCGGCGTAATTTCGCGCAGACACGGTATCGACAAAAGAGAAGAAGCGCGTCTCTGGCCCTCGCTTCTGGTCCAATTGCCTGAGCAACTGAGTCCACTCAGTCTCCAGCATTGTTTCCAGTCGTTGCCTCGAAACATAGCGCGAACCGGCGCCGTACAAGCTGTCGCTCACTTCCTTATCGTAAGCGGAAATACTTTTGGCGACGGTGCCGGAGGCACCGCCAACAACAAGGAACCAGCGTGCGACTTCCTGCCCAGCACCGATCTCGGCGAAAGAACCGAATTTGGATGTATCGAGGTTCAGAGTCACCGCTTTGCGATGGGTGTCAAGTTTTTCAGTGGACGGCATAGCAGCCTCCGCATATGCCCAATGCAGGAGACATGCCAATTTGCGCGACGCGCAACTTATTGGAATGATAAGGCCAACCTGCGCATCGTTGACGTTGCGTTGCCCGTATTCGGGCACCGCTGCCGACATTCCGATGATGCCGAAGGCGGGGGATTGGTGTGCGAGTCAGTCAGCGGGTGCGGCCGCCATTGCAACTATTGGATTGATCTTCAGCAATTTCAACAATCTCACACACCTTTCGGAATCCACATTGAAAGTGCAGTGACGTTTGGCATGTGCATTGCGCTTATGCCGCTGTGGCGCAACGTCAATGGTCAGGATGGATAGTAGAAACCGCTGCTCGCTTAGCAGAGGAGGAAAAATGACCGGTTTAAAGATGCGCTGGCGACTAATTCAGGAATCCGACGGAAGAACGCACCTCAACATGCAGTGGGAAGCTGTGCACTCCGGCCTGATGCGCGGTTTTGCAGGGACGCAAATTCACACCGGTGCAAAATCCTACGCCCGGTTGCAAAGCGCGAGGGTTGTGCACAGCTCGGGTTCACTGCAACGTTGGGAGTGAACCCTAAAGCTGAGCGGCAAGCCGCTCCGGGTCTTCAAAGAAACGCGCAGTTAGCGCCCCAAACACCGCACCGGGCAACATGAGCGCCGTAAGCCACTCCGCCTCTCTGGGCCTCCCTCACCGATCCCAAACTAAAGAGGTGTGTGAAGGTCACACTCCCGAGCGCGGATAGTAATCAAGAATGCATCCATGACGGCGGCAATGGCGCCCCTCGCAAGATTCGTCACACCTGCTACTCACTTCTTTCGCAGGGGTCTAGAAGGACGCGATTGGCGGCCGGTGTGGGAACTGCCCAGCGCGTTCTCGGGCGAGATGCCATTCGGAGCGACGGAAAGATTTAGGCGCTCGCACATATCGAGCGTATAAGAATTGGGAGCTACGAACACAGCTCCCAACCGTCCGAGAAACGAAAGCACCTGTTCCCCTACGTTGTCAATAAATACAACTTCCGTCAGATCCACGATCAGCTTTACGCTGACGGGGCAGCGCGTTGTCTGTGTCCGTACGTGTTCGGCGTCGTCACCCGTCAATCGGCCTTCCAGCATGATGTGCCATGTTTCGCCCGAATTGCGTATCTCAAACCGTAGCATTCGTTTCCTTACCGAGTGTGAGCAGCCGACAACGGATCACCGAGTGCGGGTCTGTTTGGGCCGTCTGCTCCTATGTGAAGTCGCAACTTACAACAACGGAGCGACCACGTCGGAACGCGAAAACGACCGGCTCCTCCGGCCAATCACACCTTGCCTCTAGCAAAGTCTCTAGGCCAAAGTTGCAGGTCTCTTGCCAACTACCCATTATCATAAGTTGCTGAAGTTACGCAGGGTTACAGGACGGTTCAAGGCTAGAGTGTGCCCTGTGACGGGCAGCGCCGAGATATGGGCACGTCGCGCTCGCTGAAAGAGGACCCGGGCCCGCGCTTGCGTGTTTGAAAAGGAGAAACGACTGGCGTTGGCTTACAAACTGAATACCCAAGCGTCAGCCAGAATAGTCGGCTCGACCGATGTTCAGCTTACGCATCTTGTTCTGGAGCGTTGTGCGTTTGAGTCCGAGGCGCTCTGCCGCTCCACCTTTGCCGGATATTCTTCCGGACGCGGTTTTCAAAGCACCGATAATTGCCTGACGCTCCGCTTCTTCGAACGTCGATGCTCCCGTGGCAACGGGTCGGCTGGACGTTTTCTTCAGCTCCGCGCGCGGGACACTCAACTCGTCCGCTTGCGTGAGAATCACGCAGCGCTCAACGAAGTTTTCAAGTTCGCGAATATTCCCTGGCCAATCGGCGTTCACCAGCGCCTCCATCGCTGGTTTCGGAACAGACCTAATGCGCTTTTGCATTTGGCGGGAGAAGCGCAAGACAAAGAAATGAACCAGCAACGGAATATCTTCACGCCTTTCGCGGAGCGGAGGAACCTCAATCGGAAACACATTTAACCTATAAAAAAGATCTTCGCGGAACTGGTTGTTGCGTATCATGCTCTGCAAGTCGCGGTGCGTTGCGGCAATCAGACGAACGTCAACCTCGATGGTTTTTGTACTCCCCAGTCGTTCAAATTCGCGTTCTTGCAGGGCACGCAAGAGCTTCGGCTGCAGGTCGAGACTGATGTCCCCGATTTCGTCGAGAAACAGAGTACCGCGATCGGCCAACTCGAATCGGCCTCGTTTCTGTACCAATGCGCCGGTGAAAGCCCCCTTTTCATGGCCAAACAGTTCGCTTTCCACGAGACCGGAAGGTATGGCTGCGCAATTCAATCGAACAAAAGTTCGCTCGCGACGGGGGCTACGATTATGAATCGCCCGCGCGAACAGTTCCTTGCCTGTGCCCGTCTCACCGTGCAAGAGCACAGTTGAGCCAGTCGGGGCGACAATCGCGATCTGGTCTAGCACTTTGCGGAGAGCGGCACTGTTTCCGACGATGTCTCCGAAGTTGTACTCAGACTTAATTTCCGACTCAAGGTAAAGGCGCTCTTCTTCCAGGCGGGCCGCTGAAGCGTTTAGACGTCCGTATGCGAGGGCATTGTCCATCGCGAGAGAGATCTGAATACTAATCTGCGTCAGCAAATCCAAGTCCTCTTGCCCGAAAGCGTCGAGCTTCCGGCTGCCGATCGCTAGCAGACCCAACGGTCCGCTCCCAGTTGCTAGCGGAGCGACGGCAACCGATGTTATGGACTCGGCTCGCAAAGTGTCGGCAATCGTCGTCGGAAGCCTCTCGATATCATGGACTGACCATATGTCGGACCGTCGGGTGCGAAGATTCTCATAGTCCGTTTCGGTCAGATCAGTTGAGCCGATTTCCGCAAGCAATCCTTTGCGGTCAGGAAAATCCAGCACTACACTTTGAAGACGATGTGAGTCCTTTTCAAGAAGCCAGAATCCCGTCAAATGATTGCCGAAATACGAACGAATTGAAGCCGAAGCCGAGCGAAAAAGGTCGTCCATATTCAGTTTAGAAACGACATGATTATTGATTTCGAGGAGGAGCCGAAGACGGTCGCGCTCGGTGGCGAGTTCCCGCTGATACTGTTCTGCGCAATCCCTAGCCAGCGCGCATTCGAGTGCAATCGCAACGTGCGAAGTCAAAGAGCGGAGTAGTTCCACATCTTCGGGCGCAAACTCCTGACCCCGCTCCTTAGTTACAGCCAAAACGCCGTATTGTTGCTGGGCGGTAAACACAGGAAAAACGTAAGTGCTTCTGCCAGCAGATTGAGCTGCAAACGGAGCCAACTCGGGATGTTTCAACATTTCCTGCGATACGTCAGGCAGGAAAACTGGTTCCTGTTGCGCTAGTGCGTCTGCCGCCGCACCAATCCGCGAAATCTTGGTGCCAATTCTGATGGCGGGAGCGTCCGCTGCTCGATCACACTCGATAAGATGCAAAGTTTCTCGATCGCTGTCCAGAAGATACAGGTCGGCTCCATGGAGACGAACACTGCTGGACAAAACGTCGCGCAGGCTGTGGAGGACGGCTTTTACCGTCGGCTGCTCGACGAGCGCGGCGGACACATCGAGCAAGGCTCGATACCTGCTATCGGTTGGGGCTAGCCTCGCGCTAGTTTCTCCTGACATGGGCTGACGACTTAGCTTTAATCAGTGCGAGCAGCTTACTATCGAGCCCCGGGGAAGGAAAGCCTTTGTTGTGCGCAAAAATTCCGTATAGCTTCGAGGTTTGACCGAGACGATGGGCGAACCATCCGCTTAACCTTTATGTATGCTCGTTTATATATGCGTTGTTGTCTGAGAGAAGCCGCCCGTAATCGGTAGACTCGAGCCCGCGGTAGAGATGAACTTGGGACAGATAGGAACCAACGAATTCTTCCCCCAACTCCCCTCGTCTCAATTCTCGCAAACCATCGACTATCACACAGGAAATTGAACGGATACTTCTTTCCTACGTCCACGAGCAGAGTCGGGCGCTGACGTTTGGAGTTATGTGCCACCGTGTTTCAAGAGGACGGGAATTACCCGGTGCGCCACCGGCGCTGCAGTCATCTGAGCAATCCGCCCTTCACGCGGCGATCCTTTCCCACCGGTATTCGTGATGGAGGCCGCCGAGAACTACGCGAACCGCGACCTTGCAGTCTTGGCGCAAGGAATGTCTGTCGTGACCTTGCAGCGGCAGGAATACCGCCGCAGGTTCAGGAATCCCCGGTCCGAGGCTCAAATGAGGGCGCCCTTGGTTGTAGTGCGTCACCCACTCGGCCAGGATTCTGCGCAGGTGTCTCTCATCCAGCGGAATCATAAAATCCAAACACTCCCGGCGTATGCTTCCCACCAATGGTTCGCAGTAGGCGTTCGCCTTTGGCGCTCGCACGGACGTCTGCAGCACCCGCACTCGAAAAGCCTTTAGCTGCCGGTCCACCTCTGCCGAAAAGATCGAGTCACGGTCACGGATCAGGAAACGGTAGGAATGATCGCTCGGAATCGCTTCGCGAAGCTGCTGCAAGGTCCAGGCTGCCGTTGGATGCGCGGTAACGTTGCAATGCAGAATGCGCCGTGTCCCGACCTCCATCAGAAGAAACACATAGAGAGTCCGGAACCGCGCTGTCACCACGACCAGGAAATCGCAGGCGATGATGGACTGGGCATGATTGCGGACAAACGTCCTCCAGTTCTGCGAAGAGGTCCTTCTGTGGCCCCGTCGGTCCGGTTCTGGAGGCCAATAGGCGCGCACCGTACGTGGAGAAACATCGATACCCAACTTCACTGACAGCTCCGCTGCCACGCGCGCTTGCCCCCAAGTCGGATTCTGTTGTGCCATTTGCACGATGAGTTTGCGGATGTTCTCAGGAAGGCGTGGCCGACCAGCTTTTGCCTTCCATTTCCAAAACAACTTGAAACCCTTGCGATGCCAGCCGATCAGCGTCTCGGGTTTGACGATGACCAAGACATCTTTCCAATTGCATAAGCGTGACCAGAGGAGGAGGGAGAAACGGGCGGAGTCGTTCAATCGTCTCGGTTGGACCTGCCTCTCCTGATGGAAGGCCAGCTGTTTTCGCAGGAACAAGACTTCCGCGCTGAGGGCCGCGCGCGAGCGGAACAGGAGACGGAAGAAAAGAAGTCCATCTGCGACCAGATCGGTGATCAACTTAATAATCACAATTTGCCGGAGCCGAGGCAAATCGACGGGAATCAGCAAGTTCTGATCAAATGGACTAACCCAGATTCACCTTCTCTTTTCAGTTTTCGTCACCATTTGCCACCGTTCCTCACCATTCGCATGACACTGGTATGACACCAACCTGTGTTCGCCTGGCAGCTCGGAACCGCAAAACGCGTTAGAGATAACGCGAAAGCAACCCACGATACCGACGTGCTTGCCCCTGTCACTGGAAGAGGCCTGATCAGTGGGTTCACGACCCAAGTATAAGATCGAGGCGCGCAGCTTCGGCGAAAGCTCGGAAGTCCCTGTCTCGCGTGAGGAGAAGAATTCCTCCGTCGATGCAGCTTTGGGAAATCAGCGCGTCGCCGAGGCGTGCCTTGCGGCGCTTCGCCAGAACCTTCGCTCGCAACTCTCCCGCTCGTTGCCAATAGCCAGATCCTATCTCGATCAAAGGCACTTCTGAGAGCGTTTCGGCAACGCCTGTAGGGAGCTTCGGGTCGCTTAACAGCTCGGTGAGGACAACGGGGACCATAACTACCTGCCGGTCTTCCAGTGCCTTATCAAGTAGCTGTGCATCCTCTCCTGCGCCACCCTCTAAAAAGGCAACCCATGTGCTCGTATCAGCCGCGATCATCGGTCGGCTTTCAGTTCTGCTAAAGTGCGTGTGAAGCGAACCTTGCCTCGGAGTTGGCGTAGGCGAGCGTACGTGCGCGATGCCGCCACTAGCTGCAGCCCGGTACGAACGGTCTGGGTGATACCGGTACCGCTGGCTTGTCGCGCTTTCTTGAGAAGCTCGAGCGGTACCTCCACGGTGATTTTACGTGCTGTCTCCATAATATCTTATCATACCATACTCAAGACCAGCACCGAATATGGTATTTCCTACTCGCCAAGTTGTGATGACGGTACGTAAGGATCCTGTTGCCTCGCCACATATTATGCCGATCGCAAATACCGCCATCCAGGAAGAGGGCAATCGCGCTTCATGCGATGCGCCTCGGGGATCACCCCTCGTACCCCTCCCCTCGGATCGGCAATGTCCCCTCTGCGCCGAGGAATCAGGTGGATGTGGGCATGGCTAACCGGCAGGTTATAGCAGAATAGCGGTGGAGACGAAAGCAGCTATGTTATTGATTCCAAACCCGGTCGGAGTTTTGGCGAAGAACAGGCGATGCAACGTCTGGAAAAGGAAATGGGCAACGAATGGGCAACTCGCGTCAATGTGAAATACCAGTAACTGATAGAATTTAAAAGACCGGAGGGGTGGGTGAGCGGTTGAAACCGGCGGTCTTGAAAACCGTTAGGCCCGAAAGGGTCTCGTGGGTTCGAATCCC
>Ga0209526_10002000_pt1 | contig 13687 bp, 14 predicted proteins | sample JacPinW_OM2H0_M1_FD_188566 | JGI IMG/M metagenome (GOLD analysis project Ga0209526, IMG submission 188566) | Forest soil microbial communities from Algoma, Ontario, Canada - Jack Pine, Ontario site 1_JW_OM2H0_M1 (SPAdes) (version 2) | ecosystem: Environmental > Terrestrial > Soil > Boreal... | reverse complement strand
AATCGAGGATCACGGCTAAAGTTCGCCCTTCCGATTATTGGTGAACTGGCGAATTTGTACTCTCCCCTTCGGCATGTTGGCGTTGATCTGGAGGTCTCCGCCATTGGCGACAGGCCGCCAGATATATGTCCGTGCGGCCCGAAGGACAGACCATGACCTTCCTGGAATCCGGTGTCTGTGTATAATCTGTCCCGTGTCAATGACAATTCGGTCGGGCATCTGCCCCACCGAGTTTGGTTGCTACTGAGCCATTCCGGGAGACCAACCCGCATGTTGTCACACTGGAAAAGTGGAGAGATGCTTATGAAAAGGAAAATAATGCGGGTAAGCTCGATCGCCGCGGCGATGTTGGCGATCAATATCGGATTAGTTGTGCTGTTTGCTCAGGAAGCTGCGGCGCAGTCCGCCGAACTTCGCGTCTTGAGCTCAGACGGTATGAAGCCAGCCGTGGAGGCACTCCTTCCTCAGATCGAGCACTTAGTCGGGCACCGCCTCGCGACGCAGTTCGACGCGTCGAAGAGGCTAAGTCAGAAGATCCAATCTGGCGAAGGGTTCGATGTTGCGATTCTAACGTCCAATATTATGGATGATTTGACTAAACAAGGAAAGATTGCGGCTGGCACGCGCGCCGAAATTGCTCGCTGCGGGATCGGCGTCGGTATACGCTCTGGGGCACGCAAGCCCGATATCAGCACGCCCGAGCGACTGAAACAAACGCTGCTAAACGCAAAATCCATCACATTTGACCACGATGGTGCCAGTGCGGTGCATATCAACAAAATGCTTGCGCGCCTACGGATCGCGGAGGATGTCAGGTCTAAATTAATCCTAGAACAAGAGCCGGGAAGACCTCAAATGAACGTTGCCGAGGGCAAGGCAGAACTTGTCATCACGTTAATTCCCGAGATACCGGCCTTTCAGGGTGTGGAGCTCGTCGGCCCGCTACCGGCGGATTTGCAGAGCTATGTAGCCTTCGTCGCAGGAATTGCAACAAATACACGAAATGCCGAGGCAGCCAAGGCAGTGATTAAGTTCCTCACTGCACCTGCGGCTGAGTCAACCCTGAAAGCCAAGGGCATGGAACTTCGATAGGTGGTCGCCGGCAGCGCGTGGAATCGGCTCGGTCGGTTGACAGGCAGTGGAAGTAAGTGGCCTCGATGGACGCCCGGCCACGCGTCGCTCGTCCCAAGGCCGTCCCAGCATATGCCGGTAATAATGCCAAGCGCGCGATCATTCAAGAGTCCCGTTGTCTTCTTAGACACCGCTTATCGCCCAGGTCCGAACCCTCTTTAACGTTCTGGAGAGAGACATGGCGGGAACACGCCTTCCCAAAAGTTTATTCTTCGCGATTGTCCTTGTCGCTGTTGCGCGATGCATTCATGAATTCCCGCTGCTCCCGAATCGGCTTGCCTCGCACTTCGCCCCCTCCGGCGTTCCTAACGGCTGGCTGACGAAGTCTGAGTTCTTCGCATTGTACGCCGGCCTGATGGCGCTTGCTGCCTCCGTCGGATTCTTGGCACCACGCGCGATTGTCAAAACTTCAACCGCCAGGATAAATCCTCCGCACAAGGAACACTGGCTTGCTCCCGAACACCGCGCCGAGACCTTCGCCTTCTTCGAGAAGTATTTCGCCTGGTATGGCTGCATTTTTCTGCTCCTTGAGGTCTCGACGATGGAGATTGTCATCCGAGTCAATTTTAGTACTCCGCCGCAGCTTCCAATCGGTCGCATCGGGTTGTTGATTTCTGCATTCGTTCTGTTCAACATCGCGTGCGTAATCATCGTATTCCGTCGATTCTCTCGGCCTGGCTGAAAAACGTCCTACTCCGCCCGGCTCTTAGCCTCGGCGCGGCATCGGTAGAACACCCTCGCGCACCGAGGAACAGGTGACGGAGAAGATTAGGAAGCTGCGATTCGATGCTAACGAGGCATTGTCGGCTGCGCTGTCTCGGAAGTATTTTAGGTCATCCCGATGGGCGCAATATTCGCTCGGCGAAGCTCCTTCCGAGGCGGGAGGTCAATTTGCTTCCCATGTGGCACGGGTGGGAAAAGATGCCATTTCAGCATGCGACCGTCTTAAGCACTACCGATCTTTGACCACGATTAAGGCTCTTTCAGTTAGAGAGGGGCCGGCCAACCACCGCCCATCCTATCGACGCGGTCGCGCGCGCTGGCAAGTCAGTTTAAACATGGACGACAACGTTGCCTCGAAGTTTCTGGTCCATAGCCCAATCTCGCACCATGAAAAATCAACGTTCTGGTGTCTCCACGAAGATCCCAATACTCCAAAGTGCTAACAACCACGGAAGAATGAGGACCGACGCGATAGTCCAAACTTGTTCTCGCCAGATGCTTATCTGTGCTGGGGACCGAATTTTTCATCACGACACACACCTAGCTCGATTGGTTCGTCTTCGGCGAAGACGCACGGCCGGCGCATGATTCGGCAGTCAGCTCCGAAAATTACATCGCCCTATAGAACTGCATTTGGTGCCACGTAAGCTGACCTTTGGATCCGCGGACTCTGTGGAGATAGGTGCGGATCATAGTTTCAACTTCTCCGGGAGTCTAGTAAAGCACTGAAGCGAAAGCCGATTGTTCATGTCAATGCCGACGAAATGCCCGGCCCCCTGTTCGTTCGCTTCATAGCTAAGCCGTTTGCCTGTGCATTGCCTCAGACGTTCCGGCTCCCGTACGCCTCACGGTGTCGATCAGAGCCATCAAATCCACCTCCTCGGTGAGGTAATTCAGGATGCATGCGCGCAACACGAATCGTCCGCGCAAAACGGCGTTTGTGATGAACGATTCGCCGCTCGATTGGACGGTCTCCATGATTTGCTTGTTGAGAGCTGCCAGTTGCTCTTCGTTCCACTGCCCCGTTGGGGGCACATAGCGAAAGCACACGATGGAAAGCGTGACCGGCGCGCACAGCTCCAGATCGGGCGCGGCTTCGATCAAAGAAGCAAGATGACTGGCTAGTTGATTGTGCCGTGCTATCAGATTCCGCAAACCAGAGCGGCCAGCGTGCGTTAGAGCGGTCCACAGCTTCAGTGCACGAAACCCGCGTGTTTGCTGAAACCCATATTCCGAGTACCAAGGCAGGCCCCCGATGCCTTTCCCGGGTTCGGTGCGGATGTATGGCGGCACGAGGCTGAAAGCATCGCGGAGCAGCGCTTCGTCACGGACCAAAACACAGCCGCATTCCACTGGGACGGAAAGCCACTTGTGAGGATCGAGCGCCAGCGAATCGGCGCGTTCAAGCCCGCGATAATTCCTCCGTTTCTCTTCGTCCAGAATACCTACTGCTCCATAGGCGCCATCGATGTGAAGCCATAGTTCCTCGCTGCTGCACAACTTGGCAACAATATCGAGCGGATCAATGGCGCCAGTGCTCACAGTACCCGCGCTGGCTACAACGCAGAATGGGCGTAGGCCAGCGGCACGGTCCTTGGCAATCGCCGACTGCAGAACAGGAAGATTCATGCGAAACTCCGTGTCAACCGATATCGTTCGGACCGACTCTTCGCCAAGGCCGAGTAGTTCAGCTGCTTTGCGCACGCATGAATGGCACTCCTGCGAAACATAAAGCACAAAAGCTGGCCGTTGCCCCTGTAAACCGTGCTTGCGAACGTTCCAGCCGTCTCGTTGGGCGGCCCAATGGCGTGCAGCAGCGAGCGCAGTCAAAGAAGCCATCGAGGCACCGCTCACTAACAGTCCCATGCTGCCTTCGGTGGGATAGCCGACCAATTCCATGATCCAGCGCACTGCGCAGCGCTCAAGATAAATGGCGGCATGGTCGCCGCCGGCGCAACTTGGATTCATGGATGCGGCCAGCAGGTCGGTAATTATCGGCAGCACGGCAGGCGGAGAATTCACCCATCCGAAGAAGCGCGGGTGCCCGTTTCCCATCGGATGCGCCATGATGGATCGCTTGAGAAACAAGAGGATATCATCAGGGGATGTACCCTGATCTGGTAGAGGTTGATCCATCAGCAGGCTGCGCTCTTCCGGCTTCATCTGCTTGTACACCGGACCCTCGCCGATCGTGGCGAGATACTCAGCAGCGACGTCCACGGCCTGGTGGCCCAGGCGCCGAAATTCCTCTGCACTGAGTCCCGGGAAAACGTTTCTCAAATCGGATTGATCGGAAATCATCGCCGCCTCACTTTCTGTTTTGAGGTGACAGGCCGATGTTGCATTGAGTCAGGATGGCCCGTGACATCCATGACCAGGTAGAATTCGCATAGCTGGGACCCATTGGGATTGGCAAAGGCTTGGATACGATCGCCGGTATAGTAAATCCTGTCGCCAGTGTTGAGGCGGTGGGACAGGGTCGAGGGTCAACAACAGGCGCACCCTGGTCGATGGCCACATATTCGCGCCAGCCGCGCGTGTGCGGGAGAAACCCACCCGTGTCCACACCTGGCCCGAGCGTGGTACGCATGAACTCAAACTCCACCTTAGGCAGCACGGGAGACAGGATCCGCAGTTCCCAACCGGATGGATCGCGCGACACGTTTTGTCGGCCCCTACGAAAGAATGATGACACGCGATTGCCGCTGAGGGCCCGGCAACCTCGCAATACCAGTTCCCTATCCGCCGGCCGCGTTTCCTCCCATTGGCGGAAGCAACGCGCCGCGCCAGCTTGCGATCCTGGCAATTCTTCGTGCCTTCGCCGCTGATGGCGATCTCAGCTTACAGCAGCAAAGCAACTTCCGACGTTCTAATCCTGGGGATTGGTGGCGAATACGGACAACTCGGGAGTGAAACCACGGTCGTCCATCTCGAGCATCGACTTGACGACGTACGCGATATCTTCAGGGCGCAGTTTGGTTGCGTTCTCCTTTTGTGTTAAGCCCGAAGTCGCGAAGAAATTCGTGAGGACTTCGCTTGGATTGATCAAATACACCCGGACGTTATGCCGCCGGAGTTCAGCTCGCCAGCACTCAGACATCCCCCGAAGCGCAAACTTGCTTGCGTAGTACGCGGTGCCGTTCGGAGCTCCGCGGAGAGCGGCTGTTGAAGCGATGTTAACGATGTTGCCGCGCTGCCGCGTGATGAAGTGCTTTGCGGCCTCGCGGGCCATAAGCATTGCGCCAGTGACGTTCGTTGCAAACACGGCTTCGAAGCTCTCACGATCGAAGTCGACGAGGCTCTTGAACAGGCCGACTCCAGCATTGTTCACCAGAATATCGAGGTCCCCGAACTCCTCTAGGACCTCCCGATAAGTGCGCTCGACATCCGCTTCAACCGCTACGTCTGCATGAATTGGATGGACTTTCAAGTCTCGAGCCGTTTCCGTTAGCCGGCGCTTGTCGCGCCCGGTGATCGCGACTCGTGCTCCGCTCGTAGCAAGAGCTTGGGCTATGGCGCGCCCAATGCCGCTATTCCCACCCGTGATCAACGCCACCGCATTTCTCAGGTTCATCTTCCCTCCGGTTAGAATTTAGTTGTCCAGGCCCTATACTGGGCCGTCGAGCGTGCACACCTGCATTCAACTGCGGATCTCGCCTTGAGATATTGCCACAGCCAGGCAGGCGACGTCATATCGTCTGTCGCCTGCCCCGAAAACCTGATGAGTTGAGACTCTCCGTCACGCCGAGGTAAACTGTTCGCATGCGATATCTGGTACGAGCCCGAGTGAAACCGGGTTCCGAAGGGGCTTTGCTCGAAGCAACTGAGAACGGCTCTTTAGGGGAAGGTTCAGTCGCGGAAGGAGAGTACCTGCGAAACATGGCCGATGCCCGACTCTTCCAGGACGATACCGCTCGCTGGGTCGAGGTTTGTTATTGCCCTACGCCGCTGCAGGAGGAGAAGCCCTATTGGGAGCAGTACTTCGAGTTGACCCGTATCCAGGACGCGCACGACCGGAGCCGGTGCCGCGACCAGAACGGCTCGGAGGCGTGGGCATGCGGGAGCTGTGACTGCACCATGAGGCTCGAGCAGAGGTTGAAAACTTCAGGAAAACCGTTTCTCGACGTGCTTCGTAACCTGGCCAAAAAACGCTGGGCGAACCGCACATCCAGGTTTGGGGCGATGCCACAGCAAACCATCGACAGCGGTCGAGCCGATAACCGACCCCGGCTACGCGGCTGCCGTTGAGGATCTTAAGCCTCTACTTGCTCGCCTGTTCGTTCAGATCAGACAAGTAGAAATAGCCGACCTTGTTATTCGGGGGCGAGCCATACCAGATCCGTTCTTGGGAATCGAGGAAGAATTCCTTCATCATGTTCTCCGAATGAGGGTACGGGTATTCAACAACCTGCCCGCTCTTCGGATCCAGTCGCCCGATCACGTCCAGGTCGTCGGAGGAATACCAAATGTAGTTATTCTTATCGATCCCGAGTGCATACGGAGTCGCGTCTGGACCAGGCAGAGTGTATTCCTTGAACGTCTGTGTCTTCGGATCAAACCGGCCAATCTTGCCTCCGAAATACTCAGCAAACCATATCAGCCCATGACGATCGATCTCAATTCGTCTCGGCCAGCCGTTCGGCGTTGGAGGATCCCATTTTGTGACTTTCCCCGTTGCCGCCTCCGCCTTGCCAATTTTCCCGCCGTCCTTAAACTCTGCAAACCAGGCGTTGCCATCCTTATCAATTTCGATGCCATATGGCGAAACCACGTCGCGAAAGTGCTTAAACTCATTCGTCTTGGGATCAAAAACGGTGAGAGTGGAATTAACGGCAGTAGCCCACACCTTCCCGGTCGGATCAATGCGAACGGTGTGCTTCGATCCACCATCCTCAAGCCCCTCCAAGCCAGGCGCATACGCGTCCTGGAACTCGGTAATCGTTTGGGTTCTGGGATCCCACCTCCCAACCTTGTTTGAAGCCTGCTCCGCAATCCATACTGCTCCATCCGGCGAAGGCACCGCTGAATGAATGCCAGCAGTGCCTTGATTGGGCGCCAGGAATTCTTGAATCACGCCGGTTCTCGGGTCCAGCCGTCCGATTCGATTCGCCGGCCCAAAATCGGGGATCCAGAGCTTCCCGTCTTTATCCGGTGTGGCGCTGAAAGGCATGCGGTTCGGCGCTGGCATTTCGTATTCTACATATTCAATCTTCATGGCCTCATCGCTGAATTTTCGGACCGTCTTTTGATATCCGGGCAATTCAGCGGGAGACCTCGGCAGTCTCGAATCAATGCCAAAGGTACTATTCAAATATGAGATGAGGACGGTGGCATCCCCATCGCTGACAACGTTGCCTAGACGCGAATGCATCGCTTCCCGCATAAAGTTAACGGCCTGCGTCCAGCCCGCTTCGTCCCGCGGGGTCGCGGCCATTCGAGTTTGAAACATATGGCAGGCAAAACAATCCCTTTCGAGCAGGTCCTTCCCTTTGCCGTCCGGCAACAACTGCTTACCTTGATATCCGGACAAGTCGCTCCAACGCACGGCTCCGGTTTGCAGTGCAAAATCGATTGAGGCGTTTTGAGTTGCCGTCAGGTTCACGCCGCTCCGCGGCTCGGTCTTATAGCCGACAGCCCTGATGCCTATCTGGTAGTCCCCAGCCGGGAGTTTTTCCACTCGATAACGCCCGTCCCTGCCAGATAGTACGTTGACGATCATCTTAGTCTTGGTATTTTGCGTCTGTACAAATGCTCCCATGAACGGACTCCCATCAGGGCTCCTCACAGTACCCGTGATCGCCGCGCCATGGCAAAACGAGGAAAGCAACACAAAGGAACCAAACAGCGTCAGGATTTTGCCCGGCAAGCCCATGACCCCTCCTTTTCACGCCCGTTGCAACTGAAAGTACGCCTCGGTAAAAACGAAAGCAAGAGCGTAAGCACGAACTGCACGAACTCCGCCCCAGAGATTGCAGGAACGAAGCTAACCCTTGCTGGGTTGCCGCTCATTGACCCCCGCCGCCGCCACCATTTGTAACTAGTTGTTGGCATTTAGTTTAACCTTTCTGGGCGATTTCCGTGTAGCGGATTCAGTCTGTTTGAGTGTTTTTTTGGTTGCGGGTATCCTCAACCAAATCGACCTCTAGGCCGTGGGTTCGATTCCCTCCGCCGGCACCATTCTTCTCAAACAATCAACTGGGACGGGTGTGCCCCCGGAGTTGCACGGTGGTTGCACAACGCTTCAACTTTTTTCATGGCAATTAGCGTAGTCTCAGTCACTTATTGAATTCAGTGCTTCTGTGTCGTGGCCACATTCCTGGCAGCGCCAGGGAGCGTAAAGCAAAAATCAACATGTGACCGTCGATGAACGAGAGCGAGGCTATGACTAAGCCACGTTCGTCGAGAATTTCGTGATCTTGAACGCGGCGGGGCGAGAGTGCGCGGACGATTTTGCGTACCTGCGCAGCGATCCCGGGTTGGCGGAACTGTAAGCAAGGCCAACTGCCGCAGAAATTCTACCGCCGCCTGCCAGAGGCACGGCTCCCTCGTGCCAGATATTGCTGATCGAGCGCTTGGCGTATCAGCGTCTTGATCACCGCCTGCCGACTGATGTTCAACTCTTTGGCGGCCCTGTCCAGTTCTTCCAGCATGCCCGCCGCTAGGTCGACATTCACCCTCTGTATCGGACCCATCATGCGCCCGGCATTGGTGAAGAACCGTGACACATCCTTCCCTTCGTCCGCAAGGCGGGCGATGGCTTCTGCCGACACCGGCTTCCGAGGTCTACGAGTGTTCTGCATAAAGTTGCTGCTCCCGTTTGGTGGCCTTCCAGAGAGTAACGAGGTGGTAGTACACTCCCTCTTCGTCCTCCCGCACTTCGAAAATGACGGTATACAACTGCTCTCCCACCCAGCCGATCGCCCGGTACTGTTCGGACAAATCCGAGCGCTGGTCAATGTAATATGGGTGCGAGAAGACCTCCTGCATCTCTTCGAATCCGACGCCTCTCTTCGGGTTTGCTCTTAACCGCGCACTCTTCCGCTCATCGAAGTGAAAACGCATAAGTATAACACTTATACCATATCGAGCGCCAGTAAGACGACCAACATAATCTATCGGAATCTATCGGAGAGCATCAGGGAGAAAAACATGTTTCCACTTCCCTTTGGCGACGCTCGCTATGCTTGCATCGCGGCGGAAGACCAGGGCCGGGTCGTTGCAGCGAACCAACATAATTCGACAGGAGTGACAATTTCTCCGCCCAGAACAAACTTCCGTCCAGTCGGGAGGAGATCGCGTCGATCGTACTTCCAAAGCCACCCTTCCATGTTCATCGTTTTTGATTCGCTGGTGGACGATAAAGGTAATAGCCTCCGTGCGGCTCCCGCTTCGGGAGCGTCGTAGACATCTGGAATCTTTCGCTTCTTGTGCGTATCGGAACAAAAACGCGCTTGCCGTGAGCGCACCGGCGGCGTCTACCCGGTGCGATCGCCTACATTCCGGACGAGTATAGAGCGCTTGAGGGGCTGGGCCGAGTCGATCTGGTTCGCCGGTAGGGACGGCGCAGTGGGGATCAGATTGTCAGCGGCGGAATGAGAGTGGTCCATTGTGGCGGGCAGTGTAGGGCGGGCCGCCAGTGCTCGGGTGGCGGTGACTGAAGGCGAAGATAGTAAGCCAGGCCGTTGAGGAGTGAGTTGAGCTAGATTGTGTTTGCGCCGAGCGGAGCCTGTTCCTCATCCACGGTCGGAGAACGAACTGTTGCGCCCCGGAGAGGAATTAGAAGTTGTTCCCCTCCAGCCAGAACGCAAGACGAGTAAGGCGTGCCGCATTAGCTTCAAGCAATCACAGAACTACTGTGAGCCCTTGAGTGCCATACGGATTGTTCTTATGTCGAGAAACATCCGTTGAGGACTACTCTCGGCGGCACCCTCTAGGGCGACGAACCCATAGCGCGCATACCAATCGACCCGGTCTCGGTATGCGTCCGTAATGATGCAGCGGCATCCCACATCATCGGCGACTCGAAGTGCGATCTTGAAGACTTCGGAAATGAGCGCGTGTCCGAGGCCTTTGCCCGAAAATCGCCGGTCTACCCCAAGTCGCGCCAACAGAATCAGAGGCAATTCGTATGGCGGAAGCCCGCGAACATGTTTCTTTGGGAAGGCGTCCCGTGGCACACTTGCCGTCGCGAGAGTGAAATACCCAATCACGCTGGACGGAGCCCCTTCATCGACAGCCACATAAGTCACACCGATGGAGCTTTTCTGCTGATTCGCCCAGGCATGGCGCTTCAGATAATTGTTGAGCGGCTCATCGCCGCAGTCGAAAGGCTCGACTGCGTCTTGCTCTTCGAGACGACGGATGAGAACGGCCACTCAGCCTCTCATTGCCCGGATGAGGGTTTCCGTAGGATTGGCGGGTTCTCTCGATGCGAGATCGGCAAGGCTCTCCAGTTCGCGCGGCGTCCAGGAAATCTCCACGCGCGGGAGCATGAGGTCCGGCGCGACGCGTTCGAGCCGCGGCAGCACCAGTTCCTTGCGTTCGCCCGTTTCAGTTTCACTAAAAATGCGATGACCGCGCTTTCTTTCCCACACTGCCCAGCGGAACAACGCCAGGGCGTCAGAAAGAAAATCCGTGTTGCTGGTAAGCTGCAAGTCTTGCTTCAAACCGCGAACCATGCGGTCTTCGGCGGGAGCCAAATCAGCCTGAAACTTTGACTTGCGCGTAGTCTTTGGAGTTTGGGGTTGTTTCCCAGTTCGTCTTGTCTTCAAGGCCATGGCTGATGATCCTTTTGTAGCTCGGAATCACTCTAATATTACTACATATCGGATGCTCTTTCGAGTTCTTTCAAGAGGGCGTTCCATTCTGAAGTTGCGAAGATGCACAATACGTGACTTTGGAGCTTCAATCCACGCACCTACATTGGGCGCACTGATTCAGAGCGATTCGCCTACGTTCCCGAGGAGAATGGAGCTCTTGAGGGACATGCAAAGATCCACGCCATGGCATGCGCTGGAACAGAAATCTGCTTCGACAGCTGATTCAATTTGTCGAGCAACTTCTGCGTCTACAAGGCAGAGGATACCAACCGCACAATGACGCCGCTCGGGGCTTAGAAGTTTCCCTCCGCCACATCCTTGAGACCTTGCTTCTCCAGAGCGTGAGCAGATTTTCTGAACCTAATCGCCTACAATCCGTTCTGCTTTATGGTCTTTTGGGGCGAAGGGTCGAACGGAAAGTCCACGCTCGCCGGCGCCATCCCTCCTAAAACGCAGCGTGTTTACCTTGGTCCTGGTCACTCCCAGTTCAGGTTTTTCGGCTTTTCTTTGATAAAGTCACGTCGCATATAGCAAGTCCGAGGCGGGTTTCGCTTGCGCGGGAGCAATCGTTCGTCGGCGAACTCCACGCATGGTCGCACCTTTTGCATGTTTCGGGATGCCGTGCGACAATCCGGGATCGAAGGCCCAACATCCGTTTTCGCGACGGCATGTTCGAGGAAATGGCGCGCAGCCAGATGATGCGCGTAACCCGCCGTACAAAGAGCGGGTCTAATCGACTGCGGTAACGAAAGGGAGGTCGAATTGGATCAGTGGTTTCCCCCGACCCACAAGGTAGTCGGGAGAAGGAAGAAGAGCAATTTCGTACCGATCGGAGTGGAGGAGTACGTCACGCGGCACATGAAATCGAACGCCGGTGAGAATCGCGCCGAGTTGCTCCGGCGTCTTCGCGATTGTATCTCGGCCTCCTTGGGGGGGACGCGTTGTCAATGCGGAGAACCCATTTGGGTGATCGGGTCTGCATTTGTCGGTTACATGTGTTTCACCTGCATCACCGGGGAGGCATTCCCCGGTGACGATTATGAGATTGACGAAGTGCTGGCTGTTCTTTAGAGCTTCCGTGGACGTTTCCTCCTAAATGCACTCACACTGGTTGGCCTACCGTGCACCAGTTGCTAAAGCGCTTGACTCCGACCGCCATTTGGTTCCGAACTCCTTTCGGAAGGAAGAGCTCGTCCCACCTGAGGTGTTCGGTGTTCGCGACGGTGCATTCCAAAACGGGAAGGTCGCCTGTCCGTCTGGCCTTCAGGACGACGATGGAGCGGTCCAGAAGTCGCCTTCCGGAGGACGGGCGCACTCCTGCCTTTATCCTTACGACACTCGCACTGGTCTGTGACAACATCGCCTTTTTCTGCAACGCTCCTCTGTGACTTCTCGCTCGGGTCTGAGAAATAGCTCAGCAGCGAGCGGCGGGCTCATGCTGGATTCAGAAAATCTAAGGGCGTGAAATTGTCGCCACCCGCGTCGACTGCGAAGTCTGTGGACTACAGTCGCGGCCGCCAAGGGAGCGCGGTGCCACACCGGCGTAGTATCTGATCAAGACGATCCCGCCAAAGTGCCGACAAATCCGCCGATCACTTTCGCGAGACGTTCGGCGGTAATCGATTCGGGTAGGGGGATCGCGAGAGTCTGACGCTGGGTTTGCGCATCCGTATGCAACAGCGCGGATAAGCCCCTTTGGATCCACCTCGAACCGTCCGTTGCTCCGGCAACACCGGCGCCAGGAGGAGAGCTGAGCGACTCCAAGAGACTCAGACCCGCTTCGAGGAACTTGGCCACCGCTTGGTCGGCGTCCGGCGTGAACGATCGGGAACGCGCATCGCCATCTTGGGTCCCCCCCTCGCCCAGAGGCATCGTCCGGTTGGCCCTGTGCTGAGACCTCGTCCGCGCGGAGCGTCCGTTGGCGTGGGCGTCTTTCGACTCCGACTTTCCCTTCCGCTCGGCTTCCGTTGCGGCCACAGTCACCGGAACCTCCGGAGTGATGATTGGTTTCGGCCCGCCAGGTTGGTCGCTGAAAACCTCTTTGATCATCTGCATCGTGCTCTTGCGACCAAGCTTTGCAAAGCTAACTTCGTCCGTCGTGGCATCGAACAGTCCTGAGAACAACGCTTTCTTGAGTCTGAGGGTCTCCCAAACGCGTTCCTCGATGCTCCCCTCAGTCAGCAGATGAATCACCTGGACCGGCTGCGTCTGACCGAAGCGATGAACACGCCCGATGCGCTGCTCCAATCGTGCGGGGTTCCAAGGCGGCTCGAAGTTTACGACGGCCGAGGCCGCCTGCAGGTTCAAGCCGACTCCGCCAGCGTCGGTGGAAAGAAATACCTTGCAGTCGGGATCGCTTCCGAACCGGGCAATCAGATCGCCGCGCTTTCGCGGCGGCACACTTCCGTGCAGCGACACCCAGCCGATTTTCAGTTTCGTCAGCTCCTGGCTGGCCAGGTGCGTCATGCGCTCGTACTCGCTGAAGACGACCACCTTGCGCTTTTCTTCCCAGGCCAGTTCGTGGATGATCTCGCGGAACTCCTCGAGCTTGGGAGAGAAATTGGTCTGCTTGTCAAACAAGAAGGTTGAGTTGCAAAGCATGCGCATGTTCTGAATACAACAACTGATTCGGCGCAAGTCAATTTCAGACAGCCAGCCCTGCCGCTGCCATTTGTGCATCAGCCGCGCGAGAATATCACTCTGTTCCCCGTACGGACTTGCCTGTTCAGGCGTCATACGGACGCGGAAGATCTGGTCGGTGCGCTTGGGCAGCTCCGGAAGCACTTCTTTCCGAGTCCGGCGGAGCAGAATCGGTTCGAGTCGTTTACGAATTTGGTCCAGGCCGCGGTAGCCGAGTAATTTCCCCCCTTCGTCCTCCATGCGGTGTTCTTTGAGAAAACGGAAGGCCGGCCCCAGGCGACGACCATCCACAAACTCGACGACCGAATAGAGCTCTTCGAGTTTGTTTTCCAGAGGCGTGCCGGTCAACACGAAAGCATACCGGCTCTTCAGCT
>Ga0209526_10001998_pt1 | contig 13690 bp, 10 predicted proteins | sample JacPinW_OM2H0_M1_FD_188566 | JGI IMG/M metagenome (GOLD analysis project Ga0209526, IMG submission 188566) | Forest soil microbial communities from Algoma, Ontario, Canada - Jack Pine, Ontario site 1_JW_OM2H0_M1 (SPAdes) (version 2) | ecosystem: Environmental > Terrestrial > Soil > Boreal... | reverse complement strand
TTCTTGCGCCAGCTTCGTTGGCCAGTGCCCGCGTCGGCTCGCCGGCCAGGTTAGGATTCGGCCGCGCAGCAGCCTCGACCGGCACGCGCGCGGTTGGTTCGCCCGGAGTTCCGGGGCTCGCCCGTATTGAAGGCTCTCCTGCAACATTCGTCATGTCGTAGGTCGGGCGGGCAAGTCGTGCCATGACCTGGCCCGTAGTGACAACATCCCCATCGCCGACCAACACCTCGGTGATGCGCGATCCGTCCGGCTCAATGCGAACCATAACCTCCACGCGCGCGATCAGAAAGCCCGAGACGCGAACAGCGGCAGAGAAACATTCATTGATCGCCGTTACGACAGTGACGACGGCACCCTGTGGCGGCAGTGTCGTCTCGGCACAGTATGCAGCACCGCTTAACGCCCAATAGCTGAGCACAACTGCGATCGCTCGCGCGGCGACTTCGGCAAATGCCCGCGAAGACATCGTGCTCACATCCAAGCGCTTTCTTGTCACAAATCCGTGCAGGCCGGACTTTCCTGGTGAGCAGCCAAGCCCGCAATCGCAATTTCTACCCCCAGCGCGGAACACTGTCCACCAACTTGCCAGCCGGCCTGTGAATCGAATTGGGCCGGTGGTGCTGAGGGCTCGCGATGATCGGCGAGCATCGATTTTGGTTGCAATATTCGCGGCAGACGGGCGAATGAGCAGCAGACCTCTTTCCTGTTCAAACTCGAAGAACGCATTCCGGTGAGCGTCGTTTCGGCGGATGAATCCAGTTGTGTAGCCATTCGCTTCTCACGGCAGCAGCGCGAGGAAAATTGACCTGCACCTTCATTGTCGCTGTTGAAGCCACACCGGAGAGGGTTTGCAGCCCAAACGTTTGCCGTCGATCCGGTTTCGAGCCCCCGGCTTTGGGTGAACATGCTGCCGCCGTGAGGATCCTCGACCTCAGCAAGCTGTTCGAGCGCTTCGCACCCTGCGCCCACGCCATCGAATTGTCGCTGTAATCCCTAACGTCTTCTAGTGCATGAATATTTCGTGCGCACGCAGAGGTCCTCGGTACCTTCGGCGGCGGCAAGTTTCTCCATGAGCTGAGCAAGCTGGTCACAACGACCAGCGAATATCCCGCAACGAAATCCCACACCCTCAGAAGGATGTCTGAGACCGCTCTCGCGCGTCGTCGATGATACGCACTAGTTCGACAAATCACGCAAGAAGGTCGAGAAGTGCCTCGCAGACCTGAAGACGCGCGTTAAGCGCATGCGTCAATAGGCAAAACTCTTGGGAGCGATGTCTCGGTTGCCCGCTGGACCTGCGTCCGGCACGTCTTACTTGAATGTCAGTAACCTCAGGCGTGGGTCACCAGCAACCCGGGGATGGCCGCCTGGCCAAAAATAAGGACAAAAGAACGCTCGCGCCGACTTTATCAATACGATCGGTCAGTGTAGAAAACATGATGCTCGGCAACTGGTTGCGGACAGACGAGATCACGCGATGCTGACGGGCATCCTCACGTTCCCTGCGACACGCGCCCTCGCAAGGGGCGCGCAGCCGTACGGCGCTGATTTGATCAAGTTTGGTCTGATTTTCATGCTGAGTGCGCCGGCGCTTGCCACGCTTTCGCCGGTTCTTGCGGCAGAAGCCGCCGCGACTATCGCTCCCTCCGGCTTGCGCATTACAGTCGCTCAGGCGAATCGACGATGTTTCACAGAAACGCTCGAGACTGCAGGACGGTTCGTGGCGCGGGAGGAGATTCTGGTGCGGCCGGAAATCGAAGGTTTGCGGATTTCGCAGGTTTTGGTCGAAACCGGAGATCGCGTCACGGAAGGCCAGGTTCTGGCTCGCCTCAGCAGAGGGGAAGGACACTCAGGCCCGCTCCCTTCCGCTGCCACCATCAAGGCCCCCGCCGCGGGCGTCATCAGCTATCGCGCCGCCCAGGTTCATGTGGCCGCGACGGTGCGTGGCGAGCCCTTGTTTCGGCTGATCGTGGGTGGAGAGGTGGAGCTGCAAGCCGAAGTACCGGCGCGAAGGCTGTCCAAACTGGCGCCCGGCCAATCGGCGAGTGTCGAGATCTCTGGAGGCGGCGAAATATCCGGACACGTGCGCAGCGTGTCCTCCGCGGTCGACCAACGGACCCAAATGGGAAGCGCCCGCATTTTCCTCGGTGAGCAAGGACTGCCGATTGGCGCTTTTGCCAAGGCCGTTGTTGTAGTCGGCGAAAGTTGCGGTTCAAGCGTTCCGCTATCGGCCGTCATCTACGATACGGACGGGGCAATCGTACAAGTAGTGCGTGACAATCGAATTGAGACGCGCCGCGTCCAGGTCGGCCTCTTGTCCAACGGGAGCGTGGAAATCCGCGACGGTTTAACGGATGGCGAATTGGTTGTCGCCCGCTCAGGTGCATTCCTGCGCGAGGGCGATCCCGTCCGGCCCGTTGTCGCGAAGGAGCCGCCGTCATCCAACCCCCGTTGAAAAGCTCGCGATCCGACCGCGCAAAGCTTCATCGACCGCGCAAATCGCAGTCGCCTTAAGGGGAAACTGCTCATGAATTCCTAAAAATCTAGGATTAAATGTTTGAAAATCTTGGGTTTTCGATACGCGCGATACAGCGCTCGGCGAGCGTCGTTCTCTTTGGCGCTTAAGGCAGCGGCCGTTGTGGAAATAGATTGAATTCGGATAATATGAGGTTATGGAAGGGGATCTATTGCGGCATTCGAGGGGCGACAGCACGAAAATCTTCATCCCGAAAGCCGCAACACAAAAGCTGCACGGGTATCTCTGCGGTAGTCAATTTGCGCCACCAACCTCTAGGGAGTTGCGGGCGCTGTAGGATGCAGCCCCGTCGCTCCCGGGAGGCGAGGCGGAGGATCGGATGAAGATGCATCTTCTGCTCGTACTGGCATCGATCGTCGGCACGATGGTTTCACCTGTTTTAGCTCAACAAAATCAATCCGATTCGCGGGTAGCGCTGCTGATCGCCAATTCGAACTATCCCGACTCTGGTACGCCGTTGGCTACGCCGGTCAAAGACGCTCGCTCCCTCGGCGACCAATTGAAGCGCATGGGCTTCGACGTCGACATCAAAAACAATCTCAGCAAGGCCGACACGCAGAAGGCTCTAGATTCCTTCATTGCCAAAATAAGGAAGGGTTCGAGTGCGCTGTTTTTCTTCAGCGGATTTGGCATACAAGTTTCCAAACAGAGCTATCTCATCCCTACAGACGCGCAGATCTGGACTGAGGGCGAGGTAAGTCGGGACGGTACTAGTATCGACTCAATTTTGACCAAAATGAATCAGAAGGGCGCTAGTGTTAAGATCATGATAATTGATGCATCACGTCGAAACCCGTACGAGCGACGGTTTCGAGGCTTGTCCGCTGGCCTAGCTCCCGTCAATTTGCCGGACGGTACCCTCACAATATATTCCGCGGCCACGGATAAAGTCGCAAACGATTCGGACGGTACCAACAGCGTTTTCGTTACCGAATTGTTGCAGGAGATACGCTCGCCGGGAATCAGTGCCGAGGCCGTCTTCAACCGAACACGGGTCGGCGTCTCCCGGATGACAAATGGCGAGCAGGTCCCCTGGGTGTCGTCTTCGATGCTCAACGAATTCTCCTTCAATACGCAGCCTCTAGTGGCCTCCACGAACAGACCATCGGAGCCGACGAAGTCAGCGCAGCCGGACCCTCCGACGAAGCCCACGTACACGGTGCCGGCGATCGACGATCCTGAAATTCAGAAGCTTAATATAAAGCTACAGCAAAATCCGAATGATGCCACCGCATTCTACAATCGCGGGCAACTCTATGCGAGGAACGGCGATTTTTCCCGCGCCGTTATCGACTTCGATCAAGCAATTCGCCTCGATCCAAATGACGCTGCTGCATTTAACAACCGGTGCTGGGCACGAGGGGCGTCTGGCGATCTGGATTTGGCCCTGAAAGACTGCAACGAGGCCTTGCGGCTTCGGCCGGATTTTGCCGACGCCCTCGACAGCCGTGGATTGGTTTACCTAAAACTCAATCTGAACGGAAACGCGGTTGCTGATTACGACGCTTCGCTCCGGCTCAGGCCGAGCCAGGCCTCATCTTTGTTCGGGCGCGGCATTGGCAAGGTGCGGATCGGCAAAAATGCCGAAGGCAACAACGATATTGCTGCGGCGAAAGCTATCAATCCGGGCATTGCGGAAGACTTCGCTGCGCATGGCATACGTTAGTTACTGGTCAAATCAGTTTTTGCCTCGCTCTTTTAGCAGTTATGGAGACCAGCATGTCAGCACGTAGAAGGCTGGTGTTTCCTTTAGCTTATTTAATGGTCGCGGGCACAGTTCCTTTCGCTACAAATGTCCAATTTGTACGGACCCAAGACTCGATATAGTCGGATCAAATTCTGAATGCGCTCACGCCCAAAAACGACGAGGCGTAGCCTCTCGGACGTCCCGAGGCGGCGCACACACCAGATCAAGCCAATTTTCTGGATCCGTTTAGGAACAGAACAGCCAGTTCGCTTGCTCCCGAGGAACGCCAGAAACTCGCCACCCTTGCCAGCGACAGCCTAGCATCGACGTCAACATCAACTTCGAATTTAATTGCACATCTCGCTCGCCGCTTGGAATATATCCCGCGAGAGGTGAGGTCTCAAAAACGGGCCATTAAAGGCTTTGCTAAAAAACAACGGACGATGAAATCAAGGTCCGCTCCAACGGGTGTCGGAGCCGAAATACTGTTTATACCGGGTCCTCATCGCGGACACCGGCAGGACCACAAGCACGACGGTGACGCCGAAATGATGATCGATGACGGCACCCTCGCCGAAGAAGGCGCCTAGCCGCAGATAACCTTTGACTAGGGGCGGCAGGGCACTCACTGCTGCCTTCTTATCAATGTGCTCTTTGCTGATCCGGTTCATCTCGACATAATACTGGGGTTTTGCACGAACCCGCCAGCCCTCGGGGGCGCTACCAAAATGATGCAGGAACGACAGCGGCAGCGCGAGCCCATCCAGGTCGGTGCCCTCGAGGCTGGCGCAGCCGATCATGACGTCGAACTCGTGCTGCACCACGTAAGTCCAGATGCCATGCCACAAGAGCTCGATGACGCGCTTATTGCGATAGGCCGGCAATACGCAGGCGCGGCTCAGTTCCAGGAATTTGCGCTCGCGATGGCGCGCGATCAGCGCACCGATGTCGAATTCCCTAGCATTATAGAAGCCGAGGCTCCGTTCTGCCATGTGCTGGCGCAACAGTCGATAGGTGCCGACAAGCGCGGGCTTGCCGGTTGGGCTGTGCGACTCATGGTCGAGCACGATTAGATGATCGCAGATGGTATCGAAGTGATCGACGTCGCGCTGCGCGATCATTCTGCGGGCGTCAGGTGCCGCGCACATCTCCTTGTAGAATACTCGGTAACGCAGCTCCTGTGCCCTGCGCACCTCGGCTGCGAAGCGAGCCAAGCGTACTTCGAGGGTTCCGAGCCTTCCGTGGATAAGAGCAGTCTGGGAAATCGCTTCGGGCTTCCTGGCTCCGCTGTAGGCGCGCAGCGCCGGCAGAAAACGCAACTGGGCTCGACAGGGATCCTCGATTCCAACGGGCTTCCCCCACATCGAACTCCGCATGACAGCCCCCGTAATCCACTAAAATCACAATCAAGCCCGCAAATTAACTTTGCGTGTGTCGCAAAGTTGCCACAATTGATTTTTGAATACAAGGCGGTTCAAACTCCTGAGTTTCCTAGACCCTGCCGAAAGCTGCCTTCTGTGCACTGCAACAATAACAAGGCCAAGCACTGATGATCCGTGCGATTCTGGTCGGCGCCGCTATAGCTTTGGTCACGCTGGTGATCCCCCCGGTTCAGTGGGTCGCGGTCACGCTACGGCTCCCGGCGCGGCGTCATATCCCCGTGCTCTATCATCGCATCTTGTGCGCATTGATCGACGTCCGGGTCACCGTCCTCGGAACACGGCTTAATGAGAGCCCGCTGCTGATTGTATCTAATCACGTCTCCTTGCTCGACATTCCGGTGATCGGGTCGGTGGCCCCAGTGGTATTTGTTGCCAAGCAAGAGATCGCCGGCTGGCCATTGTTTGGCTGGCTGGCAAAGCTGGGGCGTTCCGTATTCGTTGATCGCAACCAGCGCTGCAAGACCCGGGACGTAAATGCCGAGATCGGTCAACGCTTGGCCGAGAGTGATCCGGTTGTGCTTTTCGGCGAGGGCACATCGAGCGATGGCAATCGGGTGCTGCCGTTCCGCACCGCGCTTATCGGCGCGGCGCGCAACGCGCTGGCCGCGTCTGGCAATGTCCGCCGCGTTTGGATCCAGCCGCTATCGATTGCCTATACGAGCCTGCACGGGTTCCCGCTTGGACGGCAACATCGTCCGATCGTCGCCTGGTACGGAGATTCTGCATTGTGGCAGCACCTGATTGGAATAGTTAGCCGCGGCGCAATCGACGTGGTGATAACGTGGGGCGAGCCGATCGCGTTTGATGAGACATCGGACCGCAAGGCGGTCGCCCGAGCGCTCGAAACTTCGGTCCGGCGCTATACGACACTGGCTCTGCGCGGGGCCGGTAACCAGCTGAAAACGAGTGCTCTTGATCGCGGCCTCGATATCACGCCGGCCGAACGATTCGGCTCCGGCGCTCGGAGCTAAACGACGGTGCGCAACCGCTACGAGCGTGGCGCCATGATTCTCACGTCAAACCGCGGATTCGCCGAATGGGGCGAGGTCTTCGGCGATCCAGTCGTCGCCACCGCGCTTCTGGATCGCCTCCTCCACCATGCCGTCGTCATCCAGATCGAGGGGTCAGTTATCGCCTACGCCAGCACGCCGATCTCTTGCCGGAGACGTTCGTTCCAAGGCCATCATCAACACGCCAATCCCGGCACCGCCGCCGCTCCGTCGCGGTCGGCCGACGAAGAACGGAGCTCACGATCACGCTAACGGATGATCACCGAAACAGCCGCTGCCTGGGGAATTTTAGACTTCGGCACAAGTGGGGAAAATTGAACCGGAGCATTGACACGTTCGGCGCAGTGCGTCCCGAAGCTAAGTGGCCGCCCACCTCGTTCCAGTCCGTCGTTGCTCTGTTGCCAGATAGATTTTGCTGATCCGCTATCTTTAGCCGGAGATTCCCAAGCCCTGTCGATGGATTTGCGAGCAGAAAATAGCTACGGTGCAAACCTGATGGGCAGATATTGCGGGAATCCCGAATCTAGCTTCGGGGGGAGCCTGAGTTAATGAGCACGGGCCTGAAGGAGACCAGCCGTCCTGACCGCCAGCGCGCGCTTATTGTGTGCACGCATCTCCGTCGGGGGCGGACGAAACGCCGATCCAAGCATTTCCTACAGCCAATCTCCGGCCTACACATCGGCTCGCTGATCGATCAGGCGCGTTACGAGGTCACCCTCTACCACGAAGATTGGCATGGACCATACGATACGCGCGGCTGCAGAGCACGCTACGACATCGTCTTCCTGACCGGCCTACAGCCCGATTTCGACCGCATGCGGCAGCTCTCCTATCACTTTCGGCGGGAGGGCGCCGTGGTGGTCGCGGGCGGCAGCATCTGCACGTTGTTTCCCGAATTCGCGGCCGAGTTCTTCGACGTGGTGTGCGTCGGGGGCGTCGACTCGGTCGCCGATGCGATTGCTGATTTCGAGGCTGGTCGCCTGAAGCCAATCTATCGGTCACCGCAGCAGCGCATCACCGAATACCGGGTCGATTATGGGCTGTTCAACCGGCACGGGATCCGAACCATGCCGCATCTGATCGAGGCCTCTCGCGGCTGTAATTTTCGTTGCAGCTTCTGCGTTGTCCCGGCCGAGGGAGCGACCCATACGTCGTACCGGCTTAAGTCTGTCGCAGACGCGATCGAAAATGCCATTGGAACGAGCCCGCGTTGGAGCCTGCGCCGGCTCTACCCCATGTTATTCTTCGTTGACAACAATTTCTCCGACAATCGGGCCGATATGCTGGCAATCTGCGACCTCTTGCGGCGCCATCGCAAGGTGCGTGCCTGGGGGGCACTAGTTACACAGAACATACTACGGGACCATGAACTGATTCAGCGGCTTGCGCATTCCAAGTGCGTTGCACTTTTTGTCGGGCTGGAGTCGTTTGATCCCACATTCCTACGCCGCTTCAACAAGAAGCAGAATTTGTCGCGACATGGCTCGGTCATCGAGGATATCGCACATGCCGAACGGCAGGGAATCTGCATTATGTACGGCTATCTGTTCGACCCGCGGGCTCAGATGGTTGCCGAAATGGAAGCTCAGATCGCGGCAATCGTCGATAATCCGCTCATACCTCCGCCAACCTTCTACAGCGTCATCCTACCGCTGGCGGGCACTGCTTCGTTCTGGGAGGACGCTGCAGCCGGCCGGTTAGCTCCGAATTTGCGGCTCCGCGATCTCGACGGCGAGACCATCGCCTATTCAAATCTCGCTGACGCGCAAGATAAGGTGGAGGCGTTCGTCAAAAAAATGGCGCTACGCCCGCATGAGCTCATGAGCGTTCGCCAGGCACTGCGCAAGGTGCTCTGGCGCACCTGGAATGCCAGGGGGTTCCACCCGCTGCGAGCCTACCTGTTTGTTTCCAGCGGGTTGCGCGCGGTGTTCACGGACGGGCATCCGGCAAATCGAGCCTCGTATTTCGCCGGTGATGAAACGCTGGATCCGCAATATGCGGAGTATCCCCTATCCATCAGCCGGGAAGATTGGCAACGCTATTTCGCGCCGATCCAGTTGACAGATGAAAATGGCCACCTTGCGTCCTGGCTTTCCCGATATGTGCCCGCGGAAAGGGTCAAAGAAGGGGTCCCTATAAAGAACCGCTCCGGATCCCGCCCACCCATTGAACATGGAGTCGGCTAGAACCTCAGAAAGGCGTTTGCGAGAAATCTGAGGCGTCTTCGTCGTGCGAAGGGGCTTTCGCAGGTACGCGTCGCGAAAGAGGTGGGAATCCACGCAGGGAGACGGGCACCTTCAACGCGATCGGAAATGCACCGTCGACCCCATTACCCAAGCGGCCCTGCGTCTCCAGCGTGTGGCTGCCGCCCGATGACGACTCCGCTTGAGGAGCTCAACAACGGCATCGAATTGGTCGGCGTTGCCCTTGGTGTAACGTCGGGCCCAAAAGCGCGTTGGCTGTCGTTGCGATCACCAGCGGTCGTAGTTGGGAACCTCAGTCTCCGATAGGGAGCCTTCGCCTCGGCTGGCGCGCACTAGGTCGCGATATTGCTCAGCATCATCCTGTTCTTCGCGAATCCAATCTGTTTCACCATCACCTTTGAGCATTTCCCAGCGGGGATTAGCGCCTTATGCCCGACGTCAATTATGGAATGGTCCTTTAGTTCGCCCGGCGGGGGGTGCGCAGGCCGAGCCGCATTCGAGCGGGCAAACGCGCTTCTGCAGGTCGCGTACCGCTCCGAGTGAGGCGATCTCGATGCCGTGACCCGCATAGTAGACGACCGCAATATCGGCATCGCCGGCAGCTTCCTCGAACTTGCGAATCGCGCGCTTGAAATCCAAATTGCCGACGTTTTTCTGCAGCGACACCGTGTCAAAATCCGGCAGCCTTGAACAATTGGGCGACGGCATCCGCATCTTTCGCGGGGTTTGGCAGCTTCGCAACATTCTGATAGGTCGAATTGCCGATCACCAATGCGATGCGCTTGTCGGCGGCCGCCTCGCGATGCGTCGCCAGCAGTCCAAGCCGGCAATGAAGAACAGGCGGAGGCCGGCAAACGGGCTCATGGCCTTGTTTCCTAGGACAATTCCACTCTAACATGACCGTGAAACCGCGCAATCCTGCGCCCGTCAACTTCGCCTGAGAATAGGCGTTGCTTTGTAAGTGCCTGTTGCACTCGATCAAACTCGCCCGCACAATCGGCCAACTTCGCGCGGCGACCGGGGGGTTTCCGATGAAACACATCGTCACCGGACTTGTCTTGTCGATGGCATTCGCCTTGGTGACGGCAGCGGCCCAAGCCGACACCTGGAAGGAGTACGTTTTTGATGACGACGGTTTCGCTGTCTCGGCGCCGAGCCAACCCGAGTTGACGTCACAGCCGATCTACGTCGCGGGCGGCACCGCCGATGCGCACGTCTACACGACTGCGGCGGGGTCCGATACGGCGCTGATGCTATTCGTCTTCCAACGGGACCGCGCCGATCGCCGCACAACGGCGCAGTTTCATGAACAAGCGCGGCAAGGATCGCTAGATCCCGTGAACGGAAAGTTGCGCAGGCGATCGGATTTGAAGCTCGGAAAATTCGCCGGCATTGAGCTCGAGTTCGAGGCGCAGCATCCCGAGCTGGATACTCGTACCCATCAAGTCCGCAGCCGCTACTATATGGTCGGTCACAAAATTTTTCATTTGATCGCAATCGCACCGATCGGCGCACCTTTTCCAGACGATGCGGAGCGATGGTTCAAGTCGTTCCGTCTGACGACGGCCGCCGATAACAACTAACAGACCTTCGGCTTTTTCATCGCCCGTACGGGTGCATGGGGGGCATAGACCCGCCGCCGCCTCCTCCGTGGCCACCATGACCGAGAGCCAAGCCTCCGGCTATCAGCCCGCCGATCATGATGGCGGTGCCGATCGCGGCGCTGGCGTCGGTGCCGCCGCCGGACTGACGAGTTGGCGTGCGCGGAGCTTGCCGCGTCGGCGGCGTGACGGATCGCGGCGGCGCCACGTCGACATGTTTCGGCGGCGTCACGTCGACATGTTTCGGCGGTGGCGGCTCACTGCGTTTGGGCGGGGGCACGGTGATGCGCACGGGAGGCGGCACGATGCACGGACACATCGAAATACTCGCCGGAACGCTGGAGAGACCGCCGGGAGCCGAACTCGTGGTTTGTGCCGGCGTGCCTGTTGAGCCGCCTTGACCGGCCGGGCCGGACGGTCCCGCAGGGCCGGCACCTGAAGGCGTGGATGGTTGAGCGAGGGCGAGTGCGACGGGCGCAAGGCCCGCATCCGCTACCTGCAAGCGGTTTCGTACCCGTTCAATGAGCTTGCGCGCCGTCGCGGCAAAATCGCTGTTCGGGTAGTGGGCAAGGAATGCCCCGTAGGACACCGGCGTGTTAATCGTGACCGCGACGTTCCAGGCCACCATCTCCCGGCGCCGATCGAGCAACGCGCGCACCCGCGGGCCAAACGGCGGGTCGGCAAACAGCGCCACGAAAGCCTCGTAGGCTTCGACCGTATCCTCGCCGATGACGAGGTCGTACGCCGCCTGCGGCTGCCTCGTCTGCAGTTCACGGCGCCAACCCTGCACCGTGCGCTCCCCCTTGGTCGTGGAATTGCGAGCATCTCCTGGCCCGGGGAAAAAAAAGAAATCGGTGGTCAGCGAGGAGCTGTCCCATGGGGTCTGCCGACCGCTGGTGGCTTGGTTTACGGACAGCCGCACGCGCTTAAGCGCCTGCTCGATCGTCAGCCCGGGCTCGCGGGCGGCCACGAGAAGTGCCGTCGTGTAGGGGCTGTCGGTGCCGGCGCCGTCTTCGGCAACCGCGCCTGGCGAGGTCGAAAAGGAAATAAAGGAGCCCGCCGAACCGGCTTTGGTATCGACGATCGCAAGGCCTTTGCCGATCGTCCTCTCGAGTTCCGGGAACGGATTGTCACGGCACGAATCGAGCATGATGATGCGGATCTTGCTCGGCACGGCAACGAGCGAATTGAGGAGGTCGTTGAGCCGCACGCCTTGCAGCGGGATATCGGCTTCGTGCTGAGCGCTCACATCGATGGGCAGGAGAAAGTTTTCGCCGTCGACCTGCAACCCGTGTCCCGCATAGTACACGAGCGCCACCGTATCGGGCCCCTCGGCATTGAGCTTGTCGGCAAAGTCACCGATCGCCTTGCGCATTTCGCTTTGCGAGACGTCGGGCGCTGCCGTTACGTCGAACCCGGCGGCGGTCAACAGCTCGATCATCATCTTGGCATCATTCGCCGGATTGGGCAGCGGCGGAACCGCCCGATAGGCGGATTGCCCAATCACGAGTGCGACCCGGTTCTCTGCAGGAGCAGCGTGCGTGCCCAGCAAGAAGGCGGTCGCGAGCGCCGCAACGTGAACGACGGGGGACTTCATCGCATTACCTCGGCGTGATCGGCATCTAACGATTACATCATTTAATAGTCGGGTCCACGAGTGATCGGGTTCACACCCAATCATGGAGGTCTACGTGGACACCCCGGGGAGGTCTATGGGGACACCGGGGAGAATGGTCGACGACACACATCCCCGCCCCCTGCAAGAAGTGCGGCCGAGCAACAGCGAAGGCTCCTTGGTCTCACCAAAGGAGTGCACACAGTAGAGGCCGATCAGGTTGATCAGCTCCGCGGTGCCGTTCTCGCTGACGCCAGCACCCGCAAAGGCAGCATCGTAGCGGCTCAACTCGGCGTCATGGGGCCTGCTGTGTTCCAAGGCTCGCGGAATGCCCAAGCGGCCCAGGTCCGAAACGGGTCAAAAGCGGAAATGCTCGTAACGAGCCAATGATGTCCGCTTTCCACCCCACAGCGACCGAACAGCGGACGTAGTTTTATGTCGGCTCCCTGCCAATAGGCGACGTAACGGCCCACTCATTCGATCACCGCGAGCTGCACCGACCCGATAAACAGACGGCAGCAACGATGCTGCTCATCGCTATGCCCTCCTGACGAGCACCTTTAACTTACCCCGCGATGGCCTCGCCGCAGGCTCTTGGCGCCCTACTGGAACTGTGGCAGCATCAAAAACTCAGGACGATCGGCGATTGGTGATGGCGATCACAGCAGACTTGTTAGGCTCGAACTAGGTCACGCAGGCGTTTTCGATTCAAAGCAACGGTAGACTTGTTCGTTGCGGTATGGACGTGCGGGTTGCGCCAGGCGTAGTGCGATCCGCTCGCGAAGGTTGTGTCAGTGCAAGCTCGTGCTAGTCTCGAAAATATCGGCGAGATCTGGTCTATGGTCCGAAGAATATCCCTACTGTTCTTTGCCGCCGCGTTGCTGTTGGGCACAAGCCTCGAGGCACACGCCTATAAACGTGTTGCGTTGGTGGTTGGCAACTCGGCCTATCAAAATGCAGCAAGGCTGCCCAATCCCGCTAGAGACGCAAGCTCCATTGCCGAAATGTTCAAGAATGCGGGGTTTGACGTTGTAGCTCTGCAGCAGGATGTGGGCAATCTGGACTTCAAGCGCGCTGTGCGCAGGTTTGAAGAAGCCGCCATAGACGCCGATGTTGCGGTTGTGTTCTACGCCGGTCACGGCATCGAGATCGGCGGCGTCAATTACATGATTCCCATCGACGCCAAACTCGCGAGCGACTTTGATGCTCCAGACGAAGCAATTCCGCTTGATCGGATTATCGATGCGGTGACATCTGCCAAGCAATTGCGTCTGGTCATTCTAGACGCTTGCCGCGACAACCCATTCGTCGCCAACATGATGCGGCGAGTTGCCTCCCGTTCGGTCTCTGCCGGTCTAGCCAAGGTCGAGCCAACCACCGCTGAAACCTTGATTGCATACGCTGCGAAAGCTGGCTCGACCGCCGCAGACGGCACGGGCGAGCACAGCCCTTACACGACCGCGTTATTGCACAATCTGATGCTTCCCGGAGTTGATATACGATTGGCTTTCGGCCGCGTTCGCGATGAGGTGATGAAGATCACCGGTCAAAGTCAGGAACCATTCGTCTATGGCTCCTTGGGTGGCAGGACTGTG
>Ga0209526_10001997_pt1 | contig 13690 bp, 9 predicted proteins | sample JacPinW_OM2H0_M1_FD_188566 | JGI IMG/M metagenome (GOLD analysis project Ga0209526, IMG submission 188566) | Forest soil microbial communities from Algoma, Ontario, Canada - Jack Pine, Ontario site 1_JW_OM2H0_M1 (SPAdes) (version 2) | ecosystem: Environmental > Terrestrial > Soil > Boreal... | reverse complement strand
AACCAATGAACATCGCGATCTCCCCGCCGGCAATATTGAGGATGCGGCTCGTGCGATAAACGAGCACGATCCCGAGCCCCAGAAGCGCGTAGATCCCCCAGCTCGCGAGTACCGTCAGAGCAAACGCCGCCACTTGTTGTTTCCAACGTTTCAATCATGGGCGTCATTCCCCGGGACCGAGCGCAGCGAGGGAGCCGGGGAAGCCAGTAACCACAGCGGTCGCCAGTTGCAACGAACTGAAATTACTGGATTCCGGGCTCGCCGCCGATCTCGGGTGGACCCGAGATTCGGCGGCGCCCCGGAATGACGGTGCCGGTTTTACTGCTTGCGCAGCGTCGGGGTGGAGGAGGCCTCCTGCCACTCCGACACTGGCTCGAACTTCTTGTTGCCGGCATTGTACTGATAGACCCGCCACCAGGTAGTGCCGTAGTGGTCCGTGGGTGAGAACTGGATTGGTCCTCCCATCAACGCGCCCATATCGACCTTGATGTGCTCCAGCACTGAGTTGAGCTTTTCGCCCGAGCACGGATAGCCGCACTGCCGCAGCGAAGATTCCATCAAGGTGCCCAGCGCCCAACCCATGATGGTGGTGGTCGCAATGGGCGCCGTCTTGCCGTATTTCGCAGCCGCAGCCCGGATCGCATCGAGCTCCTTTCCCGGACTATCAGGAGAGGCGAAGCGGCTCACGATCTGGAGCTTGTCGAGCGAGCCCACGCCTTGGAGCGCATTGATCAGCGGCGCCTCGTTCAATCCGTGCGAGCCCATCAGGATCGGACCGTTGAAGCCGGCGCCGCGCAGCGCCTTGATCAGCCCGACATTCTGGCCAGAGCCGGCATGCGCGATGACGATTGTGGGCTCCATCGCCAGCACGCGTTGTGCGATGGCGCCGAACTCGGTCACCGTCGCAGGAAAAAGCACGGTGCCGGTTTGCAGTCCGCCCGCCTGTGCGGCGCCCTCGGCGTATTGGCACGCCGCAACACCGCCGGGCGCCTCGATGCTGTTGCAGATCGCCTTGCCCTTGCCGTTCATCATCTTGGCCGCGAGCTTGCCCGAGACTTCACCCGCCACTTCGAACACGTGGCCGGCGGAATAGGCGAAAGGCAGCGGCTTGGGCGGCAGGACCTCCTTGATTCCGCTGAACATCGCGATCGCGGGAATGCTGTTGCGGGCTGCGGTCTGATAGACCGCCAAGTGCGTGCGGGTCTGGCTCATGCCCCAGATGCTGTTGACGCCTTCGGATGTTGCGAGCTCCAGCGCAAGTGAAGCGGCCCGCGTCGCGTCGAGCTGATCGTCACGCACGAGCACCTGCACTTGCGCGCCGTCAATGCCTCCGCGCGCGTTCAATTCCTTCGTGTAGAATTCAAATCCCTCGGCAATGGGACCGTAGTTGTCCTGCATCGGCCCGGACAGGTCCGCGATATAGCCGACCTTATGGACCTTTTGCTGTGCGCTTGCGCCGCAGAACGCGAGCCCCACGGCTGCGATGGCGGAGCACGTAGCAAAAGCAAATCGCCATTTCATTCCTCACCTCCCGTCAAACATTGAGCGCGTCTTTAATCTCGTCTTGTGCGTACATCTCTTCGACCAGCTCCCTGAACAGCTTATAGGCGTGCGCCCGCTTGACCTTGCGAGTGGGAGTGGTGTCGCCGTCTTCCGGCACCAGTTCCTTTGGAAGAAGCCGGAATTTCTTGACCTGCTCGACCCTGGCGAGGCGCCCATTGTATGCATGAATTTCGCCGGCGATCAGCTCAATGACCTGTCTGTTCTGCGAGAGGCTCATATGTCCGGTATAAGGAATCTGCCGCTGACGCGCCCATTGCGCGACGTTCTCGAAATCGATCTCGACGAGGGCGGTCACGTATTTGCGTTGATCTCCGAACGCAATGATCTCGCTGATATAGGGACTGCAGCGCAGAGCATTTTCAATCAGGGCGGGGGCAATGTTCTTGCCGCCACTGGTGATGAGGATGTCCTTCTTGCGATCGATGATCCGAAAGGCGCCGTCGGCCTCGGCGATCGCGATATCGCCTGACCGAACATAGCCCTCGTCATCGAGCAATGCCCTGGTCGCGGTCTCGTCGTTCCAATAGCCGGTGATGTTGCCGGGGCTCTTGAGGCACAACTCGCCATCTTCCGAGATGCGCACGCGGCAAGCCGTGATTGGTTGCAGCGGGGCGTCTGTGGCAGCGTATTTTCCCGCTTGCGCGGCGATGGCCCCGGTTTCCGTCATCCCGAACAAGTCGCGGATAAAAATGCCCCAGGCCGCGAGCGTCTCATGCACGACAGGGGGCAAAGGCGCGCCGCCCGAGCACGCGCCGTTCGCGTAGGTCAATCCCAGCTTGTGCAGCGCAGGCCAAATGACGCTCAGCCACAATGACCAGTAGGCTGCCTCGATGGGCCAGGAGGCCGAACCGTTCTTCCAGATTTCACGCATCCGGTTGCGCCCCACATGAGCTGCAAGCGCGAAGGCAGAACGTGCGAGCTTTCCGGCACCGTCAACCTCGACCTGAACATGGCCGACAATCTTTTCCCATGTGCGCGGCACGCCCATGACGTAGGTCGGACGAACCTCGTTCATCATCGACGGCAGGCTTTGGTTCGGCTCGCCGATGTGGGGGACGACGCTCGCGAGCAGCGGGATGTAGAGAGCAACGGCGCGTCCCATGCCGTGCGCAAGCGGCAGCTGGCACACGACCCGCTGCGACCGTGCTCGCAACTCCGGCAGCATTTCGAGAAAGCTCAAGCCAAAACCGATGATATCGGAACTTTGCGTGCGACAGGCGGCCTTGGGATGCCCGGTTGTTCCCGACGTAAAGATCATCGCGCTGGTCACATTGGCGCTAACCTTGCCTTCCAGCCGCAGTACCTCGGTCAAGGTGTCCGGATAATCACGTCCTTTCTGCACAACCTTGCAAAACGATTCGATGCGCGGGTCGTCGTAGAGGAACAGCGCACGCTCGTCACACACAATGATCTTGTCGACGAGGCGCGTCTTTTCCTTGGCTTCCGCATCGAGCAGACGGTCGAGATGCTCCTGATCTTCTGCGACGAAAAGCCGCGCGCCAGCGAGCCGCACGACATAGGCGACTTCCTCCGGCGCGCTGGTGGGGTAAATGCCGCAAGGAATTGCGCCGATGAACATGGCCGCGAGGTCGGCCAGCAGATACTCGATGCACACGTCCCCCATGATGGCGATGCGAGCCTCCGGCCGCAGGCCGCAGTGATACAGTCCCGCCGCAGTTCGCCTGATCTCGTTCTGGTATTTGCTCCAGGTCAGCGCCTGGAAAACACCGTTTTTCTTGTAACGAACCGCAGTCGCGTCCCCTTCGTCGGCAGTCCGTTGCGACACAAGCTGGGGAATGGATAATGCGCGCAGTCGCTCGAGCGCGGCCTGCAACTGCAAAGGGGACGTGCCGGTGAGGTTCACGCCTCAATTTCCACGGGGGTCGGCACCAAAATACACATGCGGTATTTTCAAGCCTCAACGGCTTCCGCCTGAAAGTCCCCGGACAGTCCGGCTTTCGCAACGAGCGCGGGGTAATGCGTGCGGAAGTCGGCCACAATCTCCTCGAATGGCACGTCGGCAAAGGTCCCGCGATGAGAGACATATTCCATGTGGCGATTGCCTGCGCGATCAAACTGTTGAAAGAGCGAATCACTGCGTCCGTCGAATTCAAGCACGTGGAGGCCGAGCCGATCGCAGAGTGATGAGTTGAAGGCGGGAGTGGCCTTCAGCCAGCGGCCGTCGACATAAAGATCGGCGTAGGAATGCCAGAGGAAAACATCAGTTCCCAACAAAGCGTAGAGCCGGGGCGATGTCATGTGGTTTCGCACATCGGCGTAGCCGACGCGCGCCGGTATCCCCGCCGCCCGCGCCGCGGCCGCAAGCAGGCAGGCCTTGCCGACGCAATAGGCGCGACCGAGCGCAAGCACATCGCTCGCGCGATAGCAGCGCGGATTGGTAATGTCGACATAGGGATCGTACAGCACTCGGTCGCGCACCGCGCGATAGAGCGCGACCGCGCGCTCGAGCTCGTCCTGCGCTCCCTTGCTAACGTCGCGCGCGAACTCGCGAATGGCCGGAGCGTCGCTGTCGATGAAGTGGGTGGGCTGCAGGTATGTTGGTTCAGGCGGCATGGGTGGATCGTATCACTTTCTGCAGCTTACTTCGATTTGAGCTGTGGGATCACCTCGCGTGCGATCGTCGCGATCTGATCCGGTTCATACTTGTATGGAACAAAAATGATCTTCTGCACTCCAGCGGCAAGATGCGCCTTGAGCCGTGCGACGCACTCGTCCACCGTGCCCATGATCGCGCTCTCCTTGGTGGATTCGCTCCAGGATGCAAAATCCCATTCCTTGGTCAGCCATTCCATCATGCCACTTTCCGCGGCCTGGCGTGATTTGCCGACATAGATCGGCAGCTGTGCCGCGTTGAGCAGCTTGTCCGGGTCTTTTCCCGCCGCTTTGGCAAAAGCGCGAATCTTGCCCCACGCCTTGGCAAAGCTTTCGGGCAGGTAGAAATAGGTGAGCCATCCGTCGCCGGCGGTCGCGGCGCGCTTGAGCACGCGGTCCACGTAACCGCCGATCAGAATGGGCGGATGCGGCTTTTGCACCGGCTTGGGATACATGACGCCGGCGGGGATGTCGTAGTTGCGGAACTTGGCGCTGACCATGTGCTCGGTCCAGAACCGTTTAATGATGTCGAGGTTCTCGTCCATGATCTTGCCGCGCTGCTCGAACGGCACGCCGATGGCGTTGAACTCGCGCCGATACCATCCTGATGCCATTCCCATCAGCAACCGGCCGTCCGATAACAGATCCATGCACGCGAGCTGCTTGGCGAGTAGCACGGGATTGCGCATGGGCAGCACGAGAATGCCGGTCCCAAGCTTGATCTTGGTCGTGCGCGCCGCAATCGCGGTCAATAGCGTCAGTGATTCAATGATCGGGAAGTTTGGATCGACGCCCAGGAGGATGTGGTCCCATACCCACAGCGAGTCGAAGCCGAGTTGCTCCATGCGCACGCCATAGTCCACCAGCGCTTTGATGTCGGGCATCTGCGGGTAGGCGGTGAAATTTGGCACGGCAATGCCGAATGTGCCGGACAAACCAGCCATTTCTGAACTCCTGTTTTTCTAGAGCGTGATGATTTTCTTCGAATCATCATCCCGCTTTAGCTCTTTGTTTGAGCATGATCTTTTTCCGAAAACCGGTTCCCACTTTTCGGGATCATCCTCTAAGCGATGTACAGCTGCTCCGGATCGAGCTCGCGCAATACCTTGAGCTCGTGGTCGGTCGGCGGTTCGGTCACGCCGGGATGGGTGGCGAACTCCAGCGCAAAACCGGTATTGTCCTGCAGCTGCTCGCGCGTAACGCCCGGGTTGAGCGAAATCACCTGCATGCGTCCTTTCTCTTCGTCAAATCCGAACACCGCGAGATCGGTGACTACGCGGAACATGCCGCCGGCCAGCAGACCGCTCGCGCGCCGGGTTTGGCCGCCCTCGAGAAAGCCGGGGCTGGTGATGAAATCGACGTGTTCGACGAAACGCCGCTTCTCGTGCTTCATCGCCACGATCATTTTCGCGAGACTTGCGATGTCGTTGCCGCCGCCGGTGCCAGGCAGGCGCGTCTTGGGGTTGCGTGGATCGCCGATGAAAGAGCTGTTCAAATTGCCGTATTGGTCGATCTGCGCGCCTCCCATGAAGCCGAGATCGACGTAGCCGCGCTGGAGCAAAAGCAGCACTTCCGCGCTGCCGAGCACCATGTTGGCGCGGATCGTGCAACGCTGATCGTTGGTCGAGGGCGGCAGCTTCCCCGGCTCGATGAACGCGCCGATGACGCCGCCTTCGAACAGGATGGTCAGGCCCGGGCAGCGCAGGCGCTGTGCGAGGGTCGCAGCGAGGAGCGGAATGCCGACGCCCGCGAATACAACCTGGCCGTCACACAGCTGGCGCGCGCTCAGGATGGTAAGCAGCTCAGCGGCAGTATGACCCTGTGCCTTAAGCATCGTAGAGGCTCTGTCCGGCACGCGCTGCTTCGAGCAATTCGTCTACACCGATCAAGTCGAGAAAATCGCTCCACGATTTCGGACCATAGATGAATTTCTGGAGATATTGCTCCATTCCCTGCACGGGCTCCTTATTCACCAGCCCGACATAATACTCCATGTGACGCAGCATCGGCTCGTAGATGCCGTAGCATTCGTGCGGGGCGCATCCGAACGGCAGCTCGACCACGGCATCGACTGCAAAGAACGGGATCTTGGTCGCATCGGGGGCGCGCCGGATTTGATCGTTGGAGACAATGCGCTCGGTCGTCAGAATTACCTTGTTGGCCGCCATGGCAAGGTCGATATCCATGAATTGCAACCCATCCATTTGCGCATTCCCATAGGCATCGCAACGCTGCACATGGATCAGCGCGACGTCGGGATTGAGCGCGGGGACGAGCAAAAGCTTCTCGCCGGTAAAGGGGCATTCGATCTCTTTCGCCTCCGGACGTTGCTTGAGCACATCCGATCCCAGCATGGATCTGATCGGCATGAACGGAAGCCCCATGGCGCCGGCGCGAAAGCGCATGCCGATAGCCATGTGGCTCCACTCGTCGAAGCGCGCCTTGCCGGTTTCGACGTGATGACGCATCACTTTCGACACACCCCACAGAATGCTCTGGCTGAACCAGCTCGTGATGATGTGATCGCAGACGCCGGAGGCGAGCAGGAGGTCCCCATCGCTCGACGTGATGGAGCGCGAGCAGCTGAGGCCTTTTCTGCCTGCCCGGATCAGCGCCCAGATCATTCCCATCGGGGTGCGCGACATAGTGCTGCCGCCGATCCCGACCGAATCTCCGTCGCGCACGAACGAAGCGGCCTCTTCGAGCGAAACCACCTTTTCGCGCAGGCTGCGGTCGCGGCGCGACAGCTCCTCCCGCAGCTCCAGATAGGTCGGAGGCGATAGGCCCGCCGCTCTGTCCTTGACGATCGACATATTCCCGCGTTCACCGTCATTGCCGGGTTTGACACCGCAAGTCGGGTGTACCCGACTTGCGGCACTTTGTTGATGTGCGGACCTCGGGCAAGCCCGAGGTCCGATGCAATCCATCTCCTTCGTGAAAACTTTTGTGACGGTGATGGACCCGCGGGTCAAGCCCGCGGGTGACGCGGTAGCTAATGCTCGCTCTTCGCTCCGACCTCCGCATTGAACTGTGCGATCAAGCGATCCCATTGCGGAATGGTCTCGACGAGATCGCACCAGAATCGCTGGTCGCGCCGGCGCTCGAAATCCTCGAGCGAGACTTTCTGCTGTTCCACCCAGGTGAAATAGCCGAGATTGAAGATCCGCTTGCGATCGAAATGAGTGAGCTCGAGCACGTGATCATCTGCAATGCCTTGCATGTGACGGCCGAAGATCTCGCCGGCATTGACCTCGTCGAAGCCATCGCTGTAGCGGCTCGCCAGAAACTTCTGCCGCTCGCTGGCGTAAAGCCATGCGCTGTCGGTGGCTAATGTTACGACGATATCGTCGGCGCCGAAGTCGAGGTGCTTGGCGACCTTGATGGCGGCAACGATATTGGCCAGGCCGGAAATGCCGATGTCGTCGAACGCGCTGATCACCTGCGGGTCGATCGCGCGCCGTCCGGAGAGATAGCTGCGTCCGACGTTTCCTCCGAACAGAAGATTGAGCGAATCGGTAGCAAGCTCGGAAACGCCGACAACGATGTCGGTATTCATCACGTTGTGAATGAGTGGAATATGCTTGTCGCCGATTCCCTGGATGTTGTGCGCCCCGTATCCGTTGCACAGCATGGTCGGGCACTCGATCGCTTCAACAGCAGCGATCTTCGTTCCGTGCCGCGATTTGAGGTAGTCGCCGGCGGCGATCGTTCCGGCCGAGCCGGTTGCACAAACGAAGGCCGCCAGCCGGCACCCAGGTTGCTCCTGCTTGAGATGCGAGAATACCCGATCAAATGCGGCACCCGTGCAGCAATAATGGATGAGGTAGTTCGCGAATTCGGAGAACTGATTGAGAATGACATTTCTTCCGTCGCGCGCAAGCTCCGCGCACTTGTCGTAGATTTCCTTGACGTTGCTCTCGGTGCCGGGCGTGCGGATGATATCCTGGGGGTCGCGAACCCACGCTTCCAGCCATTCGAAACGTTCTCGGCTCATTCCCGCAGGCAGCACGGCAACGCCCCGGCAGCCGAGGATGCGGGATATGGCAACGCCACCGCGGCAGTAGTTTCCAGTGGACGGCCAAACGGCGCGATCGTGCTTCGGATCAAACTGGCCGGTGACCAGGCGCGGCACCAGGCAGGCATAGGCGGCGAGCACTTTGTGCGCGCCGATCAACGGAAACCGCCGTCCCATGAGAACGGCGATCGGCGACTTCACTCCGGTCAGCGCCGGCGGGAGAACCACATGGCCGGGAACGCTCGTGCGATTACGGCGATCGGCATCGTTGAACCAATGCACGCGCCACAAGTTTTTTTCACTCGCTTCATCGGGACCGACCGTTTTGAGACTGCTCGAGACCGCGCCAGGAATAAGCCCGGGATCGGCGAGTTCGCTCCAGGTGGGCAAAGTCACCCCGGCCGCGCGCAGGCAATTGACGGCGGCGCGGCGGCGCTTGTGGTCGGCGATGTCCGGATCGACGAGGGCGAGACTCATCTCACAATGTCGCGGGTAGCGCTCGCGCGCATGATGCGGCAAACGAAGCCTCGCGACGAGACTTTGCAGCGGCGCCATAGAGCGTGGTGCGTTGGCGCGGCCGCCGCCCGAGCGACCGGATGATGTCCTCCATCTCGACCGGCGTCATTTCCTGGCCGTGGCTCGCCCCGGCAGCGCGCGTGATGCTTTCATCCATCAAGGTGCCGCCGAGGTCGTTTGCTCCGGCGCGCAGGCACGCTTTGACCCCCTCTGGCCCCATCTTCACCCAGGAAGTCTGAATGTTCGTGATCAGGGGATGCAACGCGAGGCGAGCGACCGCGTGCATGATCACGGCTTCGCGAAACGTGGGGCCGCGCCGGGCGCGGCCCTTGCGATATATGGGAGCTTCCATATGCACGAACGGCAACGGCACGAATTCGGTGAAGCCGCCCGTTTCCGCCTGCAGGGCGCGGATGCGCAGGAGGTGTCGCGCCCAATGCTCGTAATGATCCATGTGCCCGAACATGATTGTGGACGTGCTTTTCAAGCCCGCACGGTGCGCCGCGCGCATGACGTTGAGCCATTGCTCGGTGCGAATCTTGTCGGGACAAAGAACGGCGCGTACCTCATCGTCGAGAATTTCCGCCGCCGTGCCGGGAAGCGTTCCAAGGCCCGCGGCCTTGAGCCGTTGCAGGAATGTCTCGATCTGTATTCCAAGCGTCGCAGCACCTTGATGCAGTTCGAGCGGCGAGAACGCGTGAACATGAATGTCCGGCGCCGCATTCTTCACCGCTTTGCAAATATCGATGTACCTGGCGCCGGTATAGGTCGGATGGATGCCTCCCTGCATGCAGACTTCGGTGGCGCCGCGCGACCAGGCCTCGCCCGCGCGCCGGGCAACTTCGTCCAGCGATAGATCGTAAGGACGGCCGCGGAGATTCTCACTCATCTTGCCTTTTGAGAAGGCGCAGAACTGGCATTTGAAATAACAAATGTTTGTATAATTAATGTTGCGGGTGACGACGTAAGAGATCACGTCGCCATTAACCTTAGCGCGCAGCTCGTCGGCGGCGTTGCACACGAGAGTGAATTCATCGCCACGGGCGCGAAACAGCCGCACGATTTCCGCTTCGCTCAGAGCCGTGCCGCCTGCAGCCTTTACGATGATTTTGCGCAGCTCAGGTCCAGTGCGCTGCGATGGCCCTGAGAGAGCAGGGCATGCGGGGACCCCAGCAACCGTTCCGGGCGACCATTCGTCGCTGCGCGGCCAACCGTCGCCGTCGATGCATTGCAGCAGCCTTGTCTGCAAAGCAGGATCGACCCACTTGTCAGGTTGACGTGCGAATGCGGGATAGATGGCAAGCCGTTCCACCAGTTCCTTGCCGGCCGCGTTGGTTGCCCGCTTGAGCGCGTCGAGATGCGGCCACGGCGCTTCCGGATTGACATGATCGGGCGTGACCGGAGAGACGCCGCCCCAATCATTGATGCCCGCATCCACGAGATGGCGCAGCGCCCCCGGGGTCAGATTGGGCGGCGCCTGGATGTTCATGGATGGCTCAAACAAGAGGCGCGCGAGCGCGATGGTCCAGAGCAACTCGTCGAGCGACGGCGCAGGCGCATTCGCCATGCGTGTTCCGGCTTTCGGCCGGAAGTTCTGGATGATGATTTCCTGAATATGCCCGTAAACGTCGTTGCTGGCGCGCAGTGCAATGAGCGAGTCGATGCGTTCTTCGCGAGTTTCTCCGATGCCGATCAGAATGCCCGAGGTGAACGCCACCCGCTGTTCACCGGCTGTGCGGATGCTCGCAAGTCGTGCGGCCGGATGCTTGTCCGGCGAGCCGTAATGCGCCCCGCCGCGCGCGCACAGCCGTTCCGAGGCGCTCTCCAGCATCAGGCCCTGCGAGACGGACACCGCGCGTAAGTCGGCGAGATCGGAGGAGGTCAGATCGCCGGGGTTGAGGTGCGGCAGTAACCCGGTTTCGGCGAGTACAGCGCGCGCGGCTGCGGCAAGATACGAGATCGTGGTTGCATGGCCCAGCCGTGCCAGCTCTTCGGCGGCACTGCGGTAGCGCAATTCCGGCTTGTCGCCGAGGGTAAACAGCGCTTCCTTGCATCCGGCGGCGCGTCCGGCCCGTGCAATGGCAAGCACCTCATCGATGGACAGATAAGCTCGTTCATTCCGGCGCGGCGGCTGCGCGAACGTGCAGTAATGACACACGTCGCGGCAGAGCTTTGTCAGCGGAATGAAGACTTTGCGCGAATAGGAAACGATCGTGCCGTGCACCGCGTCGCGCCGCCGCGCGGCCGCGCGCATCAAGGCATCGAGATCGCAGTCGACCAGCGCCAGTGCTTCGGCGCGGGCAAGATTGTAGCCGGGATCGTCCGCCAGCATAATGCTCAATCAGTGCCGCACCAGTCGCAGATGCTCAACGCCATGACTTTGATGGCGGTCATGTAATCATCGATGGAGACGTATTCGTCGTCCGCATGCATGACGGCGGTGGAACCGGGGCCGAAGATGACTGTCGGCGTGCTGGCATAAAGATTGAGAAATCGCGTATCCGCGGCACCCTGACGGCCGCTGATCTCGGGCTCTCGGCCAGTAATCTCTTTGTAGTTCTTGCAAACCGTCGCAACGATGGGATGGTCGCGCGCAATCTCGGAGGCCTCGGCATCGTAGCCGACAAACCGTACCTTGGGAGGATGCAGCTTCATCCAGGAGTCTTCGGCGGCGGCGCGTGCAACCTGTTCAACCAGGCTCTTCTTCACGCCCTCGTGGTCCTCCCCGGGCACCGTGCCGATGCTGCCTTTGAGCAGGCAGTTCGCGGGGAAGGCGCTCGGGTAATTGCCGGCCGAAAAGCTCCCGATAATGCAGGGCAGCGTGTCGAGCGCATTCGGATAGAGAGGATGCGTGACGGTCGCGACGCGCTTGGCCTCGAGATCAGCAACCGCCTTGACGATCTTGTTGCCGAGCTCGATTCCGCTGATGCCCTCGTAACGTTTCTGAATGCCGGCGGGCTTGCCGTGAATTTCGATCTCGAACCAGATGCGGCCGATGCAGGCCGGTTGCACCGCAAGCCCGCTGGTCTCGCCCGAAATACCCGCATCCGCCTGGTAACCGCGGATCACCGTGTCGAGGGTGCCATGCCCGCTCACCTCTTCATCCACGACCACATTGATATAAACGTCACCTTTGGTCTTCACCCCCGCGGCAAGGAGGCATTCCATTGCCATGATATGGCTTGCCACTCCGCTCTTCATGTCGGCGGAGCCGCGGCCGTAGATGCGTCCGTTCTTGATTTTCGCCGACCAGGGGTCATCGCTCCAGCCTTCGCCGCCGCCCACCGGGATCACGTCGGTATGGCCATTGAGCAGCAACGAGCGCCCGCCGCCCGAGCCCTTGAGCGTTGCGACAATGTTGGGTCGCCCTTCATAGCCGCGGGCGACGGGCCGGTAGGCCGGATGCTTTTTGAGCTCTTCCCAGCTCGTCTCCCACACGTCGATCTTGAGCCCGAGCCCGGCCAGGTAATCCGCCAGGAACTTCTGGATCTTCGCTTCGTCCCCGGTGACACTGGGGATGGCGATCATCTTCTGGAGGAAGCCGATCGACTGCTCGCGGTTCTCGTCGATCTTATTGAGAAGTTTCCCGCGGACGCTGGTGTTCATTCAAAGTCCTTCCAAACGGCGCACAGGCCTCTCTTGGTAGGAGGGGCGTGCATTTCAGTCAATTCGCCTCGATACGCCTCGTCCTGCGGGCAATCACGATGCTGCCGCAATGGCCTCGAGAACGCGATGGGGCGTGAGCGGCAGGTCGTGAACTTCGGCACCGATTCCGCGCAGCGCGTCGTTGACGGCGCAGACAATTGCGGCCGGCGGGCCCACCGCGCCGCCCTCGCCGATGCCTTTGATTCCGAACTCGGTATGCGGCGACGGCGTCTCCATGTGGAGCACCCGGATGTTGGGGACTTCCGTCGCGCCGGGGAGGAAATAGTCGAGCAGGCTCGAAGCGAGCGGCTGCCCACGGGCGTCAAACGGCATGGCTTCAAAGAGGCAAGTGCCGATACCCTGCGCGGCGCCGCCGCGTACCTGGCCATCGACGATCATGGGATTGACGAGCTTGCCCCCGTCTTCCACGACGACGTAGTCGAGGATCTCAATATCTCCTGTGCTCGCGTCCACCACGACCACGGCAGCATGGGCGGCGTAGCTGAATGTCCCGGTGTCGCGGGCCGGACGATACCCCATCGTGACTTCGAGACCGCCGTGGTGGACATCGGGCGGCAGGTTCTGAGGTTGTAGATACCAGGCGCGCGCGACCTCGCGCAGCGTCACGGTGGCACCGCGAGCCTCGACCTTGCCGCCGACGACACGCGCATCGGCGGGATCAGACTGCAAGAGCCACGCGCCGATGCGGTTCACCCGCTCGGCCAGTGCGCGGGAAGCGGCGGCGACCGCGCCGCCCCCCATCACCATCGCTCTCGACCCCCACGTTCCGGTCGAGAAAGGACTGGAAAGTGTGTCCCCTTGCAGCACCTTGATTCGCGCAAAATCCAGGCCGAGGATTTCGTGCGCGACCTGGGCGAAGGTGGTTTCATGGCCCTGGCCGTGCGAATGGGTACCTACGCGAATTTCCAGGTCGCCGTCGGCAGTGAGCCGTACTGTTGCCTGCTCATATCCCGGCACGATCGGCCGGCCCCAGCCCGCCAGCACGTCGGTGCCCATGGCGCCCTGCTCGCAGAAGATCGAAAAGCCGGCCCCAACCATGCGGCCGTCCGGCTCGCCCCTGCGCTGTCGCTCACGAACTACGGCGAGATCAATTGCTGCAACGGCACGGCGCAAACATTCAGGATAATCGCCGCCATCGAATTCTTTCTTCACCACGTTGTGGAACGGCATCTGCTCCGGACGCACAAGATTTCGCAGCCGCACCTCGTAGGGTTCGAGTGCCGCAGCCCGGGCGATGTCATCCATGATGACTTCGATTGCAAGGCACACGCCTGAGCGCGCCACGCCGCGGTAGGGCAGGATCGGGCACTTGTTGGT
>Ga0209526_10001996_pt1 | contig 13693 bp, 14 predicted proteins | sample JacPinW_OM2H0_M1_FD_188566 | JGI IMG/M metagenome (GOLD analysis project Ga0209526, IMG submission 188566) | Forest soil microbial communities from Algoma, Ontario, Canada - Jack Pine, Ontario site 1_JW_OM2H0_M1 (SPAdes) (version 2) | ecosystem: Environmental > Terrestrial > Soil > Boreal... | reverse complement strand
CGTATTTCATCAGCCGTCCATCAAGCTTGATCGTGTCAATGAACAGGTTGATGTAGTTGAGCCAGATCTGATCGCCCTGTGGCACGACGTAGGCGTAAGGCGTCACCGCCAGCTTCTCCTCCGGTACGATAGTCTTTGCCCAGTCGAACTCGTCGGTGACTTTGATGGCGGTTGGATAGTCGGTGATAATCACATCGACGCGCTGGGCGACCAGCTCGCCTTCGCGGGTGTTGGGTGGGGCGACCGAGATCAGTTCGGCGTTCTTCAGATAGGATTTCATGAACGGCTCGATATAGCTGCCGAGCGTAACGGCCGCCTTGACGCCCTTCTTGTCGATGTCGGCCCAGCTCTTGATCGGCCCGTCCTTGCGGGTGACGGCGTAGATGTTGGTGATCAGATAGGGCTTGGAGAATTCCACCGCCTGGGCCCGCTTCAACGAGGCGCCGACGCCGAACATGCCGATCTCGCATTTGTTGGCCTGGAGATCGGCGATAAACGTGCCGAAGCTCGATTCGACGATCTCCAGCTCGGCGCCGAGCTCCTTGGCGAGTTCCTTGGAGAGATCCGCGTCAATGCCTTCGATCTCGCCGGTCTTTGGATTGCGGAACGAGATTGAGTAGTAGAGCGGGAACTGGCACACCCGCAGCTTCTTCGATTTCGTCACTTCGAACAGGCGCGACTGGAGTGCCTGGGCGCCGGCCGCGGACGGCGCGACGAGAGCGACCGCGAGCGCCGCGACGCCCAGCATGGGCGAAAAGCGAAGTGGCAAGCGCATCCGAACAAGGCTCTGCATGTCTGGTACCCCTCTGGTCATTCTGCAAACAGCGACAGGAAGCGTTGCGCGCGGTCGGTCTTCGGCGCGGTGAAGAAGGCGTCCGGCGCGGCTTCCTCGACGATCTCGCCGTGATCCATGAAGACGATGCGCGTGCCGACCTGGCGCGCGAACCCCATTTCGTGGGTGACGACAAGCATGGTCATGCCCTCGGCTGCGAGCTGGCGCATGACGATCAGCACCTCGCGCCTTAATTCCGGGTCGAGCGCCGAGGTCGGCTCGTCGAACAGCATGACCTGAGGCGACATGGCGAGCGCGCGGGCAATCGCGACGCGCTGCTGCTGGCCGCCCGAAAGGCGCATCGGATAGACGTCGCGCTTGTCGGTAAGGCCGACCTTGGCGAGCAGTTGCTCGGCCATGGCAACCGCAGCGTCGCGAGCCATCCGCTTCACGCGCAGCGGCGCCTCGATGAGGTTCTCCAGGACACTCATGTGCGGCCACAGGTTGAAGTGCTGGAACACCATCCCGATCTCGGGCCGCACCGCCCGAGCCGCACGCCGCTCGGCTGAATCCGGCTTGGGCGAGGCGATCGTGGTGCCGCGCATGGTGACGCGACCCGTGCTCGGCTGCTCGAGCAGCGCGAGACAGCGCAGCAGGGTGGTCTTGCCCGAGCCCGACGGCCCAATCACGCAGACCATGTCCTTTTCCGCCACCGGCAGACTCACGCGCCGCAGCACCTCATTCGGGCCGAAGCTCTTGGAAACCTGCTCCGCCGCGATGATCGGCCCTGTGGACGGCACCTGGCACTCCCGCCTGAGGCAGACCAAAAAAATTGGTTATGCCTATAACACCCAATGTAATAACGACGGAATTAATTACATAACAGACTTGCCAAAAAGACAATAACCAAATTTTATGCAGAGATGGATATTCGGTTGCTTGAAGCATTTCGTGCGGTGGTTGAGTCGGGGTCGGTGACGCACGCGGCATCCTCCCTGGGTATCACCCAGCCCGCCGTCAGCGCGCAGATCGCCCGCCTCGAAAGCGAGCTCGGCTTTTCGCTATTCACGCGCACGGGCAATCGCCTGCGCCTGACGTCCGAGGCCGTCACGTTCCGGGCCGAAGTCGAACGCACACTCGATCGCATCGACGATCTCGGCCGTGCGGCAGAGCATATCCGGCAGGGACAAGTCGGCTCGTTGACGGTGGCGAGCCATCCGATGGCAGGTGTGACATTGCTGCCTCCGGTGATCGCCGCCTTTGTTCAGCGGCGGCCGAATGTGCGGGTCCAGCTCTTCACTCGCAATTCGGATCTGGTGCGCGGCATGTTCCCCTCGCGCACCATCGATATCGGCATCGCCGAGCTGCCGATCGATCCGACCGGGCTCAACGTCACCCGCTATCGCTTGGAGTGCGTGGCCGTCCTGCCCAAGGATCACGCACTGTGCGCCCACGAATTCATCACGCCGAAACTGATGTCCGGGCTGCCCTTTGTCGGCATGTCCCGGGAGTGGGCGGCCCATCATCTCGTCAACAATGTGTTCGCGGAGGCGGCGGCCCATCTCAACGTGGTGGTGGCGTCGGAACTGTTCGCGATGATCTGTGGGCTGGTCGCCAACGGCGTCGGCGTCTCGATCGTCGATCCGGCCACGGCGCGGCAGTTCCAGGCGACTGGTCTTGCGATTCGTCCCTTTCGCCCGCTCGTCCCCTACGACATCGCGATCTTTCATTCGGCCGAGCAGGATTTGTCGCTGATCGGCCGCACCTTCCTCGAGGCGTTCGATGCCCATCTGCAGGGCCTCGTCGCGCCAGCCACGGAGACTGATCAATGATTCTTTCCTCGGACCTCATGGGACGCATCGCGGCAGATCCGGATTTGACGCGGGACTTCGAGACACTGTGCTCGTTTGGCGGAAGGCTGGCCGGGACAGAGAGCGAGCGCCTGGCCATGGACTTCGTGGGCGAGCGCGGGGCCCGGGCCAGCGGCGTTTCCTGCCAGACCCTTCCCGTGAACTACGGCGGCTGGCGCGCCCTGCGAGCCGAGTTGCGGCTTGCCGATGGCAGCCGCGCCGCTTGCCACCCCCTCGTGCGCTCCGTCGCAACCCCACCGGGAGGGCTGACGGCGGAGGTCGTTGACCTCGGCCGCGGCACACCGGAGGAATTCGCCGCCCATCGGGCGGAGATCGCCGGGCGCTTTGTGCTGGTGCGGCATGAACTGATGTTCGCGGCCGGCACGATTCACCGGCGGCGCAAATACGACATGGCGCGCGAGGCTGGTGCCGTGGGCTTCTTGATTGCGGGGCCGCTGCCCGGCGGTGTTGTCGCCGGATCGACCGGACGCGAAGCGGGCGCGGCCGGCATTCCGGCGGCGGGCATCGCGCCCGAAACCGCCGTGCACCTCGCACGGACCGCCAGCGGCTGGGCGCGCGCCACGCTTCTGCTCGACACGGAGGAGAAGGACGCCGAGACCCGAACGCTGCTGTTCGATATGCCGGGCCGCGAACAGGAATGGGTGGTGCTTAGCGCCCATGTCGATGGCCATGACCTGAGCGAAAGCGCTATCGATAATGCGTCCGGTGTGGCCGCGGCTCTCGCCGTGGTTCGCGCCCTGGCACCTCTGGTCGCCGACTGGCGCGTCGGCCTCCGGCTGGCGTTTTTCAGCGCCGAGGAATGGGGATTGATGGGCTCGGCACGCTATGTCGCGCAATTGAGCGAACGCGAACGGGACAGCATTGCGTTGAACATCAATCTCGACAGCGTCGCCGGCGGCTCACGACTTGCCGCCCTGACCAGCGGCTTTGCGGCGCTCGAGCCTTTTCTGCTCTCAGTGGCCGATGCAAACGGTCATCGCCTGCGCTGCGTGCGCCCCTTGATGACGAATTCGGATCACGCCAATTTTGCGATCGCAGGCATCCCTGCTTTCCGGATGGTCGCGGGATATGATGATCCCGCGGCGCCGGTGCGGCTCGTTCTCACCGCCGCCGACACCCGTGACAAGGTGGCCAGACCCGAACTCGCGGCCGCCGCTCAACTCGCCGCCTGCCTCACCGCTGCCGCATGCGAGGTGGACGGGCCGACCGCGGCCAATTGGCGCGCGGGGGCGCTGGCACGCTAATCCGGGGTTTGCCCCTCAGTCGCCAGATACTTCTGAATCGGACGCGAGAATGGGTCTCCGATGACGCGACGCGCGATCGGCCGGCATCAACGGCTTGATTGCCTTTGACGATTTCTACCGTTTCAAGTTCGTTCGAGGATGGTCAGGCCGCCGATCCGGTCGATCAGGTAGATAAGCCCCCGCGAATCGACGAAGACGTCGTTGCTGGAGACCCTTTTGTCGGGAGCCGCTGGCTCAGGCATGTAGCAAGCGGTCTGGCGCGGACGCATCGGATTGGAGAAGTCGATGATCCTCAGCCCCTGCGAAAACCAGGCGACCGGCACATCCGATCCTATGATCGTCTCGACCGGCTGGTGACAACCGGTCATATCCGGATTGCGCTTTCCATGCAGGCCGTCGACCTGAAAGCTGGATACCGGGGTCGGTCGAGTTTCATCGGTGATGTCCACGAACCAAATGAAAGCCGACATTTCCGGCGCCGGATCCGGCTGCAGCCGGTCGACGTCTTCGTCCGCGACGATCATCCATTGCCGACCATAAATCGGCTGAGGAATCGGCACGGCAGAGTGCGACGGCCAGGGGAATGGCGGGCTCCAGTTGATTCGCGAAACCATGACCGGCCGCGACATATCGGAGATATCGAGGATGACGATGCCGCCATGCCAGTAGCTCACGAACAACCGGTTTCCATATCGGATGGGGTGATGGCATCGGTGGGCCCTCCCGTTCCACGTGGGAGTTTCACCGCCGGCAATCCATTGCCCGGGAAGCCACCAGCGGCCGATTTCGCGGGGATGGACGGGATCGATGAGGTCGAGAATCATCACGATGTTGCCGAGATAGCCGTCCAGCTCCGGCGATAAATAGGCGTAACGGCCGTCGAACGTGAACCGATGCACGCCGGTCCCACCGCAACTCCAGTGGGTGATCTCGCGGGGTCGGGCCGGATTGGATATGTCGTAGATGCCGAGCCCGCCGCGAACGCCGGTTGGCGCCGCCGCCTTGTTCACGAGTTCCCGGTTCACCAGCATGAGGCCGTTCGCGGCCCGCACCTTGTGCGAATGAAAGCCCGGCGCGACGGGGACTTGAGCGACGATGTGCGGGTTGAGCGGATCGCTGACGTCGGCAATACTGGTGCCCACGCCGGGATCCATGTGACCGATATAGGCGAAATGTCCGTCGACCACCACCTGACCGCCGCCGGCACAATCAAGCCGGGCGGTCTTCCGAAGTCCTTCAGCGTGTTCCATTTTTGCTTCCTGCCGGTCGTCGTGCCGGGATGAATCTCCGGGTCATTTCACCGCGAGCTTTTCGCGCTTGGCATCGACGTCGAAGCCGACGGAGAATTTGAAGAGATCGCCACGATAGTGAATGCAGGCGACGTCCACCGGTTTGCTTTCGTCGCCATAGGTGACACCCGTAAAGAAAAGCACGGGACTCATGAGATCGATCTGAAGAATATTGGCTAGTTCCGGACTCGCGAGCTGGGCTTCCACCGTGTCCTCGATTCGTCTGATGTTCACTCCGAGGTCATCCCGCAGCACCTTGGTCATGGGCTGCTTGCGCAACTGCTTTTCGGTGATCCGCTTTCCCATTTCGGAAAGCACGTAATTGACCGCATAGCTGACCGGGACGCCCTTGTCCCGGCGAAGCCTACGGAACATGATCACTTCTGGAACGCCCTTGAAATGTTCGCTCAGGGCGGCCGGTACCGGCACCCGCTTTTTCTCCAGCAATTCCGATTCCTCGCTGGCCTGCTGTGCGAAAACAGTCTCCAGCGTTCCGAGCAGCATCAGCGATCGCCTCGGTATTGCCTGCGGGACAATGAAGGTCCCGAGCCGCCGGTGCCGCGAGATGAGGCCTTCATCCTCGATCGCCTTGAGCGCCTGCCGGACCGTGATGATACTGACGCCATATTGTTCGGCAATTTCGGCCTCGGTCGGCAGTCGCGTCGGAGCATCCGGCGCGCGCGCGAGAATTTCCGCGCGCAGGCTTTGGGTGATCTGGTACCAAAGAGGGAGCTTTTGATTGAGCACTTTGAAATCCATTGATGCTGGACAGCCCGTATCGTGCTGCCCCGTCAAAGTTCTAAACCAAAGAGCCAAGAAATGCCGAAATTTCCTTTGTCACCTGGGCCGGCTGCGCAAGATTGACCGCATGGCCGGCCCCATCAATCTCGCGGATATTCCCGGAGCCGGGAAGATCGCGAGCCAGCTGTCGACCCTGTTCGATATCGATCGCGATATCGGCGTTGCCGTGAATCACAAGCGTGGGACACTTCAATTGCTCAAGCCTCGGCGTGATATCGTCCCGCTGGATCAGCGCATCCAGCGGATAATTCATATCGTTGCTTCCTATCGAAGCCCATTTTGCAGTCCACGGGCCAGCTTCGACGCCCGGCCCAAGCAGGATGTCGGCAAGCCCGTCTTGAACGTTCTTTGAACCATTGTTGGCCCACTCCGCCTGCAGACCCTTGAAATCTTCAATGGTTTCGGGCGCATCGACGCCCGAACGCGTGGCGAGCAGAACGAGCGCCGACACGCGCTCCGGAGCCAACAGCGCAGCGCGCATCGACAGGAATCCGCCCTGCGAGAGTCCGGCCAGCGACGCAGCTTCGATATTCAACGATGACATGATGTCCAGGACGTCCCGCGCCGAAGTCCAGTAGGTGAACGGTTCGGATGCGGGCCCGGTCCGGCCAAAGCCGCGCTGATCCCACGTGATGCACCGGTAGGTGGTGCGAAGCGCCTCGACTTGCGGCGCGAACATGTCCCCGTCCATCAGCAGACCGTGACTGAAAATTACCGCGGGGCCGCTGCCGCCAGTATCTTCGTAGTAGAGACGCGATCCGTTCGCATCGATGTACGGCATGACGTGCCCGTCCTTAGTGTTGCTTGAGAGATTCAAGAGCAAAGAGCCGAAAACGATCGTCGACGAGCGACCGGGGATCCGGCTTGCTGCGGATATTCCCGCTCTTCAACTGCCAGTCCAGATAGTCGTTCACCCATTCGAACGATGGCGCGCAGTCGTCGGGTATTCCGGCCGACGGAGTGTCGGGCGAGATCATGATGTTGTATTTCTGCAAAATGGCAACGATCTCTGCCGTCCCGATCTTTTCGGGACCAAAGGCCAGCCGATAATCGCGCATCGCTTTCAAATACGCGATCATGTATCGATTTCCGGCATCGACATTCTTTTTTGTCAATGTCGGCCCATAGATGAGGTAGCCGGCGGGAAAGTTCGGATATTTCTGATCAATGGAGGCGATCCGAACGCCATTGCCTTTCTCGACCAGCAATGTTGCAAACGGCTCGTTGACGCTGCCGCCGTCGGCCGCCCTGTTGTTCATCGCTGCCACCGTATTGGCGATGCCGAGGCCGATGAAGGTGATGTCCTTGTCGCTCACCTGGGCTTCGCTTGCGAGACTGGCGGCGAACCAATGGCTGGGCGCCGTTACTCCGGTTGCCAGTTTGAGGCCTTTCAAGTCGGCCGGGCCCTTGTAGCGGCCACTTTCCACAAGGTCTTTCCTCAGCACCAGACTGATAATCCCGTGGCCGGGGGTATTCTCGCCGGCGCCGGCAACGATGCTCATATCGATGTTGCGCAGACGCGCATTGAAAATGGCGACACTGATGCCGCTGCTGAGCACGTCGATGGCTCCGATGGACAGCGCCTGGTTGGCATCGGAGGATCCGGGAAAGACTTTGACCTCGACGTCCAATCCCTGTTCGCGAAAATACCCCTTCTCGAGCGCGATCAGAGAACCCGCATCGAAAAGCGCGGAAATAATGCCGAGTCGAAGTTTGGTCGGCGCCGGGGTTTGTGCTTGGGCGGCAGCCGGCACGGCAAGCGTTATCGCCAGCAGGCTCAAAAACCAGGACGCTCGCCGTCTGGAATACGTCTCAGTCGTGGACATCATGCGATCACCCATGGATGATTGATAGGAATCATTCGCTACGGCTGCGCCAAGGCAGCAGCCGGTTTTCGACCAGGTCGAACAGCCAGAACGAAACGATGCCGACGGCAGCGATGGTGACGAGCCCGACATACATCTCTTCCACCGAGAGGGTCTGCCAGGCCTTCCAGATCAGATATCCGATGCCGCCGTCGCTCGAGACCATCTCGGCGGTGACGAGCAGCAGCAGCGCGGTTCCCCACCCGAGCCGGAGGCCGGCGAAGATAGTGGGCAGGGCGCCCGGAATGGCAATCTTGCGGTAGGTGTTCCAGCGGCTCGCTTTGAAGTTCTGTCCGACATCCATGTGGATCTTGTCGATATTGGCCACGCCGGTCGCGGTCGCGATCAGGACCTGGAAGAAGACGCCAATCGCGATGATGGCCCACTTCGATTCCTCGCCGATTCCAAAGATCAGCATGATGATCGGGAGGATCGCGACCTTCGGGATCGGGAATATCGCGCCGATGATGGGCTGCATCGCGGCTCGCACGAGCGGCACCAGCCCCATGACGACACCCAGCGCAATCGCCGGTACCGCGCCAAGGACGAACCCGATCGCGCCACGTCCGAGGCTGATCAGAATCTGATGGATCAGTGAATCGTCCCAGCGCACCTCGAACAGGAGATAGTAAAAGGTGCCGCCGATCGACGACGGCGCGGGAAAAAACCGCGGATCGATCAACCCGAGCCGGGCAACCGCCTCCCAGATGCATAGAAGTGCCAAAGGCGCCAGAACGCCGACGATTCTCTCCGCCATGCGGCCCGACAACACCCCCCGGGTTGCCGCGTTGACCGGCCTGCGGAGTTCAATAAGGGGGGTGCCGGCAGTGGCGGCTTGCTCAATGACCGTCATTGCACCTTCTCCACGGCCTTCGCCTTCACGACCTCGTCGCGCAGTTCCTGCCACAACCGGCCGCTGAGCTCGCCATAGGCGGGAAGGCTTTTCATGTTGAAGACGTGCCGCGGGCGGGGCAGCAGCACCGGAAGGTCATACTTCAGCGTCCCCGGACGCGCCGTCATGATCAGCGTGCGGTCGCTCAGAACGATCGCCTCGTCGATCGAGTGCGTGATGAACAGCACCGTTTTCTTGGCGTCTTCCCAGATTTTCAGGAGTTCCTCCTGCAGAAGCGCCTTGTTTTGCTCGTCCAAAGCCGCGAACGGCTCGTCCATCAACAGGATTTCGGGATCGTTGGCGAAAGCCCGCGCGATCGACACGCGCTGCTTCATGCCGCCGGAAAGCTGGTGCGGAAATGAAGCGCGAAATGCCGAGAGTCCAACCTTGTTGATGTAGTAGTCGACGATATCGTCAGCTTCGGGTCCCGAGCGTCCACGCATCCGCAGGCCGAATGCCACATTGTCCCTCACCGTCATCCAGGGGAAGATCGACTGCTCCTGGAAGATCATGGAGTTGATCGGCTTGCTGCGATCGTAGTGGAATATTTCCAGCTCACCCGAACTGTGGTGCTCGAGGCCGGCCATGATGCGAAGCAACGTGGTCTTTCCGCAGCCTGACGGACCGACGATGCAGCAGAATTGCCCCTTGTTGACGCGCAACGTCACATTCGACAGCGCGACAAAATCGCCGAACGCCTTCGCCAGATCGTTCATCACGATCTGCGGACTTTCTTCCGTGCCGTGGCATTCTCGGACCTGCGTCATTTCAGCCATCTGCATCTTCCACCTGGGCCGCAATCTTCCGGGACTAGAGTTGGCTGACCAGCCAATCGGCGATGCGGCTCATGGTGGGCTCCGGCCGGTCAAGCTGCACATGCGCCGCGCCGCCCTCGCTCTTTCTCACGACCCAGAGCTCTTTCTTTTGGCTGCCTACATGCTTGAATAGCGCCTCCGCTTCGGCAAGCGTGGTTTGCTTGTCGTCTTCGCCATGAACGATCAGGATCGCGCAGTCGATTTTCGGCGCGACGTCGGCGAGCCGAAAGCTCTCCAGCTTCTTCATCGCCGCCTCCCATGTCGTCACGCCCATGATGCGCAGCAGATGCTGCCCCGTGGTACCGAGGGCGGATTCCGTAGTGAAGGAAATGGGCTTGCCTGATTGGTAGCCGATGCGGCGTGCCAGACGGCGTGGTAATCATAGATCGCTGCCCACGCCACGCACGCCTTGACTCGCTTTTCGAAGGCTGCGGCACGGGGCGCATAGTAGCCGCCCATGCTCGCCGCCCAAATGCCCACTCTGTCGACGTCGACGTCGCTCCGAGTCGTCAGGTAATCGATCGCGGCGCCCACGCCGCGCTCGGCGTCGAAGCGCGCCGGCAGACCGCTGATGCGCAACGTGGCACCCTGACCCGGACCGTCCATGCCAAGACAGGCAATGCCGCGTTCCGACAAAGCGAGCGCGGCCGAAAACATCTCTTCCTTGGTGCCGTCGAGTCCATCGGAGAGGACGACCACGGGCGCCTTCCCGCTAACTCCCTTCGCCGGAATGAAGTAGCACTTCAAACTGCTGCTTTCGAATGGGACATCGACGATCTCGACGCGGTGCGACGATACTCTTGCAAACGATGCGAACGTCTGGAGATGACGCTCATAGGTGGGAGCGGCCCGAGGATCGTCGGGCGAAAGGAAAGCCTCGGACCACTGATAATATTGCGAGGCCCGATAGAAAGCGTTGGCGGCCGTGATCAGCGCGCCGGAACGCTCCGATGCCACGCCGACCTGCTCGACCTGCTTGGCCAGTTTGTCCCACGCTGCGTGCCAAGCCTCGACATCGCCGTTCGGCTGTTGCTTGGCGGCCTCCGACAGCCCCTCGCACGCCCAACTGATCTCGCCGAAATGACCGCCACCCGCCAGGCAACGAAGGACGGCCAGCGACCACATGTAGTTGTTTGGGAAATATCGGAACACGCGCTTCCCCCCTGGATGTCCATTGCTATAATTATTATAATCAATATAGCAATACGCGTGGGCCGTCAACGGAGCGCCGCGACGCCCCTTTCAAAGGCAAGCTCAGCAGGGGAGCAGACATGAAACGAACACCAGGGGGAGCGGGCTCCGACCGCCCGCTCGCGAACCGAGTCGCGGTGATTACCGGAGGAAGCAGCGGCATCGGCGCCGCAGCGGCAAAGCGATTTGCCGACGCCGGCGCAACGCTGGTCGTCGGCTATCATTCCGGCGCCGATCGCGCGGCAAGACTGGTCGAAAGTCTTTCCGACGAACGGTCGCGACACACGACGATGCGGCTGTCGATGGAGGATACGGAATCCCTGGTCGCCGCGGCGGCAGATGTCGAAAAGGCATTCGGCCGGTGCGATATTCTGGTGAATTCCGCAGGTTTTACCCGCGCCATTCCGCATCGCGAGCTCGATGCGCTGGATGACGCGACATTCGATGCCATCATGACGGCGAATGTGCGAGGGCCATTCGCGACGATCCGCGCTTTTGCGCCGCTGATGCGGCGAAGCGGTAACGCGCTCATCGTCAATGTTTCGTCGATTTCGGCGTTCACCGGATCTGGCAGCAATATCGCCTATTGCGCATCGAAGGCGGCCCTCGACACCATGGGAATGTCGCTCGCGCGCGCCTTGGGCCCGGAAATCCGCGTCATCTCGGTTTCGCCCGCTGCCGTGAATACCGATTTCGTACCCGGGCGAGATCTCGCCGCCTTGCAAAAGGCAGCCGACATGACGCCGCTGCGCCGCATCGTCGAACCTGACGACGTCGCGATGGCAATTTTGGCCTGCGCGACCCACCTTGTCACGGCGACCGGGACTGTGATCGTTGTCGATGGCGGCCGGCATCTCTAGACCTTGTGCGGTTGCTTCACCCCTGCCGGGGTGCTTGCCTATCGGGAGTCCCGGCGACCCGGATCGAACCTCCGTTCGAGTCCTGACCAGCACGCGGCGTAGTCTTCCTGCAACTCGCTCAGGTTTGCCGCATAGCGCGTAACGCGTTGCGGAAATCGGGTCTCGAACATGAACGCCATGGTTCCCGTCAGCTTGACGGGAGCGAGAGCTGCGTTGCTCGCATGTTCGAACGAGGTCACGTCCGGGCCATGGGGGAGCATGCAATTGTGGAGGCTGATTCCGCCGGGCAGAAATCCTTCCGGCTTGGCGTCATAGACGCCATAAACCAAACCCATGAACTCGGACATGATGTTGCGATGGTACCAGGGCGGCCTGAAGGTATTCTCGGTCACCAGCCAGCGCTCCGGAAAAATCACGAGGTCGACATTCGCCGTCCCGGCCGTTTCGGACGGAGCCGTCATCACGGTGAATATCGACGGATCCGGGTGATCGAACAGCATTGCGCCCACGGGCGAAAACCGGCGAAGATCGTACTTGTAGGGCGCATAATTGCCGTGCCATGCGACCACATCGAGCGGCGATTGGCCGATCTCGCTCACGTGGAGCTCTCCGCCCCATTTCGCGAACAATCTGCTCGGTACGTTTCGGTCCTCGAAGGCCGCCACCGGCGTGAGGAAGTCGCGGGAATTCGCCAGACAGTTGGCTCCGATCGGACCCCGGTCCGGCAACTGGAAGGCCGCGCCGTAGTTCTCGCAAATATAGGCCCGGGCGGTCTCCTGGACGAGTTCGACGCGGAAGACGACGCCGCGGGGAATGACGCAGATTTCTCCCGGCTCTATTTGAATCTTCCCGAACTCCGTGAAGAACAACAGTCGCCCTTCTTGCGCGACGACGAGATATTCCCCGTCGGCGTTGAACAAATATTCGTCTTTCATCGACTGGGTGACCAGCACGACATGCGCGGCCATGCCGGCCTGGGCATCGACGTCGCCCGCGGTCGTGATGGTTCGCATTCCGGAGATAAACGTCTGCGCGCTGTCAGGGATTGGAATGGGCGACCATCGAAGCTGCCCGATCGGAAGATCGCTTTCGCTGCGGGCGGCGGGCGCGCTTCTGATCAATTCGCCATCGACCTTCCGATAACGGCCGGAATGCTTGACGCTCGGCATGATCCGGTAGAGCCATGATCGCTCGTTTGTTGATCGCGGCGCGGTGAACGGCGATCCCGACAGTTGCTCGGCATACAGCCCGTATGGCGCTCTCTGAGGCGAGTTTCGGCCGATCGGGAGCGCGCCCGCCAGGGCCTCGGTCTCGAAGGAGTTCCCGAAGCCCGACATGTAATCCAGGCCGTCACCGGATACGGCGCTCTGCCCGGACAGGTTGCTCGACACCGGCTGGTGAATATTCATGGCGCTACTCCCCTGAGCCTCGCCAACCATCCGAGCGGTCGGATTAACCGGCATAACATATAATCATTATGATCTATATATGATAACGAGGCGCCATGCAACCTGCATTCGGCGCAACGTTCCGAAGGTTTCGGAATTTGAATTTCGTCGATCGAACGGTTGCCGGCCCAGGAAAGCGCCCTTCACCGAAAAACTGGGGCGCAGCTATCTGAATCTAGCGGCGGCGCGCGACGGCGACACCGAGCAGAAACGCCACCAGCAGCGAGCCGAGCGGGGCTTCGCGCGCGATGTTGCTGAGGATGCTCAAGGGCATGCCCGGTTTTCGACCGGCCTCGATCGCATCGCCGACGCGATGAACCGTGCCCTTCACGGCTTCGGTGACCTCCGCGATGGCGGACTTCGGCTCCGGGGCGGGATCCAGGCCGTCGTAAAGGAACGGGGGCTGCGGGATGTCATCGCTCATGGCTAAATCTCCTGTCGATTGCAGCCAATCGATCAGGCGCAGATTGGTTCCGTGGCCGGGCAAGGACCCTCCGGCCCTCCTATCCGGCGCTTCGTTCAGTCGCCGGCGCGCGCCATCCCCTGCCCTGGCCGGTACATGCGCTCAGGCTTGGTACCCGCCGACTGGCCCCCGTCGATCGCCAGGAGGGCGCCGGTGACAAAGCTGCTTTCGTCCGACCCGAG
>Ga0209526_10001994_pt1 | contig 13694 bp, 11 predicted proteins | sample JacPinW_OM2H0_M1_FD_188566 | JGI IMG/M metagenome (GOLD analysis project Ga0209526, IMG submission 188566) | Forest soil microbial communities from Algoma, Ontario, Canada - Jack Pine, Ontario site 1_JW_OM2H0_M1 (SPAdes) (version 2) | ecosystem: Environmental > Terrestrial > Soil > Boreal... | reverse complement strand
GGCCGGGCCGCGCGAACACGCCGCCGCGCCGCCGCAGCGGCCCTTCGTGATCATGAACCCGAGGTCGGGCGGCGGGAAGGTCGCGAAGTTCGGGCTCAAGGACAAGGCCACCGCGCTCGGCGCCGAGGTGGCCCTGCTGGAGGGTCCCGGGATCATCGACGTAGCCGCGCTGGCCCGCCACGCTGTCGACGGCGGAGCTGACCTGCTCGGAGTGGCTGGCGGCGACGGCACCCAGGCCCTCGTCGCGGGCATCGCCGCCGGACGGAATATCCCGATGATGGTGATCTCCGCGGGCACTCGCAACCATTTCGCCCTCGATCTCGGGCTGGACCGTGACGACCCTGCTACCTGCCTCGACAGTCTCACTGACGGCGTCGAGGTGCGCATCGACCTGGGCCTGATCGGCGACCGCACGTTCGTCAACAACGCGTCGTTCGGTGCCTACGCCCAGGTCGTGCAGAGCCCCGCCTACCGCGACGAGAAAACCGGCACCGCGCTGGCGATGCTCCCGGACCTGCTGACCGGCCACCAGGGGGCGCACCTGGTGGTCCGGGCCGACGGGCAGGTGATACTCGACGGGCCGCAGGCGGTCCTGGTCAGCAACAACCCCTACGAGACCGGTGACATCGCTGGCCTGGGCCGGCGCGCACGGCTCGACCAGGGCGTGCTCGGCGTCGTCGGCGTCAAGATCGAGAACGCCGCCCAGGCTGCCGGCCTGCTGCGCACGGCACAACGCTCCCGCAACCTGACCATGCTCACCGCGCGCGAGGTCATCATCGACGCCGACCGGCCGCAGATCCCCGTCGGGATCGACGGTGAATCGGTGCTGATGCCTACCCCGGTGCGCTGCACCATCCGCCCGCTCGCGCTGCGGGTACAGGTCCCCCGCGGCCGGCCCGGCGTCCCGGCACCGCGGCCGCCGGTGGACTGGGCACTCCTGCGCCGCCAGGCCCTGACCTTCGCGCGGACCGCGGGTAACAGCTGACCAGCGAGCCGGACAGCACTGGCGCGGGCCGGCAACGTAGTCCGCGCCGCACTGATCCGGATGGCGCCGGTAGCCGAACGCTGCGGACGGGCTGGAGTCGCACGCGCACCACCCTGCCCGGGGAAGGCGCGACACCTGCTCGGCATGTGATCATTGAGGTCCCAAGCAGCCGACAGCCTCGAGGCATCCATCATGTACGCAATCGCAGCGGCCTCATCAGCGGCGGCAGATTACGGCGCGTGGGTCTATCTGGCCATCTTCGCGCTCATGGCGCTGTCGTTCGCCGGGATACCGGCGATCGGGGCGGCCGTCGTGGGCTGGGCCGCTGTTGTGGCCAGTCAGGGAAAGCTGAACATCGCCGTGGTGCTGATCGTGGCAGTGTTGGGCGCCGAGGCCGGCGGCCTGGCCGGTTACAGCATCGGCGACCGGTGGGCCCGCAAGCTCCTGAACCGTCCGGGCCGCGGGCACGAGCGGCGGCAGAAAGCCGTCGCCAAGGCGGAGGCGGTCTACGCGAAATGGGGACGCCTGGCCGTGTTCTTCACCTCGACCGTGGTCTCCGGCATCCTCAGAATGAAGTACTCCCAGTTCGTGGTCTGGAACTTCGTCGTCGGCGCCGTGTACGTGCTGTCGGTCGGGCCCGCCGCCTACGGCGCGGGCAAGGTCTCGGCCAGCGAGCAGGACGGGGGCAGCCTGGGCGCACTGGCGGCCGGGCTGGCGATCGCGGCCGGGTGCGCCGTGCTCGCGGCCAGGTATTACCGCCGCCGCAAAGCCCGCAGATTGCTGGCCAGCGCCGCCGAGGCCAGGGGGGAATCGCGCTGACAGCCCGTCCTCACTCCACCAGGATCACCGGCCCCGGGCAGGTGGCCATCACCCCGCGTGGGTGACGCGCCGGGCTGGTCCAGAGGAGAGAATCCCGTTGCGGCGTCCGACCGCGGCCGAGGTGTGATGCCCTTGTTCCCATGGTTGCCTGGCCTGCAGGCGGTGAGGGCCTACCGGCGTGAGTGGCTTGCCAAAGACGTTATCGCGGGGGTTGTGCTGACGACGCTGCTGGTCCCGCAGGGTATGGCCTATGCGGAACTGGCGGGCCTGCCGCCGATCACCGGCCTGTACACGTCCATCATGTGCCTGCTCGGCTACGCGGCGTTCGGCCCGTCACGGATCCTGGTGCTCGGCCCGGACTCCTCGCTGGGGCCGATGATCGCCGCGACGATCCTGCCGCTCATCGCCGCCAAGGGCGACCCCAAGCGGGCGGTCGCGCTCGCCTCGATCCTCGCGATCATGGTCGCGGCGATCATGATCCTGGCCGCCGTGGCGAAACTCGGCTTCATCGCCGACCTGATCTCCAAGCCAACGATGATCGGCTACATGAACGGCCTGGCCCTGACCATTCTGATCGGGCAGCTGCCAAAGCTGTTCGGGTTCAAGGTGGAGGCCAACGGCTTGATCCGCGAGCTCATTGGCTTCGTCAAAGGGCTGGCCAACGGTGAGGCGGTCGCCGCCGCGGCCGCGGTCGGGATCGCCGGGATCGTGGTGATCCTGGTGCTGCAGCGCTGGCTGCCGAAGGTCCCGGCCGTGCTGATAGCCGTCGTGCTGGCGATCGCGGCGACCACGGTCTTTCACCTGGCCGACCACGGTGTCAGCCTGGTCGGCGTCCTGCCCAAGGGTTTCCCGCCGCTCACGATCCCGTCCGTCAGCCTGTCCGACCTCGGGCCCCTGTTCGCCGGGGCACTGGGGATCGCCCTGGTCTCCCTCGCCGACACGATCTCCACCGCCTCGGCGTTCGCCGCCCGCACCGGGCAGGAGGTCCACGGCAACGGCGAGATGATCGGCATCGGCGCGGCGAACCTGGCCGCCGGTTTCTTCCAGGGGTTCCCGGTCAGCACCAGCGGGTCGCGGACCGCGGTGGCGGAACGGTCAGGTGCGAAAACCCAGCTCACCGGGGTCACCGGGGCCGCCCTGATCATCCTCATGATCGTGCTGGTCCCGGGCCTGTTCCGTAACCTGCCCCAGCCCGCCCTGGCCGCGGTCGTGATCACTGCCGCGCTGTCCCTGGCCGACATTGCCGCCACCGTGCGGCTGTGGCGGCAGCGCAAGGCCGAGTTCCTGCTGTCGATCGCGGCTTTCCTCGGCGTCGCGCTGCTTGGCGTGCTGCCCGGGATCGCGATCGCGGTCGGCCTCTCGATTCTTAACGTCTTCCGGCGGGCATGGTGGCCCTACGACACGGTGCTCGGGCGGGTGGATGGGCTGGAGGGCTACCACGACGTCCACTCATATCCCGACGCCAAGCGCCTGCCTGCCCTGGTGATCTACCGGTTCGACGGCCCGCTGTTCTTCGCCAACGCCAAGACGTTCCGCGACGAGGTCAGGCGGCTGGCCCGCGCCGACCCGCCACCGGTCTGGATCCTGATCGCCGCCGAGCCGGTGACTGATGTGGACACCACCGCCTCCGATGTGCTGACCGAACTCGACGAGGCGCTGAACGCCACCGGCATCAGCCTGATATTCGCCGAGCTCAAAGACCCGGTCCGCCGCAAGATCGAACGCTACGGGCTCACCCGCACCATCGACCCACGTCACTTCTTCCCCACAATCGAAGCCGCCATCACCGCATTCCGCGACGAAACCGGCGCCCAATGGACAGCCCCAGGCCAGCCCGCCGAACGGGAAGCGCCAGGCCAGGCGTCTGCCGAAAGCGGCCCGCCGCGTGACATCCCCGCATCACCACCCGCCGGCTGACCCGAGTTCCGGTCAGGGCCGCAGGTAAGAGGCGCCGTTGAGATCGACAATGGTGCCGCTGGCCCATTCGGCCTGCGCTGATGCGAGGTACACCACCGCGGCCGCGATCTCGTCGGCCCGGGCGACGCGCCCGAACGGGCTTTGCGCGCGGATCTGATCGCCGGATGGCCCGGCGAGGTGCCTGGCGGCCATGTCCGTCTCCACGTAACCCGGGGCCACGGTGGCGACCGCGATGCCGTGCGGGGCCAGGGCCCGCGCGAGCGACTGGCCGAACGCGTTCAGCCCGGCCTTGCTCGCCCCGTAGGCAGGCTGGCCGGGCTCGCCGCGGAAGGCGCCGCGGGAGGAGACATTGACGATCCGCCCGCCACCCCCGGCGATCATGTGCTGGACCGCGCACCAGGTCACGTTCGCGGCGCCGGTCAGGTTGACGGCCAGCGTCGCCTGCCAGGCCGCCTGCCACTGCTCATATGACACGTCGGTGATCGGGTGCGGGGTGAAGATGCCCGCGTTGTTCACCAGCACGTCCAAGCCGCCCAGCGCCTCGCGGGACTGATCCACCATCCGGCGCACCGCCCGCGCGTCGGCCAGGTCGGCCTGGACCACCGCGTGCCCGCTGCCGGGCAGACCGGCCAGCACCTCGGCGGCGAGGCCAGCCGAGTGGCCATGGTGCACAGCGATCCGGTCACCCTGGTCCGCAAACGCCTCGGCGATGGCCCGGCCGATGCCCCGGGCCGCGCCGGTGACCAAGATTGCCCGTCCACTCACCCGAACGACCTTAATCCCTAGCCGCCCGCCATAGCCCCCACGATCAGGAACGGCTCGGCGCCAGAGGAGACCGCGTCGGGCAGCGGGGTGTCCGGCTGTTCGTGGGACAGATCCTGCTCGCAGGCGAAGAACCGCACGAACGCCCGGCGCTGCCCGGTACGGCGGTCGCGAATCGTCCCGCACAGCATCGGGTAGCGGGCCTCAAGCGCGTCGAGGACCAGGCGCTGCGTTACCTGGCCCGCAACGTCGAGTTCCACCTCGCCGTCGACGCGGGCGAGCGTACGCAGGTGCGCAGGGAGCACGACCCGGATCATGACAGCGTCTGGACCTCGACGGACAGAACAGCCGGAAGATCCCGAACGATTGGCGCCCAGCTGTCGCCGGCATCGGCTGACACGTATACCTGCCCGCCGGTCGTGCCGAAGTAGACGCCGCACGAATCGAGGGAATCGACGGCCATCGCATCGCGCAGCACGTTGACGTAGCAGTTGCTCTGCGGCAGGCCCTTCGTGAGCGGCTCCCACTCGTTTCCGCCCGTCCGGCTGCGGTACACGCGCAGCTTCCCCTCGGGCGGGAAATGCTGAGAGTCGCTCTTGATCGGAACCACGTAGATGGTGTCCGGCTCGTGCGCGTGAATGTCGATCGCGAAACCGAAGTCGGTCGGCAGGTTGCCGCTGACCTCCTGCCACGACTCGCCGGAATCGCCGCTGCGCATCACGTCCCAGTGCTTCTGCATGTACAGCACGCTGGGGCGCGACCGGTGCATCGCGACGTGATGCACGCAGTGGCCGACCTCGGCGTCCGGGTCGGGGATGCCCTCGGACTTCAGACCATGGTTGACCGGCCGCCACGTCTGGCCCTCGTCGTCGGAACGAAACACGCCCGCCGCCGAGATGGCCGCGAACATCCGCCCGGGCTGATCCGGATCCAGGATGATCGTGTGCAGGCACATCCCGCCCGCCCCTGGCTGCCAGGACGGCCCGGAGTCGTGGCCGCGCAGCCCGGGGAGTTCCTGCCACTCCTTCCCGCCGTCGGTCGAGCGGAACAAGGCCGCGTCTTCCACCCCGGCATAGACCGTGTCCGGATCGTTCAGTGATGGTTCGAGATGCCAGACTCGCGCGAACTCCCAGGGGTGCGGAGTGCCGTCATACCACGTGTGCGTGCCGGGGGTGCCCTCGTACCGGAACTCGTTGCCGACCGGCTCCCACGTCTCGCCGCCGTCGTCGGAGCGCTGGATCAACTGCCCAAACCAGCCGGTGGACTGCGACGCATACAGCCGGGCCGGGTCGGCAGGTGATCCCTTGAGGTGGTAGATCTCCCAGCCAGGGAAGTGCGGGCCAGCGACGTCCCACTGCTCGCGCTTGCCGTCCGACTTCAGGATGAACGCGCCTTTGCGCGTGCCAACCAGTACTCGTACTCCACTCATCCGAACTCCCTCCCGGCCTTCGACCACACGGGCCCGTCACCACCGGCCCGTCACCCGCCGGGCCCTTCCCACTGAGACCGCCGGGGCCGGCGAAACTCATCGGTCACGGATCGAATCGCCGGCCGGCGTCCCGCGTACAGGTGCTCCGTAAAGAAGGCTAGCGGTCACGGCGGACAGAAACGCGGCCCGACAACACCGGCGTTTCGTAGACTTGGGCTCTCGTGAGACACCATCTCCCGCGGGCCGTCTCCCTCAGCCTCGCGCTGAGCCTGGCGCTGACGGCGTGCGCCTCCGGCGCCCGCGAGGCCCGAGGACCCGCGCCGCCAGGGCGCTGGACTCAGTTCAGGCATGTCCCCGGAGTGGTGGATCTCGCGGGTCCGCGCGGCGACGGCTCGTTCACCGTGGCCGCCGCCGGACGGCTGCTCACCCTGAGCCTGGCCGGCGCGCTCAGTCCGTTCGCCAGGGGAACGGGCGGCTACTCCACCGCGATCGGACCCGAGCCATACATCACCTTGGCCGGGAACTACCCGGTCGCTGGGACCCGGTGCTCGTTCCGCAGCGGCATGATCTTCGCCCTCCAGCCAGGCGGGAGCCCGGGCATCATCGTGATCGGCGCGGATGGCCAGGCCAGGCGCTTCGCGAGCCTGCCCGGCGCCCCGAGCGGGATCACGTTCGACTCCACCGGGCATTTCGGGCACCGGCTCCTGGTCACGGCCCGGAACGCCGCGGGGATGACGGTGCTGGCCGTCGACTGCGCAGGCGCGGTTCGCACCATCGCCACGCGCGCCCCGGGCATGGAGGGCGGCATCGCGGTGGCTCCGGCCTCATTCGGCCGCTACGGCGGCGACCTCGTCGCCCCCAACGAGACGAGCGGGCGGGTCTTCGCCATAGCGCCGAACGGCACGGTGGCCACCCTCGCGGTATCCGGCCTGCCGCACGGCGGCGACATCGGCGTCGAGAGCGCCGGCTTCGTGCCACCGGGATTCAGCGCCACCGGTGCCGCCTATCTGGCCGACCGGTTCTCGAAGGGCAACAGGCACCCGGGCACGGACAGCATCCTGCGCCTGCCGGGCACGGAACTGGTCAAGGCGGGCGTCCACCCGGGTGACCTGCTGGTCGCGACCGAGGGAAGCGCCCAGACCATCGTCGTGCGCTGCGCCAGTTCCTGCACGGTGAGATACATCGCCATTGGCCCCGCCATAGCCCACGCCGAGGGACACATCATGTTCACCGGCCCCGGCCGGTAGCAAGCTGGACCAACCTGCCGATGTGCGGGCTACCGTTTACGGATGGCACAAGCGCGCGGTCCCGGGTCCCTGCCGTTTCCTGATCGAGCCGCCGGCAGCGACAGCCTGCCTGGCATCGACCACATCGTCGTGCTGATGAAGGAGAACCATTCCTATGACAACTACTTCGGCATGCTGGAACGGGGGGATGGGTTCACCCTCGGCCCCGACGGTTCTCCGCTGAACAGCAATCCCGACCGGCAAGGACGGCCGGTGCGGGCTCACCATCTTGGCCTGCCGCTGAATCTGTCGTTTCATCTGAACCAGACGTGGAACGACTCACACCGCCAGTGGAACGGCGGGGCGATGGACGGCTTCGTCACCACGACCGGCAGCGACGTCCCCATGGGATATCTCGACGGAACCGATCTGCCTTGGTATTACGGCTTCGCCAGGACCTACGGAATCGGAGACCGCTACTTCGCCTCCTGCCTGGCCCAGACGTTCCCGAACCGCCGGTTCCTTCAGGCCGCCACCGCCGCCGGCCTGGTCAGCACGACCATCCCGAGCCCGTTCGTGAAACCACCCGCGACGGGGCTGCTGTGGGACCTGCTCGATGCCCACAACATCGGCTGGGCCAACTACTTCGTGGAACTACCCGACGTCGGCTTGTGGCCGCGGAACCTGCTGCGCTGGCACGACAACCTCCACGACATCGCCGACTTCTACGCCGACTGCCGGAACGGCCTGCTACCGCCGGTGAGCCTGATCACGCCCGAAGCCCTCGCTGCCTCGGAGGGAGAATTCCAGGACGATCAAATCGGGGAGGCATTCACGGCCAGCGTGTTCGAGGCCGCGGCGGCCAGCCCGCAATGGCCCCGCATGCTGTTCGTCATCGTCTGGGATGAGGGGGGCGGCTTCTACGATCACGTGCCACCGCCGCCCGCCGTCACCCCCGACGACATTCCTCCCGATATCCATGTGCCGCCGGACGAGCCCGGAGGCTATGACCGCTACGGGTTCCGGGTCCCATGCCTGGTCGCCTCCCCGTTTGCCAAACCTGGTCATGTCTCGTCCGTTGTCTACGATCACACATCGATCCTGGCCACCATCGAGCACAAGTGGAACCTTCCTGCTCTGACCCGGCGCGATGCGGCCGCCAACCCGCTGACCGACTTCATTGACCCCGCCAAGCCGCCGCAGTTCCCCACTCCGGCGCCACTCCCCCGCCCCACCGTCTGGCCGCTGCGCGGCCAGTCATGACGGTGCCTGTCAATACTGGCCCGGCCCGGCCGGTCTGGCTTCCGCTGCGACCGCGTCGGCGAAGGCGGCCATGGAGGAGAACTCCCAGTCCGGGGTGACGTCCGCCGGGGGCGCCGGTGTCGCGCCCCAGCCTGGCCGGTCGTGCCGGCGGTTGATCCAGGCCGTCGGCAGGCCGGCCTGCTTGGCGGGGACATGGTCGTGGAACAGGCTCTGCGCCACGTGCAGCAGCCTTCCTTCACCCACGCCCAGCCTGCTGGCCTCGGCGGCCAGCGCCTCGAAGCCGCGCGGCGAAGGCTTGTAGGAACCGACGTCCTGAGCGGTGATCACGCTGGTGAACGTCACCCCGAGGCGACGGTTGCTGCCCCCGAACGAGTCGCGGTCCACGTTGGACAAGATGATGAGCTTGTACCGCTCACCGAGCGCCCTCAGCGCGTCGCCGGAATCGGCGAAGGCTGGCCAGTCAGGCACCGAGCGGCCCAGGGCCTGCGCGTCTTCGTCGCTGACCTCAGCGCCCAGTTCGCGGCCGAGGCCACGCATGCTGCGGGCCAGGATGGCGGGATACAGGTCATGCGGGTATCCGGCCTCGGCGGCCGCCTCGTGCCTGGAGTACGCGGCCAGCAACGCCTCCTCATCCAGGCCCAGCCGCCGGGATCTGGCCCACCGGCTGAGCACAGCCCCGATGCCAGCCTCCCAGTCGATAAGAGTCCCGTAACAGTCGAAGCTCAGCGCGTCGAAGTCGGTCAATCTCACGGACATGCCTCCTAGCGTGAAGTAAATATGTATTTGGCGTGTAGCGATAGGCAGGGCGGCATGGCATCCATTCTCGTCGCCGCCGAGCGGACGGCGGACGCGCGGCGCGTGAGGTATGGACTTGGCCGGCCAGTCGGCGGAGAGTAAGTCACGGATCGTTTCGTGACCCTCCTGGAGGACTGGCCCGTGACGACGGATATCCACGCCGAGCATGTTGGCAGCCTGCTCAGGCCGGCTTGGCTGCTGGAGGCGCGCTCGGCGCACAAGCAGGGCAGGCTGACCGCCGAGAGCCTGCGGGAAATTCAGGATCGTGCCGCGCTGGAGGCAATCGAGTTACAGCGCCAGGCGGGCATGGAGGTTTTCACCGAGGGCGAGGTGCGGCGGGACACCTGGATGGCCGGACTGCTGGAGTCGACCGGCGGGATGGTTCCGGCGGAGCTCGCGCCGGTGAAATGGCACTGGGACCGCGGAAGCGGGTCAGCGGAGGAGACCGCGTTCGACATGGTGGCCGCGAGCGGCAAGGTGACCCGTAAGGCGGCTCATACCAGCGTCGAGGCGGCGTTCCTCGCGCGGCATGCACCTGGCCAGTTCAAGATCACGATGATGAGCGCCTCGATGGGCGGGATGGTGTGGCAGCCCGGGGTCAGCGACGCGGTCTACCCGACGCCGGCTGATCTGGTGCATGATCTCGTCGCGTTGCAGATCACGGAGATCGAGGACCTGATCGACCAGGGCGTGCGGTGGATCCAGCTCGACTCCCTGAGTTACAACCAGGTGTTCGACCAGGAGTTCCGCGCCGCCACCGGCCTGGCCGCCGTCCCTCCGGAGAAGATCCTCGACGCGACGGTCGCGGCCGATGCGGAACTGGTGCGCGCGGCGAAGCGCAAGGATCCGGACGTCACCATCGGCATGCATATCTGCCGGGGGAACAACCGCAGCGCCTGGATGGCCCAGGGCAGCTATGAGCCGGTCGCCGAGCGGCTGTTCGGCGAGGTCGGGGTGGACCGGTTCCTGCTCGAGTACGACACCGCGCGAGCCGGCGGCTTCGAGCCACTGCGGTTTGTCCAGCCGGGCACGACGGTCGTGCTCGGCCTGATCTCAACGAAGCTTCCCCAGCTCGAATCCCAGGACGATGTGCAGCGCCGCATCGAGGACGCGTCGCGCTATGTGCCGGTTGCCAACCTCGCCCTCAGCCCGCAGTGCGGATTCGCCTCCACCGCCGGGGGCAACCGGCTGACCGTAGACGACCAGCGGCGCAAACTCGAACTCGTCGCCGACACCGCCCGCAAGGTGTGGGGCTGACCGAACGCCGTCTGGCGGGCCTTTCACGGCTACGGATCAGGCCGCGGTGTCCGCGCGGGCGAGGAACTGGGTGGCGGCCAACTCGGCGTAGAGGGGGTCGCTGGCGACGAGTTCGGCGTGGGTTCCCGTCGCTTTGACCTGGCCCGCGTCCATGACGATGATGCGGTCGGCCATGGTCACCGTGGACAGCCGGTGCGCGACGACCAGGACCGTGGTCATGACCGCGGTCTCCGCGACCGTCTCGCGCAGGGCGGCCTCGTTGAGCGCGTCGAGCTGGGAGGTGGCTTCGTCAAGCAGCAGCAGGCGCGGGCGGCGCAGCAGTGCCCGGCCGATGGCCACGCGCTGGCGCTCGCCTCCCGACAGCCTGGTGCCGCGGTGGCCGACCAGCGTCTCGATGCCGTCCGGCAGGCGCGACACCAGGGCGCTGAGACGGGTGATCCGCAGCATTTCGGCGATCTCGCCCTCGGTCGCGCCCGGCGCGCCGAGCAGAAGGTTCTCCCGCAAGGTCCCCGAGAGCACGGGGGCATCCTGCTCCACGTAACCGATGGCGGCGCGCAACTGAGGGATCGGCCACTCGCGCACGTCCTGGCCGTCAAGCATCACCCGGCCCGCGTCGGGTTCGTAGAATCGCTCGATCAGCGAGAAGACGGTGGTCTTCCCCGCGCCCGATGGGCCGACGAAGGCCGTCATGCCACGGGGCGGGATCGCGAAGCTGACGCCGTAGTGAACCTCGGGCAGCTCGGGGCGGTAGCGGAAACGCACCTCCTCGAACGCAACCGCGGCGGGAGCGTCGCCACCAGTGCGGAGGGTCGCGGGACGGGCCGTGGGCTCCACCGGCAGCCGTTCGGCTTCCTGAATCCTGGCCACCGCGGCGGCACCGACCTGGTATTCGCTCGCGGCACTCACCAACTGCTGGATGGGCGACATCAGGTAGAACACGTACAGCAGGAACGCGACGAGGGTGCCCACGCTGATAGCCCCGGAGGCGACCCGGACGCCACCGGTGGCGAGCACGGCCAGGAACGCGCACTGAATCGCCAGGCCCGCGGTGTTGCCTGCTATCGCCTGCCACCTGGCCGCGTGCACGTCCGCCTGCCACGCGTCGCGGGCGGCGGCGTGGATGCGCTCTCCCTCGCGATGCTCGGCGCCGGACGCCTTGACGGTACGGAACGCGCCCAGCATCCGTTCCAGCGCCGCGCCCATCACGCCCACCGAATCCTGCGCCCGGCGTGCGGCGCGGCCAATCCTCGGCACCACGACGCCGACGACCAGCGCCGCCAGGCTGAACACGGCCATGGTGACGCCGAGCAGCACGACGTCCATCAGCCCCATCATCACCAGAGTCGCGACGAGGGTGAGGCTCCCAGTGACCACGCCCACCAGTGAGCCGGTGGTGACGTCGCGCAGCAATGTCGTGTCCGAGGTGACGCGGGACATCAGGTCACCAGGTTCGGCGCGGTCCAGCCCGGTGATCGTGAGCCCGAGCAGCCGGTCCACCAGCCGCCGTCGCGCGGCCAGCACCACGGATTCCGCGGTCCGCCTCAGCACGTAGCCGCCCAGCGCGCCGAGTGCGGCATTGGCTACGACCAGGCCAGTCATGAGCAGCAGGAGTCCCGCGATGGAGCGATGATGGCCGAGATCACCGATCAGGGCCCTGACGACCAGCGGCAGGGCCAGGCCGGTCGCACCGGTGAGCAGGCTCAGCACGCCGCCGACCAGCAGCGCACCGCGGTGCGGGCGGACGTAGCCGTACATGACCCGCCAGCGGGCGCGTTCGCCGCTGACGTGTGCCTGTGCCTCGGCAGTCACGTGACCTCCCTCACCGGGCTATGACGACAGTCTCACCGCAACCTCCGCCGGGCGCCAAAGGCTTTCCGTCTGGCTAGCCGGCCCACGTCGCCGGAGGGGGGCCGCCAGCCGGTGATGACCAGAATGTGGCCTCAGCCTGGCTCAGGCGCAGCCGGAATACGGCGGCGGGCCTGAAGGTCCCCGCAGACGAAGGTGAGGGCCAGAATGGCGGCCACCCAGGAGTCCCGCTTCCCGATGGAGCGGATGCTCGCCAGGCTGGTAGCGGCGTCGAGCGAATCACTCGCCAACGCCGTCGCGGTCCAGCGACGGACATCCCTCACGTCGCTCGATCGTGCTGCGGCAACGGTGCCTGCACCCAGGACGAGGTCCCTGATGCCGATTGTCCGCATGAGCAGCAAATCGGCACCGGTCGGCTCCTGCTGGCCTGACAAGCGCATCGGCGCTCCCGGCGCCGCAATGAGCGCGATGCCCACTGCAGCCCGGAGCCATCCCATCGCCTCGTAGCTCGTGATCGACACGGTCGCAGCGTAGTTCACGCGCGCCCGCCTGTCCGGGGCGGCCCGCAGATGAATCCCCTAGCGTGGCGTCAGCCGATGGCGCGCGCGTACCGGGCGGAGAGCGTGCGCAGGTGTTCGGCCAGCTCCGGCGCGGCGGACTCATCGATCTGGAAGTCGGCATCGAGCAGGCCCAGGTTGAGGGCGAGCATGTGGGGAGTGTCTGACCCGACATGGATCACGCAGGTGTTCTGGTCGACCGGCTCAACCGTGATCGCCGCGGGCAGCCGGCCGGCGATGTCCACGGCCGGAGCATGCACCGTCACCCGCGCCCGATAGCGCCAGGTGGCGGTGGCCAGTCCGCGGGAGAGGCGGTCGGTGACTTCGTCATCAGGCATCTCCCGCGGCGCGAACCGGGGCCCGGCAGGCAGGCGGAGACCGATCCGATCCACCCGGAACGTACGCCAGTCCCGCTGGCCGAGATCCCAGGCCAGCAGGTACCAGCGGCGGCCTGAGTTGACGAGGCGATGGGGCTCGGTCACGCGGACCATGCCCGCGCCGTCATGGGTGCGATAGTCGAAGCGCAGCCGTTCATGGTCCCGGCATGCGGACGCTATCGCCGTGAGCGTGTCGGCGTCGACCGGTGAGCCGGATCCCGGGAGCGACACCATCGCGGCCGCGAGCGTGCCGACGCGGCGGCGCAGCCGGGACGGCAGGACCCGCTGCAGTTTGGCCAGGGCCCGGACCGAGCTGTCCTCGATCCCGGCCACCGTCCCGCCCGCCGCGGTCCGCAGCCCGATCGCCACTGCGACCGCCTCGTCGTCGTCGAGAAGCAGGGGCGGCAGCGCGGCCCCCACCCCCAGCCGGTAGCCGCCGTGGACACCGGGAGTGGCGTCCACCGGATAGCCGAGGCTGCGCAGCCGCTCAATGTCGTTGCG
>Ga0209526_10001993_pt1 | contig 13696 bp, 13 predicted proteins | sample JacPinW_OM2H0_M1_FD_188566 | JGI IMG/M metagenome (GOLD analysis project Ga0209526, IMG submission 188566) | Forest soil microbial communities from Algoma, Ontario, Canada - Jack Pine, Ontario site 1_JW_OM2H0_M1 (SPAdes) (version 2) | ecosystem: Environmental > Terrestrial > Soil > Boreal... | reverse complement strand
CGCGACATGTCGATCCAATTGAAGTTGTTGGCGTGATGCCGCCATTACCGCCGGAAGATCGACAACAACAGGCTTAGCACGACGCTGATGATGACGCAGGTGACGATGGGAAAATAAAATGCGGAGCTACCGCGCTCGATCCGAATGTCGCCGGGCAAACGGCCCAGCCATTTCGGAGCGAATCCGCCCCAAAACACGAGGCCAAGGAGAACGATCACGATACCGAGTATCACCAGAAATTTTCCCATCTCGCGCATCGGCAAAACTTTCTGCGACAAACTAGTGGAGAGCAACTGCAAGGATTAGTTGCGCGTCGCGACTCGTGCGCAGAGGTTCGCTGCGATGGCGGTCCAGTTTCGAGACTATTACGAAACGCTCGGCGTGCCGAAAACGGCGACGAACGATGAGATTCGCAGCGCCTTTCGCAAGCTGGCACGCAAATATCACCCCGACGTCGCAAAAGATAAAAAAGCCGCCGAGGAAAAGTTCAAGCAGATCAACGAAGCCTACGAAGTCTTGGGCGATCCGGAGAAGCGGACGAAATACGATCAACTCGGCGCCGATTGGAACCAGCCCGGTGGATTCCAGCCGCCTCCCGGATGGGGAGCGCAGCAGCCGGGTGGCGGATCTTATCAAAGGGGCGGCGGCGACAACGGTGGTATCCAATTTGAATTCGGCGGTACCGGCTTCAGCGATTTCTTCGAGGCATTTTTCGGCGGCGGCCGGGGACGATCGGCGTTCGGCGGATTCGGCGGACGCCAGGCAACGGCGGAGCGCGGCAGCGATGTGGAAGCGGACATCATGGTCACGCTCGAAGAAGCATTGCACGGATCCACGCGAACGGTTTCGCTGCGTCGCGCCGGCTCGAACAAAGTGGAAAATTACCAGGTCAAAATCCCGCGCGGCGTTCACGAGGGTCAACGCATCCGGCTGGCCGGCCAGGGGGAAGCGGGCGCGCGCGGCGGGAAAAGTGGCGACCTGTTTTTGCGGGTGCGCCTGGCTAGGCATCCGGATTTCTCGGTCGAGGGAAGCGATTTGATTCACGAAGTAAAGATCGCGCCGTGGCAGGCCGTTCTGGGGACCGAATTGAAAGTGCCGACGCTCGAAGGCAGCGTGCGGTTGAAGATTCCGCCGGGCACGCAAGGCGGACAGCGCTTTCGTTTGCGTGAGCGCGGTCTTCCGGGAGTTTCGGGAAAGCGCGGCAACCTTTACGTCAATGTCCAAATCAACGTGCCGAAGAAATTAAGCGAGCGGGAACGCGAAATCTGGAACCAACTGGCCAAGGTGCACGGCGGCTAAAAAAACGTGGGAGCGGCCTCAGTGCCGCGAATCTTTGGGGATTTGCCAGCCGGGGCGCTAAGGCCCCTCCTACATTTAGTACCTTTGCTCGACAACCGAGTAGCCGGTGCAGTTAAAATCGGGTCGATGAAGATTTCACTAGGCACGGACCACGCCGGGTTTCGCTACAAGGAGAAGGTGAAAGAACTTCTCAATTCGCTCGGCCACGAAGTGAAAGATTTCGGAACGTTCAGCGAAGAACCGGTCGATTATCCGCTTTTCGTCGTGCCGGCGGCGGAAGCAGTCGTGCGTGGAGAGTGCGAGCGCGGAATTGTTTTCGGCGGCTCGGGCAACGGCGAAGCGATGTCGGCGAATAAAGTGCACGGCGTACGTTGCGCGCTTTGCTGGAACGAAGAGACGGCGCGGCTCTCCCGCCAGCACAACGACGCCAATGTGCTTTCCATCGGACAACGAATGATTCCCGAAGATCTCGCGCTAAAAATTGTGCGCGTCTGGTTGGAAACGCCATTCGAAGGCGGACGTCACGCGAAGCGGGTCGCGCAACTGAACGCGCTGTAATTCGTCAGGCCAGACGATCTGCGCAAACCGCCACCAGAAAAACGGCGCTGACAAAAGCGTTGCTCTGAAAAAAAGCGCGATTGATTCCAGCCACGTCCAGCCGGCGTGCGCTCCGATGTTCGTGAAGCAGCGCCGCAGCCACGAACGGCATGGCCGCGTAATAGATCAGCCCGAGTTTTGCGGCAAAGGCGAAGCCGAGGAGGGCGAAAAACATCAGGAGGTGAAGCCATTGCGCGACCCGCAAACTTCGCGCGATCCCGAGTTTGACGACGAGCGAATGGATCCCTTCGCGCCGATCGAATTCGTAATCTTGGGTCGCGTAAATCAGGTCGAAACCGGCAACCCAAAAGAGGACGCCTGCGCTCAGAATAAACGGCGCAAGGTCGACATTCCCGGTCTGCGCAATCCAGGCGCCAACCGGCGCAATAGCGAGGGCGAGGCCAAGGAAAAAATGCGTCGTCGCGGTAAATCGTTTGGCTAGCGAGTAAAAAAATATGATGGCAAGGGCGACCGGCGACAGCAAAAACGTGAGCCAATTGATCGCCGCAGCCGCGGCCAGAAACGCGATCGAACTAAGTCCCAGCGCAATTATGACTGCCGATTTTCGAACCAACAAGTGACGCGAAGCCGTGCGCGGATTCCGCTGATCGAGCGACCAATCGACCAGACGATTGAAAAGCATGGCGGCGGTGCGCGCGCACACCATGCAGACGAGCACGAGCAGCAATATTCGGGTTGACGGCCAACCGTTGGCTGCGACGACCAGCGCCCCCAACGCGAAGGGCAACGCAAAAACCGTGTGTGAAAATCGAATCAATCGGAAAAACCGGGCCACCGAGTTCTCTGACAGCGCCGGTTCAAGTTGTCGGTCTTGCGCGTTCATGCTCGAATCAAAGATCGACATCCAACAAATTTCGCAAGCGCGCGCTCGCGCCGGAAAGGATTGGCGTGCCATGCGCAAAAAGCAGCCGTTCGACTGGCCGAGTGAGAAGTTCCTGGAGCGAGCGCTGCATTTGTTTTTGGTTTAGGCAGTATTTCCGGGGGAGAACGGCGAAACCCGGCGGTTCAAAGTTAATCAACGCGTCGCCCACAACGAGCGTCCCTCCGTTCGACGGATGGTAAAGCGCGATCTCGCCGGCCACTGCGCCTTCGATGGCAATCACCTCCAGCTCATCGCAAATTTTCGCGCCGTTGGCGATTTCTATGAACCGCGACGGCTTCTTGCCTCGAAAACTCTCACGCCGCGCTAAGATCGGCGCCGAAAGTTTTTCTGAGTAGTAAAGAGCACCGCGCTGATGGTTGGCGTTCGTGACGACGATGCCGACGGGAGGAGCTATCCGGCGAAGCCGGCCGAACTGAGAAGCCTCCAGCAGGATTGGATCGACAACGTAAATTTCTCCGGAAGCTATGATCGCACTGGAACAGAGCTCAGCCTTTACCGTGGGATCGTAATATTGCCAGATAAAGAGGCCAGGAACCAGTTGGTAAAGGTCGCATGCAACAGGCATTGAAGGCCCCAGTCTTGGCGATGGAGCGGCGGGAGGCAAGGCCATGGCATTGTAGCTGCTATGCTGATTATAATTACTATAACTGCAATATGATCACCTTCTCCTACCAAGCTCGTGACGCTTCCGGCCGGATTATTTCCGGCATCCAGGACGCTCTCAATGAAGACAACGCCGTAACCAGCCTGATGAGCCGGGGCCTGATGGTGCTGTCTTTGCAACAAAAGGCCGTGGCCAATCGTTCACGCAACCGTGTCTGGAAGGTAAAAGAAACCGACCTGGTGCTTTTTACCCGCCAGCTCGCGACCATGATTGACGCCGGTATTTCGCTGGTCCAAGCCCTGACCGCGCTTTATGACCAATGCGACCCGAAGCGCCAACGCAGCCTCCGCAACGTCATCAGCGATGTGACCACGCGCGTTCAAGGCGGCGAAACCTTCTATGAATCGCTTGGAAAACATCCGCGCATTTTCAACCGGCTATTTGTCAGCATGGTGAAGGCAGGTGAGCACGGCGGCTTGCTCGCTGAGATTCTGGACCGGCTCGCCGGCTTTCTCGAAGCGAGTTCGCGGTTGCGCAAGAAAGTAAAATCAGCCATGACCTATCCGGTCATCGTCATTTGCATCGCATTTGCCATCACCACATTTTTGATCGTCCGGGTGGTGCCGATTTTCGGTGAAATTTTCAAAGACTTTGGCGCGAAACTGCCGGCGCCGACGCAATTCCTCATCGACGTCAGCGATTTTGTTCGCGGGAACTGGTATTTTCTGATTATTGGGATTGGAGCCACGATTTTCGGCGTGCGCACGTTTCTGCATTCCAAGCGCGGCAAACAATTGTCCGACCGCTGGAAGCTCAAGCTGCCGGTATTCGGCCCGCTCGTGCACAAGATCTGCATGTCCAGGTTTTCGCGAACCTTCGCCCAACTCATCCGTAGCGGTGTGCCAATTTTAGAAGTGCTCGATATTGTTGGCGGCTCGGCTGGCAATCACGTCATCGAGACGAGCATCAAATCAGTGAGCCAGGACGTGGAAAAGGGGGACAACCTTTCCATGGCCATGTCGAAGAAGCCTATCTTCCCGCCGATGCTCCTGCGCATGGTCTCGGCCGGCGAAGCTACCGGTAAGATCGACAGCATGCTCGAGAAAATGGCCGATTTCTGGGACGAAGAAATTGAAGCGATGCTCGACGCTCTTACCTCATTGATCGAGCCAATGTTGATCGTATTTCTCGGCGTAATCGTCGGCGGCATCGTGATCGCGATGTTCCTGCCAATCTTCAAACTCAACGAAGTGGTTTCGCAAAACTCATCGGGGCATTGATTTTTCAGACAAGAGCTAGGGAGAAGCTCGTAGACAGGGAGGGGTGGGCCGCAAGGTCCACCCCTTTTCTGCTTTGTTCGACGCGAAGATCGATTGTCGATCTACGATTCGGGAAGCGATCGACCGCCGATTCTAAAATCGCGCTCCGGCCCGCGCGCGGCGTTACTGATCGGAGAAGATCGGCGCGGTAGAAATATCTTTGGCGTCGAAAGAGAAGCCCTGATTATTGTGCTGGAGGGTTTTCAAAATGCCGGCAACGTTTTGCGCCGTGGTCGCGGAATAAAATCGCACGAGGCCGACAGTTGTACGCGACCCGAAGACCGTGATCATAATGGTGTCGTCATCGACTGAGTTCATGAACATGTGATTGCCGTTGCCCTGGTGATAGAGCGCGTTGAATTCTATCTCGCCGATGCGGCGCGCGAGTTCTCGCGTGGCCGCGAAGGAACCGGCCGCGAGCGCGGCAATAACGGTCACGTCCATGACATCGATGTCGCCATACTGTGAAATGACGTTGCCGCCGCGATCGATCACCACGGTCAACTCGGCTTCCGCCTTCTTCAAAAAATCGCCGAGCACGCCATCGAGCGTCGCGACATCTTCAATCGTTAAAACCGGGATCGCATTCATGCGGAGATGTCCTGAGCTTGGGGCGACGGCAGCTCGACTGGAATGGCGACGGGCAGCAGCGCGGTTTGCGGCACGTCATTTTGCTTGCTGAACTTGTGCAGAAGAATTTGCGACACCGCGTTGAGCGCCGCGAAGACGTTCTGCCCGGTGCTGGAGATGACTTCGAAACTTTGCAGCCGCTTTTTGCGGTTGTTCAGCACGTACTCCATATAATTAACCGGCGCGATATTCGGGAGATCGCGTTTGTTGTACTCGAGCACGCACGGCATGTCGTCGATCGACGTGTTCTGTCGCACCAGGTTGTCGGCCAGGTTTTTGAAGCTCTCGACGTTCTCCTCCATTTTTTCCCATTGCGAGTCGGCCACGAAGACCATCCCATCCACACTCCGCAAGACCAGCTGACGCGTGGCGTTGTAAATCACCTGGCCGGGAACGGTGTAGAGCTGAAACTTCGTCACGAAGCCTTTGATGACGACGGCGTTGAGCGGCAAAAAATCAAAGAAAAGCGTCCGCTCCGATGCGGTAGCGAGCGAGACGAGGTCGCCACGGTTCATCGGATTAATCCGCTGATGGATGTAATTGAGGTTGGTCGTCTTCCCGCAAAGCGCCGGGCCGTAATAAACGATCTTAAATTGGATCTCGCGGCTGGCGTAATTAATGATCGACATGTGAAATTTTCGGTTGGGCGTAGATCCGCGAAAGTTGTTCCGCCAAATCTGCGAGTTGCGCGCGCATCTCCGGCGAGGGCGCTTCCTCCGCATGGAGAGCAGTGAGACAGATATTTCCCTTCGCGAAGAAACTCACGGCCGCGTCCGCTGAATGCAGAGTCATGGTCACGAGCGGGCCGAGCTTGCTCTCGCACATGTGTTTATTGATCTTTTGCAGTAACGACGGCGCCACCGCGCATAAACCATCCGCCGCGAGTTCGGGCGGAAGATTACCGGCCAGGCTCAAGCCATCGGAAAATGTGACTGCGCAAGATTTCACTCCCGGGAACGCGCTCGCGCGGGCGATGACTTGTTTTGCATCGAGCGGCTCCTCCGGCTCGATGTCGATCTTGTCTGCGATCGGAGATGGTTCCGCCGCTTTCTCGGCAGCTTTCGGGGCCGCAGGCTCGCCGATCTGAAAAAGTTTGGCGTCCTCTCGCGCTTTGATCGAGAAGGGCGTCTCGATGTCTTTACCGGTAACAACGTCTTCCTGGTCGTCGCGCAGCTTTAGGACGCTGGCCGGCAGATTCTTCAGCACTTCCTCCAACGGTAACAAGACCGGCGTGCTCGCCTCGTCCGGATAAAAAATGTCGCGATATTTTTCCGGCATCGCAGCTTGGAAAGCTTTCGGCGCAACCGCAATCCGGCCGCTGGCTAACTGCGGTTCAATCAACGAGAGCGCAAATGCTACGCGCGCATCGTCGGGAACAATCGTCGCATCGCCTTGGAACTGAAAGGTCGGCACATTTTGCAAAATCGGTTTGAGCCCGAGCGAAATGGTGGGCCCAGCGGTGCGCGCAACTTCCGATTTCGCCTTGATCGCCGGAGAAGATTCACCGGTCAATGCTTCAGCCGATGGCGCGGAAACTTTTACATCTTCATTCGGCGGACGAAACGGAATCCGCGCCAGCTCTGGTGAAAACGGCAAAGGGGTAGGAACGGGCGGCCCACATGAGGCTGGAACTCGCTCAGAGGCGGGCACACCCGTTCCATTCGGCGGAAAAGGAGAAGGAATTCGCGGGCGAGACGCCGGTTCGCTCGCTGGCTTCAAATCAGGGGAATGCAGTGAGATCACCGGATGAGGCGGCGCGATTGCTTTTCTGGTTTCCTGCGTCGTTGGCTCCGGCTCCGCCGCAGCCAGAGTTTTGGCCGTAGCCGTTTCCACGTGCACCCGCGGCAAGGCGGAAGATTGCAGGGGCTCCATCTTTGTTCCGAAACGCTCGGTGTCTTTGATCGTGGCCTGCAAGATCGGCGTGTCGACTTGCGGAATGTCCGGATCGCGCTGTTGATCGGCGCGCACACGCGCGTTGTTGAATTGTTCGAGCACTTTTTCGTAGGGCAACGCCACTCGCGTTTCATCCGCCGGCGGAACGCTCCGCAGAAAGATTTCCGGCACCTGTTGATAAAGGCTGGGCAACGAGATGCTGGGTTTGCCCTCCGGCATCCCCTTCTCGATTTCCGACGCCTTCAAGCAAACTTCTGCGCTCGCGTCCAGAATTTCGACCGGCTTGATGTAACCGGCCGGCACGTGATCGAGAAAATCTGAGAGTCGCAGCGATATCGCGCGTTCCAACTTGGGTTCCAGGGCAAGCGCAAGCGCGGGCGGCAAATCGCGCGAGCGTGGTGCGGCGGCGCCGGAAACGATTTTATGCGCACCCAACTGAAGTGAAGGCCCCGCCTTAGCGGAGCCAGACGCGGCGCGAAACGGGTCCGGCCGTCCAAGAGAGCGGGTCGCGTGCGGCAAAACTGTTTTGCTCAACCGCTGGTCGCTAGGTTTCTTTACGCGTCCCGGTTGCACCGGTGCGGGCGCGGTTTGCGCCGCCTCGGCGCTAAATCGCGCAGTCAATTTTTTGAAAACATCGAGAAATGGAATCGTCATCGCCTTTTATCGCCCTACCGATCTTCCGCAGTTACACGCCAGATCTCTTCCAGTGTGGTCACTCCCTCGAGCGCTTTCTCCACGCCCACCGCGCGCAAAGTTTTCATTCCTTCGGTGATCGCCTGGTTCTTAATGATCGCGGCCGAGGCGCGCTTGATAATGAGCCGGCGGATGGCCTCACTGATCGGAAGCGCTTCGATCAGCGCGGCGCGACCGAGATAACCGCGGCCTTTACAACGATCGCAGCCGCTGCCGTGATAAAATACGGCGCCTTTTGTTTCGGCGAGCCCGATTTTTTGGATAACTTCCGGTTCCGGAACAAATTCTTCCTTACAATTCGTGCAGATGCGCCTAACGAGTCGCTGCGCGCAAGTCATCAGGATCGAGCTCGAAATCAAAAATGGCTCGATGCCCATGTCGTCCAAACGCGTGATCGCGCCCGCAGCGTCGTTCGTGTGCAACGTGCTCAAGACTTGGTGACCGGTCAGCGCCGCTTTCACCGCGATGTCCGCCGTTTCGTTGTCGCGAATTTCGCCGACCATCACGATGTCCGGGTCCTGACGCAGGATGGAGCGCAAGGCTGAGGCGAAATCGAGCCCGATATCGGCCCGCACCGCCACCTGATTGATGCCGGAGAGTTCGTACTCAATCGGGTCCTCGACTGTAACGATGTTGTATTGAGGGCTGTTCAGCTCCTGCAACACCGAGTAAAGCGTGGTCGTTTTGCCGGAACCGGTCGGGCCGGTGACGAGGATCATCCCGTGCGGCGCATCGATCGCATCGCGGAATTTGGAGAGCGTGTCCTGGTCCATGCCCATCTGGTCGATGTTGGTGGCGAGCGACCCCTTATCGAGAATACGGATGACGATTTTTTCTCCGTGCGCCGTGGGCAAAATCGAAATACGCAGATCGATCTCTTTGCCGAGCACGCGAATGCGGAAACGTCCGTCTTGCGGAATGCGCCGCTCCGCGATGTTGAGGCCGGCGAGAATTTTGATGCGGGACGTGATGGCCAACTGCAACGCTTTCGGCGGCGATTCCGCAGGCAGCAGTTCGCCATCGATGCGGTAACGCAGCTTGAGCGTGTTTTGGAACGGCTCGACGTGAATGTCCGACGCCTTTTCCTTGACCGCTTGCGCCAGAATTAAATTGACGATCTTGATGACGGGCGCGTCTTCGCTGTCGTGGGCGAGCCGGTCGAGATCGATATCTTCACGCTTGTGCGCCTGTACTTCCACCGATTCGGCAGATTGCGCCGCTTCTTCCGCCACCTGCTTGAGCACTTGGCTCATGTTGCCGGCGCCGTGCACGCCACTGAGCGCCTCGTTCACCGCCCGTTCCGTCGCGATCATCGGCACGATCTCGAGCTGGACGCGCCGTTTCAGATCGTCCACCGCCAGCACGTTGGTGGGATCGGCCATGGCCACGAAAAGTTTTCCGTCCAGGCGCGCGATCGGCACCAGCTTGTTCGCCTTGGCCATCTCGCGCGGCACGATCGACATCACCTCTTCCGGCACGCGCAACTTGCTCAGATTGATCGGCGGCGTGTTGAGGCAGCGTCCCATACTGAACGCCATGTCCTGCTCGGTGACGAACTGCCGGTCGGTCAGAATTTTTAGAAGCCGCCCGCCCTCGGTTTTTTGAATGGCGACCGCTTCCTGGAGTTGATTGGGCAAGAGGAGCCCTTCCTCCATCAAAACGTCTGCGATGCGCTCGCCGAAAGATTTACTTCTCATGTCGGCGAATGCTTAGGCTCTACTTTCCAGCCGGTAGATTGACTGCAAACTTTTTGAAATGGCGGAGGGTCGCGCCAGATACCACGCGATCGTGTAATCGACCGATTGCTGTACCGCTTCGCGTCCGGCCGAGTCGAATGGATTGCAGCACGCCACCATCATGGTGCGGCTGACTAAATCGAACGGCACAAACAAACGGCCGAGCGTGAGATACTCGGGCAACATCGGCGCGATCTGCCGGTCGGTGTCGTAATATTCCAGCGGCACGTAGGCAAACTTCGTCCGGTCGATCAACGCCGAGAGCACCGTCTCGAGCCGGGCTACATTATCTTTGCAAAGTTCGTCCAGCAGCGAGATCGCCAGCGCCTGTCCGTTTAAATCTTTGTTCGCCATTTTTACCGTCTCGAGCGCGGCGTTTGCCTCCTCTTCGCTGAAGATCTGCTGGACGATCAAAAATTTCGCCAGATGATCGTCGCCCCGCTCGTGCAGATTGGCGATGCGACCCAAACTCTTGCTCCGGCCGGCATCGACATCGATCAGCGCCCCCTCCGCGTTCGGAGAAATCAGCGAACCGTCCGAGCGCGTGAACGCAGTGTCGGCCAATCCGCCGTTCGCCGACTTGTTCGCAATCGCTTTCCCGGACGCTTGGAGCCGCGCCTCGATTTCACCGAGCATCGCCAGAATTTCCGGTGCGTTCGGCTCCCTCGCCAGGATGGCTTCGCACTCCTGAAGCGCGGGCGTGTAGGAACCGGAGTTAAAATACGCTTCCGCCAGCTTGCGCGAGATGCGCAAAGAATCGTCGTGCCGGCCCACTTTGGTGTAAGCCTCCTTCAGGATCTCCAGGGATTGATAGTCGTCGGGCTGTGTCTGAGTGATCGCCTCAAACATCTCGATCGTCTGGACGATCTGGCTATGTTCTTCTTCCGACAGAGTGTGTTCCAGCACGCAGAACCGTAAAAGCTAGAAGCATGCCCCTATGCCTCGTGAAACCGGGAAATTCCTCTTAAAATTGCGAATTTCTCAATCCTGCTAACCACCTCAAAGCCGGGCATTTAGCCAATCAACAACGCAGGAATGGAGCGAATGGGATAAGCGACGTAGAATGCAAAGCTGCGATGGGTAGCAGCGAGCGAGTGTGGGCCGCGAGCGAGTTTCAAAACAGGAGATGTAGACAGGACGATGAGGTTTGTTCTGAGTCGCTCAAATCCCCGAACAGTGCTCTCTGAGAAGTTGTGCTCCGCAAATCGCCCAATCTCCCGGTCGCTAACTCGCTCAATGAGATCGTCCGATCTGCGTAAATCCGCGTAATCCGCGGTCAATTTCTTAAATTCCAATCGCTCAATCGGTCAATCAGTTTGTCCTCCCCGCCACGGGTGACATCCTACTTTCTAATTCCTACTTTCTAATTCCTACTTTAGAATTTCTCCCGTGAAACAACGTGAGCGTCTCTTCGCTTTTACGTTGCTTTCCGTTCGCAAGAACCGCTCTCCATTTTCTACTTCCTACTTTCAACTTTCTAATTTCAGCGTGAACGCACGCTGCGCGTTTACGCTGTTGGAGCTTCTCGTCGTCATCGCCGTCATCGCGATCGTTCTGGCTTTCCTGATTCCCTCTTTAGGTCCGGCGTCTGGCCGCGCACTTGATGGCGCGACACGACAATTCACAGCGGACTTAGAAGGGGCGCGACTAATGGCGATCTCTGAGCGGACTAGAACGCGCGTTCTCGTTCCGATAAGTAGCAGCGATTTTTCCGGAGCATTGGCTTCTCCAACGCCATGGCCGACAGATATCTCTCTGCGAGGTTATTTGGTTGTTAGTGAAAAAAGGACCGACGCTGTTTGGAAACAACGCGGTAAATGGAATCGCTTTCCACAAGGCGTAGCATTGCAATCCTTCGCCCAGCCGTCTCCGACACCCACTCCTACAGCAATTCCAATAGATGTGGCCGGAACCGGAGCGACGGCTTACAGCTTTAGCGGGCCCTATATCGAATTCCTTGCTAATGGAAGTTCCAATTTGGATCCTGCGGTGAGTCCTGCGCCAGCTGTGACGCTGGCCGATGGCTTCGTTGATTCAAGCGGGGCATTTGTCAAGAAGAACGTAAAACTCCGATTCATAATCACCGTTGATCCCTTGACCGGGAGCGTCTCTGTTAAATGACAGCCGCAACATCCAAGCGCATCCTTCGCGCCTTCTCACTCGTTGAAGTAGTTCTTGCCATCGGTGTCGTAAGTTTTTCAGTGCTCGCAACGATCGGACTCTTATCGGTTGGTGGCGATACAGCCAAGAAAGCAAAGGACGAATCGTCCGCCGCACGACTCACAGCTAACGAATTTGATCGGCTTCGCTCGCTGAGTTCATCGTCCGCATTTTGGACGACTCCGCCTCCGAGTTACGCGACCAGATACTACGATAGCGGTCTGGCAGACCTCGGAACGACAAAGACCAGTACTGCCGTCTACGCCCTTAACATCACATTCAGCCCGGCTCCGGCTGGAACAGCAGACTTTGTGGCAAACGCCGAGGTGCGCTATCCAGCGCAAGCTACCGCGACAAATCAGAGCGTCTTTCGATTCACAACGCTGATGAACATTCCAACGCCGTGAAGAAACCAACACGAGGATTCACGCTGGTCGAGTTGCTGCTGGCTTTGGCGATCACTTCGATTCTTGTCATCTTGCTCGTCAATGTCGTCGCTGCCGCCCTGAGTGTCTGGGAACAAGGACGGAATCAAATCGATACGTACGCAAGCGCGCGGCAAGTGCTTGGCCGAATTGCAGACGAAATTAAGGGAGCCACCGCTTCACCTACTCCGCTGCAGGTCGAATTTTCTGAAAATTTAACATCGCTCGGCACTTTTCAGGCCGGTACATCGGAAAATGTGTTCTTTGTCGCACCATATCCAAATTCAAGATCAGGCGATTTATGTGTGCTCGCATACCGACATAACAATGGCACGCACACGCTTGAGAGAGGATTTGTCGACAGTCAGACTGCGTGGACCGGTGCGCCAAAATATCAGGCTTCTGGCTACGCAAATCTTCAGTGGCGGACTGTGGCCAGCGGCGTCCTGGAATTTGAGGTCCTTTCATATTCGCAACAGGATCTGGACAGCATAGCCTCGCCATCACCGAGGCCTGACTGGAGTTCGCTAAGCGGTGGTTCTACAATGATCGGCAATACTCCGCGCCAGGTAGTGATTCGAATCAAGATTATAGATGATCGAACACTGGTGAAACTCGCTGGACTATCGGCAGGTAACGCCACTTACGATCGGCTAGTGAATCGCGCGGCGCAAGAATTTACAGCCAGCGTAACGCTGCCGCCACCGCACTAAACGAATGGGATGAAGAAGTGTGTTAATCGAGCAGGATTCGCTCTTGCCATCACGCTTGTACTGATGGCTCTTATTATCGTCATTGTAGTAGCGTACCTTGCGAGCACGCGAATCGAAAGATCGACATCTTCCGTTTATGCAAATCGACTGCGCGCGAAGATACATGCAGACAGCAGCCTTACTGCGGCAATTCATCTACTCCGCGAGAGCACACGCTATGGCAACTACATCACGGCGATGCCTGCGCCTTCTCCGACACCCGGTTCGATTTACACTGAGATTTATCGCCCAACTGATCCCGCGGACCCCAATCACGGTGTGAAAGTTGATGATTATCTCCAGTTAAGCAACGCTGCGGGAGAAATTCTCGTATCGAGAGCTACAGCCGGCTCTTCATCTGGGCCAGATCCACGCCCAAGTCCCGATGTAGTGCCAACTCCATTGCCTGCTAGCTCGCCCTTTGCACTGCCCAGCCCAAGTCCGGCTTTGTCGCCCGGCAATAGCTACGATTTTAATCAAATTGTCACTGTCGGCTCAGGTACCGGTCGACTAGTTCAGCCTTCGCCTAGCCCGACACCTTCACCGGCCTTTGGACAATGGGTGAATGTTAGGAATAACGCGAGCCCACGCGAAGTGATAGGCCGGTACGCTTTCTACATCGAAGACGAAAGCATGAAGGTGAACGTGAATTACGTCGGGAATAATATTGGTGGTTCCAACATG
>Ga0209526_10001992_pt1 | contig 13702 bp, 10 predicted proteins | sample JacPinW_OM2H0_M1_FD_188566 | JGI IMG/M metagenome (GOLD analysis project Ga0209526, IMG submission 188566) | Forest soil microbial communities from Algoma, Ontario, Canada - Jack Pine, Ontario site 1_JW_OM2H0_M1 (SPAdes) (version 2) | ecosystem: Environmental > Terrestrial > Soil > Boreal... | reverse complement strand
GGCACAAGGGCGGGTTTAAAACCCGCCCCTACAAGCTTCGCAACCGCGATGTGCTTCCCGTCCGGGGTTTGCGGGACGCTTGTCATATGCGATTGCCCTACCTCTCAGTGGGACGTATCCCTGCGGCTCGGCTCAGGAAATTATGCGCGGCCGAGCTTGAGGTCCTCCCCGCGCAGGTTTTGACCGAGCGCGCCGAACGCCTTCGCAACGATGCTTTTGGCGTCGAGACCGGCCTTGGCATACATCGCCGCGGGGGCATCCTGGTCGATGAAGGTGTCGGGCAGCACCATCGATCGCACCTTGAGCCGGTCGAGCACGCCATGCTCTGCCAATGTGTGGAGCACATGCGACCCGAAGCCGCCGATCGCGCCCTCCTCGATGGTGATCAGTACTTCGTGCTCGCGCGCGAGCCGCAGGAGAAGATCGATGTCGAGGGGCTTGGCGAACCGGGCATCCGCGACAGTTGTGGAGAGGCCCAGGGCGGCAAGCTCATCGGCTGCCTTGAGACATTCGGCAAGCCGGGCGCCGAACGAGAAGAGCGCGATCTTGGTGCCCTCGCGCACCACTCTGCCCTTCCCGATTTCGAGCGGCTTGCCCTCGCCAGGCATTGCCAGGCCGATACCTTCGCCGCGCGGATAGCGCAGCGCCGAAGGTCCGTCGTCGATCGCGGCCGCGGTTGCGACCATGTGCACGAGCTCTGCCTCATCCGCCGCCGCCATGATCACGAAGCCGGGAAGGCACCCGAGATAGGCGACGTCGAAGGCCCCCGCATGGGTGGGACCGTCAGCGCCGACGAGACCGGCGCGGTCCATGGCAAAGCGCACGGGCAATTTCTGGATGGCCACATCGTGCACGACCTGATCGTAGGCGCGCTGCAGAAATGTCGAATAAATCGCTGCGAACGGTTTGAAGCCCTCGGTTGCAAGGCCTGCGGCGAAGGTCACGCCATGCTGCTCGGCGATGCCGACATCGAAGCAGCGGGTGGGAAATTCCTTTGCGAACAAATCAAGCCCTGTGCCTGCAGGCATCGCGGCAGTGATGGCGACGATCTTGTCGTCCTTCTTCGCCTCGGCGATGAGCGCCTGCGCGAACACCTTGGTGTAGGCCGGCGCGCTCGCCTTCGATTTGGCCTGGGCGCCGGTCGCCACGTCGAATTTGACGACGCCATGATACTTGTCGGCTGAATTCTCCGCCGGCGTGTAGCCTTTGCCCTTCTTCGTCACGACATGAACCAGGAAGGGGCCGTTCCTGGCATCGCGCACGTTCTGGAGCACCGGCAGGAGGTGATCGATGTTATGTCCATCGATTGGGCCGACGTAGAAGAAGCCGAGCTCATCGAATAACGTGCCGCCGGTCACGAGCCCGCGCGCATATTCTTCCATCGCCACGGCGCGCTGCTCGAGGAAAGGCGGAAGGAGCTTCGCTAATCTCTTTACCGTATGGCGCACCAGGCGGTAGGTGCGTCCCGATACGCGCCGCGCGAGATAGGCGGAAAGCGCACCGACCGGCGGCGCAATGGACATGTCGTTGTCGTTGAGGATCACGATGAGGCGCGAGTTCATGGCGCCCGCGTTGTTCATGGCCTCATAGGCCATACCGGCCGACATGGCGCCGTCGCCGATCACGGCGACGACGTTGTTGGATTTGCCCGCGAGGTCGCGCGCGACCGCCATGCCGAGCGAAGCCGAGATCGAGGTTGAGGAATGGGCGGCGCCGAAGGGGTCGTACTCGCTTTCGGCGCGCTTGGTGAAGCCCGAAAGGCCGCCGCCCTGGCGCAGCGTGCGGATGCGCTCGCGCCTGCCGGTCAGGATTTTGTGCGGATAAGCCTGATGTCCAACGTCCCACACCAGGCGGTCTTCCGGGGTGTTAAAGACGTAGTGCAGGGCGACCGTGAGCTCGATGACCCCCAATCCGGCGCCGAGATGGCCCCCGGTCGTGGCAACCGCATCAACCGTCTCCTGCCGCAGCTCATCGGCAAGCTGGCGTAGCTGGCGGCGGTCAAGACGGCGGAGGTCGGCGGGGGTTTCGACGCTATCGAGTAGCGGCGTTCTGGAGGGCTGGGACACGTGAGACTCCACAGGATACCCCTACCCGGCTTCGTCGACTTTAGCCAGCGCAGGGAGTGAGGGCAAACCGGGAACAAAGGTAAGCATTCCGGCGTGTATCTCGCGCGCCGCAATCGCGCAGGAACCCCCGTGCTCTGTGGTAAGTTCTACTTCTTAGTTGATAGAAGCTCGACCGCGCGCGGCGCAGTCAAGCTTGCGCAGACTGCGTACACCTGTCTGCTTTTGCCCACGCGCTCGTCCGGTTATGGTGGGCACGGCGCACGAGAGTGCGCCTTTGCCCGCCCTACAGTTCTCTAGATAAGCCATGGGTCTTCAGCTTTACCACAAGAAACGCAAGTTCGATGTCACGCCGGAGCCGCGCGGGCGAGCCGCGCGCACGAAAGGAAATCGATTTGTCGTTCAGAAGCACGCGGCGCGTCGCCTGCACTATGATTTCAGGCTCGAGCTCGATGGCGTGATGAAGAGCTGGGCGGTCACCCGCGGTCCCAGCCTCGTCCCCGGCGAGAAGCGCCTTGCGGTTCAGACCGAGGATCATCCCATCGAATACAACTCGTTCGAGGGCACCATCCCGCAAGGCGAATATGGCGGCGGCACGGTGATGATCTGGGATCGCGGGCACTGGTTTGCCGAGGGCGAGGCGCACAAAGGTCTGGCCAAGGGCCATCTCGACTTCAGCCTCGAAGGCGAAAAGCTGCGCGGGGGCTGGCATCTCGTGCGCATGAGCCGCAGGCGCGGCGAAAGCAAGGACTCATGGCTGCTGATCAAGGCGCGCGATGAATCCGCGCGCGAGCGCGATGACCCCGACATCCTCGAGCAAAAACCGCTCTCGGTGGTGAGCGGCCGCTCCATGCCCGAGATCGCCGAAGGCAAGGGGCGAAAGCGAGTCTGGCATTCCAATCGCAGCGTGCAGGACAACGTGAAAGCCGGCGCGACCAAGGGAACGGCCGCACCTCGCGCGCGCGTGGAGGCGAGTGGCAGCAAGAGTGCGCGCGCGCCGCGTGCAACCGCAAGAGCGGCGGGAGGCGCGAGCAAGCCGAGCAAAAAGAAGAGCAAAGCCAAGGAGGACGAGTCGCAGCCCCGTGCGCGGCTGCCCGATTTTTTGCCGCCGTCGCTCGCAACGCTGCGCGAAGAGCCGCCCACGGGCGAGGGCTGGGTGCATGAGATCAAGTTTGACGGCTATCGCATTCAGGCGCGGCTCGAGCATGGCAAGGTCAAGCTGCTCACGCGCAAGGGCCTCGACTGGACCGGCAAATTTCGAAATATCGCGACCGCCGTGGCGTGGCTGCCGGCGCGCACCGCGCTCATCGACGGCGAGATCGTGATCGAGGAAGCAAACGGCGTTTCGAGCTTTTCCGGGTTGCAGGCTGCGCTCAAGGCCGGCGAGCGGGAACGATTTATCTATTACGTTTTCGATCTCTTCCATCGTGACGGGCGCGATCTCACGGGCTTGCCGCTCATCGAGCGCAAAGCGGAGCTCGCGCGGCTCGTTGGGCGCGAGCAGCATGGGGCGATCAGATGTAGCGAGCATTTCGAGGAGAGCGGCAAGCTTGTCCTGCAACATGCCTGCGATATCGGGCTTGAAGGCATTGTCTCCAAGCGCGCCGAGGCGGCTTATCGCGGCGGCCGGTCTGACATTTTCATCAAGACGAAATGCGCCAATTCGCAGGAATTCGCCGTGGGCGGCTATTCGCCTTCGACCGCCATGCCGAACGCGATCGGGGCGCTGGTCGTTGGATATTATGATGACGGCCGGCTCATTTATGCGGGCCGCATCGGCACCGGCTTTACGCATGCGGTTGCGCGCGATCTATGGAAGCGGCTGCATGCAATCGAAATCGACAAATCGCCGTTTGATGAAATTCCCGGCGCGCAGGCACGCCGCCGCGACATTCATTGGGTCGAGCCGAAAACGGTGATCGAGTCGCAATTCCGCGGCTGGACCGCGGACAAGCTCGTCCGCCAGGCCGCGTTCAAGGGCGTGCGCGAGGATAAGCCACCGCGCGAGGTCGTTCGGGAGATGCCCGTGAAGACAGATGGAAAAAAGCGTGAAACTCATTCCACGCGCGCGCAGGCCGCACGAGCACCATCACACGCGGCGCGAAAAACATCTCGCTCCGCGCGCGGGGAGAGGGCTCGCGCGAAGCGATCGGGTGAGGAGCGCGTGTCGCGGGGTGAGGCAAGTGCCCCTCACCCCAGCCCCCGGATCAAGTCGGGGGCAGGCTCTCTCCCCGCAAGGGCAGGGGGAGGGGGCGCTGCGGCCACGGCCGTGCGCTTCACCCATCCCGATCGCGTCTATTGGGCGGATGCCGGGGTCACCAAGGCGAACCTTGCCGACTACTACCGCTCGGTGTGGGACTGCATGGCGCCGCACCTGATCAATCGCCCGCTTGCGCTGCTGCGCTGCCCGGATGGGACCAAGGGCGAGTGCTTTTTTCAGAAACACGCGTCGGCGGGTCTCGAGCAGACGCATCTCAAGACGGTGATCGACAAGAACCGGCGGCAGGTGCTCGCGGTCGAGGACCTCGACGGGCTCCTTTCGCTCGTGCAGGCGGGCGTGCTCGAAGTTCACGTGCGCGGCTCGATGATCGAGCGCCTGGATATCTGCAATCGCATCGTATTCGACATCGATCCTGGTCCCGGCGTTGACTGGCCCGGCGTGATTGCGGCGGCGCGCGACGTGCGCGAACGGCTGGCGTCCATCCATCTCGTTTCTTTCGTGAAGCTTTCCGGCGGCAAGGGCCTGCATGTGGTGCTGCCAATCGACGGCGCCGGCTGGGACACCACGAAGACGTTTGCGCAGGCGGTGACGCTTGCGATGAACGCGGACAGTCCCGATCGTTACGTGGTGAAGATGACGAAGTCGCTGCGCGAGGGCAAAATCTTCATCGATTATTTCCGCAACTCGCTGGAGCAGACCTCGGTCGCCGCCTATTCCACCCGCGCGCGGCCGGGCGCCCCGGTGTCGGCGCCGGTCTCGTGGGAAGAGCTCGGCCGCAGCAAGGGCGCGGATCAATATACGGTGCTCAATCTCTCCAAGCGGCTCGCCGGCCGCAGGCAGGATCCGTGGAAGGACATGGAGCGGGTGAAGCAGAACCTTCCGGATTTGCGCGCGTTGCGCAAACGGTGAGCTGTGCCGCAGCCGTAGCCCGGATTGAGCGAAGCGAAAATCCGGGGCGGTCCCAGCGTTTCGCTACGCTCAACGCGGGCTACGAAACGGCGCGTCACTCAGGCAGCGGGATGAATTCGGTTTCGTCGCCGGGCACGCTGTCGAAGCGGGCGAGCTTCCAGTCGGCCTTGGCCTGCTCGATGCGTTCCTTGCGCGAGGAGACGAAATTCCACCAGATGTGGCGCGGACCGTCCATGGCCGCCCCGCCAAGGAGAACGGCGTGCGCCTCGTTCACCGCGCTGACGGTGATGGGATCGCCGGGATGCAATATCAGCAGACGGCCTGCGCCGAAGCGCTCGCCCGCAATCTCGACCTCGCCGGAAACGATGTAGAGCGCGCGCTCCTCGGTATTGGCATCGAACGGGATCGCGTCGCCCGCGGCAATCGTCGCATCGGCGAAGAGCGTCTCCCACAAGGTCTCGACCGGGGAGGTCTGGCCAAAAATGCTGCCGCTCACGAGGCGCACGGTGGTACCGTTCTCGCTGATGAGAGGAAGCGCAGCGATGTCGTGGTGCGCAAATCCCGGCGCGCGTTCCTCCTCCGCAACCGGCAGCGCGACCCAGCACTGGAGCCCATGGATGGGCTCGCCGTCGCGTCGATGCTCGGGGGCCGTGCGCTCGGAATGCACAATCCCGCGCCCGGCCGTCATCCAGTTCACTTCACCCGGACGAATGGCCGCCGCGCTTCCGAGGCTGTCGCGATGCATGATCTCGCCGTCGAAGAGATAGGTGACGGTCGCAAGCCCGATATGGGGATGCGGCCGCACGTCGATCCCTTGGCCGGAGCGGAATTCGGCCGGGCCGAAATGATCGAGGAAGATGAAGGGGCCGACCATGCGCCGGCGCGCGTGCGGTAGCGCGCGGCGCACGGCGAAATGGCCGAGATCGACGCTGCGCGGCACGACCACGAGATCGATGGCGTCGGCCGCCGTTGCGTTGCCGGGCGGAGGATCTTTGCCGGGGAAGAAGCTCATGCTGGATACTTCCTATTTCACGTCCAGCGGCTCGGTGCCGATGGGTTTGCCGCTTGAATCGAGCGTGATCTTCTCGACGCGGGCTTCGGCAAGGCGCAAGAGCTCCTCGCAGCGGCGCTTGAGCGCTTCGCCGCGCTCGTAGATGAGAACGGACTCTTCGAGCGGCACCTTGCCCTCTTCGAGCCGCTTGACGATGGATTCAAGCTCCTCGATAGCGCGCTCGAACGGAAGCCGCACGACGTCGGCGTGGTCGTTGTCTGCCATATCAGTTCATCCCTGCATCAGCGCGGCGACGTGGGCGGCGGCGGAATTCGCCAAGCCTTGCAGATCATAGCCGCCTTCGAGCACCGAGACGACGCGGCCTTGTGCATATTTATCGGCCACCTCCATGAGCTTGCGCGTGCCCCATTCGAAATCGGATTCGAGCAGGTTGAGGTTGGCAAGCGGGTCGCGCATATGGGCGTCGAAGCCGGCGGAGATCACGATGAGCTCCGGCGCGAAATCGCGCAGCCGCGGCAGGATCACGCTCTCGAAGGCTTCGCGGAATTTGACCCCGCCGTCGCCCGGGCGCAGCGGCGCGTTCACGATGGTGTCGTGCTCGCCGCGCTCGTTCTTTGCGCCGGTGCCGGGATAAAGCGGCATCTGGTGGGTCGAGCCGTACATCACGGTTGCATCCGACCAGAAGATATCCTGCGAGCCGTTGCCGTGGTGCACGTCGAAATCAATGACGGCGGCGCGGGCGATGCCGTGCTCTTTCTGCGCGTGGCGCGCGGCGACGGCGGCATTGTTGAAGAGACAGAACCCCATCGGCCGCGCGATTTCCGTGTGGTGTCCCGGCGGGCGGGTGGCGACGAACGCGTTCCTGGCCTTGCCCGCAATCACCTCATCGACCGCAAAGACCGCGCCGCCGGCGGCGCGCAGCGCGGCCTCGAAGCTGCCGGGCGACATGGACGTGTCGGCATCGAGCTGCGCCAGACCGTTCTGCGGCGTCGCGTCGCGAATGGCGGTGACGTAGTCCATGGGATGGCAGAGCGCGATGGTCTCCAGGCTTGCCGCGGGTGCTTCGACGCGTGCGAGATTCTGGAAACGCTCGCCCTCGAGCGCGCGCTCGATGGCGCGCAGCCGGTCCGGCCGCTCGGGATGGCCCGCCGGCGTGAGGTGATTGAGACAGGCGGAATGCGTGACGAGGAGGGTGGTCATCGGCGAGGCATAGCACGGCCGTCAAAATCCTTCGCACGGCGGAGATATCACTCCAACGCGGCGCCGCAGGCGGTGATGCTGTCGGCGCCGGCCATCACGGTGCGTTCGAGCGCGCCCGCGCGGACAGCGAGGTTGTCGGCAAAGAAGCGCGCAAGCGCAGTGCGGCATTCGGCATCGGTGCCGTTACCGGCAAGCCGGTTCGCCGCGAGCGCCTCCTGCGCAAGCAGCGCGCCGCCGGCGGTGAGCGCGAACAGGCGCAGATAAGGCGTTGCCACCGCAAACACATTGTCGCGCTCATTGGAAAGCCGCGCGAGCACCCATTGAGTGGCGCGCTCGAGGCAATCCACCGCCTCGCGCAGCCGCACGTCGGTAAAGCCGAAACCGGGATTGTTGCTGCGGTCGATCGCGTCGACGATGTGTCTGATTTCGTCGATATAGGCGTTGACCGTCGCGCCGCCGGAGAGCGGGAGCTTGCGGGTGACGAGATCGATCGCCTGAATGCCGTTGGTGCCCTCGTAGATCGGCGCAATGCGCGCGTCGCGCAGATGCTGGGCGGCGCCGGTCTCCTCGATGTAGCCCATGCCGCCGTGCACCTGCACGCCAAGCGAGGCGACCTCGCAACCGATGTCGGTCGCGAACGCCTTGGCGATCGGCGTGAGCAGTGAGGCGCGCTCGTGCGCGGCGCGCCGCGCCGTCTCGTCCTTGCCGCGCTCGGCGCGATCGAGCGCGACCGCAGTGGCATAGGCGAGCGAGCGCGCAGCGCGGGTGAGCGCGCGCATGGTCAGCAACATGCGCCTGACGTCGGGATGCTCGATAATGGGGCTCGGCTCGGCCGACGCGCCGGCGCGGCCCTGCTTGCGCTCGCGCGCGTAAGCGAGCGCCTGCTGGGTGGCGCGCTCGGCAATGGCGACGCCTTGCAGCCCGACCGAAAGCCGCGCCCGGTTCATCATGGTGAACATGCAGGACATGCCGCGGTTTTCCTCGCCGATGAGGAAGCCGGTCGCGCCACCGCGGTCGCCGTAGACCATGGTGCAGGTGGGCGAGGCGTGGATGCCGAGCTTGTGCTCGATGGAGTGGGCGCGCACGTCGTTGCGTTCGCCGGGCGAGCCGTCTTTTCCCAACAGAAACTTCGGGACCAGAAAGAGCGAGATGCCGGCGGTGCCCGCAGGCGCATCGGGCAACCGCGCGAGCACGAAATGAATGATGTTGTCGGTGAGATCGTGCTCGCCGTAGGTGATAAAGATCTTCTGCCCGGTGATGCGGTAGCTGCCGTCGGGAGCGCGCTCGGCGCGGCTGCGCAGTGCGCCCACATCGGAGCCCGCCTGTGGCTCGGTGAGCTGCATGGTCCCCATCCACTCGCCGGAGACGAGCTTGGGGAGGTAGGCGCGCTTGAGCTCATCGCTGCCGTGGGCGATGAGCGCGTCGACGCCGGCCATGGTCAGGAGCGGGCCGAGCCCGAACGCCATGGCGGCGGAATTCCACATCTCGACGCAGGCGGCGTTGACCGCCTGGGGGAGATCCTGCCCGCCCCATTGCGCGGGCGCCGCGAGGGCGTTCCAACCCGCCTGCGACCAGGCGCGATAGGCCTCCTTCCAGCCCGGCGGCATGGTGATGGCGCCGTCCTTGAAGGGGGTGCCGTGGTGATCGCCCACGGTATTGAGCGGCGCGATAATGCCGGAAGCGAACTTGCCGGCCTCGGCGATCACCGCCGCGACGGTGTCCTCGGCGAGATCGGGGAAGAGCTCTTCAGCAAGGAGCGCGTCGAGACCGGCGCTGTGCTTGAGCGCAAAGGCGATGTCGGCAACGGGGGCCTCGTAGGACATGGATGCGCGCTTTCTGTTTTGTTTCTCCGCAAAGGGTGCACCCGGGGCTCCCCTTGTGTAAATAACAGCGAATGAGCAGGGGAGCCGCGCTGCGTCGCGGCACTGCTGTCGCGCCTGCTCGGCTCAAGTCCTGGAAATCGCCCCTATTGATTTTTGCTGGTGTTTTTGTTTTCATTCCGAAAAAACACAACTTTTCATTGTACTGCAATACAATATACATCTTTTGCGTGAGCGCACGAGAGCCCGCTGTCGCAGCCTGTATCCGCCTGTATCTTCAGGAGACCCAACATTTGCGCCACGCGGGGGATGTTGGGTCTCGCACAAAGTGCTCGACCCAACCTACAACTTGCTTCGGCGCTGTGCTCTCCAGCCGCGGGTTACGCCGGGACGGAGTTGGCGGGCTCGGGGGCGACGAGGCGGTAGCCGACGCCGAGCTCGGTGAGCAGCATGCGCGGCTGGGTCGGGTTTGTTTCGATCTTCTGGCGGATCTTGCGCACGAAGATGCGCAGGTAATGGGTATCGTGGAGGTGCGGCGAGCCCCAGATTTCCTTGAGCAGGAACTGGTGGGTGACCACGTTGCCCGCGTGCTGCGCCAATATCTGAAGGAGCCGGTATTCCTTCGGCGTGAGCATGATGCGCGCGCCCTCGACGGTGACAATGCGGGCAGCAAGATCGATGGCAAGGGGACCGATCTTGACCACCGGCTCGCCCGCCGAGGCACGGGCGTAACGGCGCAGCGCCGCGTGTGCGCGCGCGAGCAACTCCGCCATGCCGAACGGCTTGACCACGTAATCGTCGGCACCATTCTCAAGCAGGCGCACCTTCTCCGTCTCGTTCGAGCGCACCGAGAGCACGATCACCGGCACGGTCGACCAGCCGCGCAGGCGCTCGAGCACTTCCGAGCCGTCCATATCGGGCAGGCCGAGATCGAGAATGACGATGTCGGCCGCCTTGAGCGTGGCGAGCTTGAGCGCCTCGGTCCCGTTCTCGGCTTCCTCGACGAGAAAGCCGTCGAGCTCGAGGCCCGCGCGCAGGAAGCGGCGGATTTGCACTTCGTCGTCAACAATCAGCGCAAGCGCTTCACTCATCGGGCGCGACCTCCGGCTGGGTGGCTGCAAACGGCAGGTGAATCTCGACCATCGTGCCGCAGTCAGCCCCGGCGCTGACCGCTTCGATCTTGCCGCCATTTGCGTGCACGAAAGCCTGTGCAATCCACAGGCCAAGCCCCGAGCCCGGCGTGGTGGCGGCGTGGCGCTCGCCGCGAAAGAAGCGCTCGTAAATGTGCCCGTTCTCCTCGGCCGTGAGGCCCGCGCCGGCGTCGCGCACCGAGAGCACCACGTGACGACTGTTGCGCTTGGCGCCGAGGATGATCGCCGAGCCTGCGGGCGAATATTTCGCCGCATTGTCGACGACCTGCACGAAAGCCTGCTCGACCAGGACGGCATCGACGTAGATGAGCGGCAGATTGGTCTCCATGTCGAGCGCAACCTTGTGGCTCGCAAGCCGGCGGCGCCGGCGCTCGAGCGCCGAGTTCACGATGTCCTGGGGCTCGATCCATTCCTGGCGCGGCGTGATCTGCTTGCGGCTGACCCGCGTGGCATCGAGCAGGTTCTGGATGTCGTTGTTGAGGCGCTCCGATTCATCGCGCACGACGCTCGCAAGCGAGGTGAGCCGCTCGTCGGCGGCAATGCCCGGCGATTTGCTCAACACGGTGGCTGCGCCCAGGATGGAGGCGAGCGGCGTGCGCAGCTCGTGCGAGACCGAGCCGATCAGCGCCTCGCGCAGGAGCTCGGTTTCCGAGCGCATCCTGGCATCGTTGAGAACGCGCGCGACGTCGAGCCGCTCGAGGGTGGCCGCGGCATCCGCGAGCACCTCGTCGACGCGCTGGCGCACCTCCTCGACGTTCTCCGCCGGCACGCTGCCGATGGCGATGACGCCGAAATCGGCGGTCTTCTCCGATACGCGGCGCACGAACCAGACGTCGCCGGCGCCGTCCTCGACGGTGCTTGCAGGGCTGCGGCCCGCTTCGATTTCGGCAATGGCGGCGCGCACGCGCTCGCTCAGCAGCGCCTGCTCCGAGGCGCCGCCCTGCGTTGCAAGCGCCCCCGCCCCGAACAGCACGACCTTGCGCTGCACGAGATTGGCGAGGTGCTCCGCGATGGCGTGATAGATGTCGGCGGCGGACGAGGCGACCGCGAGGCGACGGGAGAAGGCATAGAGGTTGCCCATTTCCTTCTCGCGTTTGCGGGCAAGCTCGGTCTGCTGCTTCATGGAATTGGCGAGATGGCTGGTGACGACCGCGACGACCATGAAGAGGGTGAGATTGACGATCTCGTTCGGCTGGACGACGAAGAAGCTGTAATAGGGGCTGAAGAAGAAATAGCCGGACCACAGCACGCCCGCGACCGCGGCGACGAGCGCGGGAACGAGGCCGAGGTGCCAGCCCGCGAGCAGGACGGGCAGGAGATAGACCGCCGAGCCGCGGCGGATTTCGAGCGAGAGCGTGAGCCCATAGACGATGAGCGTGGTCACCCCGACCATGAGGAGCGCGATAATGCTGCCGCGCAGTTCGCGTCGAAGCCGGTCGAGTCGGATTGGGGTTTCTCCTTTCGTGGCGCGCGGGTGTGATGCGCGTAGTGATGTAAGCATCACACGACGCGAACATTATGCCGGTCCAACAATATTACTTCAATTCGGCGCCGGTACCGCGGCGGTGATCTCGAATGAGGTCGCCTGGATGGCCATGGTGCCGATCAAGGTCGGCACCTGGAGGCGAAGCGGCGCGAGGAAGCGCGTGCCCGTGATCGAGGCGAAGAAAATCTCCATGTCGCGGCGCCCCGCCACGTATTTCATGATCATGCTGTCGGCGCGATGGCCGGCGATGGGCCGCAGGATGACGTTGCAGACGAGCGCGCGGCCTGCATATTCGTTGCCCCGCAGCGTCTCCATTCGCTTGAACGACAGAACGAGATCGTAGCGCCTGCGCCCGTCGAAGACCGCCAGCGTGCGGTTGCAACTCTCCTGCGCGAGCGTGGCGTCGCTGCCTTCGTTGGGAATGAGCAGCGCGCTTAGCGGATCGATGACGCCCTGGGCGTGCGCCGGCGTGAGCGGCACGCGATCGGAACCGGGCGGCGGCCCATTGTCCTTGACCGCCGTCACCACGCCGTCCTCCATCGTCATTTTGAGATCGATCTTCTGGCCGTCCTCGACGAGGCTTGAGGAGAAGCTCGTCGGCACGAGATGACCGTTCTTGATGTCGCCTGCGGCTTCTGCGCTCCCCTCCCCGCGCAGGAGCACGTTGATGATGTCCACGCTCCCGCCGGTCGCGGCGACCGAATAATGCTCGGCGTCCATCTTGACGGTCCAGGCGCTCTGGCCGACCCGGATGCCGGTCATGGAAATGGCGTAGCGCGCTTCGAGCTTCTGCGCGCGGGCGGGCTGCGCGAAGGCCGCGAGGAGTGCGAGCGCGGCGGCAAGGACGATGGATTGTGGGATGCGCCATGGGCAGGAGCATCCGCCTGCGCGGCGATAACGTCTTGCGAACAGGACGAAGCACCGGGTCAACGCCCGGCAATGACCGTCATCGTGTGCACCCCAGCAAGACATGATCTGTCTTGCCCTTGTACCACCTGATCACACTCGGTAGATAGCTGGCCGGCCAAGGCAGATAGCTGGCCTACCGAAGCGCGTTATGCGTCGCTACCATTCCCGGAGAGGTGGCTGAGTGGTTGAAAGCACCGCACTCGAAATGCGGCATACGGGTAACCGTATCGGGGGTTCGAATCCCTCCCTCTCCGCTCTTACGCGTTCCAGCATGGACCAAGGAAGTCCAATACCCGCAGAAATATAAAAATATTGAAACCGAGGGGCAAATCTCAGGGCATCGAGATGAAACCCGTTATCGTCTTAATTACCGTCGGCATTGCGGCGTTCCTTTTGTACAAGTGGGTGATGCCCCGGCCACTTTTTAGGATGGGTGCTTGCCGGATAACCGGTGACCTGGTTCGAGACGAAGACAATGACGAAGTTCTATCAACCCGACTTAAGCGTCAATATTGATAATCCATTTGTGCGAGACGGGAATGACAAGCTTATCCGCCGTTCCTATTGGTTAGATATGGATGATCGGACGCTCGTCATGGTAATGACGAAAGGTATTGGAGCAAACCTGACCAACGACGAGAAGAGGGCGCATCTGATTGATCTGAAGCGGCAACATCTTATTGAGCAAGTCTGTCCTCAGGAAATTCTTCCGCCTGAGAACTGAAGCTACTTGGGTGTTAGCAATTTCATGGGCGATAAGAGTAACGACTGGGTCCTGACAATATCTCCGTCTTCGTCAGTCACGTCGCCGAAGAGGGCAGTCGGCATTGGAAATCGTTTACGAGCTAGAGCGACGTGGTGTGCGTTGCTGGATTGAAGGCTTTCCGGGTTTCACATCGCGGTCGATCGTGCGCGTGCTGGCGTGCTGGGC
>Ga0209526_10001990_pt1 | contig 13715 bp, 18 predicted proteins | sample JacPinW_OM2H0_M1_FD_188566 | JGI IMG/M metagenome (GOLD analysis project Ga0209526, IMG submission 188566) | Forest soil microbial communities from Algoma, Ontario, Canada - Jack Pine, Ontario site 1_JW_OM2H0_M1 (SPAdes) (version 2) | ecosystem: Environmental > Terrestrial > Soil > Boreal... | reverse complement strand
GAATACGTTGAATCCGTGCCCTCCCACGCGACCGTTCAACAAAGTAGCGAGTCGTTCTGAACCGCGATAGACGACCAGATTGCCAGGACCGCGGATGTGGATGATAAACCAATTAGGAATCGCGTGGAACATTCCTTGTAAGTCTGCCACCAAATCCCTGGACCATTGCCCGGTGCCTACTGTCCCGCAGATCGTGAATCCGTTTGTCGGCGACCATGTGACAGCCATGATCGAGCGGTAAAAGGTCGCAGCCGGACTGAGTCGACGAATCTCTTGCTCGTCGAATGGGCGCTGCTTGCAAAACCGGGAAATATGGAAGCCATACAAAAATAAATCCTGCGCCTCGAGTGCGGATGAATGACAAAGAGCGATCCGGCAAATGACCTGTCGTCCTTCTTCATTTAACAGACTGGCCTGATAGGCCACGCTCAGGAACCCAGTTAGAGTGTCGAGGCTGTCGATCCCAAGCTGGGTTCGCTCCGAAGCTGGCCAATCCTCCCAGACTTGGGCGGCCAATAAATTGGGATAGGCGTGACTCGGCAGCTCTAAGGTACTTGGGTTCAGCATTTCGTGTTAGACGGGCGGGGGAGAAAGATGTTCGCTATTTGCAGCAACAAAAGATTCGATAGCCACTGTAATTCGCTGATCGACCTGTTCCTGTGTTTCGCCGCTCGCTTTGAGTCGGGCTTTTTCGACCAGCAACGAATGATCGCCGCCGTCGACGACATGAAGCCGATTGACCGCCTTCATCTCTCGCCGAGTGCTTTCGAGCAGGTCCAAAGGACAGAGCCGGTCACGAGTGCCCTGCACGAACAGAATGGGTGTTGTCAATTTGAGAAGCACCTCCGCCCGCAGCTTTGTTCGGTCACCCCCTCCGCAAAGCGGATAGCTAAGACAGATCACCGCAGCCACATCCTCTTCCAGTGCGAGATGGCAGCCTACGCGTCCTCCCATGCTCTTTCCGATGAGAACGGTCGGCCCAGCGTATAGCTGCCGAGCTCGGGTCAGAGCTTCGCGATGAGCCGCAATGAGTTTTGGTAAAGGGTCTGGACGCTTTCTCATTTCCCTCATGTACGGGTAGTCGAAAACTGAAACCGGTCCGATCGTCGCCAGCCGGGTCGCCCACCGTTGCATCGATGGATGCGAGGAGGGCGCACCGGCTCCATGCGCAAATACGAAATTGATCGCTCCCATATTGTTTGCTGGATCAAATCAACACGAAGCGGGACTACCCACGAATTTCGGGCAAAAAGAAATATGGTTCTTTCCGATCCGATATTAAGCCACAACTCCCGCTTCTGGGGGTATTAACTTTCGGCTCAATGAATGTCAATTCTGCCAAGAAGTGTATAAAAACGTTCAAAAGATTTGCTACATCTATGTTACAGGAAATGGATTGCTTTGCTGCGGTGCGGGAACGAAATTGAGCGAGATGGCAAGCATTTGGGTTGGCGCTTGCAGCGCAAGGGGAGTCGCAACACGGGTCTGTACGAACTCAGACTTTTGGGAGCGATCATGCAAGAAGCGAAGCGTCGGCGATTTTTTGAAGGTGACAATCCCTGCCAAGAGCTAGGCATCCGCAAAGAGACGCCAAAGGAGAAGTCTCCGTGAACCGATGAGCAGATTCAAACCGTCGGCAAAGACCTTGAGCAAAATCATTTTGGAACTTGGTTCCATATCACTTTTTTGCTCGGGCTTTATCAGGCCACGCGTCTCCGTCAATGCGCGCTCCCAATCAGCGGGATTGACTTCGCGACCAATACCATTTCCTATCCGGCCAGCGTGGTGAAGGGGGCCAAAGCTTTCACTCAACCGATCGCTCCGGCTTTGGTTCCGACTCTGAAGAAAATTGTGGCGCTACGCACTGCGCAGTCCGCGACCACGCTGTGCGAGGTCCCGCCCTTTGCGTCGCTCAAGTGGCGCGTGTACCTGGACGGGTTCGGCTACAAAGGAATTTCGCATCACTGTTTGAGAGTGTCCTGGATCTCACGAGCGGCCAAAGCCGGGGTGCCGATCAGTCAGACTATGCGCTTCGTCAATCACTCGAGCCAGACCATTCACCGGCTGTACCAGAAGCTGTCCTCGAGCGACATCTCAGGAGTTCCGGCGCTGGTTCCGTTGCCGACGTTCTAACTGCTGAAGTTTTTCATCTACCGCTGCTATCTCGGCAGCGGTAGGGACTGCTCTACGTGCCTAGTGATACCTCGAATCACCGCCCAATATTTTCCCCGGCGCATGTACTTCAGGCGATGGATGAGAGAGAAATCTCTCGGCAAGAAAAGGTGATCTAGGTCTTCCCCCTCGCGGAGGCGTAAGTCTAAGGGTTCTAGCTCCTGGGTAGATTCTGGCTCGACCGGGAGTTTAAATTCGTAAATGAGTGACTTCATTTTCTGGTTAAATCGAGAACCGGTCGACATTGGTTTCTTAGGAACCGGCTATTCTGGCGACCGGTCCACCGGTAACCAACCTAACCAGCCCGCACACTCGTGCGGTTGGCGCTAACAACCGGCGGGTACGGCCACCGTGTGCAAGGGTAAATCTTGAGATTCCCCTAAGAAATTATTATGTATACTTGTCGGACAGATCGGCTCTGGCAGCCGATCCGCGTCCGTGTTTGTTAGCTGAAAGTTATACTACATAACGTGTGCATTGTGCATACCTAATATAATTTAGCTTTACTGTTAGCATGTGATAACATTGCGGTGGGCGAAAGCCGGTCTAAATCTGGCTGACGATGACGCGGTGGAATGTTCATCACAATATTATGTCGCATACTGCTATAAAACGACCAACGTGGTTATTGCGCGGTTAATTGTTAAAAGTTGTTGGCGATGGGTTCTTCTAACAAATGTGGGATCCCGGTAGTATAATTAGCTACTGAGACCTTCTTCAAACACCGCCATGTCTACTGCCAAATCGCCTTCTGCCCCGGTACGCAATCTTCTGGATACCGATCGAATCAAACTGTGTGTACGCGTACTCCAACATATGAACGCTTTCCTGAAGTTCTGTTTCCCAAACGGGAGTTTGAGTCCCTACGGTGAGTACTGGGTTACCAAAGCCATGGTTCTTTCGCCTGGGGTGTTTTGGCAATTGCCCTACCAGATTTGGACCCGATTGACTGAAGATATTTCTTAACGGATTTATCGACAGTAGCACTATCGTGCTTAGCGCTAAGAAAACGAACTGGCCCAAAGGAATGACTAAACTTACAACTCAATCCGATCAGCGCTCAATCAGCCATAGGAGCTGATCGGCAGGTAGCTAGTTATGAATACCATTAATGGGACGACCGTTAGACCACCCGCCGATCCTCTGTCAGGGAGACTTTGGCGGGTTTATACTTATATTTTGGGTAGCTGTTTACGACTGAGACGCCGCTGCATTGCTACATTTACGGGGCTAGCGCTCGGCACCCCGGACGATTTTGTCCGTCTGGTCTGGGACTCGGATTTTTTCAGTAACGTCAGGCGCACCGACGGCTTGATTGTTATCCGAAAACAGCGCACCGATTTTACCGGAAACCAGCTTTTGGTATCGGTCACCACTTACCCGGTAAGTGGCATGGGAATCCTGGTAGCCGATAAGGTCAAACAAGATTCCGTTGTCTTGGTGCAAGCACCCTGGCTCCCAACTCCACAATTCCAGTCTCCTACCTTTCGTATTCCACCACCACTAACGCATTCGGTTTCAGTGTTAGCGACAAGTTGGTTGGGTCCTTCTGTACCACGGTCACGCCTGCAGCTAGCGACTGTTCGCCAACCGGACGCAGCTTGGCTTGCTGTTGCAAACTAGGAAATAACGGGCTCCCCATCGCTTCCCACTCCTTGAGTGGCGATCCATGGTCTTCGTCGACTAGATGAATCCTGGCATACCTAGTCTGAGGCGCTCCTTTTAACTGGATATCGAATCTCTCCGTAGAACCAGTCTCGTTAGGAGGGGTATAGTTCCAGATGGCCGTTACCACTGAATGATCGACGGATCGAACGGTGGCTAGAGCCGACGGATGGTTCAAGGCCAGTTTCTGATCACCCAAGAGACGCAAAATTTTGAAAGCGTAAAAAGAGGCTTTTGGAATTCCGCCTGTCGCGATCAGGCCAAACCCATTTGAAAAGGGGCTCTTAGAGACACCATCTTCTTCAAAGAAAGCATCGGTGAACGTCCAATACGACATCTCGGTTACCAACCCTCCTGAACACTGGCGGATGTTGTTAGCGAGCCATGCACCGACATATGCCGAATCCAGCACGCGGTCAAATCCAGCATTGTATTCGCTCCAGATGATTGGCAAATCTGGCTTAGCCGAAGCCTTCACTTCATTGTAAACTTTTCGAACTGCTCGAGCGACCATCTCCGATTGCGGGATCTTTTCCTCTTTCCCAAAGACATTCAGCGCCGTGTCGTTTGGATAGATATGGGTCGAGACGAAATCAACTGGCACATCGTTTTCGTTGCAATGCCGGATGAAACGATCTACCCAAGCGGCTTGTGCGGTAGCGGGTCCGCCTACTCTCAGTAGAGGGCTGACCGCTTTGAGAGCGCGTGCCGTTAGGTCGTAGAGGTCGTAATAAGTTGCTTCTTTGGGCTCGTCCGCCCAGAAATTGATATTCGGCTCGTTCCAAACTTCGAAGTACCAATCGGAGACCTCGGCTAGTCCGTATCGGTCAACCAGGTGTTGAGCGAACAGAAAGATAAGCTGATACCATTTCTGCGGATCCCGGGGAGGCGCCACAATGGGATGATACCAGAACGGATGAACAGCTTGCGTCTTGGCCAGCTCCTCCGGCATGAATCCGAGTTCGACGAAGGGACGCACACCGTTCTTGAGTAGTCCATCATAGATCAGATCGACGCGCGTAAAATTCAGTATCAGATTACCGTCTTCGTCTTCGCGGTTGTAGATGCCCACGGACCGTTCAAAGATGCCGTGAAACCTGACATATTTTACCTCAACGATCTCTTTGAGCATTCGCAAATCGTTTCGCCAGTCCTCGCAAAGGGTCACCGAAGCATGACAGGAGCCAAACATGTGCTCCCAAAAATGGGGGAACGGAGTGGTTGAACCGCCCGCGTCAATAACGATGGTCTCGCCCATGCAACTCATCTAAAGACTTGCCGATCACTTGCAATCGATTCTTTCGATTGAGTAGAGTTGCTTGGGCCAAGCCGCAGCTGACGTCAAAGGCGTTCGCTAATCCAGTCTTTTGACCAACCCCTATCCAGGGCGACAACAGGGCGATACGGTTTCGCTCTAGAGAAGGGCGTACTCTACTTGAAACTCGTGGCTAATCCGTATTCGACTTGTTCGGAATTCCGAAACGGCAGAATCAGGAATGTCAGCGGAGAAATCGTTTTATGTGGTCCGCGAGCCCGAGTGGACCGTTGTCGTTGATACGGACAAAGAATTCGATGCGCGTCTCGTTGCGCTATAGAAGTACGAGAGTCAAAAGGAAGTTTCACTGCACCGGAATTCATCAATCCAACGAAGCCGGTTCGGGAAATGATCGATCCGAATTCATCAAAAGATCCGCAGGACTACCAAAGAATTAGATACTGGATTATTTAATCTCTATTACTATGACGATCGGTGAATTGAAAGATACGCTCAAAGGATGGCCGGACGATTATGAAATCATTCTCGGCTGTCCCGAATTGAAATTTTATCGACTGAAACAACGCGGGGACAAGCTGGTACAGCTAGAATTCAGTCGGAGTATTTACAAAGACAACGAAACCGGTAGGTGGCACGTCGATGAATAGAAGATGCCGAGAGGGTTCTCACACTACCGCCGCCAGCCGGGACGTAACGCAAAGCAGAAGCAGGAGTTTCGGGAACTGGTCCAGGAGCTGAAACGCGTAGCCTTCGAAGACCGATATACTAGAAGCGAGTTAGCATCCGAACTGGGAATTTCGATTTCCGCCATCAATCAATGGTGGTTCAGATACACGCAGTTGCCGAAGCCGATGCATATCGAACGTTTGAGGGAATTTTTATCTGCTCATCGGCGCGGTTAAGGCTGTGCCAAAAAGACCTTTTCCAGAGTTTGTTCTCCCAATGATGGCTTCCAGTGCGAAGGAGCCATTCGATTCTCCAGACTGGATTTTCGAGACTAAACTCGATGGCTTCCGGGCAATCGCGGTGATCGATTCAACTGGTAAGCCCGGCTGTGGTCGCGTAATCACTTACCGCTTTGGCAAATAGCTTACGATTTCGGCCCTCCCGTACCACTGACGCCGGAAACCCCGGATCGAGCCCCTCCAGGCATGGGGTATCATTTCAGCGAGCTTAAATGAGCGAGAGATTTCAAAGATCGTTAGGATCGTCGCGGTCGTCGCGATCGCCGCGACGCAGGAAGAGGAAGCCGTGAGTGGCGAAGTTTGCGTCAACGTAGAGCCCCATGATTTCGCCCGCCGGGGTGATGCCTAAAGGTACGGTGCCTTGGTTATGGCCACGGACTGTGCCGGCACCCGGAGCATCGAACGTAGTCACGGTCCCGTCAGTGGCCCGCAGGAAGCCATGATTAAGCGAAAAGCCGTCGTTAAAGGAACCCGTGATCGCTCCGGCCCGGTTAATACCGGAGGGGAACGACCATATGCAGCAGGGTGGATAGGTTGCTGCATCGAATGTGGTGAAGGTGCCGTCGGGAGCCCGCACGAAGACACGGTAATTGCCCCCGAAGGGGTTTCCCGAAATGGGTTCAAAATAGGTTCCCGTGATCACCCTCCGGGTTCATGTATAAGTCTTGGGGGGTGTGAGGGGTGATAAGACAAAGACGCCTATGTTGCCCGGAGGATCAAACGTGGTAAAGGTTCCATCGCTGTCTCTCAGGAACCCGTGAGACACGTTGTTTGCGTCAGTATACATTCCGAGGATCACCCCTTCCGCGTTGATGCCGACGGCGTAGGTACCTGGAAACCTACCTGTTGTGCCAGCGCCAGGGGCATCGAACGTAGTGAGGGTTCCGTTTTTAGCCCGGAAGAAGCCGTGACCCACGAAATTTATGTCATAGTAGGTTCCGGTAATCTCCCCCTCCGAGTTGATACTGGAGGGATAAGTGCCTTCGAGAATGCCTGTGCCAGCGCCAGGGGCGTCGAACGTGATGATAGTGCCGTTGCTGGAGCGCAGGAAGCCGTGAGCCACGGAATTTACGTCATTGTTGTAAGCGTAGCTTCCCGTGCTCGCCCCTGTCCGGCTGATCGCGAAGGGGGAGGTGCTTGTCAAGCCCGGGACATCGAATGTCGTGAAAGTGCCGTTTCTAGCCCGGAGGAAGCCGTGACCCATGGAATTTGCGTCAATGTAGGCTCCCGTAATCCTCCCCTCTTGGTTGATGCTGTAGGGATAAGTGCCTTGGAAAAAGCCTGAGCCAGCGCCCGGCGCATCGAACGTGATAAATGTACCGACAGCCTTCGGGCCTGGCGAATCAACGGGGCCATGGGTAAGCGCCTGTAGACCTGCTGCGGCTTTCGCCGCAACAGCCGCGTCTATGTCTGGATGCTGTGCGTACGATTGCGAGCCACAAAACAACTGCAAGCAACTAACCAAAAGTAGCGCACCCGCTACTGTCCAAACCTGTTCTCGATTGATACTTGTGAGCGTCATATATTCCTCTCTGTCATATGGCCCGCCTGGTTTGCGTGACCGCCGTGATCGGTGGGCATGATTGTGAACCTTTCTGATCGATAGGCGTACCAAGTATTAGTTCTTAGGATCCTGGACCGAGCTACGCCTCTGAATTAGTGGCGTTGGGGGGAGGAGGAAATCGGACGAAATAAAGTTCGTGCGCATCGAAACTTAAGGTCCGATAGGAAGCCCGTCTATACGCATTTTGACGTATAGGGGGATTGGCTAAGAAATTATTCCATAAGCTACAACACGAAAAAAATTAGTTTGACATGGGCGTTTGCGGCTCTAGGCTGGGATTGGCTCCCGGAGTCCTTTATTAGGGTGTTGATGGAGCTGGCCGTGCAGCGAGTGGTCGTAACAGACGTAATCCTCCCGAACGCAGATTTTCTGGCTGCCCCGAGTAAGCCAATGGTCAATCGACCGGAAGGAAAACTAATGAAAGACGAAAACGAGCAGGGCTCAGCAAATTTTTTCGAAAAGAAAGTAAAATAACCTTCGACCAGATGAGCGCCTCGATCCAACACTGACTCCAGGGCAGAGGCTCGACACCTCCGTAAAAGACGCTGGGGCAGAATAAAAACTTCTGGTTTGCGAACAAGTTGCATGGCGAAGCAGGTGCAGGCGGAGACAAAAACGCGATCGAGTTGGTCTGGTAGCTGATCTCCGTTCCTGGGACTGAGAACGTGTCCCGCATTGGTTAAAGGCGGCACCCAACATTTGCCATACGCAAAAAGCGACAGCAAGACTTCGAGATGGGTATTGGAGAAGCTTGTCGATACGGCTGAGAACGGTGGAGCCCGAAAAAACTAAAGCCATTGTGTGATGTAGACCAGGTGGAATGCCTCCGCCATGGTGTCGATGCTCCATCCCTCTGTTGGCCGATCATCAAAGTAATGAAACCGGTTCTTCCGGGCGAAAACGGCGCGGACCTTTGTTTCTCAACGATCCCTGCGCTCGCTTAATGGAAATTATTTTCAATAAAATCTGTGTTTTGGTGACCGCTGCGTTCGCGCTTACGCTGGTTCCAGGCTTCAGGCGATCAGACCGTTCTTTGCTATCGGTGCGGGACCGGTGGACTGCGCTGCTGGTGTTTCTGCTTCTCGGGCTGGTCGAAGAAACCGTTGTCGGCCAAACCGGCTGGTTCAATCATCGCATTGTCGTAGTCTGTGCGGCTAGTCTGTTGGCGGGGCCAGGCATAGCGGTCGTCGTCGGCTTATTTCTGACTTGGTCGGCCGTTACCTACGACGGACGGCCGCTGACTACAATCGCGCTTGAGATGGCGAGTGCCTGTCTGATTGGAGGGTTCATCCATCGGTGGCGACCCAAGATGGCGCAACGCCCTTTGACAGGCTTTTGTCTGGCTGTGGGAGTGTCGTTACTGCGCGATGGCTCGAATTTTTTCTACGCTCCCGGCGCACGAGCGACTCTGCAAACTTTTGGCCAGCTAGGGATGGCTCCTGCTCTCCAGGGATTGGGAACGGCGCTGATCCTGGCGATTGTGGCGCAGGTTCGCGAGCGTGATGAACAAACGCGAGCCGCAGCTTCGGCCGACGTTCGTGCCCTTCAGGCACGCATGAACCCGCATTTTTTGTTCAATGCGTTGAACACGATAGCTGCGCTTGCGACAGTGGCACCACGCGAGATTCCTCGTGCGGCGGGGCGATTGCGCCATTTTCTGCGCGCCAGCTTTGAGCAAAACGACCGAGCATTGGTACCCTTGGAGGAGGAGTTGGCGGTCGTGCGCGCCTATTTGGACATCGAGGCGCTGCGCTTTGGTACCCAATTAAAGGTGGAGCAGGCCATCGGTACAGGATTAGCAGCAGCTCTGACGCCGCCTTTCTCGCTCCAACCGCTAGTGGAGAATGCCGTACAGCACGGATTGCAATCCTCCCCGAAGAAGGGGCGGCTTCTCCTCGCCGTGCATCAGGTAGACCAATGGCTGGAAATGAGCGTCAACGATGACGGGCAAGGAGTCCAATCTACGGAAGTTGAACAAATCTTCTTTGCGCCGCGCCCAAGTATGCACGCGCTGGTCTTGCTGCGTCAACGGCTGCAGGGATTGTTTGGTCACCGCTTTCGGCTCGAGGTCTGCAGTGAGATTGGACGCGGTACCACCGTCACGTTGCGGATTCCCCTGCGAACACGACTCGAGGTTGAAGGAAGATCGTTGGAAGCCATCAAGGGCCGTCAATTGTTGCCCCGGGGTAAGATTCGTTTTTCAGGCCTGGTTCGAGCAGTATAACGGTTCAGAGATGTGACCCTGGTCGCCGAAAAGAAGGACGACTTTGGCAACGCGCTTCAGAATCTGTACAGGGAGCTGGAGCGAGCGGAAAATTTGGTTGGACCAGCAAACTGAGCATTGGAAATGACTGATCACCGATGAAATGTTCGGCTGGGGTCCCTTGATACTGTCGGGCTAGAACTCAATCAACCAGAGTGGAAACTGTTGTCCTAAGGCCAGGATCTCGGTAACAACGAAGCTCAAGAGTGCCGTCCCGGACTGATCCACTGAAAAGAATCTGGTCACCGAACCGGAGACTATTAAATGATCTCCGAGAATTCGAGAGTTCAATTTTAACGGTCACACAGTATTGGTCAGGTCGTTTTTCACTCGAAAGTACTTTTGCGGGAAGACGACTCATTTTGTGGATGCCGCAACTGACTCGAAGCCAGGGTTCGTGCGAAAACGTTAGAGGTATCCGGAACGTCTAAGAAAACCTGCCACCCGTGCCAACATGTTTTTGGGTGGCTCCGCTTCGCCAGCGAGCCAGGCCGATAAGGTGTTCCATGAAATGCCGATTTTGCTAGCCATTTCGCGTTGGTCGTCTTCGGATTCACTCAGGTAGCGCCTCAGGGCATCACAGATGTCCTGCGCGCTCATTTTATTTTCATCCGTCTTCTTATTCGGGAAAGGATCAGCGATCCTGATCCGGAGAATTCAGACGAGTCCAGTGTCCGGCAGTTGTTTGTTTATAGGTGGTCCCGAAGGTATTGAAATTTGTAGTCAACGCGGAAAGTTCGAACCTCGATCGGTTTTGCTAGGTTCAAAGCTGCAGCTTGCTGAGCATGCGACTTCTGGAGTACAGATCCCGCACAGGAGAATATCGACTTCGATCACCCCTTACGTGTGACCCCGATGGTCAGGTCATCGCTGAAGCGAACGGTCCTGGCGAGCTAGTATCTATCTGGTCTACAAACGACGGACCCAAGGGCGGGGGCGATGTGACCGGGAGCGACCGTTTACGTCGATACGGACAGTTTGTACAAGTCGTAGAAGTCGCTATTTTCGTGATTCAAAATTCCGGTGTGGTGCCTTGCGGTTGGCACCCCCAGCCGACGAGAGTAAGGAGGGACAGAAATCTGTTTGAGGGAGCCAAGACAGTACGAAGGAATCAGCTACGGCTACTTGGTGATTACTTGATCAAGACCAAGCACGGGTAATTCTTGACGAAGTCGCCGCTACCGAAGAAAACGCCGCGGAGCGCCCGCCCTTTGCGGCATTGCGTCTCTCCACAACGAAACCGATTGCAGGCGTAATTGGACACATCTTAGCGATCGCTTTCCAGAAATTCCCGAAACCCGGAAATCCCTTAGTACCGGGTAAAGGCCAGTCGTCCGCAACGCTGAGCAACCGGATTTACCAAACGACCGAGAAAACGATTAAATTCCGTGTCGACACCGAAATTATCCGCTGCTTTAATGATGCGCTGCTCTGAATGAAAGATTTCAGTGAATCAGGAGCACGGCTCGATATCGGGTGATCCAGCGCAGTTCCGCACCACTCGCTGGAGCGTTATCCTTGCTGCCGCTGAGAGCCAGCTGCCGGGCAGCCAGGCGGCGCTGACCGAGCTCTGCCAGCATTACTGGTATCCATTATACGCTTTTGCTCGTCGCCGCGGATATGCGCCGCCCGACGCGCAAGATCTTACCCAAGGATTCTTTTTGCATCTGTTGGAACACCGAGCACTCAAGCGGGCTGATCCACTGAAAGGCAAGTTTCGATCATTCCTGCTCGCTTCGTTCCGGAACTTCCTCGCGGATGAGTCAGATCGAGCCCGTTCTCTCAAACGTGGCGGGAACCTTGAATTTGTCGCTCTCGATACAGAGGACGCTGAAAATCGTTATCAGCTGGAACCGGCCGATCATTTGACCGCCGAGAAAATTTTCGACGCTCGTTGGGCAATGACCTTGTTGACCCGGGCGGTCGAGCGTTTGCGGGAGCAGTGCGCTGCGCGTGGCGAGATATCGCGATTCGAGGTTTTGAGCGCCTTTGTCGGCGTTGGCTTAGGTAAGGCTCCACCACCATACGAAGAGGTAGCTAAATCGCTCAATATTAGTGTCGGCGCCGCAAAAACCACGGTTCATCGATTCCGTAAGCAGTATGCCGGATTTTTGCGGCAAGAGATCGGCCGCACGGTTTCGGATCCGGCGGAAATCGATGAGGAAATCCACGCCCTGTGCGATGCGCTGGTTGTAACTGAAGGCCGCCTATGAGTGACGCTTCTCAAGATCCAACGGTCGACGACCAAGGTGGAGCGACTGCATCGAACAAGCCGATTTCTACCTGTCCGAAGTGTGGTACAAAGATTCCGAATTTGCTTCCCTCCGAGCGATGTCCAGTCTGCCAGCTGCAGGGTGCGCTCGATCTCGAAGTCACATCAAGTCGAACCGTCCCTGACAGTGGCGCAGCGTCGGGTGCGGATGACAAGGCGGCAGCGCCGTCTTCCCACAGATTCGATCATTATGAGCTTCTGACCAGCGACGATGGTACGCCAGTCGAGCTGGGTCGTGGTGCAATGGGGGTGACTTACCGTGCCTTTGACAGCAATCTCCATTGTCCGGTGGCGCTCAAAGTAATCAACGCGCGCTACCTGAACGACGAATCAGCGCGCCTCCGCTTTGTGCGGGAGGCCCGGGCCGCAGCTCGACTTCGCCATCCTAATGTGGCCTCTGTTTTTCATCTCGGCACAAAGAATGGCGATTATTTCTATGCCATGGAGTTCGTGGAGGGCGAAGCGCTGGACCATGTCATCAAGAACCGAGGGCCGATGCCGTCGGCACTGGCCCTCGATATTGTTGACCAGGTCGCCGCAGCGTTGGAGGCCGCTCACAAGGAACAAATCGTCCATCGCGATATCAAACCCGCGAATCTGATGCTCCGTTTTGGCGAAGGTGGTAGCGTAAATGTTAAAGTGATTGATTTTGGCTTGGCGAAAGCAACACCCAGCGCTAATTCCGATCCGACGCTTTCCACTCCAGGCACGTTCACCGGGACCGCTCTTTTCGCCAGTCCTGAGCAATGCGCAGGTAGCGAGGTTGACACTCGTTCCGACATTTATTCCTTAGGTGTGACTCTCTGGGAGATGCTGACGGGTAAGCTACCCTTCACCGGTACGACCGTTCAAGTGATGGGCCAGCACCTCCACGCGCCGCTCCCAATCCAGCAACTTAAAAATATCCCGGAAGCGGCGGTCGTTTTGCTCAAACGAATGCTGGAAAAGGACCCCGCCCGACGGCCTCAAAATCCATCCGAGCTCCGAGCGGAGTTGCGTGCAGTGAGGCAGGTGTTGGCATCAAAACCGGCGACGGCCGGGAAGGGAGGGTCGAGGCTCGCGAGATGGCTTGGGATCGTCATCGCGCTTCTGGTGGTGGTCTCTGGGATTGGGTTCTATTTGTTGGCTCCCAAATCTCATCCTGCCTTTGCGACCGCCAAGTCCATCGCCGTGCTGCCATTCGATAATCTCAGCGACAGCAAGGACAACGAGTATTTTAGCGACGGACTTACCTCTGAGGTGATTTATCAACTTTCCAAAGTTGCCGATCTCCGAGTCATCGCACGCAGCTCGATACTTCGCTATAGGGACGTTACCGGCGCGCACCGTCGACCACTGAATGAGATCGGGGCCGAGCTCGATGTTGGCGCTATCCTGGAGAGCACCATCCAGCGGGTCGAAAATCGGATCAAAATCGTAACGATCCTTTACGACGGCCATACTAATCAGAGGCTCTGGGGAGCGTCTTACGATCGCGAGCTGAAGGATGTGTTCGCTATTCAAACCGATCTGGCAGAGCAAATAGCCGCGGCTCTGCA
>Ga0209526_10001989_pt1 | contig 13716 bp, 15 predicted proteins | sample JacPinW_OM2H0_M1_FD_188566 | JGI IMG/M metagenome (GOLD analysis project Ga0209526, IMG submission 188566) | Forest soil microbial communities from Algoma, Ontario, Canada - Jack Pine, Ontario site 1_JW_OM2H0_M1 (SPAdes) (version 2) | ecosystem: Environmental > Terrestrial > Soil > Boreal... | reverse complement strand
CCACCGCGCGGGCTGCCGTAGGGGAGCTGATCATCACCGGGATGACGCCGCTCGCGACATCTTGGGTCATCTGTGCGGCCGATCGATACGGCACCTCGATGAGCCCGAGATCGAGACGCTTGTTGAGGAGCTTGGCGGCAAAAGCGGCCGCACCTGCCGTGGTATCGAAGGCAATCGATAATCTACGGCGATTTTCGTTGGCGTAGCGGATGAATTCGTTCAGCGACCCGACCGGCAGCTCAGCGTTGACCGACAGCATCTGCGGAGCAAGGCTGCAGACCGTCGCCACGGGAGCAAAATCGCGTGCGGGGTCGTAGGGCAGCTGCTTGAACGAGATCAGGTTGATCGCCATTCCCGAAGTGTTGCTGAACAGGAAAGTATACCCGTCGGGTGCCGCGCGCGCGACGAACTGATGCGCCAGGATGCCTGAGGCGCCGGGCATGTCCTCGACGATGATGGGCTGATGCAGCCCGCGCCCGGCGCCCTCCGCGAGGAGCCGCGCCATCACGTCGGTCGCTGCGCCCGGGCCGGTGGGAGCGATCAGCTTGACCGGACGGATCGGCCAAGTCTCGGCATCCGCCTGTGCCGCGAATACAGCGAGACTGCAAGCGAGCAGCAAACGCATGAGCTGAGCCACGACATTCCCTCGCTTCGCACGATCAGGTCAGTGCAGGATGAACTCGCTGTATCAGATCCGTCGCCCGCTCCGTAGTGTCGCTTCCAGCGACGGGAAGGTCGCCCCGGGTTTCGCAAGCGCTCAATCCGGGCTACGAATAGTCCGAAAGAGCGCAAACATCGGGACGAGCGTGAATTTTCGTAAGGTTACTCGATCCTTCGAGGCTTTGTTTGTAAACCAACGGTTCAGCATCTTCTCCGTGCTGTTTGTGGTGATCCTCTTGCCTGTCATCGTACGCCTTTACACCGGCCATTACTGAGACCGCCGACTGTTTTCGCCGAAGCTATTGACTACACGTCAGATTTCCTGATGGGCAGTCGCGCGGCGTCATGCTCCTCCCCGCCGCTGCAGCGAGAAATTCTTAACTACCGTCCCGTAGCTTGGATTTTTGCCGGTTGTTGCTGGGCCGTACCGGAGCGTCGCGTGCGTGGATAGGCCACGGCGGGCTCGCGACAGCTTGGTCGCCGAGAGAAATGCGCCATGGCAACAGCTGCGGGTCGGGTCCTTGTTGCGACTGCCGCGTGCCTGTTGACGCTCACCGGCTGCGAGACGTCGGTCAAGCTGGGCGACCTGTTCCAGTCCAAGACTGAGAGCCCACAGCCACTTCCCTCGTCTGCTGAAGCAGATACGGCACCAACCGGCAGCGGGCGAGCGCCTCCAAACGACTTCCAACCGGATGCCGTCCCCAAGGGCCTGCTCGGCAAGGATCCCAATGACGACCTCAGCCTCGGAAAGAAGTATTTCCGTGCCGCGGATTTTGGGCTGGCCGAGCGGCACTTCCGCAAGGCAGTCGAGATGCACCCGCGCGATCTCGAGTCCTGGATCGGACTTGCCGCCTCCTACGATCGGCTGCGCCGCTTCGATCTCGCCGACCGCGCCTATGCCCAGGCCACGAAAATCGCCGGTGCTACCCCGGAGATTCTCAATAATGTCGGGTACTCGTACATGCTGCGCGGTGATTCTCGCCGGGCACGGGAGATTCTCGTGCAGGCTCAAGCGCAGGATCCGGGCAATCCCTATATCAGGAACAATCTCGAACTGCTTGAGGCCAGCTTCCGCAAGGCCAAAGCGATTCAGTAAGGAATAGAGTCAACGACATGCAACAGCGCATTGCGCTGTCGGCCGCAGCCTTTTCGCTCTCGACCTCCGTGCTAATTTGATCTGGCTCGCGAACCGGGTTCCGTCTCGAGATTACCAGGATCGGCTCATGTTTGAAAGCTTTCGCAAATTCCTCGCCGATGTCTCGCAAGGCGGCAAGCATCCTGCGCATTTCGAGCCGAACGATTATAGGCTGGCGGCCGCTGCGCTGCTGGTGCATGCTGCAGAGATCGACGGCAACAGCTCCGATCTCGAGCGCACAACCTTGCATCAGGTCATAAAACGCCACTTCGATCTCGATGAAACGCAAACAAATACGTTGCTTGCGGAGGCCACGCAGGCGGAACATGAAGCCGTCGACCTCTATCATTTTACCAGGCTGCTTAACCGCGCCCTCGACGAGGATGGACGCCGGCGCATGGTCGAGATGATGTGGGAAATCGTCTACGCAGACGGGCGCGTAACCGAGTTCGAGAGCAACCTGATCTGGCGGGCGGCCGATCTTCTGGGCATCTCTTCCCGCGAGCGCATCGAGCTTGGCCGGCGCGTGGCAAGCGAACGCGGGAGCAGCGAGCCGTGACGGCAGAACGACGTCCAGTCGTGGTGATCACCGGCGCCTCATCCGGGATCGGGGCTGCACTTGCGCACGAGTTTGCTGCGCATGGCCACGAGCTTGTGCTCATCGCACGGCGGGAGCAGGCTCTGACCAATGTCGCTGAAGCCATTACCGCCAAAGGCGCAACTCGGCCCACGGTGCTTCGCCTCGACGTGGGACGCGTCGATGCCGCGCGCGACATCAGCGAGGCCCTCGCACAACGCGGACTTGAACCGGAGATCGTGGTCAATAATGCGGGATTCGGCCTGATGGGCGCGGCCGACAAGCTCGACCGGCAGCGGCAGCTTGCCATGATCGACATAAACATCCGCGCGCTCACCGAGCTCTCGCTGGCTTTCATCGAGAGCATCGAACGGCGCAAGGGCGGCGTCCTCAATGTGGCATCGATCGCGGGGTTCATGCCGGGGCCGGGCATGGCGGTCTACCACGCGACCAAGGCGTACGTGATCTCTTTCAGCGAGGCGCTGCACCAGGAACTCAAACCACGAGGTGTGCGCGTCACCACACTCTGCCCGGGACCTGTACCAACCGAATTCCAGGTACGTGCAGGCATGGACGGCAGCCGGATTCCTGCGTTCCTTTCCGTGTCCGCAGAGGCCGTCGCCAAAGAGGCCTACGAGGGGCTCAAGCACGGCCGCCGCATTGTCGTGCCAGGCTGGGCTAGCAAAGCCATGCCAGTAATCACGCGCATTCTGCCACGCTCAGCCCTCCTCAAAATTATCCATGCCACTCAAAATGTCGGCAAAACATGACATATCGGTACGAGCGGCACGGTGGGTGGGCGAAGCTGAGCCTTGAACGAAGCGTCGGTGTGGGCCACTGCACTCGGTGAACGCGCTTGACCGAGCACGCATGCCGGATCCCATTCTCATCGTGATGCATCAGGAAACCTCCACTCCAGGTCGAGTAGGCCATGCGCTGCGTAAGCGTGGCTATGCATTGGATATGCGGCGCCCGCGCTTCGGCGATGCCTTGCCTGACACGCTCGGGGAGCATGCCGGTGCCATCATTTTCGGCGGCCCCATGAGCGCGAATGACGAAGATGATTTCATCCGCCGGGAAATCGACTGGCTCGCAGTTCCGTTGCGGGAGAACAAGCCGTTTCTCGGCATCTGCCTCGGGGCGCAGATGCTGGCGCATCACCTCGGCAGTCGGGTCTACAAGCACCCCGACGGCCATGCCGAGGTCGGTTATTATCCGATCCAGCCGACCGATGTTGGACGCAGCGTCTGCGATCCGTGGCCCGAGCAGGTGTATCAATGGCACCGGGAGGGCTTCGATCTGCCGCTTGGCGCGGACTTGTTGGCGGAAGGGGACTCGTTTCCCGTGCAGGCCTTCCGCTATGGCGGCTCGGCGTTCGCGCTGCAATTTCATCCCGATGTGACCCATGCGATGATGTGCAGGTGGACTACACGCGGACACGACCGCATGCTGCTGCCGAACGCCAAGCCCAGGGCGGCGCACTTCGCGGATCGCCCCGTTTATGATCCGGCAGGGCATGCTTGGCTCGCCGCCTTTCTCAATCATTGGCTGGGTAGGTAGCCGGCATACACTCGCAGCCCGGAAACAGCGCTTAGCGCGAGATCCGGGAATCGGCATCCCCGATTGCAGAGGCACAATCCGGGCTACACAATGCAATGTGCGCGGGAGGCGTGTCCGACCTGCGGCGCTATTGAATTTGCTCCTCTGAACCCTCAAATGCTGGTTGCACGGGCAGGTGAGACAAATGGAACAAAGGCTTCCTCGCGATTGGATGTGGTCGCAGGCTTGCGAGATGCTGGCTCGCGCCGAGCGATTGAACCGGGAGCTGTTCAGGCCGTTGAGCCCGAGTGCCAGGCTGCCGGCCTGGGAGCCTCCGCTCGATATGCTCGAAACCGAACGTGAGGTTCTGGTCCTCATCGCCTTGCCCGGCGTCAACCTCGATCATGTTGATGCCGTGCTTGACGATGGTGACCTCGTTGTTGTCGGAACCCGCACGCTTCCGAATGAGCTGCGTACCGCAATCATTCACCGCCTCGAGCTGCCGCAGGGCCGCTTCGAGCGCCGCGTGCGACTTCCGGCCGGGCGGTATAGTGCAGTGCGGCGCTGCGCGAGCAATGGATGCCTGCTGATCACATTGGAGAAGCCTGGAGCATTCCTTGGCTGACACTCAGTTCCTCAACTCGTCACAGCAGAGTTCGAATCAACGAACAGCGGCTCTGCCGCCATTGCCCCCGGACGCTCTCATCATCGTTCCGGTTCGCGGCTTTGTCCTGTTTCCCGGACTTGTGCTGCCGATCACCGTCGGTCGGCCGCAGTCGATTGCGGCGGCCCAGCAAGCAGTCCGGGACCAGCGGCAAATCGGCATCCTCATGCAACGTGCCGGCGATGTTGCGGATCCCACGCCAATCGATATGCATCGGATGGGCACGGTGGCCAACATCGTTCGCTACGTGACTACGCCGGACGGCACGCATCATCTCGTTTGTCAGGGCGACCAGCGCTTCCAGGTCACCGAGTTCCTCAACGGCTGGCCTTTCTTCGTCGCGCGAGTTCTGCGAATCCCCGAGCCGGAGCCGAAGTCGTCCGAAATCGAAGCACGCTTTCTTCACCTCAAGCAGCAGACGCTGGAAGCAGTTGAGCTTTTGCCTCAGGCTCCGCCTGAACTGGTGGCTGCGATCCAGGGCGTCACGTCCCCGGCAGCGCTCGCCGATCTTGCGACCACCTACATGGATGTCGCTCCGGAGGAGAAGCAGGAGATCCTCGAAACCATCGATCTCTCCGCCCGGATGGAGAAGGTCTCGCGCATGCTGGCGCATCGCATCGAGGTTCTCCGGCTCTCGAACGAGATCGGTCAACAAACGAAAGCCTCATTGGACAAAAGGCAACGTGAAGTCCTGCTGCGGGAACAGATGGCGGCCATCCAGCGTCAGCTCGGGGAGGGCGACGAGGGCAAGTCGGCGGAAATTGCCGAGCTCAGCACTGCAATCACCAATGCCGGCATGCCGGAAGAGGTCGAGCAACAGACTCGGAAGGAGCTGCGACGGCTGGAGCGTATGCCGGAGGCAGCTGCCGAATACGGTATGGTGCGCACCTATCTGGATTGGCTCATCGAGCTGCCGTGGAAGCTTCCCGAGGCTACTCCAATCGACATCGCGGAGGCGCGCAGAATTCTCGACGAGGATCATTACGGCCTGGAAAAGATCAAGCGTCGCATTGTCGAGTATCTGGCCGTGCGCAAGCTGGCGCCGCAAGGCAAGGCGCCGATCCTGTGCTTCGTCGGTCCTCCAGGGGTAGGCAAGACATCATTAGGCCAATCGATTGCGCGGGCGATGAACCGCAAGTTCGTGCGCGTGAGTCTCGGCGGTGTCCACGACGAGGCGGAGATACGCGGGCATCGGCGCACCTACATCGGCGCACTCCCTGGCAATATCATCCAGGCGATTCGCAAGGCCGGCACGCGCGATTGCGTCATGATGCTCGACGAGATCGACAAGCTCGGCGCCGGCATTCAGGGAGATCCCAGCTCGGCCCTTCTGGAAGTGCTCGACCCGGAGCAGAACAGCACGTTTCGCGACAATTACCTTGGTGTTCCCTTTGATCTCAGCCGCGTGGTGTTCATCACCACCGCGAACGTGCTCGATACCATTCCGGGACCGTTGCGCGATCGGATGGAGATCATAACGCTTGCCGGCTATACGGCCGAAGAAAAGCTTCAGATCGCACGGCGGTATCTGGTGCGCCGGCAGCTGGAAGCGAACGGCATTAAACCTGGCCAGGTCGAGATTTCGGACGATGCGATCCGCGACATCATTGGGCTCTATACCCGCGAAGCCGGAGTACGCAATCTCGAGCGCGAGATCGGAAAAGCCTTGCGTCACGCCGCTGTCCGTCTTGCGGAAGGCGAGAGTGGACCAATTCATATCGGGAGGGGCGATCTCGCCGTGGTTCTCGGTCCGCCGCAGTTCGAGAGCGAGCTTGCAATGCGCACCAGTGTCCCCGGGGTGGCCACCGGTCTCGCGTGGACGCCGGTCGGCGGCGACATTTTGTTCATCGAAGCAACCCGCATTCCGGGCAGCGGCAGGTTGATCCTCACCGGACAGCTCGGCGAGGTGATGCGGGAGAGCGCTCAGGCCGCGCTCAGCATCGTGAAAAACCGAGCCGCGTCATTTGGCATCGAAGGCAGCCGGTTCGAGAAAAGCGATATTCACGTGCATGTGCCGGCCGGCGCGATCCCCAAGGATGGGCCAAGCGCCGGGGTCGCCATGTTTATGGCCCTCGTCTCGCTCATGACTGACCGGACCGTGCGCCACGACACCGCCATGACCGGAGAGATCAGCCTGCGCGGACTCGTACTTCCGGTCGGAGGAATCAAGGAGAAAGTCGTCGCGGCCCATCGCGCCGGCATCAAGCGGGTGATGTTGCCGGCGCGCAATCGCAAGGACTTTGAGGACATTCCGGAGGAGGCCCGCCGAGAGCTCGAATTTATCTGGCTCGAACGAGTCGATGACGCGGTAGCGGCGGGACTCGAACCAAAGCCGCAACCGGCCGACATAGCCGCAGAGTAAGATTCACCCGCTTACGCTGTGCGTGCCACGTGTTTGTGGGGCTTCTTGGCGGACGAGGATCGCGTTACGCGTGGCTGGGATGCCGGCTTTGGCGGGCCACTGAACACCTCGCCCAATCGATGCAACCGCATCGCTCGACGCGCTGGCAGCCGGACCACCAGATCAAGCTCGCCGCCAATCGCTTCGACATAGCTGCGAAGGGTCGACAGATACATGTCGGTCTGCTTCTCGATCTTGGAGACCGATGGCTGTTTGATCCTCAGGGTTGCCGCTATCTCGGCCTGCGCCTTGCCAGCAGCCTTGCGAAGCTCCCGGAGGCTCTCGACCTCGTCCTTGATTTCACGATACCGCGCATCGATGCGCTCGCGGCGGTGCTTCGGGAGCGCATCAATCATCTCACCTACTGTTCGGCCCATTCGATCATCCTCTCCTCAAGGAGGCCCCTTTCAACCGTTCCAGATGCGCGGCAAAGCGTCTGTCGGCCACTGCGATCAACTGCTTATAGAAACGGGCTTGGCTCGTCCCCGACTTGTCGCCCGCGACCAACAGAATACCGTGTCGGCGCGGATCGAAAGCAAAGGCCACTCTCCAGACTCCGCCTGTTGCATCGAATCGAATTTCCTTCATGTTCGCATGCTTCGACCCCTTCAGGGTATCCACATACGGTCGTCCGAGCTGAGGTCCGTATTCGGCCAGAATCCTCGCGACCGCCAACAGTTCGTCCTGAACCGCTTGCTGAAGGGCCAGAAACTCCTGTTCGAAGTCATCCGCAAAACGAACGGTCCAAGGCATCTCAATATAGCTCTAAACCTATATAGCCTGTGGCCTATTGTGCGGCAAGTACTCATTTTGAAAACGCCGCGAGGGCAGTGGAGAGGCGCGTCCAAGCGTCCGCGCGGTTCGGCAGGCCGAAGCGCAGCCAGCTCGGCTGCTCGATGAAGCGGCGCACCCAGATGCCGCTATTTCCCAGGTGGTGGAATAGTGCGTCTGCCGCCCCCGTTCGCGCGAGGCGGAATAATGACGTCCCCCCGATAATCTCAAGACCGCAATTCGCCAGCATTCGATCGAGCTGCCGCGCGTCCTGTTGGAGCGAAGCGCGTTCCGCTTGCGCCCATGCAAAGTCGTTCAAAGCCAATCGACCGATCGCAATTGCCGGGCCCGATACTGCCCATGGGCCGAGCCATGCGGCGAGACGCGCGATCAACTCCGGGGCGGCAAGAGCAAATCCGAGCCGCAGTCCGGCAAGCCCAAAGAACTTGCCGAACGAACGCAGCACCACGATGTGGCCGCGATCGACCTCGGGAGCCAGACTGCTTCCATCCGGGGCGACATCCACGAATGCTTCGTCGAGGACGAGCAGACCACCGCGTGATTGCAGCTCGCTCGCTACGGCAAGCAGCCCGTTCCTCGAGCAGAGATGTCCATCGGGGTTGTTGGGGTTCACGACGATCGCGAGATTTGCGTTTGCAAGCTCGCGGACTTCATGAACCTGTTTCACGTTGTGTCCGATAAGCGCGGCGACTCGGGCATGCTCCGCATAGGTGGGCCCGAGGATCGCAGCGCGTCCGGGCGCTATCAGAGAGGCGACCAGGGGAAGCAAAATCTGTGTGCCCGCAGCCGCGACAACATGGTCGGGCGAGGGCGCGGCATAGAATTTCGCAGCGGCGACGATAAGGGCGTCGAGCTCGACCGATTGCGGTAGACGAGCAAACAGTTCAGACGAGAGTTGCGCGACGGGATAAGGGCGAGGATTGATCCCGGTCGAGAGGTCGATCAACGGTTCCGGGGCGTTTGGAAATTGACGCCGCGCTTCGGTGAGATCACCGCCATGCCGCAGTGGAGTTGAGCTCGTCTCGGGAATGATGGCCATAACGCTCACCCTGCTCGCGCTGCTGATCGAGGCCACGTTCGGTTATCCTGACTGGCTGGTGCGCACAATCGGACATCCCGTGACATGGATGGGCCGGTTGATCAGCGCGCTCGATCACAGTTTGAACCGGGAGGACTTGGACGCTCCCCGGCGACGGGCCGCAGGAGCGGTTGCGCTCCTGGTGATCATCGGAACGGCAGCGGTCATCGCCCACATCCTCGAACAGGCGTGTCTTGCATTGCCGCTCGGCATAGGGATCGCCGCCATCGCTGCGAGCACGCTCTTTGCCCAGCGCAGCTTGTATGAGCATGTCGAGCGCGTCGCAGTGGCGCTCGAAACAAAGGGGCTCGCGGCTGCGCGCCAAGCGGTGTCGCACATTGTCGGGCGAGATCCCGACTCGCTCGATGAAGCAGGCGTTGCGCGGGCTGCGATCGAGAGCTTGGCCGAGAATTTTTCCGATGGAGTCGTGGCTCCGGCGTTTTGGCTGGCTGCGGCCGGGCTTCCCGGAGGCGCTGCCTACAAGGCCACCAATACCGCCGACAGCATGGTCGGCCATCGCACCCCGCGCCATGGCGCCTTCGGCTGCGCCGCGGCGCGTGTCGATGATCTGCTCAATGTCCCGGCGTCGCGCCTTTCCGCTCTCTTGATCGTGGCCGCCGCCGCGATAACACGCGGCGCTTCTCCGGGAAATGCATGGCGGGCCATCGTGCGCGATGCCCGACATCACCGCTCGCCCAATGCGGGCTATCCCGAGGCGGCAATGGCCGGCGCGCTTGATCTCGCGCTCGCGGGTCCGCGCAGCTACGGGGGGATCGAGATTACGGATGCTGTCATGGGAAACGGTCGCCGCGGCGCGACGGCGGCTGACATTCATGCCGCGCTTTCTCTGTATTTCCGCGCTGACGCGATCCTGATCGCAGCCTTTGGCACGCTGACGCTCGTCGCTACCCTGATAAGCTGAGGATCCGGTCGAGATCGATGTGGGCTGCAACATGCGCGGCCAGACGATCGAGCGTATCCTCGATCAATGCATCGAATGCGATGAGCGAGGCGCCGGCATTGAGCCTCGCGAGCCACGCTGAGCGCTGCTGATCATGGGCGAACAGGCCATGGATATACGTCCCAAACACGCGTCCATCCGCCGAGACTGCGCCCTCCGGTGACCCGTCGGCACGACGTGCAAACGGCCGCAAGCAATCCGGCCCCCGCGTTATTCCTATATGCATCTCGTATCCCGAAAATGGCACGCTTGCGCCGGTCTTGCCGCAGACCGGCTCGAGGGTTTTCTCGCCGCTCAATACGGTCTCGACATCGAGCAATCCGAGAGCCTCGACACGTCCGGGAACTCCTTCGACGCCCTCCGGATCATCGATGATGCGCCCCAACATCTGATACCCGCCGCAGAGCCCCAATACGGTCCCGCCGCGGCGTATATGCGCTGCGATATCGATGTGGAACCCGGCGCTTCGCAGCACGGCAAGGTCTGCAACGGCGGCCTTTGATCCCGGAAGGATCGCGAGGTTGGCGTCCCCGGGGAGCGCCTCGCCCGGTCGGACGCGGACCACGTCTACCGAGGGTTCAGCATCCAGCGGATCGAGATCATCGAAATTGGCGATGTGCGGCAGGATGGGAACGGCAATGCGAATGCGGGCGTGCGGTTTTTGCAGGGGCTGCCTGTCGAGCGCGAGCGCATCTTCCGGCGGGAGCAGTCGTGCATCCTGAAAGAATGGAACAAGCCCAAGCGCCTGCCACCCGGTGAGGCGGGCGATGGTTCTCATGCCGTCTGCGAACAGATCCGGATCGCCGCGGAACTTGTTCACGACAAAGCCGCGGATCAGCGCGGCGTCTTCAGAAGCGATCACCCCTTTCGTGCCGACAAGGCTTGCGATAACGCCGCCTCGGTCGATGTCGCCGATGAGCACGACCGGCACGTCCGCTGCGCGCGCAAAACCCATATTGGCAATGTCGTTTGCTCGCAGGTTCGTCTCCGACGTGCTCCCCGCGCCTTCGACCAGCACGAGATCGGCCTCGGTGCGCAGACGCGCGAAGCTGTCAAGAACGTGCGGCAACAAGCTCGATTTCATGGCCTGATACTCGGCAGCTCTTGCGGTGGCGCGTACGCGGCCCTGCACCACAACCTGTGCGCCGATCTCGCTTTGGGGTTTCAAGAGCACGGGATTCATGTCGGTGGTAGGGGACGTGCGGGCCGCTCGGGCTTGCAGCGCCTGGGCGCGACCGATCTCGCCGCCGTCGACCGTCACTGCGGCATTATTCGACATGTTCTGCGGTTTGAACGGCCGCACCTTGAGACCGCGGTTGGTGAATGCGCGCGCCAGGCCGGCAACAATCAGCGACTTGCCCACGTCGGATCCGGTTCCCTGGAACATGATCGCGCGGGCGGACAACTCAGAACTCGATACCGGCTTGCGCCTTCACCCCGGCGGCAAAATGGTGCTTGACCATGGTCATTTCGGTCACGAGGTCCGCCGCGGCAATGAGCTCCGGCTTGGCGTTGCGGCCGGTGACGACGACATGCAGATCGGATCGCCGCCCGCTCAGCGCGGCGACCACGACGGAGAGATCGAGATACTGATAACGCAGCGCGATGTTGAGCTCGTCGAGGATGAGGAGACTGAACGTCGGATCGGCCATGAGCTCGGTCGCCTTCGCCCAGGCGCGCTCGGCGGCCGCGATGTCGCGCTTGAGATCCTGCGTCTCCCAGGTGAAACCCTCGCCCATGGTGTGCCAGGACACCTGGTCGCCAAAGCGAGCCAGCGCGTCGCGTTCGGCGCTGTGCCAAGCTCCCTTGATGAATTGCACCACGCCGATGCGTTTTCCGCGCCCGAGCATGCGAAGCGCAAGGCCGAATGCAGCGGTCGATTTCCCCTTGCCCGCGCCGGTATGCACGATGAGAAGACCCTTCTCGATCTTCTTTTCCGCCACTTCGGCATCCTGGACCGCCTTGCGCTTGGCCATTTTTGCGCGATGGCGCTCGCCTTCGGTGTCATTGAGGATCTTGGTCATGCGCCTCCCTTCACGATGAGCGGCAGTCCGGCTACCAGAAAGACCACGCGGTCCGCCCGCGCAGCAATGCTCTGGTTGAGTTGACCTTGCAGGTCGCGAAAACGCCGCGCAAGAGCGTTGTCGGGTACGATGCCGGAGCCGACCTCATTGGAGACAAGGACGATCGGCCCGGGGCGACGAGCGAGAGCCGACTCCAGCTCACGGGTCTCGCTGGCGATGTCCGCCTCCGCGAGCACGCGATTGCTGAGCCAGAGCGTCAGGCAGTCGATCAGGAGCGGGTTTGTCGGCGGTGCCTTCGTGACTGCCTGCGCCAGGTGATGGGGTACCTCGATGGTCTCCCAGCGCTCGCCACGCTCGGCACGATGCCTGGAGATACGCTCCGCCATTTCCGCATCACGCGCTTCGGAGGTGGCGAGATATATCCAGGGAGGGGGCAGGGCAGTGATCAGCGATTCGGCGTAGCGGCTCTTGCCAGCGCGTGCTCCCCCGAGAACGAGGGTGCGCCGGAAAGCTCCGGCGAGCGCGGCTTGCGTCAAGACATCAGGCGCCAGGAATGAGCTGCGCGACGAGCGCTGTGAATCCAACTCCAAGGATCGCGGCTCCAGCAAGGCGCGGAGCGATCTCGGACATGCGCGCACGCATATGCCGCACAACGAGTGCAATGCCGATGCTGAGCACACTCTGAACGATGACGAGCCCTGCGAGGTAAGCGCCGACCGGCGTGCTCTCCGCACCGACAATCGATTCGCCAAACGCGTAACCGTGGAGGACGCCAGCAGCACCGAACAGGGCGCTCCACGCCAGAGTTGAAAGCGTGCGCCCGCGCGCGAGGAGATAGCCCGCGAGCAAAACCGAGAGCGCGACTGCGATCTCAGCCCCCGGCACGACGATTCCGGTAAGGTGCAGAGTGACGCCGAGGGCCGTCGCCGCCACGAATACGGCCGGAAGCGCGAGACTGAGACCGCAGCTGCCAACCACTACCCCCACTGCGAGAAGGAAGGCGAGATGTTCCGGCCCGATGACGGGATGACCGAGCCCGGATAACAGCCCCTCGATCAAGTCGGACGGCGTCTTCCCGCCCATGACGTGATGCGCGGAAGCCGGCCAAGCGGTGAGAAGCGATGTGGCTGAGAGGGCGACGACGCGGCCAAGGTGACGGATGTTCATGTGATCTCCACGCCTCGTTCAAACGCACTGGTGCGCGCAACTATAATCCACGCCCGATCGACTGCAAGTCGCTCCCCAGCGGGGTGTCGCTCCCCAGCGGGTCCGCGCCCTTGCAGCCTTTCTATTGCAGGGCTTTGGCGGCAAGAAGCAGTTGCGGCCCCTCGTTGCGATGCGATCGAGCGGCTTGCACATCGAATTCGATCCCCGCCGCCTGGAGCGCCTGCAACAGGAGCGATTCCTGCGGAGATGGCCGCGCCGGGTCGCCCACCACGACCGCAAGCCCTTGCGGCGGTCGTTGGGTCAGACCCATCATCACACGATGGCTCACCAGCCATCCCGGAGCGCTGCGAAAAGCGTCGTCGAGGTCGGCGGCGTATTGCGAGCAATCCCAACATCCGCCCTCGTACACGATCGTCACAGCATATTGCGCCCCGCTCGGGACTTTCGATTTCTCAGTGATGACCTGGCGTTGCTGGGAACTGACCCGCCGCGGCTTCAACTGCGCCTGGAGGGCGGTCACCTCGTCCGCCAGCACATCAAGCGCCGTCTTTGCTTCATCGGGCGACGCGCCATGGAGCTTTTCCCGGTATTCCGCAACCTGTTGCCGCAACAGATTTGCTTCCCCTCGAAAACTCCAGATCACAGCGCATGAGATCAGCGCGGCCGCCACCAGGATCGCACCGAACGTCACGGGCGCGCGGGCAACTGCGCGATATTC
>Ga0209526_10001988_pt1 | contig 13728 bp, 11 predicted proteins | sample JacPinW_OM2H0_M1_FD_188566 | JGI IMG/M metagenome (GOLD analysis project Ga0209526, IMG submission 188566) | Forest soil microbial communities from Algoma, Ontario, Canada - Jack Pine, Ontario site 1_JW_OM2H0_M1 (SPAdes) (version 2) | ecosystem: Environmental > Terrestrial > Soil > Boreal... | reverse complement strand
GGCCGTGGTGGTGGGCACCGTCGGCAGGGGCTTCGTGCTGCTCGGGGTCGGCTTGGTGCTCGGGGTGGTGCTCGACGACGACGTGGGCGCGGCGGGAGCAGCCGTTGTGGTGGTGGTGTCGGAGCTTCCGCCCCCGCTGGCGTAACGGCTCCGACCCGTGTCGCTGATGTAGTGGCCCGACGACCACAACGACTGGTCCGGCGGCACGAAATCGACGGGTGGCTGATCGGCCAGCGCCGCGGTCATGAAGTCGTGCCACATGAGTGCGGGCCAGGTGCCGCCGAAGACGGTCCCGAACTGTCCGACCCGGCCCATCGGGTACTTGTTCGAGAGGTGGCCCATCCACACCACGGTCGTCATCTGTGGCGTGTAGCCGTCGAACCAGGCGTCGGTCTCGCCGTCGGTGGTCCCGGTCTTGCCCGCCGCCGGCCGGCGGATGTTGGCCCGAGTCCCGGTCCCGTTCGTGATCACGCCCTGCAGGATGTCGTTCACCGTGCGGGCGACCTGCGCGTCGATGACGCGGTTGCCGGCGGTCTTGTTCTCGAACACCGTCTTGCCGTCGGGGCCCAAGACCTTCGTGATGAAGATGGGGTCGTGACGTACCCCGTCGGCGGCGAGCGTGTTGTAGACGGTGGCCATGTCGAGTGGGGTCTGACCACCGCCGGATCCGTAGACCAACACCGGCACCTTCACGGGGCCCCTGCCGTTGTTGGAGTCGGACTTCTCCAACTGCCAGTACGGGCAATTCGCGCGCGTCACCGTCGCGCCGGCGCAGATGCCCAGGCGCTTCGCCATCTCGGTGATCTTGCCGAGTCCCAGGCTGGCGCCGATCCGGAGGTACGCGCAGTTGACGGAGTCCTCGGTCGCGGAGCGGATGCTCATGACACCGCCGCCCGGCTCCGCGTTCTTCAGCGGCTTGGTCTGAGGGGGATAGTCGGGGAACTGGACGACGCAGTTCGACGTGCCGTTGACGCTGTCATAGGGCGAGTAGCCGTTCTCGATCGCAGACGTGAGCGCGACCACCTTGAAGGTCGAGCCCGGCTGACGCCCGGAGTTGTCGTTCGACTGGTAGTGGGTCACCACGTTGTACTGGTTCTTCTCGAAGCCGGGCCCACCGACCATCGCCCGGACTGCGCCGGTTTGTGGATCCATGACGACGAGTGCGGCGGTGATGTCGGGATCGCGCGGCACGGCCTGCGCGAGCGTGTTGTTGACGGTCGCCTGCGCGGCGTACTGCAAGCGCGGGTCGAAGGTCGTGTAGACGCGGAGTCCCCCGCGCAGCACCTTGTTCTGACGTTCCTGCTGGGTGACGCCGAGGCGCGGATCGTCGAACAGGCGCTGCTCGACCTCGGCGAGGAAGTAGTTGTCCGGCCGGTGCTCGGCCGGGGGCAAGAGCTTGGGCAGCGGATCGCTCGCGGCCACGAACTCGTCGACCTTCGTGATGTAGTGCTCGTCGACCATCCGCTTCAGCACCTCGGTGCGTCTCGCGGCGGCGCGCTCCGGGTGGGCAAACGGGTTGTAGCCGTCGGGGTTCTGGATCAACCCCGCGAGCAACGCCGACTGCCCGATGTTCAATTGGCTCAACGGCACGCGGAACATCCGCTCGGCTGCCGTCTTCACGCCGTACGAGCCCTGCCCGAAGTAGACGGTGTTCAGGTACTCCTCGAGAATGTCGCGCTTCGAGAATTGGCTGTCGAAGCGGTACGCGAGGATCAGCTCACGGAGCTTGCGGTTGAGGTCGCGCTTGGGCGTGAGGATCCGGTTCTTGATCAGCTGCTGCGTGATGGTGGATCCGCCCTGCTGCACATGACCGGAGCGGATGTTCTCGAGGAGCGCGCGCGCCGTGGACTGCAGGTCGACGCCGGGATTCTTCCAGAACGTGCGATCCTCCGTGGCAACCACTGCGTTCACGAGCGACTTCGGGACCTCGCTCAGCTTCGCCCGCTCACGGTCGTCGGCGGCGAAGATGCCGATCTGGTTGCCGGCGTTGTCGTACACGAGCGTCCGCTGCGAGAGCGTGCTGAGGTGGTCGGCAATCTTGGAGCTGAACTTCGAGCTCGCGAACAGCGTCTTGGTTCCGGGAACGAGCGCGGCGAGGCACAAGCCGATCCCGGCGCCACCAAGCAGGACGATGAGAGCGAAGCGGGAGAGACGGCGCAACACGACCGGTCCAGGATGTCACACCGCGCGCGCTTGCAAGGGCACGCGCCCGGTCCGCCCGTCAGCGTCCGATCACGCGGCGGGCCAGCGCCGGGAGCGCGGCCGGCCCGTTGACCGCTACGAACCGATCGGCTGCGTCGACCAGCATGCGGGCCTCGTCGTCGCTGAGCTCGAGATCGGCGGCCGCAACGTTGGTCTCGAGCTGGGCGACGCTGCTCGCTCCGGGGATCGCGACGACGTTCGGCTGGCGGATCAACCATGCCAGCGCCACTTGTGACGGGGTCGCGTCGTGCTGCTTCGCGATCGAACGCAGTGTGTCCACCAGTTCCGAGGCACGCGTCATGTTCTCCGGAAGGAACAGGAGGTTCGTGCGTCGCGCCGATCCGCCGGGCAGATGCTCGGCGTCGTAGCGACCGGAGAGGAAGCCCTGAGCCAGTGGGCTGTACGCGATGACGATCCGGCCCTCGCGCTGTGCCCACGGGAGGAGCTTCTGTTCCGGCTTGCGCTGCACGAGGTTGTAACGGACCTGGTTCGACAGCACCGGCCGGCCGAGCGCGGCCTCGGCGCGTTGCCATCGCGCGAGTGGGTAGTTGCTGACGCCCGCGTGCGCGACGAGACCCGAGTCGAGCACGCGCCGCATCCCTTCCATGATCGGGCCGTCGCGCACGACCGGGTTCGGCCAGTGCACCTGATAGAGGTCGATGCGCTCCACGCCGAGCCGGCGCGCGCTCTCGCGCGCTCGCCACTCGACGATCGGCGGCAGCGGCATGATCGGCAGCAGCTTCGTGGCCAGGAACACCTCGTCGCGCCGACCCCGGATCGCCTCGCCGACGATCGTCTCCGACCGCCCACGTCCGTAGACCTCGGCCGTGTCCACCAGGTTGACGCCGAGCTCGAGTGCACGGCTCACGATGGCCGCGGCTTCGTGGCGCGCGTAGTCGTCGCCGTAGCCCCACTCGCCCGACCCGAACTGCCACGTGCCCAAGCCGATCGCGGAGACGCGGACCCCGCCGACCTCGACATAGCGCATCAACGGATGCTGCCCGAAACCCGTGGTCCGCGCCACCGCCGTCGACGCGTCCGGATGAGGCGGGCACGTACACTGCCCCGGCGCCGGCCGCCACAGCCCTCACACGACAGGATGGTCATGGCTCGAGTACGCGTCGACCCGGATCTCTGCGTCGGACACGGCCGCTGCTACGCGCTTTCACCCGACGTCTTCGACGCCGACGACGAGGGGCATTGCGTCATCCGGCACGAGACGGTCGACGGGGATCTCGAGGTGCAGGCCCGGGTCGGGGCCGAGAACTGCCCCGAGTCGGCGATCACCGTCGACGACTGAGCCTCACAGACGGTTCATGAACTAGTGGCGACGGCGCCGTCCGGGCTCCAGCTCGGGGCTCGACCACCCTGCGTCCGGCGCCGCGACGTCGCGGCCCGGCTCCACCAGCTCGTCGATGCGATCGAGCGTGCCGGCGTCGAGACGCGCGTCCTGGCCGGCCAGGAGGTCGGCGAGCTGCTCGGGCGTGCGTGGGCCGATGATCGCGGAGGTGACGGCCGGATGCTCCAGCACCCACGCTTGGGCCATGTGGGTGAGCGAGAGCCCCGCATCGGCCGCGACCTTCTCGAGTGCGCCGAGTACGTCGAGCTTCTGCTGAACGTCGGGTCGGTCGAAGTCGTAGCGCGCCGGAATTCGTCCGCTGGCGGCGCGGGAACCTTCCGGCGGCGGGTTGCCACGCCGGTACTTGCCCGTGAGCCACCCACCGTTGAGCGGACCCCACACGATCACACCCATGCCGTAGCGCCGGCACGTGGGCAGCACCGCCCGTTCGATGCCGCGGGCGAAGATCGAGTACGGCGGCTGCTCGCACACGAAGCGTTCGCGCGCGCGCCGCTCCGCCACCCATTGCGCCTCGACGATGAGCTCGGCCGGGAACGTGGAGGAGCCGATGGCACGAACCTTGCCTTGGTGCACGAGATCACTGAGCGCGCCCAACGTGTCGTCGATGTCGGCGCTGAAGTCGGGACGATGAATCTGGTAGAGGTCGATCCAGTCGGTCTGCAGACGGCGGAGGCTGTTGTCGATCTCGCGGGTGATCCAGCGACGCGAGTTGCCGCGCTGGTTCGGATCGGCGCCCATCGGCGCATGGACCTTCGTGGCGAGCACCACGTCGTCGCGACGACCCGCGAGCGCCTTGCCGACGATCTCCTCCGACTCCCCCGCCGAGTACACGTCGGCCGTGTCGACGAAGTTGATACCGCTATCCAGCGCGGTGTGGATCATGCGCGTGCACTGGTCGTGGTCGGGGTTGCCCCAACTGCCGAACATCATCGCCCCGAGGCAGTGTGTGCTGACCGTCATGCCCGTGCGACCCAGGGTGCGGTACTGCATGCGTCCTCCCATAGCGGTGGCAACGCAATGGTAAGTCAAGGTCGGGCGGCGTCCCCCGGGGCACGCACTCGACAAGACCTCCCGATCCGACGCAGGATGGTCACTCTCAGAGGCTGAGGTCGGGGGGCAGGATGGGTATGCGGGCACGGCTCACGGCGGCATTCGGCGTATTGGCGCTTGCAGCCACGATGCTCACGGGGACGGCGCAAGCAGACGACCGCGAGCACGGCGCGCGTCCACAGCGATTGGCGAACCTCCAGCACATCGTCGTGCTGATGCAGGAGAACCGGTCATTCGACTCGTACTTCGGCGTCCTGCACGACCAGGGTCAGCCCCGCACCGCAGAGGTGCCCGAGACGGGGAACCCGAATCCCACGAACCCGAACGGCCCGCCGATCACCCCGTTCCACCAACCGCAGACCTGCATCTCGAGCGATGTGGCCCACGGGTGGACGGCAACCCACGCCGAGATCAACGGCGGGAAGATGAACGGGTTCACCACGCAGAACGTGGCTCCCGCCGATCCCACCGGGCGTCGGGCGATGGGCTACTACGACCAGAGCGACCTGCCCTTCTACTACGGGCTCGCGCGGACGTTCGGCATCGGCGACCGCTACTTCGCGTCGGTGCCCGGTCCGACGTATCCGAACCGCTTCTACGAGATGGCGGGCACGTCGTTCGGTCACATCAGCAACGACTTCCCACCGGCCGGTGGCTGGCCACAGCCGACGATCTTCGGCCGCCTTCAAGCCGCGGGGATCAGCTGGAAGGTCTATTTCGCCCAGGTCTCGACCGCGCTGTTCTTCGCCGACGGGCAGTCGCACCAGGACCACATCGTCCCGATCTCGCAGTACTTCGCCGACGCCAAGGCCGGGACACTTCCTCAGGTGGCCTTCGTCGAGCCCACGTACATCGGGAAGGTGGCGGTCGAGAGCGACGAACACCCGCCCGCGAACATCCAAGTCGGCCAGCAGTTCACCGCGGGCGTCGTCAACGCGCTGATGGCCAGCCCCAACTGGTCCTCCTCGGCGTTCCTGCTCACCTACGACGAGCACGGCGGGTTCTACGACCACGTCGCGCCGCCGCGAGCGCCGAAGCCCGACAACATCCCGCCCATCCTGAAGCCGGGTGACGTGAACGTCCCGTTCGACCAGTACGGCGTGCGGGTCCCCTTCCTCGTCGTGTCACCGTTCTCGAAGCCGCACTTCGTGTCTCACCGGGTGTCCGACCACACCTCGATCCTGAAGCTGATCGAGCTGCGCTTTGGGCTGAAGCCGCTCAGCGAACGAGACGAGCACGCCAACGGATTGCTGGAGTACTTCGACTTCAACCATCCGCACTTCACGGATCCGCCGTCGCTCCCGGCCGCCACCATCAACGCCGCCAAGGCGGCGCAGTGCGCGCTCGACCACCCCGGGACACTCGGCCTCTGAGCAACGCCGTCACTCCGACCACAGCGTGAAAGGACGCCGATGAAGGCGCTGCTCTACGGCGTCAGGCCCGAGCCGCAGGCCGAGCCCGACACCGACAATCCGCTGCTGCGCGCACTCGCGCAGACGCCGATGCGTCTCGTCGACATGGACGACCCGGGCTTCCTGCTCCCCGACTGGGTGGTCACGGCACCCCGCCTGACCGGCATCTGCGGCTCCGACAGCAAACAGGTGTTCATGGACTGGGGCGATGTCCGCACGCCGGACAACCCGATGAAGGGGTTCTTCTCACTCCCCCAGGTCCTCGGTCACGAGGTGGTGGCCGACGTCGTCGCGTTGGGCCCGGAGGCGGAGGGTCTGCAGGTCGGTGACCGCGTCGTCCTCAACCCGTGGTTGTCGTGTGGACCCCGCGGTGTACGCCCGCTCTGTGCGGCCTGCGAGCGGGGCGACTACAGCTTGTGCGCGAGCTTCGGCGTCGGGCCCATCGCGCCCGGCATCCATACCGGGACCTCGCGCGACGCCAGTGGGGGCTACGCGCAGCTGATGCCCGCCCACGACAGCATGCTCTACAAGGTGCCCGACGGCGTGTCCGACGAGCTCGCTGTGTTCGCTGATCCGTTCGCAGTCATGTTGCACGCCATCACGCGCCACCCGCCGGCGAAGGGCGCCAAGGTCATGGTCTACGGCGCGGGCGCGCTCGGGACCTGCGCCACCGCGATTCTCGGCGGGCTGTATCCCGACGTCGAGGTGCTCGTCGTGGCGCGCTTCGACGCGCAAGTTGCGATGGCACGCAAGCTCGGGGCAACGGTGATCCCGCACGAGCCCTCGCTCCAGGTGCTCGAACAAGCGGCCGAATGGTCGGGCGGCGTGTTGCAACCGAGTGACGGACTGCCGATGGCGTACCCCGGTGGCATCGACGTGGTGTACGACACGATCGGGAAGAAGGAGACCTTCGAGATCGGAGTGCGTGTGCTCCGCGCCCGAGGAACGCTCGTGAAGGCCGGTGTGCACGGACCCACCATGTGGGAAGACACGCCGCTGTACTTCAAGGAGATCTCCATGGTGGGGTCGAACGCGTTCGGCGTCGAGGAGATCGACGGGGTGCGCCAGCACGGGATTCGGCACTACCTCGATCTCGTGGCGGCCGATCGCGTCGATCTCACGGGGATGCTCACCCACACGTTCACGCTCGACGATTGGCGGGGCGCGTTCACCGCGCTGGCATCGCAGGCGACCTCGGGCGCGATCAAGGTTGCGTTCGACTTCCGGACCTGACGGAGAGCTCGAACCACACCGACTTGCCGTTCCCGTCGGCCACCTCGGTCCCCCACGCGTCGGCGAGTGCCGACAGGATCAACATCCCGCGTCCGCCCACCCCGGTGCTCCCGAAGACTCCCGGAACCGGAGTGGCCGAGCTCGTGTCAGTCACGGCGACCCGGACCCGCCGGGCCTCGATCCGGCAGCAGACCTCGACGTCGCTCGCCGCGTGCACAACCGAGTTCGTCACCAACTCGCTCGTCAACAGCGCGGCGACGTCGTCGAGGTCGTCCACCCCGCAGTCGTGCAGCAGGTCGAGGACGTCGCGACGCGCACGCCGGGGCGCGTCGCTGGATGCGGGGAAATGGAGAAACGAGATTTGAGACATTGCGTCCTCGGCTCGAGCGCTGCCCGCATCCCATACCCCGATGCGGCGGGCGGTGAACGTCTGCTGCCCACGAACGGACCTCCGGGACCACGTGGCGGCGTCGTGCGGCTCGAGGCTCACCGCCACGCCACCCCGGGCCGACGATTTCTCGCGGCCTGAACGAGAAATCGTCCCAACGCGGCCCGGCTTTCACCTTCCCCTGCCTACCCTGCTCCATCATGGACGTGCCTTCGACGACGTGGCCGGCGTTGCGTGCTCGCGGGCTGGCGAAGTCGTTCGGGCCGAAGCCGGCGGTCGCCGGCGTCGACCTCGACGTTGCCCACGGATCCTTCTTCGGGATCGTCGGGCCCAACGGCGCCGGGAAGACCACGACGCTGCGCCTCGCCACCGGCCTGCTCCGGCCCGACCGGGGCCAGGTGTGGGTCGACGGCGTCGACGTGTGGGACCGCCCGGTCGAGGCGAAGGCCCGTATCGGCGTGCTCCCCGAGGACCTGGCCCTGTTCGAGCGGCTCACGGGCGCCGAGCTGCTGACGTTTCACGGCCTGCTGCGCAAGATGGACGCCGATGTCGTTGCCGACCGGACCGCTCAGCTCCTCGAGCTCCTCGGTCTCGTCGACGCGGCGGATGCTCTCGTCGTCGACTACAGCCACGGCATGCGCAAGAAGCTGGCGCTGGCGGCTGCGCTCATCCACGGGCCCCGGCTCCTGTTCCTCGATGAGCCCTTCGAGGCGATCGACCCGGTCTCCGCTCGCGCCATCCGTTCGGTGCTCGAGCAATTCACCGCGGGCGGCGCCACGATCGTGTTCTCGAGCCACGTGATGGAGCTCGTCGAGCGACTGTGCGATCACGTCGCCGTGATGGACGCCGGACAGGTTGTGTGGGCCGGTCCCCTCGAGGCCCTGCGCCACGGCCGCACACTGGAGGACGCCTTCGTCGATCTCGTCGGTGAACCCGAGCGACAGAAGGAGCTCTCGTGGCTGTCGTCTTCGCGCGACTGAAGCTGCGCCTCCTCGCCAATGGGCTCCGGAGTCCACAGCGACTGCTCATGTTCCTCCTGGCCGCGGCCGGCGCGGCCTGGATCGCGCTGATCGCATTCGCGGCAGTCGCGTCGCTGCGCGGCGACACCGAGCAGGCGGCCGACTTCACGGTCGTGCTCTTCGGGGCAATCACGCTGGGATGGACCGTGCTCCCAGTGCTGGGGTACGGGAGTGACGAGACCCTCGACCCGCAGCGGCTGGCCCTCCTGCCGCTCACACGGAAACAGCTGTTGACCGGGTTGTTCGTCGCGTCGACGGTCGGCATCGCGCCGACTGCGACGATCGTCGCCCTGTCGGGCGCGCTCTTCGCGCTCCCGCACGGCGTGCCGCAGACCATCCTTGTCCTGCTCGGTGTGCTCGGCACACTGGCGTTGTGCATTGTCGGGTCCCGCACCCTCGTCACGGCGCTGATCCCACTGCTTCGTTCGCGTCGTGGCCGCGACGCGGTCGTTGTCGGGGTGACACTGCTCGCCGTCGCACCGCAGGCACTCCGGTTCATCCAGCTGCGCGGCTCCGGCCAGACCACGCGTCACGCGCTCGCCGCCGCCGCGTCGACGTTGCGCTGGACGCCGTTCGCGATCGGTGGCACCGTGGCGTCCGAGGCCGCGCGAGGTCATCTGATGAACGCGCTCCTCGGGGTGGGCGCGTTGGTGGGCCTCATCGTCGCGTTGCTCTGGCTGTGGTCACGTGCGTTGCAACGCGTGCTCACGCTCGCCGATGCGCCGGCCCGCCCGGCGACCCGACGCCATGACGTTTCCGTACGACTGCCCTTGTTCCCGCGATGGGTCCGATGGCTGCCGGCGAACCGGGTCGGCGCGATCGCGGCGAAGGATCTCCGTTACTTCGCCCGTGATCCTCGCCGTCGGGCCGCGACGATCGGCGCGCTCACGATCCCGGCGGTCGTGTTGCTCTCGCGGCTCAGCGAGCAGGCACCGTCCCCAGCCACCACGCTGCTGGCCCTCCTCGCGGTCCTGCCCGCGTCACAGCTGTCACTCAACCAGTTCGGGCTCGACGGTGCCGCCTCGTGGGCATACGTCGCCTCGGGCGACGACCCACAGGCCGACATGACGGGCAAGAACCTCGCCGCGGGTTTGTTCGTGCTCCCGCTGGTACTCGTGACGGCACTCCTGTTCGCGGCCACGAGCGGCGGGTGGAGCTGGCTGCCGTTGACCGTGGGTCTGATTCCCGGCGTCCTCGGGGTCGTGCTCGGCATCGGGAACGTCGTCTCGGTGCGGGCGCCGTATGCCGTCCCCGACCGGCGCAACCCCCTCGCGGCCAACGCGGGGCAAGGCTGCGTCGCGACACTCGCGGGGATGGGCGCGCTGGCCGCGGAGGCCATCGTGCTCGTGCCTCCCGCACTCGTCGTCGTGCTCCTTGTCGGCGTGCTGCCGCTTGCCGTCGCCACGGTCGCGGGCGTGCTGGTCGGCGATGCGTACGGCATCGTCGCCTGGCTCTGGGGGCGAAGGGTTGCGACGCGGATCGCCGGCGCGCGGCTGCCGGAGCTGCTCGAGTCGGTCTCACCGCGGCACGCGGCGTAACCGCCCTTCTCATTCGGTCCCGATCCTCCGTGCCGTCGTAGCGTGGCGCCGTGTCCCCAGCTGCCTCCTTGCGTGCCGCGTTCATGGTGAGCCTCGTCATGGCGTCTTCCGCCTGCGGCAGCGGCTCCGCCTCGGGACGTATCCCGGGCGGGACGCTTGACCCCCAACGGTTGGCGACCGCGGGGCAGCTCACCATCGACGCGTTCCCTCCGCCGTGGCGCGCCACCCAGAGCGGCGGTGACGCGTCCGGCTTCTCCAGTTGTCCGGCGGTCGCGACCGCCTTCGCCAGCCAGCGGGTGACCCGTGCGACCTCGCCACAGTTCGCCAACGACTCCGGGGAGCAGGTCCAAGAGAGCGACGGCGTGTACCTCGCGACAGCCGACGCGCGACGGGTGATGGCCATGGTGAGAACGAACGAATTCTCGAACTGTCTTCAGGCGGTGATCGGCGGCGCGCTGCAACGGACACTGGCACCGAACGCGGCCGGCGGCGCGGTCGTTACAACAGTCGCGCCACTGCAGGTTCCCCGCCGAGGAGCGGAACGGATCGCGCGACGGGTCGTCGTCACGCTCAACTCGTCAACACCACCGGTCAGCGAGTACGTGGACTTCGACGTCGTGCAGGAAGACCGCGTGGTGGTGACACTGCTCGCCGAACGTCGTGGTGGCCCACCGACCGTCGACCGCGATCAGCTCCTTGGCATCCTCGTGAGCCGAATCCGAAGCGCCAACGCAGCCTGAGCGGCACGCGAGGAACTCGCGGCCGGCACCGCTGTCTGTCATGCGCCGCCGCGCGTGATCCCCGCTTCCTTCAACACGTCGCCCGGCACACCGATCTCCCGCCACGACGCGTACGAGATCCCCTTCGACGCCCCGTATGCACGCGCGCTCTTCACGAACGCCTTCCGGACCCGCTCCTCTTCGCGCGGGTCGTCTTCAGTCTCGGAGGCGGCTTCGAGGTCCCGGCGCAACTGGATGAGTTGGAGGCGTTGCAACGCCGACTCGGTTTCGGAGATCTGCTGCTCGACCTCGGCGAGCCGTTCTGGTGACGTGTCGCGCTTGCGACCGCGTTTCGGCGAACGGAACTCCAACCATTCCAGGTATGCACGCACCGCGCGCCCGTGCTCTCTCCCCACCGCGAGCGCCTTCTTGTGCGCGTCGGACATGCTCTGCTTCTTGGGTGGCAACGCTGCTCCTCAAACTCTCTGACCAGGCAGCCGGCAGCCTACGCAACCCCTGCCGTGCCCCGGGACGCGCGGCCGAACCGCCGGAGAGTCCTGGGCGGTCAGCGCAGCTGCGCGAGCGGCGCCGCGGTCAGCCCGGCGCTGTGCAACCGGCTCTGGAGCTGGAGCAGCGTCCGGCGCAACTCGTCCGGATCGGAATGGCGGCCGTCGATCAGGTACACCTTCGCCGCCCGCAACTGAGCCGGCATGCGGCCAGGGCGTATCACCGCGTCCGGCAGCACGAGCCGCTCGCGGCGGCGCCGGCCCCACATCTGATCGAAGGCATCCAAGCGGCGGCCCGGGGCGAAATCGACCGCGCGGACGCCGGAGCTCCGGTGGATCATGTCACCGGCCCTGGCGACGTCGGCCTGCGCCCGCTCCCAGCGCAGGCTCTTGCTGTGGCCCCACCCGCCATTGGCGATCTCGACACCCTGCGAGGCGAGCCGGGCCAGGTGCCGCCCCGCGACCGCCGCCGTGGGCCCGTCCACGATCACCGTCACCTGGCCAGCTGCGAGCAGATCGGTGAACGCGGGATCGGCGAGATCGGCTGCTGTCACCCGTGCGCCGATGAATGCACGCGTCCCCGATGCGTGGGGTGGCCGGGCGACACCGACGCCCACTGCGGCCACGGCCTGCGCCCCGAGCGTCAACGACCCGTACGTCATCACCATCGCCGCGGCGCCGAGTGCGGGGAGGCGGCGCCGCAGAGGAATCCGGAACGGTCGGACACCCGACGGCAACGGCTGCGCCTCGGCAAGCTCCACGACATCCGAGGCCGCGTCGCCGGCGAACAGCGCACGACCGCGGGCCACCAGCTCGTCGCGCACCGGCCCCGGTGCGCTCAGCTCGGCCAGCGCGGTATGGAGTTCGCTCACATCGTGCGCGTACCGGTTCACGCCTGCCGCGGCCATGGTGCGGGCGTTGTCACGGCCGTGCCCGGGGATCGGGGCGAACGTCACGACGGGCAAGCCGGCTGCGAACGCCTCCATGCACGTCAGTCCGCCCGCGTTCTCCACGAGCACGTCGGCCGCCGCCATCAGCGCCGGCATCTCCGCCGTCCACCCGATCACGGTCCCGAGGCCACGTTCCTCCAGGGCCGCCTTGAGTCCCTCGTCCCGACCGCACACGGTGATCGGGTGGAACCGCCCCGATGCGCTGATTGCCTCGACGGTTGTCGTGACGTCTCCAACACCCCACGAACCGGCAACGACCAACACCGCGGTCGCGTCGGGAGTCAACCCAAGCCTGCGCCGAGCGGCGCGGCGATCGGGCCGCTCGGAAAGGAAACGATCCCCCACCAACGGACCGGGCGCGGAGGCGCGCCCGCCCGTGCGCTCCCTGGCGGCCTGTGCGGCCACGGGACTCACGGCCATGTTGAGGTCGACCGACGGGTGCACCCATAACGGATGGACCGCGAAGTCGGTCAGGTAGGTCGCGACGGGAACGCGCAACCAACCCTTCTTCCGCATGCGGCCCAACACGAGGGCCGACAGCGAATAGGTGGTCGCGACCACGTCGGGATCCAGGTCGCGCACGGCTCGCTGGAAGGCGCGGCGGGTCAGGAACGAGTCGAATGCGACGAGCGGTCCGTAGAGGAACGGCACCACGTACCAGAGGCGGTACAGCGCCTCGTACGACCAGGGCGCGAGGCGGAGCTGCAGCTGGTACGTCCAGCGGATGAACCGTCCGAAGCCCAGCGGTGGCATGTCGAGGAAGTCGACGATGCGCGTCTCGTGACCGCGCGCCTCCAGTCGGTGCGACAGCTCACGAGCAGCGCCGTCGTGACCGGCCCCCATCGACGCCGACACGATCAGAACACGACGTGATCCGGCCGGCTGGGCCGCAGGAGCCGGTTCGTTGTGTTGGATGGCAGTCATGGGATCTCAGTGTTTGGTGTCCGGTAGCGCTCGTCGAGCAGTCCGACAAGAGCTCGGACACCCCCCAGATACGGTCGGCACGCCCCAATGCGGCGACTGTCCTCCTCATCAAAGCCCTCGTCCCGTGAGAACAACATGAGACCGGTGCCGGCCCGGGAACCCGACGCGTCGGCACGGTCACCGGCGAGCCAACAGTGGTTTCGCGACCGCATGGCCCCGGGGTCGGGCAGGTACAGTCGCCACCCAGTTCGCCAAGGAGATGTCGTCGACCGCGGGCGGGGAAACACCGTGAAAGCCGATCGGCGCAGGTCTCGGGCGCCTCAAACGACCGTTGCGCTGATCGTCATGGCGCTTGCCGCGGCTGCGTGCACGTCAGGCTCGAGCGCGTCGAAGCGGCGCTCGGCGCCCACAGCGGGGACAAGTGCGA
>Ga0209526_10001987_pt1 | contig 13728 bp, 10 predicted proteins | sample JacPinW_OM2H0_M1_FD_188566 | JGI IMG/M metagenome (GOLD analysis project Ga0209526, IMG submission 188566) | Forest soil microbial communities from Algoma, Ontario, Canada - Jack Pine, Ontario site 1_JW_OM2H0_M1 (SPAdes) (version 2) | ecosystem: Environmental > Terrestrial > Soil > Boreal... | reverse complement strand
CACTCCAACCGCTTTCCCTTTGTTTCCGGCAACTGCGTCGCCACTACACCCGCCATCAGAAACGATGCTCCGCACAAGAAAAATGCCCAGCTCAAGCCCTTCGCCTGTCCCACGTGCCCGATTACAAACGGTGCGATCGAACTCATGCTGCGCGCGCCGTTGTAGGTGAAACCGAGGGCCCGGGCCCGGACGGTAGTAGGAAAAATTTCGCTTCCGATGATTCCTGAGCCGGAGAAGAATCCCGTCCCGAAAAACGCGAGCAGGGTCCCTAGGACGACCAACGCCCACGGCGCTCTCGCCGTAGCATAAATCGGCACTATAAATGCAGCCAACAACGTGTAAAGAATAAAAGACTTGCGACGTCCCAGATAATCCGCCACCCAACCAAAGCTGGCGTATCCGGGAAACATTCCCACTAGATTCAGGACCACCAGCAGGGTAGTTGTTCCCATGACTCCGAAGCCGCGTCCGCCCTGTTCGACGGGCAGTGAGAGATATGGCGGAATCCAGGTGAACAGCCCCCACCAAGCAAACATCCCGAAGAAATTCATGAAGAGGAGGGCGAAGGTATGTTTGACGTACGGGGGTCGAAAGATGCGAACGAATCGCGCTGCCGTGGCCCGCCCATCGGTCGCAGACACAGAAATAGCGGTTCTACCGGTCTGTTGGCGCTCCCGCCACATCTCCGACTCGGGCACGCCCCGTCGAATCCACAAGACCACCAGCGCGGGCAGAATTCCGACAAAGAACGCCATCCGCCAATCGGCATAATGCAGCACGATGCCACTGACCAGCGCGGCTAAGGCGTAGCCAATCGCCCACGAGCTCTGCACGATCGAGATGGCCTTGGCTCGCAGCTCGGTCGGCCAGGTTTCGGCTACCAGCGTCGCCCCCGTATTCCACTCTCCTCCCATCCCCAGCCCGAGGATGAAACGGAAGATGGCAAGCATCAGAACCGAGGTCGCGAGACCGGACGCGAACGAACAAATGGAGTAGGTGAGGATGCTTAGCATCAAAGCGCGCTTCCGGCCAACCCGGTCGGCAATGAATCCGAACGCTACGCCGCCTATACCGGAGGCGAGCAAGGTCAGGCTGTTGAGCAGACCGGCCGTGCCTTTGCTCATGCCCAGATCGCGCATGACATGGGCCAACACCAAGGCATAGAGCATCGCGTCGAAAGCATCGAGCATCCAGCCCAGAGCGGCGGCGAGAAGAGTGCGGCGCTGGGCCGCAGTTACCTGAGACAGGACGGGCGGGAGGCTCGTAGCCATTCGCAGGATTGTGAATCGTCAAATCCCGATTGGCAATCGAAAATCTCCCTTGGTCATTCGAGATGGCGTTTGACGCGAGCCTCCGCAAATCATTCTGGCAGAGAGATGAGGAGCTATCGGAACAGCAGTGGCTCTGCTGCGGTCAAGAGGAATAGCAGCGAAGGTATAATCGACCCTTAGTCATGGCCCTGACCCCTGGCACGAGACTCGGGCCGTACGAGATCATCGCGCTCCTGGGCGCGGGCGGCATGGGTGAGGTGTACCGCGCCCGCGACCCGAGGTTGTGCCGCGAGGTTGCGATCAAAAGTTCTGCCCGCCTCTTTTAGCCGCGATCTTGACCGTCTGCGGCGCACTTGCCGCCCGCGCTTCCTGCTCAAACCGCTCAATCATCCCTTCCAAACGTCTGGGCAGCGGTGCGCTGTCCCCTCGCAAAGCCGTAAACTGCGCGGTTCAGATGAGCTTTGGCGCGGTCCTATACGAGACGCTGTCCGGACAACGAGCTTTCGATGGACCAAGCACAGCCGATCGAGCGAGTGCCATTCTGAAAGAAGACCCTCCCGACCTGCTGGCAACGAGGCGAAATATTCCGTCAGCACTGGACCGCATAGTGCGCCACTGCCTGGAAAAGAGCCCGGAAGAGCGCTTTCAGTCGGCGCGTGACCTGACCTTGCATCTTGAATCTGCTGCATCGGTTGCGGAAACGGGTACGGCCGCACCGACACTGTTTCAGCAAGAGAAGGCTGTACGTCCTCTATGGTGGATGATAGGCCTTGCTTGGGCTCGCACTAGCGGGTGGTGCTGCCTGGTGGTTTCGGGGAAGACCACAACCGGGTCCTAAGGTTGTGAAGTTTCTGCGCCTCACGGATTACGCGGGGCTGGAAGAGAGTCCGGCGTTCTCACCCGACGGTAAATCCTTCGTCTGCGATTCCACGGAGACGCGGCAGATATGGATTCGCCTGCTGGCGGGGGCCTCCACTCCAAATTACGCGGGGCGCGGGTGTGCATCTCGAGCCCAGGTGGTCGCAGGACTCGGCCGCCATTGTCTACTTCACTCCACCTGCAGAAGGAGTCGCGCAAGGTGCTCTATGGGAAGTGTCGGCGCTGGGTGGTGCTCCCCGGCTGCTGGTTTCCAGCATTAGCGGCGGCGACGTGAGCCATGATGGCAAGCGGCTAACATTTTTCCACCTCAACGGCAAACAAATTGAGTTGGTCGTAGCCGACTGTGACGGCTCCAACCCGCGGGTGCTGATGCAGGCGGTTACCACGTTCAGCTACCGTCAGCCGCGCTGGTCGCCAGATGACTCCAGCATTGCTTACCTGCATAGCCTGGAAAATTGGTCCGACGATCTTTACATCATTTCCTTGGTGGGCGGTCCCCCTCGGCAACTGACCAAAGAGACCACGCTGATGAGCGGGCTGGCATGGTCTCCGGACGCTTCTCACCTGGTCTACAGCACGGCCCGTGGCAGCACGCTGCTCTACCTTCCAACACTACATCTGTGGCAGATCTCAAAGTCGGGTGGCGAGCCACGGCAGCCAGTCGATGATCGCCCCTTGAATACCACGGCTGATCATGTCCTCAACTTGGCGATGCACTTGGGCGGAGTCATCGGAACGATAGCCGACATCGATGTGGCTCGATTTTCCGATCCAAGCGACAAGGTGTGCGTAGATCTTGGTCGTCGAACCCGCATACAGCAGCGAGCGAATCGGCAGCTTGCTCACGTTCGCTCCACCGGCATTGCCGCTCGTCTGCTGGACGAAGGAACTCGCCGCGCTGGTATTGTTTCCGGTCTCTGCGGACAAGGTTGTGGTTGGAGGAATCGCGGGAGAGCCGGTCGGCTGCGGTGTTGCCTGGCTTCCACCCCCGCCGCCGCAGGCTGTAAGAATCGCGAGGGTCGCAGCGATAGCCACAAGGAGGTCAGATCGGCCGGAATGGATGGTGCGGCTCACTAGCGGGTGGCTGGTTTTCCGGAATGCGCGTGCACGGCCGTCTGGAGTTCCACAATTGGCCGGATTCAACCCAGTCACGAGCCTAATGCTGACAAATTTCCGCTGCGCGCGCGATACTGTGCATCCTGTATTTCAAGCTCGATGGCTCATCTCGCGCAGAAGCCGAAGAAAGTGCCTCCGGAAAGCAATTCCTCGATAGCTCGTATGAGATCGCGGGCGGCCTGAGATTTGAGAACATGGCCCTGAGCACCGGCCTTGCGGACCTCGGCAGATAATCTCTCCGATTCATGCATGGTGAAGATCAAGACGCGGCACCCAAGGCCAAGTTTGGCGATTTGCGATGATACCCGCAGTCCGCTCATACCCGGCATAGTAATGTCGAGAATAACCGCATCGGGCTTCAAAGTCTTAACGGCCTCAATCGCACGTTCACCATCGCTGGCTTCACCGCAGATCACCCACTCGGGCCGTGACCTGCTGATGAGCGTGCGAATGCCTTCGCGCACAATTTCATGGTCATCCACAATTAGAATCCTGGCAGTCATTCGATCGCCGCCCGTCTCTTGGTCAGATAGCTGGTAGGATTCCTTCACTCGAGGGGTGTTTCTCCGGAAATCAGGTTGCTTGACATGGATCGGAGTATTGGGTCGCCGGAACCATCGCGCTGACAGTTGTACCCTCTTCGGTCGAAACGAGTTCGAGCCTGCCTCCCAGTTGCCGCATGCGTTCATTCATACCGCGCAGTCCAACTCCAGGCGCGCCCATCCAGTCTTGGCCGGATTGTTCCAAAAGTCCTGCTGGAATTCCTTTTCCTTCGTCTCTTACCTCCAAAGTAACCATGCCATCTTTCGTGAACAACCGGATGTGCACGATGTGGCTTCCCGAATGACGGTGAACGTTGGTCAGAGTCTCCTGTAGCACTCGAAATATGGCCAGCTCCGAATCCCGTGAAAGGCGTCCAAAATCACTAGGAACTTCGAAAGTGGTTTTGATTCCGCTGCGTGTTGAAAATCCGTCAAGGTACCACGATATCGCCGATGGCAAGCCCATTTCTTCCAGCATGGGAGGATACAAGAGATAGGATATCGTTCGGACTTCCTTGATCGCATCCTCCACCAGACGAAGACATTGCCCCATGTCCCGACTGGTTTCATCTTCTTCTTCTTTTTTTGTCGCAGCAGGCGATGCTGATGCCAATGAATCCAGTTTCATTTTCAGCACCGCGAGATACTGCCCCAAACTGTCATGAAGATCCCTGCCGATGCGTCGTCTCTCTTCGTCCTGCGTACGCAGCAGGTGTAGGGATAGTTTGCGCAGCGATTTTTCTGAATCGCCCAATCGTTTCTGGGCTTCCCGTTTTTCCGCAACTTCGTTTTCCAATGCGATCTGTGCCTGCATCCTCTCCGTGAAATCCCGGGTGACTTTTCCGAAACCGAGAAGCTCGCCGGTCTCGTTTCTGACCGCTGCGATGATCACACTCGCCCAGAATCTGGAGCCGTCCTTGCGCAGGCGCCAGCCTTCCTCCTCGAACTTTCCGTGCTTCGCGGCAAGCTCCAATTCCCGCTGTGGTTTGCCATCTCGCAAAGCTTCTTCCGGGTAGAAGCAAGAGAAGTGCTTACCGATAATCTCTGCGCTCTTGTACCCCTTGATCCGTTCGGCGCCGCTATTCCAACTGCTGATGCGGCCGTCGGGGTCGAGCATGAATATTGCGTAATCCTGCACTGCGTCCACCAGCAACCGAAATCGCGCCTCACTCTCCCGCAACGCCAGCTCTTGTTCGAGCGCGTGAGTCTTTTGTTGCAACTGAGCAACGCTGCGCAGACGTTCTTCTACGCTGTTCAGTCCTAAGTAGCTCTCGCTGGGAACAACGCCGGAGTGTTGTGCGCACATGTTCAGAAACGGCTCGATGTGTCTCTTATTGTTGAATCCGGTGATCGGATAAGCACAAAGAAGGGAGAAGAAGTACTCTTGCGACAGGTTATTCCACAGCTGCTCGAGCCGAATGGCCTCTTGTGGCTTGCCCTCCGCCCACAGTAGCGCGACCATTTCTCCGAATACAGCGACGCGGGATTCTTTGCCTTCGGCCGCGTTGCGGACTCTGGCCAAGGTGCCCCCAATGACGTCATGGACGCGGGCCTCGTCGACCAAACCCTCTACTTTTAATTTCGAGAGAGTTTCACGAGCGTCCAGTAGCACATATCGCCCCTGGCTGATCGCCTTCGTCGTGTCGATGCCGCGCTCCCTCAGCCGTTGGGCGAGCCCCTCGTGGTGGGCCTTGGTGGCTATGACCACGGCCGCATCACCAATCGCAATGGCTCCGGCGATGAATCGACTCAACACGTCCACGAGAAAACGGTCGTCGGCATACAACTGAACCACATGCCTGTGCTCGTCGTAACTGGGTGCTTGTCCAGATGACGGGATCAACTCACTACTGATATCAGGAATCGCAGTACTCACTCTCGGCCTCCGGCAGGACATCCACGAACGGCATCTGGCAGTTATCTTTGGCCCGTTTATTTAGGAGTGACAGAGTTGCTCGCTAAAAAGTGGAAACCCCTGCGAATGATCGCCTTGCGAAGAGCCACAAGTCCATCGGGCGAACACTGTATGCGGGATTCGGGTCGGCGCTCGCATGTTGCTGGTTCGAACCCCGTCCCGCGACGACTGACATGTACGCCGTCGCACAGTGATTTGTACGCCAAGGTACAGTTTTCGCCGTATTTGCAGCTTTCCTTCAGGTCTGTACGCTTGCATGAGCAAACATGCAATTTCGGGGGACTCATGTTTGCCTTGGTGGCTTTAGTCTCCCCGTGCTGGCCGGCTTGCCAATTCTCCTCCTGGAGCTCGAGATGCCCCATGGCTACAAACATTCTCGTGGTGGATGACAATCCCGCGATCCGGCATTCATTGCGTTCCCGCATCGAAGACGAGACGGATTGGAAAGTATGCGAGGCTGAAAACGGGAAGGTGGCAGTTGACATGGTTCAAACATTCTGCCCCGACGTGATTATCTTGGACCTTTCAATGCCAGTGATGAACGGACTTGATGCGGCTCGCGAAATTAGTGAAATCGCACCGAAGGCTCATATACTCCTGTTTACTCTGCATTCGTCCACACAATTGCTGGAGGACGCCCGGAACGCCGGTGTCAACGATGTCCTGTCAAAGTCGGAGGCGGGGGGCACGGTGGTCCATGCTATCCGCTCCTTGTTGGCGGCCTAGGCGTACCTTGATCGATGGGTAACTCGGGTATTCACCGTATTGTGCCAGCCTGGTGGCGTCGCCTAAACAGTAATCTTGCTGTGATTCACACTGGGTGCAGCAGGAACACGCAGGCGTGGGTTCACAACTGTTCTGCAGGGTTCCGATTCAGATAAGCATGAAGTTCGTACGCGATCCTCACAGCCCGCCGTTTCGCGGCCGCTGGGGCAGCGGACTCGGTTTGGGCATCGGGGAATCTCATGAACAGGCCCCGGGACTACGTCGCAGCAACTGGGAGCAGCTGTTCGAAGCTGACCTTTTGGAAAGTGACACCGTCGTCCTCGGTCAACGGTTTCAGGATGCCAATGACGCGATCATGGAGGAGATAGAAGATCCGCGATCGCAGACCGACCGCCACGCCCTCGTAGCTGCGCTGAACGCGATTCGCGAGCTTCGCAGACTGTCCGCGGTGAATGACTCGCAACCAGCGCAGTCACAGGCGCAGTGAGCCCGACTCTTTCAAGCATCTACTAGAGTGCCTGCCATACGGGAGTACACGAAATGAGCAATCGAACATTCAGCAATTTCGACAAACTCCACCACGCTGCATTCGCCGAAACCGACCCCGAGAAAAAAGTGCTCCTCCTGTCGGAAGTAAAAAAAGCAGTTGACGATTGGGAGCAAATTTTGCAGAACTGGGTCTCTTCCTCCCCCACCAAACCAGGTTCGGACGAGGCCTCAGCTGCGACCGACTAGTACTTTTTCGTTATTGCTCTTTGACCCTTGCCACGATTCAATCCCTCAGACAGAACGCGTGCCCCAGTATCCCGAATTCCTTCAAGAAACTGAGTGTCGAAATGACCGTTGCGGCAATTGCTGCTGCGGCTAGACGCAGTCAGTTTCGTCGGCTCAAGCGGGGGCGATTTTGACGGGGGGATAAGCCTGTGCGTAGGTTGCTGCTTTCTCTGCTCCTGATTTCCTGCCCGGCATTTTCGCAAAGCAATTACGCCTCGATCGTAGGTACCGTGTCCGATCCGGAGGGCCATCCCTTTGCCGGGGCCACGCTTCAACTCACTTCATTGACTACCCGCGCCGAGCGTCATGTCTCCAGCAGTGAGCAGGGGCTTTTCCAGATCACGGCTGTCTCGCCTGGGGAGTACGAACTGATCGTTCAAACTCCAGGGTTCGCAACCATAAGCCAAAAATTTGGGTTAGAAGTTGGCCAGCAGATGACGGCGAACTTCGCCCTCAAGGTTGCGCTGGTTAAGGACTTCGTCGAAGTGGCCGGCCAGCCCGAGACCCTACACACGGCCGATGCCGCCATCGGCGAGGTGATCGAGCCTGCTGCCATCCGTGACCTACCGCTTAACGGACGCATGCTGATCGATCTTGTGCTTACGGTTCCTGGCGCACACGTCGGCCATGGCGCGCAAACTGGAAACATGAATCCGCTGTACTGGCGTCCCGGACAACGTTCAGCCGTCAGCATCGGTGGCAATCGGCCCAACGCAAATTATTTTCTGCTCGATGGCACCACTGACACCGATCCTACGTTCAATACTCTTAATCTAAGTCCGTCCCCCGACTCAGTTAGAGAATTCAAGGTGCAAACCGGAAGCTATTCTGCCGAAATGGGGGGCGCTGGCGGTGGGCAAGTTAACATCGTGACCCGCTCCGGATCGAATCAGTTCCATGGAACGGTCTATGAATTCCTGCGCAACGGTGCCTTGGACGCGCATTCTTTTGCCGCCATGGGCAACAATCATCTTGTGCAGAACAATTTTGGCGTTTCCCTGGGCGGGCCCATTGCCCATAACAAGACGTTCTTCTTTATGAACTATGAAGGTTTTCGCCATGCCATGGCAGAGACCATGTTCGATACCGTTCCAACTGCGGACGAAATCGCAGGCAATTTCAGCAACAGCGGCATCAATATATACGATCCGACGAACTCTCAACCCAACCCGAATTTTGATCCCACGAAGCCTGTCAGCCCGGGCAATCCGCAGGTCATTCGGCAACAGTTTCAGGATAACGGCGTCAACAATGTGATCCCCGCGAGCCGCATTAATCCGGCCGCGCAGACATTCTTGACCAAACATGTGCCGCGTCCAAATCCGGACCTGATGACGGACATGGGCACCATGCCATGCGGATCCGCCATGATGGGTGCGCCGACGGTGGTGGGAGCAGGCACCGACTGCAATAACTACGTGGACGTCCGGAATGAGCTTCATTCCAGCGACCAGGGCACAATTCGCATCGACCACACATTCAAGCGGGGCGACAGCCTGGTGGCACGCTACTCGCTGAGCGCAGAACACGGCTTTACGCCTGGGGAGATGGTCGCCGGACTGGGCACGTTGCTTCCAGGCTTCGGCTCTTTCCACGACAATTTCTCGCAGCAAGGCAGCGGATCCTGGAATCGGGTCATCAATGCACGCATGCTGAACACGGCATCCGTCAACGTGTCCCGGCTATCCATGCACCGGTCTTCGCAAAACAGCGACACCAACGACATTGTCTCCGAACTCGGCGTTCACGGAGTCGGCTTCGGCGGTGCGGGCGCCTTTGGAGCGCCATTTTTTAATGTGCAAGGTTTCTCTCCCATGGGCGACAACTACATCGCCACTCCGATGAAGGCTTGGGATACGATTCTCGAAGGCCGCGACGTTCTGGCTTGGCAGCACGGACGCCACAGTCTGAAATTCGGCGGCAGCTATCGCCGCTACATCTGGCCGATGTGGGGATTTTTCCAGAATCGCGGCTACTACCAGTTCACCAACGGCTTTACGACCCGGACCGCAAGCAATGACAGAACCGGTTCGGCCCTGGCCAGCTTCCTGCTCGGTCTGCCCGCTGTAAAGCAACGTCAGGCGGGCATTCCCCAGATGCAACTCCGCCAGTGGTATGCCGACGGTTTCGCCCAGGACAGTTTCCATGTCACCCATACCACTACGATTGAAATCGGGCTTCGCTACGAATACATGGATCCGCTGGTGGATATCAGCTACACCAACTCTAACCTCATCTTCCAGAATGGCGTCCCCTCGGTCTTCATCGGCGGACAAAACGGTTATCCGAAAGGGTTGAAATATCCGAATACGCGCAACCTCGCGCCCCGTATTGGTATTTCACAAGCTGTCCCTGACCGTGGAGTGGTGTTGCATGCCGCCTTTGGCATGTTCTATACGCCGGTCGACATGAACACCTGGTGTAACCAGCGCCACAATGTTCCGTATGTTTTCCCCGAGACCCAGCAGAGCGACAACTTCACTCCCGCGGCTTCCATCCTGGCGTCAAACTTTAACTTCGCGGACCCGGTTCTGGGCCGGACCACGGTTAGTTTCACCGCGATGGACCCACATGCCCCCTCGCAATATATCGAGCAGTGGAGCGCTTCCGTGGAGAAGAGCCTGGGTCGAGACGCCACGCTCGAGCTGGGTTACCTCGGCTCTCATGGTGTACACCTGCAGCGCGCACATCTGATCAACAATGCTCCTCCCGGACCCGGCCCCATAGGCCCGCGCCGTCCTTTCAAGACCATTGCCTTTGTGCCGGACACGACTCTACCCCCGAATGTGAACGTCGTGAGCACGACGTTCCCCGTCAGCACGATCAATTTGTTGGAAAACACCGCGCAAAGCTGGTATGACGCAGGTTACGTGAATGTCCGCAGGCGTTATGTGCACGGTTTCAGCCTGTTGGCGAATTACGCCTGGTCGAAAAACCTGAGCGACGCGCCGGATTTTCGCTCGCCGATGTTTGAATCCTCTATTCCTCAGAACAACCGAAATCTCGATGCGGAAAAGGGCCCAGCGTGCGATGTGCGCCACCGCTTTGCGCTGAGCGCAGTCTATGACCTTCCTGGAGTCAAGAAGGCCAGCTTGCTCGGGGCGTTGACGCGCAACTGGCAGGTCTCAACCGTGTATCAGGTTCAGACCGGCTTCCCGTTCACCATCTCCGTGTTCGGGGACACTGCGAATTCGGGAACGGTCCTGGGTGAAAATCCGATCCGTGCCAACACCGCCGACGAACCGGTCTTTGGTCCCGGTACGGGTACCGCCAGCGCGTGGTTCAACACTGCAGCATTTGCGGCTCCAGCAGCTTTTACCTTCGGAAACGTCGGACGCAACTCGGTGTACGGGCCTGGCATGCAAACCCTCGACTTCGCCGTGGTACGCGACTTCGGCGTAACTGAAAGAATGAAGTTTCAATTCCGCGGCGAATTCTTCAACGCCCTGAACCACGCCAACCTGGGCACGCCCGACCGCTTTGTGAACACCCCGCAGTTTGGCACGATCACCGAGAGTACGACGCCGGGCCGGGAGATCCAGCTAAGCGCCCGGCTGTCGTTCTAGCCGGCTGCGTGGAAGAGCTCACTGTGGCTACCTGAGCGGCTAGAAAGAATGCTGAAGACTCTCTTTTGGTGGAGCGGCGCTACATCCAGGGCGCTACTTCCAAAAGCGGCGTCAACGCTGCGCTTAATAGAGCCGACCGCCCAGGATTCGGTTCAGCCGTCCCCTAGGGGACGCGATGGTCTGGTCTGCAATCCGCACCCAGCGATAAATCGCTGGGCCACCCTCAAGCCTTAGACTACGAGATTGCTAAACGTGAAAAGCTGGCTCGAAGAGGAAAGATCTCGATCTGCGTTGTGAACCTTGATTTCGCCCGAACCAGCCCTTAAAGTTGCTCATCACGGACAGCTCTGCTTTCCAATCTTTTCCTGCCAGGTCTAATGGGAGCGTGCACACCATGAAAACGATCAAAGGGCCGGCAATATTTCTGGCCCAGTTCGCAAGCGATGCTCCTCCTTTCAACACTCTGGAAAATATCGCACACTGGGCCGGCGATCTGGGCTACAAGGGTGTGCAAATGCCATCTTGGGATGGCCGCCTTTTTGAGCTGAAGCGTGCAGCCGAAAGCAAAACTTATTGTGAGCAAGTGCTTGGCACCTTGGCGAAGCATGGTCTCGAGCTCACGGAACTCTCCACCCATCTTCAGGGACAGTTGGTGGCTGTGCATCCCGCCTACGATCTGGTGTTCGATGGTTTCGCTCCGGAGCAGGTTCGAGGAAACCGGCGAGCGCGGCAGGCGTGGGCAGTCGATCAGTTACTGCTGGCGGCACAGGCGTCCGCGAACCTGGGACTGAAGGCGCATGCTACTTTTTCGGGAGCCCTGGCCTGGCCCTATGTCTATCCGTGGCCGCAACGGCCCGCCGGACTCATTGAGACCGCCTTCGCGGAGTTGTCAGCTCGCTGGCTGCCCATCTTGAACGCATTTGAGGAAGCGGGAGTGGACTTATGCTTCGAGATTCATCCCGGAGAAGACCTGTACGACGGAGCCACCTTCGAGATGTTTTTGGAGCGGGTCAAGAATCATTCCCGCTGCCACGTGCTATTTGATCCCAGTCATTTTGTGCTTCAGCAACTCGATTACCTGCAATTCATTGATCTCTATCACAGCCGCATCAAGATGTTCCACGTCAAGGACGCGGAATTTCATCCTTCAGGACGGCAAGGCGTCTACGGTGGATACCAGTCTTGGATCGAACGGGCCGGACGATTCCGCTCGCCCGGCGATGGGCAGGTTGATTTCACCGGCATTTTCTCCAAACTCACGCAATATGAATTCGAAGGCTGGGCCGTACTGGAGTGGGAATGCTGTATAAAGAGTAGCGGACAGGGAGCGGGTGAGGGCGCGGCGTTTATCGCCCGTCATATCATTCAGGGGACCGCTTGCTCGTTCGATGATTTTGCAAGTTCAGGCGCCGGTGGGGCCGCGAATCGTCGAATGTTGGGCCTGGACCAAGGATGAATCTTTGATTCTGAATCTGAAGCGGGGTGGCGAACAGAATCGCCGCCTGCGACTGGGCATGGTCGGTGGCGGGCCCGGCGGGTTTATCGGTGCGGTGCACCGAATCGCCGCTCGACTTGACGATCGTTTCGAGTTAGTGGCCGCTGCGTTGGCTTCCGATCCTGAGCGCGCTCGGGCCGCCGCACTGGACCTTCACATCGCAGCGGAGCGGGCTTACGGCAGTTTTTCAGAAATGGCTTCCGCGGAGGCGGCCAGAAAAGACCGGATCGACGCCGTGTCCATCGTCACCCCAAACCATCTTCACTACCCGGTGGCGAATGCATTTCTCGAGGCCGGCATCCACGTAATATGCGATAAGCCGCTCACCACCACTCTCGAAGACGCCTTGGATCTTGCCCAGACGGTTCGGCGCACGGGCCTTCTGTTCGCCCTTACTCACAACTACACCGGCCATCCCATGGTACGACAAGCTCGCCAGATGGTGGCTGATGGAGAGCTCGGCCCGATTCGGGTGGTGCAGGTTGAATATGCACAAGACTGGCTGGCCACACCGTTGGAGCAAACCGGCCAGAAGCAAGCCCTCTGGCGTACTGATCCGAGGCAAAGCGGCCCCGGTGGGTCGCTGGGCGACATCGGGACCCACGCCTACAATCTCGCGTGTTTTGTTACCGGCCTGAGTTGTCAGGAGTTGGCCGCCGAACTTTCCACCTTCGTGCCCGGCCGCCGGGTGGATGACAATGTGCAAATACTGTTGCGCTTTACAGAGGGCGCCCGAGGTCTTCTCTGGGCGAGCCAGGTTGCGACGGGTAACCAGAACAATCTCCGCCTTCGGGTGTTTGGAGAAAAGGCAGGCATCGAATGGAGGCAGGAAGATCCGAACTGCCTGTGGTTTGCCCCGCTAAGCAAGGCTCCCAGCCTGATTTACCGCGGGGGCCCGGCGGCCCATCAGATCGCCGCGCACGCCAGCCGGGTGCCGGCGGGCCATCCCGAAGGATACCTCGAAGCCTTTGCCCAACTGTATGCAGACATGGCCGAGCAGATCAGCGCGCGTCTGGAGGGGCGCGCCGCGGCTTCGTCTTCCTTGCTGGTACCCACCGTCGAGGATGGCGTAGCCGGCATGCGGTTCATATCGGCTGTTATCGAATCGTCTCGCCGGAACTCGGCTTGGATTGCTCTCCCTTAATTCTTCACCTGTTGGATTGCTGCATTGCGGTCTTGGCGTTGGTTGGGCCAGCTTTTTGCAATTAAAGTCAACCGCAAGGCCCGCTAAGGACTTCGCCAAGAATGCGAAGTACTCGAATTTCGGATTGGCGCCCGGTTGCTTGCGCGCGCCCGTTGTATGAATTTCCATGCCTTCCTTCCGAGATAGTTGTTTCCTGGTAAATGCAGCGATAAGGGAGTAATCTTATAGCGTCTCTTGTCGCATCTTCCCGCCGTATACTCCTGGAGACGGTTCCCTGCGCAATTAGACGGTTATCGTCGT
>Ga0209526_10001986_pt1 | contig 13732 bp, 11 predicted proteins | sample JacPinW_OM2H0_M1_FD_188566 | JGI IMG/M metagenome (GOLD analysis project Ga0209526, IMG submission 188566) | Forest soil microbial communities from Algoma, Ontario, Canada - Jack Pine, Ontario site 1_JW_OM2H0_M1 (SPAdes) (version 2) | ecosystem: Environmental > Terrestrial > Soil > Boreal... | reverse complement strand
GGTGTTATTGACGGCGACAGACTGTTGCGGACGCCGCGGATCCCGGTGGTATGCTCTAGCAGAACATAGCGGAGGTTGCCCGGCAGGCGTTTGATGAAATTGAGCGGCTGCGTTCGAAAGGCCGCTCACTCGCGCCTTCCGGCAGACCACCGTCACAAACGCCCTTGAGGCCCCAAGCAACAGGAGAGAGAAATGTCAACACTGCAACATCTGCATACGCTGACGCGTTATGCGGCCTGGGCGAACGATCTGCTTTATGCGCGCCTCGCAGCGCTCCCGCAGCAGGAGCTGCTCGCACCCCGGCCCATTCGATTCGGTAACATCTTGCGCACCCTCAATCATGTCTACCTTATGGACGTTGTGTGGCAGGCGCACCTGCAGGGCGTGCCCCATCACCTTACCACCCGCAATCCGGAAACCGCGCCGCCGTTCGGGCAGCTGCGCGAAGCGCAGCGCCAGATTGATGCGTGGTATGTGGGTTACGCCGATACGCTGACGGCCGAAATGGGCGACGAGGTAGTGCATTTCACTTTCATCGGTGGAGGCAGGGGCGCGATGCGCCGCGAGGACATAGTCCTGCATGCGGTTAACCACACGACGTACCACCGCGGCCATATCGCCGGAATGCTGTACCAGATTCCGGTGGAGCCGCCGACGACGGATCTGCCGGTGTTCCTTCGGGGCTAATGCGGTTAGAACCCAACGTCACGTGCATATGGGCGTCGCTCGAACGCGGATACGTTCCGGGTTCACTTGCGGACCGCAATCGAAGGCGATGTCGACACGAGGGATCGTCAGCTCGCCCTTCGCACCGATCGGTGATCGAGTGCCCGGTACGCGATTACCGCTACTGCGTCTTGAATGTCCTCACAGCACTGGAGACTCGGTCACTCGCCCCCGTGCCGCCGGCCGATTCAACCCTGTAGTAATAAGTGGTATGTGAGCTGAGTCCCAGGATATGTACCCGGAAAATCATCTCGGGATTCGTGGGATTACGGCGATTGGGCGACTTTGCGACCTGAGTGAGGCTCAGAGCATCAGTGCCATAGTGCACTATGCCATCGTGCCGGTCGCTGCCGCCCGGATTGGTAGTGGTCCAGCGAACGATCGCCGAGGTGTCGGTTGCGAGCTCCAGCTGAGGGCCGGCAATCAGTTCGGCGTGATCTGCCGGCCCCGCGGCCAACACGCGATCTTCCGCAAACCGCCACCACAGCAAGCCGGTAATCGTCACGACGAAGGCAAAACCCAGAATAAAGCGCATTATGAGCATCACCCCTGCTGTCTCGATTCAGATTTCATCGCGCATTGTCCTTAGGTCAGTGACCTTCGGGGCGGATCCAAGTCAGGAGCGATCCGCCCCGAACTGCTCTGCGGCCGGATAGTTGGATAAACCTCCTTCAGCTCTTCGGAGGTGTAGCCGGTTTCCGCAGCGCGCTGGCCGGCATGCTGGTCGGGCTCGAAGAGGTTTTTACGAAGCCGTCCGTCAGGGTTTGCAGGAACGCCACCAGGTCGTTCTCCTCGGAGTCCGTCAAACCGAGCCGGCCAATGGTCATATTTTCGTTGTTGGGATCCTCCGGCATGGGCCAGCAGGTCACCTTCTCCACCGTTCCGGCAGGACAATGGCCCGAGAGCACCGGTTTGGCATAGACGTCCCGCGTGTTGTAGAAGTGGACGACTTCCTTGAGGCTGAGCAAGTAGCCGTTGTGCATATGGGCCTTCACGAAGCCGGGGTACGGCACCTGTGCGACGTTGCGCAGCGTGGAAGTCTGGAACTTGCCTTCGAAGAACGGCTGGTGCTGTCCCCAGATCTGATTTGGAGGAGCCCCGTAGTAGCCAGCCAGGAATAGACCCACTCCCTCGTCGGTAAAGCCCACGCCCAGCGGGTTTCCCGTGAAGCCCCACTGATCCGGGGTGTTTTCCGAATACCAGGGGAGATTCACATTGCGCGGCAGGCCGATATTGTTGTAGGTGAAGTCGGTGAGCAGCGGCGCGGCGCTGGTGGCCGTACCCGTGTCGGTTCCCGTGGCCGTGTTGGATCGGCCGTCCAGGTGGCACGTATTGCATTGGGCTTTGCCACGGAAGAGCGCGTAGCCACGGTGTTCTTGCGCGGTGAGGTGCGTAGTGGCACTGTCGGCAAGATAGGCATCGAATTTCGAAGTGAACGGGCTGACACTGGTAGAGCCTTCATAGGCGGCAATCGCCTGGGCGAATTCGTCAAAGGCCTGGTTGGCCCGGGTACGATCCGCAGGGCTGAGATTCAAGGGCGTGGCATTGCCGTTGAAAATGGCTGCGCCTTTGGGAGTGCTGCAGACCTGTTTCACATCGGCCGGCCAATTGAGCTCCAGCGAGCCGCTGCCCCAGACCTGCTCAAAAAAGGCTTTGTACTTGCTGAGCGAGAGCTTCCAGACCACACAAGCCGCATCGGGGTTGGCCATCTCCTCGGGGTCCAGCGGTGGGCCCTGGGCTTGCTCGGCGGCGGCGTTTTGCAAGCGGTAGCCGGTAGCCCGACCATCCCAGAAATTGCCGCCATAGAAATCACCCTGCGTGATGTTGTACTGCAGCGGGGGGAAGTAGGCTGCATACCCGTAGCTCTGCGGATTGCGTTTCGCCATCCGGCTGTTCGGATACGCTCCATGGACCGTGATCGGTACTGAGCCGGGATTCGCCCCACCGGTGAAGATGCTCAGGATGGACGCGCCATTGCCAAAACCCGCGGCCGGATCATGGCAGAAGCTGCAAGCCAGGTTGTTGTTGACCGACAGACTGGGATCGAAGATTTCCAGCTTGCCGAGCGTCTCCACTTGATGAAAGGGGTCGAGAGTTCCCGAGGTCGCCGCGACCAGGGCCTCGCTCTCGAGCTTCGCTACTTCGGCCTGTATGCGCTTGAAGTCGGGATCGTTCTGGATCAAACATTGTAGATCCACGCGGTTGCCCGGCAAGATGCAGGCTTTGTCCTGCGGTGGAATCGCGTAGCCCGCCGGCAGGTTGACCGCCGGCAGTTGAGTTTGCGTCTGCCCCGACGCCGTATGAGAAAGGATCAGAGCTCCCACTACCGTGGCTACTGTGCCAGATACCCTGACGATTTGCATTGTGTTGGCCTCCAACTCCCGTGCTGACGGATCCCATTGAGTCTGCCGTTCAATCTGTCACGCGCCTAGTAGCCTGTTCCGGTCATGCGTGTCGCAGAATGTGGAACGCCGTCGTGCGGCCATTCTCGCTGCAGGTCCGGCCTGAGGTTTTCGGGCAGCAGCCCCCGTCGCCGGGCGATAGCAACAGCCTCCCCCCGCTTGTTTGCCCCAAGCTTTGCGAATATCGCCTTGATATGCGCCTTGACTGTTCCAACCGCGATTGCCAAGTGGCGGCTGATCTCCTTGTTACTGAGCCCCAGCATGAGGTAACGCAAAACCGTGAGCTGACGATCCGTAAGAGACTCATGGGTCAAACTCTCGGCGATTCTCGCAGCCACAATTGGCGCAAAAGCCATGGCGCCCCGATGCAACGCGAGCACCCCTTGAATCAGATCCTCAGTGCTACATCCCTGCAGCAGATATCCCCGGATACCGTGTTGGACCGCGCGACGAATTCGGGCTTGATCATCGAATTGCGTGACGACGAGAATCGCACCGCGCAGTCTCGCGTCGTTCGCGTGTCGCACACCGGTGTCATAATCCGCCACGAGCACCGCCGAAGGGTGAAACATCCGGGTCGAATGCGGCAGCAGCGACTCTCGTTCGTGTCTCACAACTTCAAACCCGTCGCCTACCCGAAACAACGTAGCCTCCATCCCTGCTGCAAGAAGCGGATCTTGATGAGCGACGAGCACTCTAACGCTGCTGACGAGAGACATTCACCCACTCCGCGCGTCTGCCGGGGTAGTCAGATTTGTGTTCTGCATGTCGTTTCTCCTATCAGTGGCCGCACGTTGCTGCGGCCGAATTCGCTGGCCGAACGGATGATGAGTTCCGCAATCGGAGCTGGTGACCTGTTCCGCTCAAGGCGTCGCAGGAAGCGGGACGCCATCCGGGAAGTCCCCGAGCGCGCTTCGCCGCCGGGCGACCGGCTCATGCCGCGGTGGTGGCATAGAGGGCTGCGGAAATTGCGCCTGCCCGAGATGCTGGATGAGCAGATCGGCCAGAACCCGGACTTTCCGCACGGGGTGCTGGCCCGGCGGCCGAACGACATATACACCACACGGTGCAACCGGAAATTGCGTCACAACAGGAAGCAACGCGTCGGGCGGATACGCTTCGATCAGAAAGTCCGGCAGTTTTGCGATGCCGAGTCCAGCAACGACTGCGGCTGCCAGAGCAACCGCGCTGTCCGCTTTGAACCGGCCCTGGGGGCGGACCGTGATCACCCTGGGACCGTCCACCAGCCGCCAGGTTTCGGTACCCTGCAACAGGGCTTCGTGAATCAGAAGCTCGTCGGGCGTTTCCGGAGTTCCATGTCTGCGGATATAGTCAGGGCTGGCGACGAGCTTGGCACGCATCGATGCGACCCGGCGGGCCACCAGGTTCGAATCAGGGAGGTGCCCAACTCTAACAGCGCAATCGAAACCCTCTGCCTGAACATCGACGAAGCGGTCACCGTACGAGGCCTGTACTTCAAGACGCGGGTGCCTGCGCGCGAGCTCTGCGAACACGGGCGCAAAGTGTGTCGAGCCCAGGGAAAGAGGTGCAGCAATCCGCAGGCGACCGCGCAATTCCCCCACAGGCAGGATCGTCTCGAGCGCGATGTCCATTTCGCTACAGACCCGGCACGCATGCTCCCTGAAGGTCAAACCGGACTCTGTGAGGCAGGCGCCTCGCGTCGTACGCGCCAGGAGTTGGACGCCAAGCGCCTCTTCCAACCTGAAGATGCGGCGACTGACGATGGACTTGGAGACGCCAAGCCGCCGCGCGGCCGGCGACAGGCCGCCGGCATCAGTAACCTCAATGAAAGTTCGCAGGTCCTCGAGTTCCAACTGTAAATACCTCGTCGTTGCAATCGCCCATCCGAACAGACCTCGAGCGCCATCTGAAGGGGTGACAGGCAGCTCGTCCCGAGCACGCCACGTACTCCCAATCCAAGCTCATAGGATGAGTAACTGTTATCCAGGCGATGGCCGCTGTAAATTAGGCACCACCCGTCCACCAGGTTTACGGCCGGATACCGTGGCAGGGAACTGACAGGCTGCAGCCGCGAACTTGCGCAGGCAACCCGCGGTGCGACAGACCGATTATGCTGCTGATTTCCTCTGAGTTCGTGCGTCAAAACGTCGTCTGGCCGCTTCCACTTCGCTGTGATAGGCGTGGGTCCAGCGATAGATGGCGGAGAACGGCCCGGCGAGCGTGCGGCCGAGTGGCGTAATTGCATATTCAACCGAGATCGGCGAGGTCTCCAGCACGGTACGTGAGATCAGTCCGCTGCGTTCCAAGCGGCGCAAAGCCTGTGTCAATGTCTTCTGAGTAATACCCCGCAGCGTACGCCTGAGCTGATTGAACCGCGCGGAGCGCCGCGACAGTGCGGCAATGGTGAGGATCGCCCATTTGCCCGAGATGTCGTCCAGTAAAACCTGGCTCGCGCACATTTCCGGCAGCGGCCAGATTTCCCATTCGGGTGGGTAGACGACTTCATGATGATGGTGAGCTTCGGCGTTCATCGTGTTATCCATGGTGCGCTACGCCCCGGTTCCGGAAGCGAGGAAAAGACCAATGGTATCGACTACACGCTGGGTACGTGCCTGAACCAGGCCGATCTGTGCCAACTGCTGCTCTCGCTCTGCGGTTACGACCTGCAGTATTCCTGCGTTGCCGACCCTGTATCCTTGCTGTGTCAATGCTACGGTACGTTCAGCTGAGGCAAGTTCCGTCTCGTGAGTTTGGAGTGCCTCGGCGTCATGCTCGAGTGCGTGGAGAGTGTCAGCAATCTGGCCGAAGGAACTCAACACGACCAGCTGATAGCGTGCAAAGGCGGCCTGATAGGAATCCTGCGCGGCGCGACGCTGAGCGCTCAGCGCACCACCGTGGAATATCGGTGCCGTGATACCGCCGACGACGCTCCATCCAGCCGCCGTGCCGCCGCTCAGGAGCCCCGCCTCAGCCCATCCCGAGCTCAGCGAAATGTGCGGATACAAGTCCGCAGTCGCAATCCCGACAGCCGCGCTGGCTACACGCAGCTGCGCTTCGGCCGCCTGGATGTCAGGCCGCGCACGCACCAGCTCGGACGGGATGACCAGATTCAGTTCCTGCGGCACCGTGAATTGGTCAAGTGCAAACTCAGGCGCCGCCCAATTGGCGGGGGGCTGGCCCACCAGAATGGCGAGTGCGTCCCTGGCCGAATCAAGGTCCTGGTACAGAGGGGGCAACAGTGCCCGGTCGCGATCTCGCTGGCTCGTCGCCGTCAGGACATCGATATCCGACACAACACCCACCCGGCGCGCTGCCTGCACCAGATCCAGCGTCTTCTGATCCGCATCCAGAACGCGCTTGATCACGTCGATTTGCGCTCGCACTGAAGCAACGCGGAGTGATTGAGTAACCGTGTCGCTAATTACGCGCAGACGCGCGGCGCGAAGTTGCTCGCGCTGGTAAGCTGCTGCTGCGTTGGCCTGTTCAATTCGGTGACGCGTGTCACCAAAGATGTCCAAGTCGTAACTGACGGTGGGACCTACCGAATAGGCGGAAAATGTGGGAAACGTTGCAGCCAGAGGCCCCAGAAAGCTCGAGCCGTACTTCTGACGCGCGACTTGCGCGCCAGCATCGACCTGAATGTCGCGCGCGCCCTTCGCGGCTCTGATGCGTTCCTCGGCTGCGACCAGATTGGCGCGTGCAGCCTCGAGCGAGGGATTGTTTCGCAGCGCAAGCACCACTACCTGATCGAGCTGCGCTGAATTCAATAACCTCCACCAGCGCTCCGGGGGCGCGTGCCCCATGATCACTCGCTGTCCACCGGCGGCATCCGTTGCGGCCGGACTCCCTGGTTGAGCCGTGTACGATGTGACCGCTGGAGCCTCCGGTGCGACAAATCGCGGGCCGGTGGCGCAGCCGACCAATAATAGAACCACCATCACGAGCGTAGTGAAAAGCAGCCTTTTCGTGGCCTCAGACAGTCCGCTAGTCGTTGACATGATCAATGTGCCTCCCCAGCTGCACCTGGCGTCGAGCGCTTCAGGAAGAAGATCGTGATCAAAGCGAGGCCAAGCAACGCGCTCTGGAAAATCACGGCATCCGAGAAACCCAGAATCAGCGCTTGCCGATGCAGAACCCGGCCGATCACGATGGCGGCCTCGTGGTCCGCCACGCTCGGGTCGCTCGTCACACGAGCCATGAACAGATCGGCCAGGTGCTGGAGGCGGGCCCGCGTAGGCTCCCCTAACAGTGACACCTGCGACGTCAGGACATCGGAATGGAACTGCTCCCGTTTGGTGAGAAAAGTCTGCAGAACGGCAATTCCGATGGCGCCGCCGAGGTTGCGTACCATGTTGAAAAGAGCAGCCGCGGAGCCCGCATGCTCGGGGCCGATGCCTGCGACTGAGATCGCCGCCAATGGCATCATCACCATCGCTTGAGCCAGTGCGCGGACCAGACTGGAATAGATGAACTGAGGTCCGGCGAAGTCGCCCGAGAGGGAATGGGCCAGGAGACTGCCGAAGATGAAGAGCACGTATCCGACGACAATCAGCAGCCGAGGGTCGATGAGTTTCACCACCCTCGGCAGCAGCGGCAGCAGTGCCAACTGTGGCAGACCGATCCAGATCATCACAGAACCGATCTGCTGGGCATCGTAACCTTGCACGCGTGCCAGATAGACCGGCACGAGGTAGACCCAGCCATACATCGAGAATCCGAAGAAGAAGTTCGCAATCGATCCCAGCGCGAAGTTGCGCCGCGCGAACAGCCGCAGGTGCAGAAGCGGTTGCTTATGTATGAGCTCGTATAGGCAAAAGACCAGGAGCGATGCCGCCGCGACGATCGCGAGTCGTGTTATGAAGGGGGAGCCGAACCAGTCATCCTTGTTCCCTTCCTCGAGAACCGTCTCCAGCGACCCGAGGCCTACCGCCATGGTGATGATTCCGACCCAGTCGGCGTGCGTGAGCAGCTCGAGCCGGCGCGGCTCGCGATCCAATCCCATCCAGAGCATCGCCACCATCAACAGCCCGGGTAGCAGATTGAGCAGGAAGATTGCGTGCCATCCGAAGTTGTCGTTGCACCAACCGCCGATGACCGGCCCGATCGCCGGAGCAAAAATGGCTGACACCGAGTAGATGGTGAGCCCTACGGCGTGTTTGGCAGGCGGCAGGCGTGTCATGATGATCATGAACGCGAGCGGGATGAATGAGCCTCCGGCAAGGCCCTGCATGGCGCGTAGAACTATCATCTGACCCAGATTGGTCGCGAACGTGCATCCCACGCTGAAAAGGAGGAACAGCAACGTGCTGGCAAGCAGATACGTGCGGACCGACAGTGCCCGCGCCAGCCAGCCACTCAACGGAATCACGACGATTTCCGCGACCAGGTATGCTGTAACGATCCAGCCGCCTTCATCAGCTCCCGCGCCGAGGGCTCCCTGAATATCGGCAAGCGAGGAGCTCACGACCTGAATGTTCAGTATCGCCAGAAATGCCCCGAGTGCAGCGCCCACCACTCCAAGCCATGTCTTGGTCGCGATCTCGGGCTCCGCAGGTGGGCTCGTGGCAACCGCGATGGAGCTGTCAGTCATCACTCGCTCCTTCATCAATCAGCCCTCCCCGCCCGTGCTCGCGCGTATCGACCGCCACGTTCAATGACATGCCCGGCCGCAGGCGGCCCGCGAGTCTCGACTGTCCCTTAAAGACGAGTTTGACGGGTACGCGCTGCACGATCTTCGTGAAGTTGCCAGTTGCGTTATCGGGCGGAAGCAGACTGAACTCCAGGCCGCTGGCCGGCGCAATGCTCTCCACTCGCGCGGTCAACTCGTCGCCCGGAAATGCATCGACGCGGATCTGGGCTCGTTGGCCGTCTCGCATGTGGGTCAGCTGGGTCTCCTTGAAATTGGCGACGACATACGTTTGTTGGAGCGGAACTATCTCCATGAGCTGGGTTCCCGCCCGTACAAACTCCCCTACCCGCACTGTTCGGGCACCGACCGTCCCATCGACGGCCGCTCGGATCATGGAGTAACTCACGTTGAGCTCTGCCTGTCGCTGTAGTGCCAGTGCGCGCTGACGCTGGGCGTCAGCCAGGTCGCGCTGCGTCCGTAGCACCTCGATCTGCTCTCGTGATCCGGCCAGCGTTGCCTGCGCACGCGCCACGGTGGCGATCTTCTGGCGTAAGTCCGTTGTGGCATCGTCCGACTGCTCCTCGGAGCCATATCCAACTTTTGCCATCTCGCGCCGACGTGCATCGTTGTGTCGGGCGAGCTCGGCAGCCGTCTGTGCGACCTGAAGGTCCGCGCCCGCTTCGCGGACCCGAAACTCCTGTGCGCTCAGTTGAGCACCGAGATTGGTCACGGCCGCAGTTGCTGCAGCGAGACTCGCATCCGCTTCGTGCAATGCCGTTTGCAGATCGCGGTCATCGACCCGTGCGAGGACCTGGCCTTTCGCCACCGGCTGGTTGTCCTGCACCAGCACTTCGGCGATGTAGCCTGATACTTTCGGCGACACCGTAGTGGAGTCAGCTTTGACATAGGCATCGTCCGTCGACTCGATGAAGCGGCCCACGGTCCAGTACCGTTCGCCGAACACGAGGGCCGCCACTAGAAGCACGCAACTCCCAGCCCACAAAGCCTGCTGAGGTCGAAACGTGACCGTCAGTTTTGGAAAAGCGAACCGGCGTCGGTCCGTTCGTGTCGTGGTGTTCATCCGCAAACCCATAAAAAGAGGAGCCTGCGGCGCTATCTGGGGAGGCCTCTGCGGTCTGTGTAGGCGCAAAAAGCGGATGCTATCCTTCCGCCAGGTGGAAGTGAGAATGACAGTGGCTGATGAAATCAGTGACTTACGTCTGTTCATCCGGATCGTAGCCGCCGGCAGCCTCTCGGAGGCCGCACGGCGCAGTTTCAGCTCCCTACCCGCGGTGAGCCGCCGGCTGGCGGCATTGGAGGAGCGGCTGGGCGTGAGATTGATCGATCGCGGCCCGCGCCGTTTCTCGTTGACGGACGAGGGCGGCCTGCTTCACGAGCGTGCGGTGATCATCTTGCGTGACCTTGATAGCGCTGAAGCCGAAGCGAGCGCGCGAGCGAAGCAGCCCCGCGGACATCTGCGCATCGGGACACACCTGGAGATCGGTCGGCGCCGAATTGCACCCTTGATCGGGGAGTTTACCGCGCGCTATCCGCACATTACCGCCGAACTGGTGTTGACTGATTCGCGGCTGAACATCCTGGAAGAGGAGATCGATGTGGGGCTGCACCTCGATCCACCCAGCGACAGCAATGTTGTTTCGAGGGTCGTGTTATCCAGTCCGCGTATCGTTTGCGCCTCACCCGCGTACCTGGCCGCGCACCCGGGGCTGAACCGGCCTGCGGACCTGCTGAAACATGATTGCATCCGCCTGGTGCGCGGCCGGCACGTGTTGGATCAGTGGTTATTCAAGGAGGATGGGCGCGTAACGCAGATTCAGGTCCTGGGAAGTCTCCTGACTGACAATGGCGAGGTTGTACACGACTGGGCTCTGGCCGGACGTGCCGTAGCGTTAAAGATGGAGGCGGACATCCAGGAGGATCTGCGATCGGGACGGCTGGTTCGTCTGCTCGAGCCATTCGAGTGCGACGAGAGCAAGTTGTACGTCACTTACGCTACCCGCACTCACCTTCCGCCACGAGTTCGGTTGTTCATCGACTTCGTGGTCAATGCCCTTCAGAAGCTCGTAGGCGCGCGGTAACAGTATCCGACCAGAAACCTGGTAGTCACCCGGTGCCTCCTTTACATCTGTTTGCTTCGCGATACCATGCTGCGGAACCTGTGGGCCGCTCACGCCCAAAGCCGCTGCGCAGAATGAGAGGTCTCGCGCTTGACCCAGATGGAGCGTTATTTGGTGTTGACGCGTCTAATGTTTGTGCTTGCCGCGGGCGCGTGTCTGCTTTCCAACCCTGCGATCGCCCGCAGGTCCGTCGATCAGGGGAGCGACATCTCGGGACTGCACACCGGGCGTGAGATCTATGATGCAGCATGCGTCGCCTGTCACGGGGCGGACGGCGCCGGCGCGCCGCAATCCATGACCGGCTTCGAGAAGCCGGCGACCTTTCCCGATTTCACTCAGTGTGATCAGACGGCACCCGAGTACTGGCGGGACTGGAAAGCAGTCATCCGCGACGGCGGCCCGGCCCGTGGGTTCTCTCAGATCATGCCGGCATTCGGCGATGTCTTCACCCCCGAGCAGATCGATCAGTTGGCCCAGTACCTGCGAAGCCTGTGCTCACAGCACGCCAAGTCCAGGACATGGCCACCAGGTGAGCTCAACGTGCCCCGGGCGCTGTTCACAGAGAAGGCCTTTCCGGAAGATGAAGTCGTTCTGACGACGTCGGTGCCAACCAAAGGCGCTCCCGGCATGACGAACGCCCTCGCCTACGAGTACAGGATCAACGGGCGCAATCAGCTCGAAGTCTCCCTCCCTATCATCTCAATGCACCGCGATACGGGCGGATACAGCACCAACATCGGGGATGTCGCCGTCGGCCTCAAGCACGTCTTCTTCTGGGATCTGGACGCCGACGGCAAGCGGGGGTCCATCTTCTCTGTGCAGGGCGAGTTTGTTCTTCCGACCGGCAACTCGAACCGGGGCTTCGGAACCGGCGAGACGACGCTGGGTGTGTTTGGCTCCTACGATCTCCTGCTTCCCAGCGACACCTTCCTCGAGTTTCAGGCGGGCGGTGATTTTCCGCGCCATACGGGATCCACGCCCAATGCCGTCTACGCACGCTCCGCCTTTGGCGCGAGCTTCAGCAGGAACTTCGGCCGGCAGTGGTCGCCGATGCTGGAGCTCACCGCTGACCACGATCTGCGCGCTGGCGCGACGACTAACCTACATCTCGTTCCGGAATTTCAGGTCACTGTGAACACGCGCCAGCACGTACGAGCTGCCCTGGGCTACCAGATTGCGCTCAACAACACCGCGGCTCAGAGCAACCAGGTCATCTTCTACTTTCTATGGGACTGGTTCGACGGCGGCCTGTTGGAGGGCTGGTAATGCGACGCTCCAGTCAAAATCGCGTCGTGCAGTTACTGATCCTTGCGCCGCTCATGAGCGTCGCCGTTGCGGCGCTCGCCGCCGGTGCCGGTAAAGCGGAGCGCGCCGCGACCCACCACTTTCAGACCTCCGACCGCTGCATTGCTTGTCACAATGGCATGCAGACCCCCTCGGGGGATGATCTGTCGATCGGCATCGATTGGCGCACGAGCATGATGGCCAACTCCGCGCGCGACCCCTATTGGCAGGCCAGCGTGCGGCGCGAGGTAACTGACCACCCTGCTGCGAAAACTGCGATTGAGGACGGTTGCGCCGACTGTCACATGCCGATGGCGCGTACGGAAGCGCGCCTGCGCAATCAGCCAGGGGCGGTTTTTGCGCACCTACCCGTAGATCCTGCGAAGTACGAGGATCTGGAGGCTCATGACGGGGTTTCCTGCTCGCTGTGCCATCAGATCTCGCCCGAGAAGCTGGGCAGCCCCGAAAGCTTCAGCGGCGGCTTCGTGATCGCGCAGCCGGATGCGGCCGGCGTGCATGCGGAGTTCGGTCCCTTTGACATCGACGCGGGGCGTACTCGCATCATGCAGTCATCGACCGGCGGCTTTCGTCCCACTCAGGGGCAACACATCCGGCAGTCGGAGATGTGCGCGAGCTGTCACACTCTAATCACCACTGCCTTCGCACCGGACGGCAAACCGAGTGGCACGTTTCCCGAGCAGGTGCCCTACCAGGAATGGCTCCACAGCGAGTATCGCGACCAACGGAGCTGTCAGAGCTGCCACATGCCGCAGGTTACCGAACAAGCGCCCATCGTGCGGGTATTGGGGGTGAATCGGCCCGGGGTCGCGCGGCACGAATTTGTGGCCGGCAATTTCTTCATCCAACGCATGCTGGCCCGCTACCATGACGATCTCCAGGTCAACGCACTGCCGCTGGAGCTCAAAGTGGCGGCGGATCGCACGGAAGAGTTTCTGCAAACCCACGCCGCTCGTGTCTCGGTCGGCGCGGTACAGATGCGATCGGGCCGCCTGGAGGCGAGTGTGACTGTCGAGAATCTCGGTGGACACAAGCTGCCGACCGCGTATCCCTCTCGGCGCGCGTGGCTGCACGTGGTCGTGCGTGATCGCAACGGGGGCAAAGTATTCGAATCCGGTGCGATGAATCCCGATGGCTCGATCCAGGGCAACGACAATGACGCAGACCCGTTGCGTTTCGAGCCCCATTACACCGAGATCCGCAGCGCCGATCAGGTGCAAATCTATGAGTCGATTCTCAGGGACTCTGCCGGAGCCGTCACCACGGGTTTGATTTCTACCGTCGGGTACCTGAAGGACAACCGCCTTCTGCCGCACGGCTTCAACAAGGCCACTGCGGGCGCCGACATAGCGGTGCACGGGGAAGCCGCGCAGGACCCGGCATTCGACGCGCAGGGGCATCGGGTCCGATACTCATTGAACGTCGATTCGGGCGCGGGCCCATTTCAGGCGCGATTCAGGCTCGGTCAGGGTAACCGGAGATGCTGCCCGCAGATAGTCTTCCCACAACGCGTCGATGGGCTTTGCGGTCACCGTGCGGAACAGGTCCGGCGT
>Ga0209526_10001985_pt1 | contig 13733 bp, 13 predicted proteins | sample JacPinW_OM2H0_M1_FD_188566 | JGI IMG/M metagenome (GOLD analysis project Ga0209526, IMG submission 188566) | Forest soil microbial communities from Algoma, Ontario, Canada - Jack Pine, Ontario site 1_JW_OM2H0_M1 (SPAdes) (version 2) | ecosystem: Environmental > Terrestrial > Soil > Boreal... | reverse complement strand
GAGTACGGCGACCCGGATAACCCCGACGATTGGGAGTTCATCTCCAAATACTCCCCGTATCAGAATATTTCGTCGGACCGGAAGTACCCGCCGGTGCTGATCACCACTTCCACCCGTGACGACCGGGTGCATCCTGGTCATGCCCGCAAGATGACGGCGGCGCTGGAGGCGTCGGGCCACCCGGTGCAGTACTACGAAAACATCGAGGGCGGCCACGCGGGTGCCGCCGACAATGCGCAGACCGCGTTCAGGTCGGCGCTGATCTTCGAGTTCTTGCACCGCATCCTCGACGGGTGATGCCGCAGATGTCGCCGACGTCGCGGCCGGCCTTGGCGTCGCTGTAGACGAGGGCGCCGACGAGCTCGAGGTCGTGATGCTCGTGGATGGCGGCGACGGCGTGGCGGCCGACGGATCCGGTGGCCCACTGGATGATGCGCAGCATGCTGATGAGCTTACGGTAAGGGCGACGAGACAGGTGGCACCTTGACTTCCGAAACCGAAGTGACTCGACTGCTGCTATGCCGACGACGACACCAGAGTTCGAGACGCTGCTGTACAAGACCGACGGTCCGGTCGCCACCATCACGCTGAACCGGCCCGAGCAGCTCAACACCATCGTCCCCCCGATGCCTGACGAGATCGAAAAGTCCATCGGACTGGCCGAGCGCGATCCCGCCATCAAGGTGATCGTGCTGCGCGGCGCCGGACGGGCGTTCTCCGGCGGCTACGACTTCGGCGGCGGCTTTAAGCAATGGGGCGACGCGATGAACACCGACGGCCGATGGGACCCGGGCAAGGACTTCGCCGTGATCAGCGCCCGCGAGACCGGGCCGACCCAGAAGTTCATGGCGATCTGGCGCGCGTCCAAACCCGTCATCGCCCAGGTTCACGGCTGGTGCGTCGGCGGCGGCAGTGACTACGCCCTGTGCGCGGACATCGTGATCGCCAGCGACGACGCCGTCATCGGCACGCCGTATGCCCGCATGTGGGGCGCTTACCTCACCGGCATGTGGCTCTACCGGCTGAGCCTGGCGAAGGTGAAGTGGCACTCGTTGACCGGTGAGCCCCTGACCGGAAAGGAGGCCGCCGCAGTCGAACTCATCAACGAGTCGGTGCCGTTCGAGAATCTGGAGGCGCGGGTGAAAGAGGTCGCCGCGAAGCTCACGAATATCCCGCTCTCCCAACTGCAGGCCCAGAAGCTCATCGTCAACCAGGCCTACGAGAACATGGGCCTGTCGTCCACCCAGACGCTCGGCGGCATCCTCGACGGGCTGATGCGCAACACCCCCGACGCGCTGCAATTCATCGATACCGCCTCCAATCAGGGGGTGCGGGCAGCGATCGAGCGCCGTGACGGCCCGTGGGGCGACTACAGTCAGGCGCCTGCGGAAAAGCGCCCCGACCCGTCACACGTCATCGAGCCGTGATGGGTCCACAGCACGGGGAAGGGCGAAACCCAGGCCAAAGGCCGCGACGCTAAGGACCGCGCTGACGCCCATGGCAAGCGTGGCGCTGTGACCGAACGCCAGGGCCACGGCGTCGGGGCCGCCTACGACGCGCAGCGTGCCGAACAGGACGGTGCCGATCACGGCGATGCCGATCGCGCTGCCGATGCGCTGCATCGTGCCGACCACCCCGCTGGCCGCCCCTGCGTCGCCGCGCTCCACCGTCGCGACGATGAAGGCGGCATTCGGCGCGATGAACAACCCGCTGCCAATTCCGGCGACCAGGAGCGGGGCCAGCAGTTGCCAGCCGTTGTATTGGGTGGGCGGGCACAGCGCCAATATGAGCCACACCGCGGTGATGCCGACGGCAACCATGCCAAGGCCGACGATCAACACCGTGCGGCCGAAGCGCGCGGCCAGGGTGTCACTCTGGGATGCGCCCAAGATGCTGCCAACCGCGAAAGGCATTACGACGAGGCCGGATTGCAGCGCGGTGTGTCCCAGGCCGGCCTGCCACAGCAGCGCCAGGGTAAAAAAGATACTGGTGAACGCCGCGAAGTACACGAGGGCGAGCACGACACCCCCGGTGAATGAGGGATGGCGGAACAGTCTCGGCGGCACAAGCGGATTGCCATGCGCTTTCTCGAGGCGGCGCTCGCACAACCCGAACAGCGCGATGAGCGCGACACCGCAGGCCATCGACGCGTACGTCCACCACGGCCAACCCTCCTGCTGGCCTTCGATCAGCGGCGTGAGCAGGGCGACGAGGCCGGTAGTGAGCAGGACCAGTCCCAGCCAGTCAGTTCCGGTATCGGTGTTCTCGACACCAGCGGGGAGCAACACCGCCGCGGCGGCGACGGCAAGAATCCCGATCGGGATGTTCACCCCGAAGATCAGCCGCCAGCCCGATTCTGCACCGAAGGCCGCAATGATCAACCCGCCGGCGAGCGGCCCAAGCGCCGTCGAAAAGCCAATGGTCGCACCGAGGATCGCGAACGCGCGTCCCCGTTGCCGGGGGGCAAACATCAGCTGGATCAGCGCGGTGATGGTGGTGAAGAAGATGCCACCGGCCAATCCCAGGACGGCGCGGGCAGCGATCAACTGAACGTCATCCTTGGCAAGGCCGCACGCCAGGCTGGCCACGGTGAACAACGCCAGACCCGCGACGAAAACCCACTTGTGCCCGAGCCGATCACCGACTCGTCCGGCCGGGATCAGCGCCAACCCGAACGCGAGCGCGTACCCGGAGACGATCCACGACAGCGTTGCGTTCGACGCGCCAAGGCTGGTGCGGATCGTCGGTATCGCGACGTTGACGATCGTCGTGTCGAGCAGCGCCATGAACGCACCCGTCAGCAAGACGGCCAGCGCCAACCACTTGTTCCGCCCCACCGCAACGGGTTTCGACGTCTGAGCCGAAATCGTCACTGCGTCCTCCGTTCACGCTGATCGTCGATGATTTCCGGTAGCGCGGCGCAAAGTTGTTCATGCCAAGCGATTTCGGCGCGCAGCCGGTCGGCCCGATGCTTCATCACCATCCGTTCGCTGACGCTCAGGTAGCGGTCGATCGCGGCGGCATGGGCTTCCCATTGCTCGAGCATTGCCGACAGCGAGGCCATTCGAGCCGTGATCATCGCCGATAGGTCGTCAAGGTGATCCGGGTCGACGCGGGTCACCGCGATGTCGAACGGATCCGGTTTGATGACGATGTCGCGCAGTGCCCGCAACCGCAACCCGCCGAGTGCTTCACGACCGGCATCGGTGATCGCCAACACTTGTCGCTGCGGGTAGGCGCCCGCACGTTCTACCCGCACCTCTTCGATGAGCTCCTCAGCAGCCAGGCGCTTGATCGCTCCGTACAGGCTGCCCACCGTGATATCGGTCCACAGCGCCACGTGCTCCTCTTCGGCGAGAAGTCGCAACTGGTGCCCGTGCATCGGTCCGCGCTCCTCAAGTGCGGCGAGGAGAAAGATCCGAATGGACGACACGCGACTACTCTCGCACCATTGTCGCGCAAAACAACCCACGCGCAAGCTGCTCGCTAGTCGCGTCGCCGCAGCCCGCCCAGCATCGCCACGATCACGCCAAACACCACCAGCACACCGCCGGCGGCCAGTGTGAGGTTCAGCCACTGATGCATGCTGCCCTCGGCGTGGTTGACCATCGCGTCGGCGACCTGGCGGACATCACCCGTCGTGCGATCCAGTGCGGTGTTGATGTAGCGCCGCGCCACCTCCAACCCGGCCCAGCCGGCGGCGCCCACCAGTAACGCCGAAACACCCAGCGCCGCAAGAGCTTTGCCGCGCGACCGCGCGACGGCCAGGGTGAGTAGCGCCAAAACGCCTGCAAGGATCGCGGCCCCGACGCTGCCCCATGGCCCCCACCTGGAAAGGAGCCGCAACTGTCCGGGCTGCATACCCGCCGAGTCGGAGACCGTGATGGGCACCGTCAGCGTGTCAGGCACGTCGAGATTGAGGGTGCCCAACGTCTGCCGCAACGACGGGTCCGAGAGCATCGGGGCGATGTCGATCAGCCAGCGGTCGTCGGTGCCTTCTTGACGGCGGATCTCGTCGGTGAACAACCAGGTGTGCGCGATCCGGTTCGCCTGGGCGAACTGCCCAGGGAAGCCGGCGTTCTGGGTGTAGGCCGCGGTCACTCCGCGCACCAGATCGGAGTTGAGGTGGTAGCCCTTATCCGATGCCAGCGACACAATCTGCGTGGTGAGCTCGGAGGCCATCGCCTGCTGCAATTTGGGATCCTTGGCCGCGGATTGCGCGAACGCCGCGTAGCCGTTCGCGTCGACGACGTTCTTCTGCGCCCACATGGCAGGGACCGCCACCGCCAGCGCGACCGTCGTGACGAGCCACAAGAACACGGTCGCCACGAACCGCACGCATCCTCCTTTCGGGCCGGACGCGCATGCCTCAGTCGGTAAGGGCGCGGCCCACAATGTGGGGGTCCGGTCGGCCGACCACCTCATGGTCCTTGTTGTCGTAGTCGAACTTACTCAACACGTAGCGCATGGCGTTGACGCGTGCGCGCTTCTTGTCGTTGCTCTTGACCACCGTCCACGGCGCCGTGTCGGTGTCGGTGAGCCCAAACATGTCTTCCTTGGCCGCGGTGTAGGCATCCCATTTGTCCAGCGAGGCCAGGTCGGTCGGCGACAGCTTCCACTGGCGCACCGGGTCGACCTGGCGGATGGTGAATCGGGTGCGTTGCTCGGACTGCGTGACCGAAAACCACAGCTTGGTCAGGCTGATGCCGTCGCTGACCAGCATTTGCTCGAACAGCGGAACCTGGCTGACGAACTCCTGGTGCTGATCAGGTGTGCAGAAGCCCATCACCCGCTCGACACCGGCCCGGTTGTACCAGGACCGGTCGAACAGCACAAGCTCACCGGCAGCGGGCAGGTGGGTGACGTAGCGCTGGAAGTACCACTGCGTGCGTTCGCGCTCTGTCGGCTTCTCCAGCGCGACGACACGGGCGCCGCGCGGGTTGAGATGCTCCATGAACCGCTTGATGGTGCCACCCTTGCCTGCCGCGTCACGACCCTCGAAAACGATGACGTGCCGCAGCCCGTTGGCCTGGCTCCACTTCTGCCGCTTGAGCAGCTCGATCTGCAGCAGCCGTTTCTGTTCCTCGTATTCCGCGCGCGACATGCGGTGGTCGTACGGGTAGCCCTCGCGCCAGGTGTCAACATCGGATCCGCTCGGGTGGTGCACCAGCACGGGGTCATCGTCATCGTCATCGTCATCGCGGACGGTGTAGTACTCCGTACCTTCAAGCATCGTCACCGGCAAAAGGTATCGGCGCGCGTGCACGCGCAAGTGACGTGCGGGTGAACTGCAGGTGTGCTATTTGGCGGCGCGACGCGGCGTGACAAGCGCCAATTTGGTCATCAGCTTGTTCATCCGCCGCAGCGCCTTCGGTGAATTGTTGTAGTAATTGCCGCCCGCGCCGACGTTGGTGCGCGGTGCCACCACCGCCTCCTGGCGGCAGAATTTGCGCAGCCCCTCGGCGCCGCCGAATCGCGCCCCGATTCCTGAGGTCTTCCAGCCGCCCATCGGCGCCGTCGTGCACATCAGGTTGGAGATCACGTCGTTGATGTTCACTGCACCGCAATCCAGTTGGACCGCAACCACTTTGGCACGCTCGATGTCACGCGAGAACACCGACGCACTCAGGCCGTACGGGCTGTCATTGGACAGCCGAACCGCTTCCTCGACGCTGGCCACCTTCATGATCGGCAACGTGGGACCGAACGTCTCCTCGGTCATACAGGTCATCGAGTGGTCCACGTCGACGAGCACCGTCGGCGGGTAGAAGCTGCCGGGGCCGTCCGGGCGCTTGCCGCCGGTCAGCGCCTTCGCACCGGCTGCCACGGCGTCGCGGACATGGCGCTCGGTAACCGCGACCTGGCTGTCGTCGATCAGGGATCCGAAGTCATAACCCTCGCCGGCGCCCATCTTGAGGTTCTGCACGTCGCGCACCACGGCGTCGACGAATTGGTCGTAGACGGGCTCCAGCGCGTACACCCGCTCCACCGACACACACGTCTGGCCGGCGTTGAACATCGCGCCCCACACCGCGGCGTGGGCAGCCAGGTCGACGTCGGCGTCGTCCAGCACGATCATCGGGTCCTTGCCGCCGAGTTCCAGGCTGATCGGGGTGAGCCTGCGCGCGGCCCGCTCCATCACCTTTGCGCCGGTCGCGCTGGACCCGGTGAACTGGATGTAGTCGGAGTTGTCAACGACGGCCTCAACGGCCTCGCGGGCACCCTGGACTATCGCCATCACTTCGGGTGCGCCGGAGTCCAGCCAACCGCGCAGCAGTAGCTCGGCGGTCAGCGGCGTGCGCTCCGACGGCTTGAGCAGCACCGCGCAGCCGGCGGCCAGCGCAGCGATGCCGTCCATCAGCAGGTTGGCGACGGGATAGTTCCACGGCGCGATGATGCCGACCACCGGGCGCGGCCGGAAATGCACCTCGACCTTCTTGATCGCCAGGAACGGCAGCGCCGCAGGACGGGGTTCTGGCGCCAGCGCCTTCTCCATCGTCTTGATGTAGTACGAGGCGATCATGATCAGCAGCGGCACCTCTTGCGCGGCGTCAGTGGCGGACTTGCCGGTCTCCTTGACCAGCAGTGCCTCGATCTCGCCGCGGTGCTTGCCCATCCACACCGCGTAGCGGGCCAGCACCTTGGCGCGCCCTTTCGCACCGCGCGCCTCCCACTGCTTCTGCGCCTCGCGCAGACCCGCTGCGATACGCGGCACGTCGGCGGGGTTGGTCCAGCGCATCGTGCCGGCCACCGCGCCGGTCGCAGGATTGCGGATGGTGCTGGTGTCGGGCAGATCAACTTCGGGCGTCGCTGTCATGGGCTCATGGTAACCACCGGCTGTGACGCAGATCGCATCGGGGTTGACACGTGTCAAGTTCGGTGGGGTGTGTGTCCCAATGTGAGGGCTGCGACGCACACGATCGCCGTGCCCAACAGCAGCGCACCGACTGTGTCGGTGAAGTAGTGATACGTCACGGCCTGGCCCAGCATGCCGAGCAGACCGAACGTGACGGCGACGAGCACCGCCCACAGCGCGGCGCATGCCGCCAACACGATCATCCCCATCACCACGACAACCGTCGCCGTATGGCCACTCGGATAGGCGAAGGCACCGCTCCTCTCACGGCCGAACAGGGGCTTCATCAGCCGAGCGAGCCCCATCGCAAGGAGCGGACACACCACCGTCGCTATCGCCAATCGCCACTGCCGCCGGTACAGCGCGACGGCCAGAGTGGCCAGCACCAGCAGCGCGAGGACCCGCGGGTCGGTGAAGAACAGCAGCCAGCTCGCCGGGCCATGCCCATACCGATGGAACCAGTCGTCCACCCGGGTTGAGCCGTTTCGCACCGCCAAGCCCAGCAGCACCATGGCCACCACCGCGACTGGTGGCCACAGGCGAATTGCTTTGTCGCCGAGGGTTTCTCCCATAGTCAGCGCACGATACCCCGCACGTAGGCGGCCTGGCCCAGGTGCTGGGCGCAGTCGTCGATGATGCTGACCAGCCGCGCACTCGCGGTCACCGGCGGATTCCACCGCGTGTCGACGATGCGGCTCAGCTCATCGGGCGTCACCGACGCGATGTACTCCAGCGTCACCTTGTGCACCCCGTGGTAGTAGCCGGCCAGCAGGTCGGCCGACCCGCGAACCTTGTTGACGTCATCCGGGCCGTGGCCGTAGCCGGTGTCGCCCCGCGGGAGGTCGAGGCCGAACCGGTCGACCCAGCCGTCGCGCGTCCACACCTCCTCGATGCCTGCGATGTCGCAGAGCTGCGCGTCCTGGACGCGCGCGCTGTGCCAGATCAGCCAGGCGATGCTGTTGGCCGTGCCCGTCGGACGGAAGAACGCGGCCTCATCGGTCAACCCGTCGGTCAGCTCCTCGACGTGCTCGATGAGCCGGGTGAACGAATCACGCAGCAGTTCCCGAACCGCTGCCGCATCAGAGTCAGACATGCCTTGACGCTACCTGTGGGGACATCACATTCCTTGGCAGGGAACACAGCATCTTTGCCTCGACGTCCTCGACGACGTGGCGAACGGTGTGGACCGGGCGCGGGTGGTCGGTAAGGACGCCGCTGCGTACGGGTGGGAAGCGTTGCGCGACAAACACTCCGGCGCTCTTGGGGTCTAGGCGTCGGGCTGCGCACCGTGGAAAACGGCTTCGACGTTGTTGCCGTCCGGATCCCGGACGAACGCGCCGAAGTAGCCGGGGTGATACTCCGGCCAGAGCCGCGGCGCGTGCAGTGATTCGGCGCCGTGCTCGAGCGCGGCGTCGTAGAACGCCGTGACGGCGTCGGTGCCGGCGGCCTGGAATGCGACATGGATCTCCCGGTTGGGCCCCGCCGCGTCGCCGACATTCATGTCGGCGATCCAGAAATCTGGCTCGCCGTCCTTGCCGTATCCGATGGCGACCTGGAAGTCCATCTGCCGGGTGTAACCCAGCACGCCGAGGACCTTGTCGTAGAAGGCTTTCGATTTGTCCCAGTCCGCGCAGTTGATTCCGAAGTGATCAATCACGGCCTCATCCTGGCATGCGGCGGGGACACCGACGTACATTCAGCTAATGGTTTACGGCCACGGAGCCGCCCCGGCGGCGACCTACGACCTCTGCATCCGCAACGGCTCCATCGTCGACGGCCTCGGCGGGGAGCCCTACGTGGGCGACGTCGCTGTCGTCGACGGCGTGATCGTCAGCGTCGGCTCCGTCGACGGTGACGCCACCCGCGAGATCGACGCGACCGGGCTGCTCGTCACGCCCGGTTTCGTCGACCTGCACACCCATTACGACGGACAGGCCATCTGGTCGGACCGCATGACACCGTCGTCGGCGCACGGCGTAACGACGGCGGTGATGGGGAACTGCGGCGTCGGCTTCGCGCCGTGTCGCGCCGATGACCACGACGTCCTCGTCGACGTCATGGCCGGCGTCGAGGACATCCCCGGTGTGGTGATGGTCGACGGGCTGCCGTGGGACTGGGAGACGTTCCCCGAGTACCTGAATGCGCTGGAGTCTCGGCAGCGTGACATCGACGTCGCCGCGTACCTGCCACACTCGCCGCTGCGGGTGTACGTGATGGGCAGGCGCGGCGCCGACCGCGAGCCGGCAACCGACAAGGATCTGGCGCGCATGCGCGAGCTGGCCAAAGAGGCGATCGAGATCGGCGCGATCGGCTTCGCGTCGTCGCGGTTCTCGTTCCACAAGACCGGCGGTGGCGACCTGATCCCCACGTACGGCGCGGCGCAGGACGAGATCAACGCGATCACTCAGGGTGTCGCCGACGGCGGCGGCGGGCTGATTCAATTCGTCCCCGATATTCCGGCGGGCGGTTACGAGTCGGTGCTGCAGCAGGTTTTCGAGGCCGCGGCCGACGCCAAGCTGCCCGTCACGTTCAGCCTCGCGACGGGCAACTCCGGCGACCCGCTCTGGCCGGATGCGATCACGCTCATCGAGAAGTACAACGCGGCGGGCGGCGATATCACTGCGCAGATGTTCCCCCGGCCGATCGGACTTGTCATCGGGTTGGAGCTGACGGGCAACCCGTTCGTGTTCTATCCCAGCTATCGAGAGATCGCAAACCTCCCGTTGGCCCAACGCGTCGCCGAGATGCGCAAGCCCGAGGTGCGGGCCCGCATCCTGGCCGACAAGCCGGCAGGCGGCGGCCATCCGCTGCTGTATCTGGCACAGGCGTGGAGTTGGATCTTCCCGCTTAGCGACAACCCGGACTACGAGCCGGCCGCGTCGACGTCGATCGCCGCGCGGGCGGCGGCCCGCGGCGTGACGCCGATGGAGGAGGCCTATGACCGGCTGCTCGACGACGACGGCCACGCGATGCTGCTCGTGGCGATGGGCAACTACGAGAACAACTCGCTCGACACCGTCGGCGAGCTGTTGCGCCGCGACGACGTCGTGCTCGGCCTCGGCGACGGCGGTGCGCATTACGGAATGATCTGCGACGCAAGCTTTCCGACGTTCCTGCTCGCCCACTGGGCGCGTGACCGCGCGTCGGGCCGGATGCGCGTCGCCGATGTGATCCGCGAGCTGACATCGGTGCCCGCACGGGTCGCCGGATTCGCCGACCGCGGGCGAATTGCGGTGGGCTATAAGGCCGATCTCAATGTGATCGACCACGCGGCGATGCGGCTGCACAAGCCCGTGATCACCCACGACCTGCCCGCGGGCGGGCGCCGGCTCGACCAGACGGCGGACGGCTACGTCGCGACGATCGTGTCGGGCGAGGTCATCCAGGAGAACGGCAGGCCGACCGCAGCGCGTCCCGGCAAGCTGGTCCGCGGCAGGCAGCCCGCGCCCGCCTAGCGAGGGTCACGTTGGCGCGACCGCAGGCGGTTACCTAGGACCAAATCGTCGAAATGGCAGGCGCATTCGCCGCCAGCCCGGTCTTGTTCAGGCCGTACATCTGTTCGACGGTGGACAGCACGTTGTAGTGGTTGATGGTCTCGTTGTACTGGCCGGGCTTGACGTTGGCTCCGTACACCATCGTCGGTATCTGGTTGTTGGCGCCGCTGTCGTCCTCGTCCCACGTGACGATCAGCAGGCTGTTGTTGGCGACGGCCCAGTTCGCGTACCGCGTGAGGTTGGTCGCCAGCCAGGTGTCTGCCTGCGCGATGGTGCCGTCGTGCATGTCGTTGTCGAGATTGGGGATGACGAAGGAGACCGTCGGCAACGTCGCGTAGTCGGAGCGGGCGTTGAACGCGGAGAAAGGCACCGACGTCTCGGGCGGCACGTTGGTGAAATTCACCCAGGGCGCGTGCTTGCGCGCGTACTTGCCTGCGGCACAGGTTGTCGAGCCCACCGCGGGCAGGTCCTCGGAGAAACCCGCGAATGAATATCCGGCGGCCAGCAGTTCGGAACCGAGATTGGATGCGGCGCCCGCATCGACGGGGCAGGCGTCAGAAGTCAGCCCGAGCGTGCTGCCGGAGAACAGCGCCAGATAGTTCGGCTCGCTGGGATGGGTCTCGGCGTAGGACTGCGTCATCAGCGCGCCGTTGGCAGCGAGCGAGTTCATGAACGGTGCGGACTTGTTACCGATCACGTTGCCTGCGGAGTGGTTCTCCTCGACAACGACCACGATGTGAGCGGGGGTCGGGATGGCGGGCGCGGCCGCAGCCACCGGGAGCGGCGGGCAGATGGCAAGCGCACCGACGACGACAGCGGATAGCCAGCGCAACATGCGCCGAGTGTAGAAGGCGCTTCCTGTGACGACCCACACGGAGGCCTTGAGCAGAAACCGTAGCAGCGGCACTTGAGCAACATCGCCAACCCCGCTAGCTCGTTTCGCCCGAACGCGCGACGCCCCGGGCAACGAAAAAGCCCGGCCCCCAAAGGGACCGGGCCTCTCCGTTGGACTGACTTAGAAGTCCATGCCGCCCATGCCGCCGGTCGGGTCGCCCGCACCAGCGGGCGCCTTCTCCGGCTTGTCGGCGACGACCGCCTCGGTGGTCAGGAACAGCGCCGCGATGGACGCCGCGTTCTGCAGCGCCGAACGCGTCACCTTCACCGGGTCGGCAACGCCTGCCTTCAGCAGATCCTCGTACTCACCGCTGGCCGCGTTAAGGCCGTGGCCGGCGGGAAGGTTGCGCACCTTCTCGGCGACGACGCCCGGCTCCAGACCGGAGTTGAAGGCGATCTGCTTCAGCGGAGCCTCGAGCGCAACGCGGACGATGTTGGCACCAGTGGCCTCGTCACCCTCCAGCTTCAGCTCCTCCAGCGCAGGCGCCGACTGCAGCAGGGCCACGCCACCACCGGCGACGATGCCCTCCTCGACGGCGGCCTTTGCGTTGCGCACCGCGTCCTCGATGCGGTGCTTGCGCTCCTTGAGCTCCACCTCGGTGGCAGCTCCGGCCTTGATCACCGCAACACCGCCGGCCAGCTTGGCCAGGCGCTCCTGCAGCTTCTCGCGGTCGTAGTCGGAGTCGCTGTTCTCGATCTCGCTGCGGATTTGGGCCACCCGGCCTGCGATGGCGTCGGAGTCTCCCGCACCCTCGATGACCGTGGTCTCGTCCTTGGTCACCACGACCTTGCGGGCCTGGCCAAGCAGGGACACGTCGGCGGTCTCGAGGGAAAGACCGACCTCTTCGCTGACGACCTGACCACCCGTGAGGATGGCGATGTCCTGCAGCATCGCCTTGCGGCGGTCACCGAAGCCAGGGGCCTTGACGGCAACGGACTTGAAGGTGCCGCGGATCTTGTTGACCACCAGGGTCGACAGCGCCTCGCCCTCGACGTCCTCTGCGATGATCAGCAACGGCTTGCCGGACTGGATGACCTTCTCCAGCAGCGGCAGCAGATCCTTGACGGTCGACACCTTGGAGCTGACCAGCAGGATGTACGGATCCTCGAGGACCGCTTCCTGACGCTCGGCGTCGGTGACGAAGTAACCCGAGATGTAGCCCTTGTCGAAGCGCATGCCCTCGGTCAGCTCGAGCTGCAGGCCGAAGGTGTTGGACTCCTCGACGGTGATGACACCCTCGTTGCCGACCTTGTCCATGGCCTCGGCGATCAGCTCGCCGATCTGCGTGTCGCCTGCCGAGATCGCGGCCGTGGCAGCGATCTGCTCCTTGGTCTCGACCTCCTTGGCCGACTTCAGCAGCGTCTCGGTGATCTTCTCGACTGCCTTCTCGATGCCGCGCTTGAGGCCGAGCGGGTTGGCACCCGCCGCGACGTTGCGCAGGCCCTCGCGAACGAGCGCCTGGGCCAGCACGGTGGCGGTGGTGGTGCCGTCGCCAGCGACGTCGTCGGTCTTCTTGGCGACTTCCTTGACCAGCTCAGCGCCGATCTTCTCGTACGGGTCCTCCAGCTCGATCTCCTTGGCGATGGACACACCATCGTTGGTGATCGTGGGGGCGCCCCACTTCTTCTCCAGGACGACGTTGCGACCCTTGGGGCCCAACGTCACCTTTACCGCGTCGGCGAGGGCGTTAAGACCCCGCTCGAGGCCGCGACGGGCCTCTTCGTCGTACGCAATTTGCTTGGCCATTGCGAAGTGATTCCTCCGAAACTATGGGGTGACACACAGGGCGACCGCTTGTCGGGTCGCCCCATTGGACGCTGTGGCCGGGTGCAGTGCCCGCGACGGACGGCTGTGGGTGTCTCCCGCTGACGCGGCCCTGGCCTCACCGTCCCGACCTAGCACTCGCCGGTCGCGAGTGCCAACGTCATTCTTAGCACTCGCCCATGCCGAGTGCAAGGACGCCTCCAGCGTTATCGCTGCACGCGCAGACCGTCGATGACGACGTCGGTCACCTGCTCGGCCAACGCGGGGTTGTAGGCCTCCATCGCCTGGCATCCGACCAGGATCGACTTCACCTCGCGCACGCCGATGTCCCGCCGCGCGGTGCCCGCCTTCTGGGCGGCGCCTAGCAGCTCGTCGAGCACGGCCAGGAATGCGTCCTCGGCGTCGGGTGCGGCCTGTTCGATGTCGATCCCGAATCCGGCCAGCGCCTCGACTAGGCCACGGTCCGTCGCGCCCCACTGCAACACGATCGAGCGCAGAAACGCGAAGATCGCTTCACCGGGCCCAGCGGATTCCAGCAGGGCATAACCGTCGTCGGCCAGGTGCTGCATCCGGTCGTTGATGACCGCCTGGAACAGCGCCTCCTTGGTCGGGAAGTGCCGGTAGACGGTGCCGGCCCCCACTCCGGCCCCGCGGGCGATCTCATCGATCGGCACCGACAAGCCCTCGGCCGCAAAGGTTTCGTAGGCGACTTCCAGCACACGGG
>Ga0209526_10001984_pt1 | contig 13733 bp, 13 predicted proteins | sample JacPinW_OM2H0_M1_FD_188566 | JGI IMG/M metagenome (GOLD analysis project Ga0209526, IMG submission 188566) | Forest soil microbial communities from Algoma, Ontario, Canada - Jack Pine, Ontario site 1_JW_OM2H0_M1 (SPAdes) (version 2) | ecosystem: Environmental > Terrestrial > Soil > Boreal... | reverse complement strand
GCGGCTTCCGGCGCAGCCAGTCGATCGCCTACCGGCCGGCCTGCGACCAGTGCCGGGCCTGCGTTTCCGTGCGCGTTGTCGCCAATGAGTTCCGGCCCTCGCGCAATTTCCGGAAAGTTTTGGCGCGCAATGCCGACATCGTCGGCGAGCAGCGCAGCGCTGTGCCTACTTCCGAACAATATTCCGTGTTCCGCGCCTATCTCGACCGGCGGCATCGCCACGGCGGCATGGCCGACATGACGGTGCTCGACTACGCCATGATGGTGGAGGACAGCCACGTCGAGACCCGCATCATCGAATACCGCCGGCGCGGCGTCGACAGCGGCATCACCGGCCGGGGCGAGGAACTGCTGGCGGTGGCGCTGACGGATGTGCTCAGCGACGGGCTGTCGATGGTGTATTCGTTCTTTGAACCGTCGGAGGAAAGCCGTTCGCTCGGCACCTTCATGATCCTCGACCATATCGCCCGCGCCCGCCGGCAGGGACTGCCTTACGTCTATCTCGGCTACTGGATCGAGGGCTCGAAGAAGATGGACTACAAGGGCCGCTTCCTGCCGCAGCAGCGGCTCGCGCCCTCGGGCTGGCTGCGCATCGACGCCGCCGGCGAAGTGCTGGCGGAGCCGCAGGATTAGGCTCCGCCGTCATCACCCGCGAAAGCGGGTGATCCAGTACGCCGCGGCTTCTCGATCAATCATCAACGTCTCTGGAATACTGGGTCGCCCGGTCTAGCCGGGCGATGACACCTTTATTCACCCCAGCACATAGTCCCACACCAGCTTCGCATTCAGCGCGATGATCGAAGCCGCCGTCAGCGCCGCCAGCACCGTGAGCCAGCGCGGTGCCGTGAACGGGCCCATCTTGGCGCGATCGGCGGTGAACATCACAAGCGGCACCACCGCGAACGGCAATTGCAGGCTGAGCACCACCTGGCTCAGGATCAACAGCTGCCCGGTCGCCTTCTCGCCGGCCCAGATGGTGACGACCACCGCCGGCAAAATCGCGATCATCCGCGTCACCAGCCGCCGCAGCCACGGCGCGATGCGAAATCTGAGGAAACCCTCCATCACGATCTGGCCCGACAACGTCGCGGTGATGGTCGAATTCAGCCCGCAGCACAGAAGCGCGATCGCAAATAGTGTCGGCGCCAAGGTCGAGCCGAGCAGCGGCGCCAGGAACGAATGCGCCTGATCGAGCTCGGCGACGTCTACTCTCCCGGCGCGATGGAAGGTCGCGGCCGCCAAGATCAGGATGGAAGCGTTGATCACGAGCGCAAGGCACAGCGCGATCGAGGAATCGATGGTCGCAAGCGTGATCGCCTCGCGCTTTTCGACGATGCTGTCGCCATAGCCGCGGGTCTGCACCAGGCCGGAATGCAGATAGAGATTATGCGGCATCACGGTGGCGCCCAGAATGCCGAGCGCCAGATAAAGCATCTCGCGGTTGCGCAGGATCTCTGTCGTAGGCGCAAAGCCTCGGATGACGGCGCCCCAATCGGGATCGGCCAGCGCGATTTGCACCGCAAAGCACGCCGCGATCACGCCCAGCATCGCCACCACGAACGCTTCGATCCAGCGGAAGCCGAAGGCTTGCAGCGCCAGGATCAGGAACACGTCGGCTGCGGTGATGATGACGCCGATCTCGAGCGGAATGTGAAACAACAGATTGAGCCCGATCGCGGTGCCGATCACTTCGGCAAGGTCGGTCGCGGTGATCGCGATTTCAGCCGACAGCCACAAGGGAAAGGCGACCCAGCGCGGAAAGGCATCGCGGCAGGCCTGGGCTAAGTCGCGGCCGGCGCCGACGCCGAGCCGGGTGCACAAGGATTGCAGCACGATCGCCATCACGTTCGACAGCAGCGCGATGAACAACAGCGCGTAGCCGAATTTAGAGCCGCCGGCGAGCGAGGTCGCCCAGTTGCCGGGATCCATGTAGCCGACGGCGACGAGATAGCCGGGGCCGAGGAAGGCCAAGAGCTTGCGCCAGAACGAGCCGTGCTTGGCGGTCCGCACCGAGCCGAACATGCCCGAAAGCGAAGGCTCGCCGCGTTCGCCGCGCCAGCCCAAGGCGTCCGGCGAGGGGCCGGGCAGCACGTCGGCGGATGAATCGGGGCCTAGGCCGGGAGATCGCGCGTCCATTTCCCTAACATGGGGGAAGTCGATCCTTATTGCAACTCATTTGCAACTGCATCTGGGGAGGCCCGGATCAGCGGGCAGGCCCGACACGCCGACGACCTTATCGGTAATCGGGTGGGTTTTGCGGTTCCAGAAGACGACATTGGCGGCCACCATCCAACTCGGGAATTTGCCAATGTCCAAAGATGCCCCTCATTTGCCGGCGACCTTCAACCGCCTCGCCTGGTCCAACCTGGCCGCCCAATCGGCCGAGCAGATCGCGCTGGCCGCGGCCCCCATCATCGCGGTGCTGCTGCTTGGCGTCGGCGAAGGCCAGACCGGGGCGTTGCAGACCGCGCTGACCTTGCCCTTTATCCTGTTCGCGATCCCCGCAGGGCTCCTCGCCGACCGCATCTCGCGGCGCTGGCTGATGGCGGGCTCCGAAGCCCTGCGCGCGGCGTCGCTCGCCGGGATCCTGCTCTTGATCTGGCTCGGTCTATTGACGATGCCGGCACTCGCGCTGCTCGGCTTCATCGCGGTGTGTGGAACGGTTGTCTACAGCGTCGCCACGCCGGCGCTGGTGCCGTCGCTGGTTGCGCCAAAACTGTTGCCGGCGGCCAACGCGCGGATCGAACTCGCGCGCACCATTGCCTTTGCCAGCGGGCCCGCGCTCGGCGGCGTGCTGGTCGGATGGGTCGGTGCTGCGCCCGCCTTTGGATTTGCGGCCGCGCTTTCCGTCATTGCGGTGGTGCTGCTGTCGGGAATCTATGAGCCCGTGCGCGAGCCGGCGCCGCGGCGTCATCCGCTGCAGGATATCAAGGAAGGTGCTGCCTTCGTGTTCCATCACGCGCTGCTGCGGCCGGTATTCATCACCCAGTTCATCTTCAACACCGCATCCTTCCTGCTGCTTGCGGTGTTCGTGCCTTACGCGGTGCGCCGGCTCGGATTGTCGGCGACCGGGGTCGGCACGACGCTTGCGATGTATGGCGTCGGCATGGTGGTCGGCGCGCTCGCCGCGACGCGGGTGATGAAGCTCTTCGCATTCGGCACCGTGATCGGGCTCGGGCCGGTCACTGGCTTTGTCGCCGCGGCCGTGATGGCGATGACGACCTTGGTGCCCTCGCCCTGGCTTGCAGGCTTGAGCTTCTTCCTGCTCGGCGTAGGCCCCATCCTGTGGGTGATCTCGACCACGACCTTGCGGCAATCGGTGACGCCGCCGCGGCTGCTCGGGCGGGTCTCCGCCATCAACATCATGAGCTACGGCGCCCGCCCGCTCGGCTCCGCGCTCGGCGCCATCGTCGGCGGGTTCTATGGCGCAGAGGCGTGCCTCTATCTCGCGGTCTTAATCTTCGGCGCGCAGGCGCTGGTGATCCTGATGTCGCCAGCGGTCTCGCTGGAACGGCAACCGGACATGGTGGCGGACAAGGCGATGGGCACCTGCTGAGGATCCGGCTCCCTCCCTCCCGTCATTGCGAGCCGACGGGTCGCGCGAATGCGCGCCCGATGACAAGCTCCGCGAAGCAATCCAGAGCCAAAAAAGAACCGGATTGCTTCGTCGCTTTGCTCCTCGCAATGACGGCTACTCCCTTTTTCAGCTTCCACCTCCCGTTTTATATGATATGTATCATACTATACCAGACGGGAGCCGACATGACCGACCAGACTGCGCCATCGATATCAGCCGTTGCGCGAGCGGAGACATCCTCGACATCAGCGGAAATCGCGGTGCTCGCAGCACTCGCGGCCACCGGAACGCTCGCCACCAACATCCTGCTGCCCTCGCTGCCGCAGATGGCGACATCGCTGAAGGTGTCGAGCGCGGCGGTCACTTCCGCGATCACGGTGTTCCTCGCCGTATTTGCGCTCGGCCAGCTCGTGGTCGGGCCGATTTCGGACCGCTATGGCCGGCGCTGGCCGGTATTGGCAGGCTTTGCGGTATTTCTCGTGGGCAGCATCTGGTGCGGGTTTGCCAACGACTTGCCGAGCCTGTTGACCGGCCGCGTGATCCAGGCGGCTGGGGCCTGCGCGACCTCGGTGCTGTCGCGCGCCATCGCCCGCGATCTGTTCTCCGGCACGCGGCTAGCGCGTGCGATGGCGCTGATCATGATCGCGATGGCGGCAGCGCCCGGCTTCTCGCCGCTGCTCGGCGGCGCGCTCGATCATTATTTCGGCTGGCGCGCCGAATTCGCCTTTATCTGCGCGTTCGCGGCCTTGAGCGCGCTCGCCTATGAATGGGTATTCGGCGAAACCCACCATGCGACCCGGACGCCGCTCAATCCGCGCGCCATCGCCAAAAACTATATCGGCCTGATCGCCGATCGCCGCTTCCTGGTTCCGGCGGCGAGCGTCAGCCTGATCATGGGCGGGCTGTTTGCAATGTTCTCGGCAGCGCCGCGGGTGCTGATCGAGGGGTTGCATTTTTCGCCGATCGAGCTCGGCCTGTTCTTCGCGGGCACCGTCATGATCGTGTTCGCCGCCGGAATGCTCGCGACCAGACTGGCGCCGCGCTTCGGGCTCGACCGCTCGATCCAGGGCGGCCTCTTGCTCGCCGCGACCGGCAGCCTCGCGATCCTCCTGGTATCGCTGCTTACCCCGACCTTCCTGCCGTTCCTCGGAAGCATGTGCGTGTTCCTGCTCGGCATGGGCATCGTCAACCCCTTGGGCACCGCGCAGGCGCTCTCGCCGTTCGGCGAAAAAGCAGGAGCGGCTTCCGCGCTGCTCGGCTTCTGGCAGATGATGAGTGCTGCGATTTCGGTGTGGCTCGCCGCAAGCGTTTCGCATCAGGCGATGGTTGCGCTCGGCATCGTGCTCACGGCGGCCTCGACCCTCGCCGTCGGACTCTACGCCCTGCGCGCCAAGAGCTAGCCCGCGAGATAACGCTCGTAGCTGCCGGTCACCGGCTCGCTCGAGGTGACATCGGGGTCGAGCGTATAGAGATCCTGGGCGCGGCCGATGCCGCGCAGCGCGTAACGGCCGGTCGAGACCAGATAACGCCGGCCGGTGGCATCGAGCCCGACGCGGAATTCCGCCGAGGCCAATAAATCGCGATCGATCGACCGGCACATCGACGCGATCCGGCTGACCTCGTTGACCGCCGGACCGACCACGGTGAAATCGAGCCGGTCCTCGCTGCCGACATTGCCATAATAGACCTCGCCGACATGCAGGCCGATATAGGCTGTCGTGATCGGCAGGCCCGCCTTGCCGCGGCGGGCATTGAGCGCGATCGTGTTTTTGCGGAATTGATGCTCGGCCTGAAGTGCTGCCCGCCGCGCGAAAACCATGTCGTCGCCGGTGAACATCGCCAGCACGCCGTCGCCGATCAGCTTCAGCACGTCGCCGCCGGCATCATGGATGGCGTCGATCGAGGCCTGCGCATAGTCGTTGAGAAACGGAATGATCTCGCCGGGACCGATGCTTTCGCTGATCGCGGTCGAGCCGCGCAGATCGGAGAACCACAATACCGCATTGATGCGCTCGGTTACGCCGCGCGAGATGCGGCCGCGCAGCACCCGCTCCGACGCGTCGCGCCCGAGATAGACCCGCCCCAGCGTGCGCACGATATCGACCTGGGCCGCCGATTTGATCGCCAGTCCCAGGATCGGCACCAGATCGCGCAGCGCCGACATCTCCTGCTCGGTGAAGCCAGCGGCGCGCCTTGTCACCCAATACGAATAGAAGCAGTCCATCTGGCCGAGCGCGCCGGTCTCGCCGAAGCGGTGCACGAAGGCGACGAAATGCTTGTGGCCCTTCTCGGCAAGTTCGTCGATCATGGAGAAATCGAGCGAGGCGCAATCGGCAAGATCGATCCGTATCTCGTCATGGCCGTGCTCGAGCATGTGAAAGAAGGTCGAGCGGCGCCAGTTCTTCGCGGCGTCGCCATCGTCGGTCGAGCCGTATTCGAAGGTGTCGCTCTCGTTGGTGTCGACGTCGTTCCAGCGAAACCCGCGGCCTTCATAGATCGGATGCAAGGTATCGATGAAGACGAGGGCGCGCGACAGGTCCAGCCCCTCGTCGCGGCAGCGCTCGCAGAAGCCGCGCAGCACTTCGTTCTCGGGCAGGCCGGTGAGACCCTGGCTGACCAGCCAGTTCATCAGACTAAGACGGGGCGTGAGTTCCATACCCCATTATGCCGCGCAATCGCACCGGACGGAAGTTCGCGCAAACCGCCTATAATTTGCCGCGGACAACGACCTCGCCGTCCTCCTTCACAAACGAAGCCGCCGGGTTGTCGAGCAGATCGAACACCAATTCGGAGGGCCGGCACAGTTTTGTGCCCTTCGGCGTCACAACGATCGGCCGGTTGATCAGGATCGGATGCGCCAGCATGAAGTCGATCAACTGATCATCGCTCCATTTCGGATCAGCTAGCCCGAGTTCCGCGTAAGGCGTGCCCTTTTCGCGCAACAATTTTCGAACCGAAATACCCATCGCCTTGATCAACTCGATCAGCCGCGCCCGGCTCGGCGGATGTTTCAGATATTCGATGACGTCCGGCTCCTCGCCACTCTGCCGGATCATGGCAAGCGTGTTGCGCGAGGTGCCGCAATCGGGATTGTGATAGATCGTCACGCTCATCATTGAGCCTCCTTCGCGATTGGCGCCCCTCGCCTCCTGTGCGCAGCAGCCAGCCCATCAGCATCAGCGCGACGATGGCGCCGCAGAGCTCGGCGGCGATAAAGCCCGGCAGGTCGGCGGGACGAATCCCGGAAAACGTGTTGGTCAGCGATCGGGCGATCGCCACCGCCGGATTGGCAAACGATGTCGACGCCGTGAACCAGTAGGCCGCGGTGATGTAGAGCCCGACGAGCCAAGGCACGGCGGCGCGCTCAAAGCGGATGCCGCCGAGAATGGTCGCGACCAGGCCAAACGCCGCGACGCCTTCAGCAAACCATTGCGCGCCGCCGGTTCGCGCCTTCAGCGAGGCATCGAGCAGCGACAGCGCGAACATCGCATGCGCCATGATCGTGCCGGCAATGCCGCCGGCGATCTGCGCCGCCACATAGGAGAGCGCGTCGCGCGGCGACAGCTCGCGCTTGACCGCAAAGACAAGCGAAACCGCCGGATTGAAATGCGCGCCGGAGATCGGACCAAAAATCGTGATCAGCACCACCAGGATCGCGCCGGTCGGGAGCGTGTTGCCGAGCAGCGCGAGCGCCGTGTCCTTTGTGAGGCTTTCGGCCATGATGCCGGAGCCGACCACGGTTGCGACCAATAGCGCCGTCCCGAGCGCTTCCGCCGCCAGGCGGCGCGGCAAGTCAAAGCCGGGCATCAGGTGGGGGCAATCGGCGCGGCTTGCGGAACGCAGCACGCACTTTGCTTTTCGTGCGCCACGCGTGGCGCACGTTCGCCGCTACCGTCGCCATAGGTCGTGCTCTCGCCGGTGGTGAGAAAGGTCTCCCAGGCGATGCCCGCGGGATCGTCGATCCACGCCTTCTCCGACTTCGCGTAGCAACAGGCGGTCTGGCCTTGTTCGATGACATCGCCGCCCGCTTTGTGGAGTCGCGCGTAAACCTCCTGGAGCTCATCGGCGTTTTCGACTTGAATGCCGAGGTGATCGAGCCCAGGCTCACGACCCCGCGTCGAGATGGCGAAATTCACCCGGGGATCGTCGAGCATCCACTTGGCGTAATCGGTCTTGACCGTGGCGGGTTGCGCGGCGAACAGTGCCGAATAGAACTCGATCGATCGCTCAAGATTCTCGACCGCGACATGCACGTGAAGGCGCTTCATGATGTTCCTCCCTCAGGCCGTGACCTTCGCGCGCTTAACCCGCGCGGGCTTGCATCCGGCGACGGGCGCGCACTGCTCAGTGCGGCCGCCGCAGCAATCTTCAACCATGAACGACGTCAGATCTTGAAACGCCGGCAAATTGGCGCGGTAGATGATCGAGCGGCTCTTGCGCTCGCTCATCACCAATCCGGCACGCGCCAATATCGAAAGATGCGCCGACATGGTGTTTTGCGGAACCGCGATCGCCCGCGCGATCTCGCCCGCTGCGAGCCCCTCAGGCTCGTGCTTCACCAGCAGTTTGAAAACGCCAAGCCGCGTCGACTGGGCGAGCGCGGCGAGCGCCAAAATGGCTTGCTCTGATTCCATATATCCAGAATTATAGAAATAAGATATCGCTGTCAATCGGGGGGTTTTGTCGGTGACTGATGGGAATGCCACGCGCGGGCGCCAGCTTCCGATCATCCTGGCGCTCGGCACGACGCAAACGCTGGCGTGGGCCTCGAGCTACTATCTGCCGGCGATCCTGGCCGATCCGATCGCGCACGATCTCGGCGTTTCCTCGAACTGGATCTTTGCCGCGTTCTCGGCGTCGCTGGTGATTTCGGCGCTGCTCGGCCCGCGGGTCGGCCGGCAAATCGATCTGGTCGGCGGACGCCAGGTGTTGTCGATCTCCAACCTGACGCTGGCGGCAGGACTGGCCCTGCTCGGCTTCACGCATTCGATCCCGATGCTGGTGATCGCCTGGCTGCTGCTCGGCATCGGCATGGGATTTGGCCTTTACGATGCTGCCTTCGGCGCGCTCGGCCGCATCTACGGCAACGCCGCGCGCGGTGCCATCACCGGCATCACCTTGATCGCAGGATTTGCCTCGACCGTCGGCTGGCCGCTGACTGCCTTCGGATTGGAGCGCATCGGCTGGCGCGACACCTGTTTTGCATGGGCGGCCGCGCATATTCTTGTCGGCCTGCCGATCAATTTTTTCATGATGCCGACGGTGAAAGGCGCGAGGGCGACTGTCGCGGCATTGGCAAAACCGCACATTCCGATCGACCGCACCATGATGCTGCTGGCGTTCGCCTTTGCCGCGGCCTGGAGCGTCACCGGCGCGATGGCGGCGCATTTCCCGCGCATTCTGGAGGCGGCGGGCGCAAGCCCGGTGCAGGCGGTGGCGGCCGGCGCGCTGATCGGGCCGGCGCAAGTCGCCGCCCGCATCGTGGAAGCGAGCTTGCTCAGCCGCTATCATCCGTTGGTTTCGACCTGGCTTGCCTGCCTGATGCATCCGATCGGCGCCGGCATCGTCGCAATTTTCGGCGGCGGAGCGGCAGGCGTGTTCGCGATCTTTCACGGCGCCGGCAACGGCATATTGACGATCGCGCGCGGCACGCTGCCGCTTGCGATCTTCGGCCCGCAAAATTACGCCTATCGCCTCGGCATTATCGGCGCGCCAGCGCGCATGGCGCAGGCAGCGGCCCCGCTCGCGTTCGGTCTTTTGATCGACGCCATGGGCAGCCGCATCCTGATCGTGTCGTCGGCCTTAAGTCTCGCGGCGCTGTTGGCGCTACTCATGTTGCGCGAGCGGTCGCCCCCGCATTAGAGGCGGATTTTGGCCTTCCCTTGCGCGCCACTTTCAAGCAAAACGGCGCCATGGAAGATGAAACCGGCCCCAAGGGGAAACCCAAAGCATTTTTTCAATGGGCGACGACGCCGCCGCAGTCCTACGCGGTCTATCTGATCGCCCTAGCCCTGGTCTGGGGGCTGTCGTTCTATGCCGGCATGCTGAAGCCGAAAAAGCCGGTCGGCCTCGGCCCGCCGCCCATCTCCGCGCCACGGAATTGATGTGCTGCACTCTTCGTCATGCCCGGCCTTGTGCCGAGCATCCACGTCCTGTTTTAGTCACCGCAGAAGAAGGACGTGGATGGCCGGGACATAGGCGAGCGGAAGCGACGCCGTCCTTCGGACGGCTACGCCCGGCCATGACAAGCCAAAAGAAGGGCCGCCCGAATGCCAAGCGAAAAAACCCCCTCCATCACCCGCGTCAATCCGCCTGAACTCGGCACACCGCCGGGCTATTCGCAGATCGTTGAGGTAGCCGCCGGCAGGATCATCTTCATCGCCGGTCAGACCGCGCTCGATCGCGACGGCAATGTCATCGGCAGAGGCGATTTTACCGCCCAGGCGGCGCAGGTGTTCCACAATCTCGCGATCGCGCTGCAAGCCCGCGGATGCACCGCGGCCAATCTGGTGAAACTAACAGTGTTCCTCACCGAGATGGACAATCTCGGTGCCTACCGCGAGGCGCGAAACCGCTTCTTTGCTTCGGTCACGCCGCCGGCCGCGCCCGCGGTGACGCTGGTCGAGGTGTCGAAACTCTATGGCCCCGACTTTTTGATCGAGATCGAGGCGATCGCGGCGACGTGACTCTCTTTGCCTGAGCATGATCTTTTCGGAAAACCGGTTCCCACTTTTCCGGATCATGCTTTAGGTCGCAAGCTTTTGGCTTTTGCCTTCGGTCGTCGCAATCCAGATCCCCGCGAACACCGCGACGAGGCCAATGACCAGATTGGGCGTGATCGGCTCGCCGACAAGCTGGGTCGCGAGCAAGCCCGCTGCGATCGGGTTGACGGTCATGGTAGTGGCGACGCGCGTCGGCGACGCCCGCTCCAGCGCCAAGACCCACAGGATGAAGGCGAGCGCGCCGCCGGCGACGCCAAGATAAATGCCGGCAATCCATTGCGGTTCACCAAAACTTTTCAGGGCCGCGAGGGTGCCGGTGAGCGTTCCCACCAGCATCAGCGCCGCAGCCCCCGTCCCCATGCCGACGGTCAAAAAGCCGAGCGCGCTCGATCGTTTGATGAAGGAGCGAGACCAGACGTTGTAGAACGCCATGCAGAAAACCGCGGCCGTCATGATGAGTTCGCCGCGCCATGCGCCCGGCGGCGCGGCCGAGAGGCCCGCGGCAAGCGCTGCGATGACGCCGAGCACGGCGACGCCGACGCCGGCGGTTTTGCGCAAGGTCAACGGCTCGAAGCCGAGCAGTGCTGCGACCACCATGGTGTGGAGCGGCAAGGTCGCGAGCGCAAGGCTCGCGCGCGCCGCGGTGGTGTAGCCGATCGCGATATTGTAGAGGACGAAGAACAGTCCGAAGAAGCACAGCCCCAAGAGCATCACCGCCGGCAGGTCCTTACGGTCCGGCCATTGCACCTTCAGAAGCAACGCCGTCGGCAAGACGCAGACAAAGCCGATGCCCCAGCGCAGGATCGCAAGCGTGATCGGATCGGCGCCAGCAACGAGATAGCGCGTGATCGCCGCCGCCGACCCGCCGAGGCAGCTCGAGACCAACGCGATCGCAACCCCGATCCACTCGCCCACCCCCTGCCCCCAATGTGTTCCGTGTTATGTGTTCCGCGTTCGCTTGTGGCATCTTGCCGGACTGCATGGCAACTACCTGGAAGGTATTCATGTCGCGGCAGCAAGATTTTGCATCGAGCCTGCGCTGGTGGCGCCGGCACCGGGGCCTGTCGCAACTCGATCTGGCCGTGCGCACGGAAATCTCGCAGCGGCATCTCAGCTTCATGGAATTGGGCCGCGCTTCGCCCAGCCGGGACATGGTGATGCGGCTCGCTGTGGCCCTTGACGTGCCGCTGCGCCAGCACAATGCGCTATTGATCGCCGCCGGCTTTGCGCCGGTGTGGCGGCAGACCAACCTCGCCGCGCCCGAACTCGGCGAGATCAGCCGCGCGCTCGACTACATGCTGGCACAACAAGAGCCGTTTCCCGCGGTCGCGGTCGATCGGCACTGGAATTTGCTCCGGAGCAATTTTGGCGCGGTGCGCCTGGTCGAATTCCTGGTCGGACCTTTGGCGCCGGATACGCCGGTCAATCTGGCCGATGCGTTGGTAGCGCCGGACGTGCTGCGTCCGCATCTTAAGAACTGGGCGGACGTGGTCCGCTACTTCGTTCGCAGCGTGGAAGCTGACGCCGCGGCGGACGGCACGCTGGAGACGGCGGCACTTTGCGCAAGACTGTTGGCCTATGACGGGGTGCGGGCGGCCGTCAACGCCGTGCCAACCGATCTCGCACCTACGCCAGTGCTTCCGATGCACTTCCGCAAAGGCAACACCAGTTTGCGCTTGTTCACGACCATCGCAACCTTGGGGACACCGCAGGACATCACGCTGCAGGAGCTTCGCATCGAATGTTTTTTCCCGGCGGATCAGGAGACCGCCGGTATCCTGCGTGGCTGGGTTGTTTAGTCGTAGAATTCGGGCGACATTTTCAAGCCGTCGCGCTGCGCCTTGTCGTGATTGATCCAGAGCTGCGCTTTTTCCTTGGTGAGCGTGTCCGCGATCCTTTCCATCGAGGCCAGCGTCTGCTCCTTGCTGGTATTATTCACGGGGACGCCGCGGTTGTCCCAATTGCTCTTGAAGTGCACGGCATCGCCGGAAAGCACCACAGCGCCGGTCTTGGGCAGTTTCACTAGCAGCGATTGATGGCCGGGGGTATGCCCCGGCGTCGACAGGATGGTCACGCTGCCGTCGCCGAACACGTCGCGATCGCCCTCGAGCTTGGTGACCGGATGCTCCGGCTTGAATCGCGGCGCGTTGTTGGCGCCGGGCCATTCGTACTCGGCCTTCTGCACGTAGAGCATGGTGTCGGGAAACATCTCGACATTACCGATGTGATCGGGGTGGGTATGCGACACCGCCATGCCTTTGATGTCCGAAGCGTTGACGCCGAGCTGATCAAGCTGCGCCGCAAGCGTCTTCGGCCGTTTCCAGGTGACGGCCTTCGGATCGGCCGGCGCAAGCCCGTTCGGCATCGCGGCGACCGCATCCGGTATGCCGGTGTCCCACAGGAACCAGCCTTGCTTGTGCTTGATGAGATAGCAGGTGTCGACGAAGTCCATCGACTTGCCTTCGTTGACGCCGGGCGACCACCGCGAAATGTCGCCAGCGACGCCTTCGCCGCAATTGAAGATGTAGAGTTTCTCGACGGTTTGCGCCTGCGTCGGACCAACCGAAAAAATCACAACCGCCAGCGCGGCGGCCAAACCCATCACTCTGTTCATGCATTTCTCCCTGACCGGCCGATCTTAGGCCGACGGCGGCGATGTTACGTCGCCGGCATCGCGGCGCACAGGAGCCATCCGTTCAAATCGCTGCTACCCGCGCGATCAATTGCAGGACCAAAACCAAACTCATGCGCGTGAAGCTATGGCGGTTCGATATTGCCGCCACCCCGTTTCTCAATTTCCACAATATCGTTGGGGGACGGAACGTCAGTTGGCGGTGGGACCGGCAACCCGAACGCCAATTTGACGGCCTGTCGCGCCAGTTGCGGTGCCGCGACACTGGTGCCCGTCAGGCGAAACACGGCGCCGCTCCTGTTGCCCCCTGCACGCATGCCTTCGAGCGCGTAGGACTCGTCGCAGGGCAGCACGAAGTCGGGTCCGACGCGGAGACCGTGGCGTGCAGGGCCCTCCGACGAATAAGTCGACTTCCGTGCATCCGCCAGAATATAACCGCCGGCGACGTGCACCCTCAGCTTTTTAGCGGTAGCGATCCCGTTGAGGGTGCCGTCGCGATGGATCAGCGATCCGGTCTTGTCGAACTCCCCGTCGATGCGTGTGCAACTGGCCGCAGCCGACCGGGTGTTTTCCCATTCGGGATCGACAAAACACGAAGGCTTGGCGCCTGTGATCACGTTCATGTTCGGGTCGGTGCGTGCGACGTAGGCATGGACCTGCGCATTTTCGGGAATGCCGTCGATTTTGATCGTGTAGTCTCCATGTTCCTTGGCTTCGACCCCGGGCGCGGCGACGGTGGGTCCGACTTGAAGTAACCACATCGTGCTGTTCCCCCATGCGACCGGGCCGATCACCTGAGTGGT
>Ga0209526_10001983_pt1 | contig 13742 bp, 12 predicted proteins | sample JacPinW_OM2H0_M1_FD_188566 | JGI IMG/M metagenome (GOLD analysis project Ga0209526, IMG submission 188566) | Forest soil microbial communities from Algoma, Ontario, Canada - Jack Pine, Ontario site 1_JW_OM2H0_M1 (SPAdes) (version 2) | ecosystem: Environmental > Terrestrial > Soil > Boreal... | reverse complement strand
TGCGGTTCGAGCCGCGTCACATGGCCTTCCGGGAAGATTCCGGCGGGTACTGGGCGGACTGCTGGTCCTACGCCGGCGTGCTCTTCCCCGTCACCGGCGGTTTCGCCGCGGTCAGCTTTCCGCGCGAGGCGGCGCACAACCGCGCCGTGCGCTACGACGACATCCTGCCCGGCTGCTACGACCGCGCGGCGCGGCTCGCGGACATGGACCGCAACCACACCGAGGCGTCGCTGTGCTTCCCCACCTTCCCCCGCTTCTGCGGGCAGACGTTCCTGGAGCGGGGCGACCGTGGCCTCGCGCTGGCGTGCGTCCGGGCCTACAACGACTGGATGATCGACGAGTGGTGCGCCGACGACGCCCGCGGCCGCCTGATCCCCCTCACCCTCGTGCCCATGTGGGACGCTGCCCTCGCGGCGGAGGAAGTCCGGCGCTGCGCGGCGAAGGGCTCCCATGCCATCGCGTTCTCCGAGAATCCGGCCGCGCTCGGCCTGCCCAGCGTGCACACCGACACGTGGGACCCGCTGTGGGCGGCGTGCGAGGACACCGACACGGTCGTCAACATGCACATTGGCTCGTCATCCACGTTCAGCCGCACGAGCGAGGACGCGCCGCCGCTGGTCATCATCGCCCTGACCTTCGAGGGGGCGTCCCACGCCCTGGTCGACTGGCTCACCAGCGGCGTGCTCGCCCGGTTCACCTCCCTGCGCGTCGCCCTGTCGGAAGGGCAGGTCGGCTGGATGCCGTTCCTGCTTGAGCGTCTCGACGAGGCCTGGGACCACGCCCGCGGCTACGCGAATACTCAGCAGAACGTTCCCCGGCCGCCCAGCACGTACATTCCTGGCCGCGTCTTCGGCTGCATATTCGACGACCAGGTCGGCCTGGCTCTCCGGGATCGCATCGGGATGGACCAGATCATGTTCGAGACCGACTACCCGCATGGTGACTCGACGTTCCCGCACTCCAGGGAGACGGCCACCACGATCGCGACGAAGGCGGGCCTGTCGGAGCATGACACCTGGCGGCTGCTGCGCGGCAACGCCATCGCCTGCTACCGGCTCGACCGCTACGGGATCAGGGAGTGACGCGCCCGAGGAGCGGTTTCCTGGCGCGTGCCGAACCTGCGCGGGACATACCGGCGTGGTGCCCTGGGAAGCTGACGACGATGGCCTGCTATCTGCGGGAGAACGCCATCAATGGTCCGAGGTCGCTGTCCGTGTCTGCTATGTGAAGTGCGTTGAGGTATTCGCGGCGCAGCATGCCTGGTTCGGTCAGCGAAGTCCCGCCCCAGGTGAACCGGGATCCGCCGAGTGCCACAATGAGTGCGTCCGAGGCGAGCCGCGACCACCGGCCATTGCCGTTGGGGAATGGATGGATAACCACCAGCCGGTACCCGAATCGGATCGCGCATTCGTCGTTGCCATAGCGCGCAGCCGTGGCGTCGGAGAGCCAGGCGCGCACATCGTCGAGCAGGTTGCGCATGTCCATACGGACCTGCCAGTAGGGTACGCCCAGGTTCCGGTCAACGGCCCGGTACTGGCCTGCCCAGGCCCACACCTCGCCGTACATCCTCCGGTGCAGGCGCTTCAGCCATTCCTCGTTGGTCACTGACTCGGGGCGGAGTCGGCGACGTGACAAGAACAGCCATGTCATGGCACTGGTGATGTTCTCCGCCTCCGCACGGTTCAGCTCAGCCCGGGTTAGCGCCGGCAGACGCAGGCCCTGCCGCTCAGCCTCGGTGAGCGGTGTGGCATCAGCTGGCCCGGAGGTCAGGTCGGTCATGTGCTGGTGCCGCTCCACAGTCCGCCGCGCGCGAGCAGTCGTTCGGCAAGCTGCTCCTCCAGCGCCGATGTCTGCTCAGTTGCCTGGTTCTCCAGGCGCATCGTATGCTCGACCGCCGCGACCTGCCCTTGTGCCAGTTCCCGGGCGCGGTCGCGCACGACCGCGGTAAGCGGGCGCCGTGGTACGAGCAGGTAGACAAGATCGCAGCCGAGCGCATCAGCGGCGCGGCGCAGCGTGTCCAAGCGCACCCGGTAAGCGGCTTCAGACTGCTCCAGCCTGGTGACCGCTCCCGCCGTGGTGCCCAGGCGGGCGGCGAGAGCTGCCGCGCTCATGCCCAGCGCTTCGCGGACCGCGCGAACCCAGCCGCGCGGGGGGCGTGCGAGTGCCCGGAGCTGCTGCCACTCGTCGAAGTGGCTATCAAGCAGCTCCCGGCTACGGATTGATACGTCGTTGGAGACTCTGGGCATGACACAACCCTTCGTTGAGCCGAAGCTCATGGCGAGTACATGTCAAAGTGTACTGTAACTCATCGCGAACAGGTAGAAAGATGAACTGTAGTACACAACTGAGACTCTCTAGTGTGAGTTTAAAGCGCTAGAACAGGCCGCCGCCGACTGCGCCCGCCGTCGTCCCGAACCGCGCCTGCGCGCAGTCGGCCAGCATCCACTGGATGCCCTGCCGGTCGGCCAGCGGCCGCCCGTAGGAGGAGTGCGAGACTCCGCAATATAGTTATATAATCCATCTTAATTACTCTCCTCACGGAGACCAGCTGTTGCCGGCCGACGGACTCGCCGCGAGTTCCTGTTGCCGGGGCCCACGAGGAGCAGCCGGAGAGCGAGGGCTGAAGGAGGAATCCGTGCGCCGGACGATCTTCACCGAGGAGCACGAGCAGTTCCGGCAGATGGTGCGGGCATTCCTGGAGAAGGAGTGTGTCCCCCACACGCAGGAGTGGCTGGAGGCGGGCATGGTCAGCCGCCAGGCCTGGCGCAAGGCCGGGGAGATCGGCCTGCTCGGCTGGGAAGTGCCGGAAGAGTACGGCGGCCTCGGCATCAAGGACTTCCGCTACAGCGTGGTCATCGCGGAGGAGATCGCGGGAACCGGCACCCAGGGTATGGCGCTGGGCCTGCACAACGATGTCGTGGCACCGTATCTCATCGACCTCGCCCGCGAGGAGCAGCGCCGCCGCTGGCTGCCGCGCTTCGTGTCCGGCGAACTGCTGGTCGCGATCGCCATGTCTGAGCCGGGGGCTGGCTCCGATCTCAGGCGGATCAGCGCCACCGCCCGGCGTGACGGCGATCATTACATTCTCAACGGCACCAAGACCTTCATCAGCAACGGGATCCTCGCCGACCTCGTCATCGTGCTGGCCCGCACCGATCCGGAGGCTGGGCACCGGGGGATGAGCCTGCTGGTCGTCGAGGCGGGGATGGACGGCTTCGAGCGCGGGCGCAAGCTCGACAAGATCGGGCAGCGTGCCCAGGACACCGCCGAGCTGTTCTTCCGCGATGTCCTGGTCCCGGCCGGGAACGTACTCGGCGAGGAGGGCAAGGGTTTCTACTACCTGATGCGCAACCTTCCCCAGGAGCGGCTCGGCATCGCGGTGTACGCGATAGCCCAGGCCGAGCGGGCGTTCCAGGTGACCCAGGAGTACGCGCGCGACCGTCATGCGTTCGGCCGGCCCATAGGCGGCTTCCAGGTCAACCGCTTCGCGCTCGCGGAGATGAAGACCAAGCTTGACGCCGCCCGCGCCTACCTCGACCGATGCGTGCAGGGAGCGCTGGATGGCGAGCTGACTCCGGAGGAGGCCGCCGGGGCCAAGTGGTGGGCCACGGAGCTGCAGTGGGAGATCGTCGACCGCTGCCTGCAGTTGCACGGCGGATACGGCTACATCAACGAGTACGAGATTGCCCGGCTGTGGCGCGACGCCCGCGTCCAGCGGCTCTACGGCGGGACGACCGAGATCATGAAGGAGATCGTCGGCCGGAGCATGGGGTTCTGAGCCCCGGTGGAGTGAGGAGGAGAGATGCGGTTCGCGACAGCTACCGACCAGTGCCCTCACTGGTGCGTTCGCGATCACTCGGCTGAGTTGCGTGGGTCGGCCTTTTACCACGCGAGCGAGACGTGCTCCGTGACGATCTCCATGCCCCGGCGCCCAGGTCTCCCCGAGCGGGTCGACGTCGAGACGGCCCAGTACTGGCCGGACGATCCCGATGAGGAGGCCTGGACTCCCACGGTCGAGGTCGCGCTGTACGCCGGGAGCCGCTACCGGCTCATCGGGCTGACGCCGCAGGAAGCTCGTCAGCTTGCTGCGGTGCTGGCCCACGCGGCGGACATGCCGGGCGTTGCCACCGGCTCCGACAGCCATGACAGGTGACTCAGTCGCCCGGCCGTGTCTGCAGTGAGCTAGCGCGACCGCGGGTGGTGTGCGGCCCGAGGTGCCCTAGTGGCGTAGCGCTATTACGGCACGGCCGCGGGCCTACGGTACGGCGGCGGGCCGTTCGCTGAGCTCATCGAGCTCATGGTCGTCGGCCTTGCTGGCGAGGCTGCTCGGCCACCAGATCCGCCGGCCGATGTCCAGGTTTAGCGCCGTGACCAGCACCGAGCGGACAATGAGCGTGTCCAGCAGCACGCCGAACGCGACCGCGAAGCCAAGCTCGGTCAGGAACGTGACGGGCAGCGTGCCAAGGACCGCGAACGTGCCTGCGAGCACCGCCCCGGCCGATGTGATCACTCCTCCGGTAGCAGCCAGCCCGATCAGGGCGCCGCTGCGGGTGCCGTGCCGTTTCGCCTCCTCGCGGACACGGGTCATCAAGAAGATGTTGTAGTCGATGCCCAGGGCGACGAGGAAGACGAAGACGAACAGCGGGAACGAGGTATCCGCGCCGCCGAACTTGAACAAGTGGTCGAACGCCAGCGCGCTGATTCCCAGCGCGGCGGCGAACGACAGCACCACGGTGGCGATGAGCATCACCGGCGCGACGATCGCGCGCAGCAGCAGCGCCAGCACGATGAAGACGACTACCAGGATCAGCGGGATGATGATATTCCGGTCGTGCGCGGCGGCGCGCTGAACGTCCAGGTTGATCGCCGTGTTGCCGCCGACGAGGGCATCGGCGCCCGGGACCGCGTGCACGGCCGACCGCACACGGTCGATCGTGTCGTAGGCAGCCTGGCTATCGGGCGGCGCGGTGAGCGTGCCCTGCAGGTAGGTGTGGCCTGCCTTGGTGGTCGGCGGGGTGACGCCGGTGATTCCCGGGGTGGCCTTGAATGCCGCGTACAAGGGCGCGGCCGCAGACTCACTGCCAATGACCACGACTGGCTGCCCGGCGCCAGCCGGGAAGTGCTGGGCGAGTACCTGTTCTCCGACGACCGAGTCCGGATGGCCGCGGAACGACTGCGCGTTGGTCAGCCCGTTCGCCTTGAACCCCACAAGCCCGAGGGCCATCGCGCCCAGCACGACGGCGGTTGCCACCCACACCACCCGAGGCCGGATGGCGATGCGGCGGCCGACCTTGGCCCAGAAACCCCTGGTGGTCGGCTCGGTCGTGCCGTACCTGGGCTTGACCGGCCAGAAAATCCAGCGGCCGCAGATCACCAGCAGCGCCGGCAGCAGGGTGGTCATGGCGAGCAAGGCGACCCCGATGCCGATGGCGAGCACGGGTCCCATGCCCTTCGTCGAGTTCAACTCGGCGACGAGCAGGGTCAGCAAACCGAGGATGACGGTGCCGCCGCTCGCGAGGATCGCGGGGCCCGCGCGGCGAAGAGCCACTGCCATCGCCTCATGCCGGTCCTCGTGGCGTCGAAGTTCCTCACGGTAGCGCGCCGTGAGCAGCAGCGCATAGTCAGTTCCAGCGCCGAAGACGAGCACGTAGAGGATGCCCGCGCTCTGCCCGTTAACGGTGAGGCCGGCGTGCGCGGCCAGCAAGTAGATCAAGGCCTCGGCGCTGGTCAGCGCGACGCCCGCGGAGATCACCGGCAGCAGCCACAGGACCGGGCTGCGGTACGTGATTAGCAGCAGAACGATGACGACCGTCAGCGTGGCGTACAGCAGCGTGCTGTCAATGCCCTTGAAAGCCTTACCCGAGTCGGCGGCTACTCCCAGCGGGCCGGTGATGTGAGCGCTGAGGCCGTTGGCACTCGACTGGGCCACGGCGCGCAGTGCATCAGCAGCCTTTCCTGCGCCATTCCAGCCTTGGCTGCCGAGGTTGACGGGGACGATGGTCACGATCGCGCGGCCGTCCTTGGCCACGATCGGGCCTGCGATCTGCCGGCCGATCACCCCGGGTATGTGCGCGAACTTGCTGACGTCGGCGGCCGCCTTCGCCCGGTCGGCGGCGGTGAGCCCCGAGGTGCGGGCATAGACCACGTCCGCGGGGAACACGTTGGGCGACTGGAAGCGGGATTGCAGGTTCAGGACCTGGGTGGACTCGGCCTTGGCGGGCAGCCATGACGTCGCGTCGTTCTTCTCGGCGCCCATCAGCTTCCCGGACAGCGGCCCGGCCACCACCACGACGATGATCCAGAACGCGAGAACTACCCACTTGGTCCTGCGCCCTGCCGGAAAGGTTGCGATCGTGCGGGCCCTGCTCATCGGATCCCCCGGAAACCTATGGTCTGCTCGCGGCCACTTCAGCACTGTCAGGACTATCGAACACGCGACCAAGCCCCACAGTCAAGACATATCGCGTTAACGATTGAGTATGACTAGTGGCAGCCGGAACTCACGTGCGCCCATCCATACGCGACCATATGGTTCCTGCGTTCGGCGCGTCAAAGCAATTACAGGACGGACGCGCTGATGAGCCGGGGGCTGGCCGCCCGCGACGTCCTCGGCGGCGGACACCAGTCTCGCGATGGCTTCGCGGCGGAGCCGCGCTGCACCGGTCACCGGCCGCCGCCGAGGTTGTCGCCGCCGGGATACCCGCCGCCGCCGAACTTCTCGTCAAGAGCGGCATAGTCCTTCGCCACGCCGCCGAGGCGCGGCAGTGCGTCGAGGAACTCGACCGTCCTCGGCTTCTTGTACGAGGCGATGTTGCGCCTGCAGTGCTCGATGATCTCCTCGGCAGTCGCCGCGGAACTTTCGTTCAGGACAACGATCGCCTTGACGTCCTGCAGGAACCGTTCGCTGGGCACGCCGATCACGGCTGCCTCCTTCACGGCGGGGTGCGATTCAAGGCAGTTCTCCACCTCGGCCGGGAAGATGTTCTCCGCACCGGACTTGATCATCCGCGTCATGGTGCCCAGGAACGTGATCGTGCCGTCGGGCTCCCGGCGCCCCAGGTCGGTCGTGTGCCACCAGCCATCCCTGAATCGCTGCTCGTTGATCTCCGGGCGGTTCCAGTAACCGAGATGCACCAGGTCGCCCCGGACGCAGATCTCGCCGGCCGCGCCGATTGGGCACTCGCGGCCTTCCGTGTCCACGATGCGCACCGCGGTGACCGGCGCCGGGCGCCCGGCGTTGCCCGCCCCGATCCCGCCGTACGCGCCGGACACGCAGAATCCGGTCACCTCGGTCTGCCCGTAACCCCGCCCGATGCCACCGCCGCCGCGTGCGTAACGGCTCTCGTCCGCCTCCACCATGCCCTGCCACAGCTGGGGGGCGATGGTGGCTCTCAGCTGCGGCAGGGCCTGGCCGCGCTCCCGCATCAGCTCGACAAGCTGCGCGATGGTCGCGGGCATCAGGTACGCGCGGGTGCATTTCTCCTCGGCCAGGATGTCGAGCAACTCAGCGGCGATCACCCGCCGGGCGACGACGTTCGTGCCGCCATGGATCAGCACCGGGATGCCGAAAAACTGGAAGTTGCCGATGTGGAACATCGGTCCGGAGTTCAGGAACACTGTCTGGTCGTCGACGTCACCCATCCAGGCGACCGACATGCCCTGGCTGATCAGGTTGGTGTGGGACAGCATGGAGCCGCACTGCCTGCCGCTGATCGCCGCGGTGTAGATGACCAGTAGCGCAGAATCCGGGTCGATGTCCTGGCCGGGGTCGCTGGGGTCCCCGCTGGCCAGGAACGCCTCATAGCCATGGTCGGCCGCGGTGTCGTGCCGCAGCCACAGGGCAGCCTCGCCCGCCGGGGTGGCCGCTCGCGCCGCGCGCACGGTGCCGCCGATCTCCTCGTCCTGCCAGATCACGACCTTCGGAGTGAAGTCCTCGATCGCGAAGGCCATCTCCGGGGGTGCCCAGCGCCAGTAGCCCGGGCATACCATGGCCCCGATTTTCGCCGCCGCACCGAGCAGTTCGTAGACGCGGAAGGAGTTCTGTCCCAGCCACAGGATCCGGTCGCCTGGGCCGATGCCGGTCGCGCGCAGCGCGTTGGCCAGCCGGTTGATCCGCTCATCCAGCTCCGGCCAGGTCAGGCGGTGGTCACCGTCGACCAACGCGAGCCGGCCAGGGTAGGTCCGGCGATGCTCGCTGATGACGTCGCCGATGGTGATCCGGCGAGGGGCCATGGGCTCACACTCCCTGGGATGGGCTGACGGTGACCCGCTGGCCGGTGCGCCCGCAGCCGCATGGCCCGGCCGACACGCTGCCACGGATGCCGAGAGCGGCCCGGCTCGCGCGGTGGGCGCGGGATCCGGCCGACGTGATGAACAGCCGGCCGTCCTCCTCGGTCACGATCCATTCGGCGCCATTGAGGTGAGCACCTGCCCGGTCCGGGCACTCGACGGCCAGCGCGGGCCCTATCCGGGTGACCGTGAACGGCCGTGCGCCCGCGTCCTGCAGCACGGGATGCGCGTCGGGGCGGGCCACGATGACGCCCACCTGCGCGACCACGTCGGCGAGCTCGTCGCCGAGGGCCTCAGCTATCGCGCGGTTGATTCCAAAGATCATCGTGATGGGGAGTCGGTGCACGTACATCCCGGTCCGGAACGCCTCGAAGGGGTAGACCTCCCCGATCGAGTATGGCGCGCCCAGCTCGCGCGCCGCGGTCTCGAACGGGTCGAACCACGGCGACTCCGGCATGCCGCCGACGATGACGAGCCCGCTGCCGGGCCCGATTCCGTGGTCGGCCAGCATGGCCCGCGCCCACGCGGTGTCACGCTCCCAGTCGTCCCAGCCGATCTCGAAGTCGACCGGCGTGTCATCGACGTAGTAGCGGCCGATGCCCCACAATCGCGAGCGCGGGATCGAGGCCGCTGCGGCCGTAGTCGAAGCGAGCGTCACGCTGTGTCACCCGCTCGCCTCCGGGGCACTTTCAGGCGTCCCTCTGGCTCGCTCACGCCTTCACCACCCTCGGTAGCTTGCCACCGCGGCCCCGGGCGAGCAGTTCCGGCTCGGGCAGCAACTCGAGCACCGGCTGCACGCCCACCGCGGCCGATATCGCCTCGCACACGCGGTCCCGCACCTCAGCGACCGAGGTCGTCATGTCGGGGTCGTAGCCGACGCGGACCCTGAGCTCGTCGATCTCTCGGGCCGGCCGCACGAGCTGGAACAGGGCCGTGGCGGTCTCCGGGACCGCCTCAAGCGCGCGCCAGATGTCCATGGGGACGAAGGACCGGCCTGCCACGATGGTCTCGTCGCCCTTGCGGCCCACTGGCCAGAACCGCGCGTGGGTCCGGCCGCACCCGCACGGCTGCCTGGTCATCCGGATGATGTCGTCGGACCGGAACCGCACCATCGGCGTGATCGGGTTGTCCAGCGAGGTGGCGACCAGTTCGCCGAGTTCCCCGTCCGCCACCGCCGCGGTGCCCGAGGGGTCTATCGCCTCGAGCAGCACGGTGTCCTCCCAGGCGTGGCAGCCGTCGTGCTGGCCGCATTCGAACGCGCCGGTGACATCGCCGGCGGAAGTCCACATATAGACCTCCACGCCCCAGCGCTTGAGCTGCTCGCGCATCCGCGCGCCAAGCGGCTCGCCCGCGAAGGCAGCGCCCTTGAAGCAGGAGAACAGCTCGTTCATGTCGTTATGGCGGCTCAGGTGGTCGAGTTCGACCATGGCCAGACCGGTGAGCTGCGCATAGGCCGGCCGGTACCGGCGGATCGCGTCAAGCGCTGTCGCCCAGCCGCCGATGCCGGTATCGACGAGCACCGGGATGGCGCCGCACATCTGGTCGGCATGGTAGAGCTGCCCGCGCATCTTGAAGCCACTGCCCAGGACGTAGTCCCCGGGCCGTACGCCGATTCCCCACAGGTCGCGTGCCGTGGCGGCCCAGAACGGGTGCCACCGGTCCCAAGCGTGCCCGTAGAAGGTCGCGTCCCCGGTGGTCCCCGATGTGGAGAAGACAGTCGTCACGTCCGCATAGTCCGTGCACAGCAGACCACCGAACGGGTCCCCGGCCTGATCCCTGAACCGGCGGATGTCGTCCTTGGTAATAAATGGGGCGCGCTCGGTGAAGTCGGCCAGTGAGTTGATGTCGGCCGGCTTCACCTTCGCTTGTTCCCAGGCCTTCCGGACGAGGGAGGACCGCTCGTAGACGTAGGGCACGAGATCGAGAATCCGCTCCTCCTGAAGGCTCGCCAGGCGGGTGCGCGGCATTGTCTCGATCTCGCGTTCGAAGTACCTGTCGTCGGGCATCTGCCAACTCCTCACCGGCACCGTGACGCCTCCGGCAGTCTACAGCGAACCGCGTGATATAACTAACTTGTTCATATCATTTAGCTGTGTACGGTGAAAGGGCAAGGGATGAGCCGGCTGTGGGGCAGCGACTATCCGCACCTGGAGGACACCTATCCGAACACCCGCGCGGCGCTCGCCGGTATCGTCGATGGTGTGCCAGAGGCCACCAGGGCGGACGAGACCGTGCTGGAGCGGTTTCCGGCGGTCCGGCTCGACCACCTCAACAAGCGGTACTACCAAGGACTGCTCCGCCGCGAACTGCTGGTCAACCGATGCCTGGCGTGCGGTGCCTGGCACACGCCGCTGCGGCCGATCTGCCCGGCCTGCTGGTCGGCTGACCTCCGGCCGACCGCCGTCAGCGGCCGCGGCACCGTCTACGCGCTCACCCTCCTGCACCAGGGGCCGCCGGCGCCCGGCGTGAACTATGCCACGCCCTTCCCGCTGGCCGCCGTCGAGCTTGTCGAGCAACCCGGTCTGCGCGTCGAGTCGACCCTGGTGGACTGGGCGCGAGAGGACCTGCGCATTGGCCTGGAGGTGGAGCTGACCTGGATCGATCGTGAGGGCGCGCCCTGGCCCGCCTTCCGGCCGGTGGCACGCGGGAAGCAGCGCGCTCCCGACGCTGCGGCGCCTGGGCCGGGCGGAGGGGCCTGAGCGTGCCGGGCCGCAATCCCGCCAAGGACAAGCTCGCGATCGCGGGCGTGGGGCTGTCGCCCTACGCGCGGGACCGGGGCGAGACCACCGAACTGGCCATTCTCCTTGAGGCAGCCGTCGCGGCCATCCGCGACGCCGGGCTGACCGCCGCCGACATCGACGGCGTCGTCGGCGGGGGTCTGCTCACCGGTGGCATCGATCCCGCGACGGTCGTCTCCGCGCTCGGTCTCCCGGCCGTTACCTGGTGGGCCCGTGCCACCCCGCCGATCATGAATCACCTGGTGGCCGCCATGAACGCGGTCTGGACCGGCGCCTGCGAGGTCGCGCTCGTCTACCACTCCGTCTACCGGATCGGCGGCTTCTCGCGCAGCGCGGGGGGCGACCCGTTCCGGCTGCGCGCGGGGTTCGGCCTGGCCGATGGCCGCGCCGCCACTGGCGACGGCCACACCGACAGGGAGCCCTGGAGCATGCACGGCTCAGCCGGCTACGCGGCCTGGGCCGGGCGCTACCTCGCGGAGTTCGGCGCCCAGCGCGAGTACTTCGGCCACGTCGCGATCAATGACCGTACCAACGCGTCCGCAAACTCCAACGCCGTGATGCGCGCGCCCCTGACCATGGATGGCTACCTCGGCGGCCGGATGGTCCGCGAGCCGCTGTGCCTGTACGACATGGACGTGCCGATCGACGGCGCCGACGCCTTCATCGTCACGACCGCCGAGCGGGCCAGCGACCTGCGCAGCCCGCCGGTTCTCATTCATGCCGCGACGATGGGTATGACCGCCCATCCGGAGGAGCACCTCGCGGCCGGATTCGAGGCCACCGGGCAGGCGGTGGCCGCCCGCGACCTGAGGGCCAAGAGCGATCTCTGGCTCGACGACATCGACCTGTTCTTCCCCTACGACGGGTTCACGATCGTGGCGCTGCGCTGCTTCGAGAGCTACGGGTTCTGCGGGCCAGGTGAGGCCGGGCCGTTCCTCGAGGACAACTGGGATGCCGCCGAGAACCGGGTCAAGATCAACGGGCGGATACCGGTGAACACGCACGGCGGAAGCCTGTCGGAAGGCGGGTCGCAGGGCGCCGGGCACGTCCGCGAGGCAGTCATCCAGTTGCGGGGACAGGCCGGCGGGCGCCAGGTGCCAGGGGCGAGGGCAGCGTTGCTGACACCGGGCGGATTCTTCTTCAACGCACAGGGCCTCCTGCTGCGGACCAGGTGAGCCGCCCATCTGAGACGAGTCATCTGAGCCGAGTCACTTGCGCTGAGCCACCCGGGCTGAGCTATCTGAGCTGCACCATCTGACCCAAAGGAGTTGCCTCATGGGCCTTCTCGACGGCAAGGTCGCGATCGTGACCGGCGGCGGCCGGGGCCTGGGCCGCGCGCACTGCCTGCAACTGGCGGCGCATGGCGCTGCCGTCGTGGTGAACGACCCCGGGTCCGGGCTGCATGGTGAGCAGCTGGCGGACCGGCCGGCGGACGTGGTCGCGGCCGAGATCACCGAGGCCGGGGGCCGGGCTCTCGCTGACCACGGGTCGGTCACCGACTGGGCGGCGACAGAGAAGCTCGTGAACCGCGCCGTGGGCGAGTTCGGCCGTCTCGACATCGTGGTCAACAATGCCGGGATCATCCGCGACCGGATGCTGTTCTCGATGAGCGCGGACGAGTTCGACGCAGTCATCGCCGTCCACCTCAAGGGCACCTTCGCCATGACCAGGCATGCCTGCGCCTACTGGCGGGAACGCGCCAAGCGTGGGGAGCGCAGCGGCGGCCGCATCATCAACACGACCTCAGGCACCGGCCTGTTCGGCACGGTAGGCCAGGCGAACTACGGGGCGGCGAAGGCGGGCATCGTCTCGCTGACGACGATCACTGCGCTCGAGATGGCCCGGTACGGCGTGACCGCGAACGCGATCTCGCCCATCGCGCTCACCCGGATGACCCAGGACATCACGTCTGTGGCGGATGCCGCCACACCGGACGGATTCGACCCGCGGGACCCCGCTAACGCGTCCGGGCTCGTCGTTTACCTGGCCTCGGATGCCTCGGCCTGGCTGACCGGCCAGGTTTTCCGGGTGGATGGCAGCCGGGTGCAGCGCTTGCGGGGATGGACCGCGGCCGGTGAATACCAGAGCAAGTCGGGCATGGCGGTCGAGCCGGAGGAACTCATCACGGGCCTGCCCGAGCTCTACGGCAGCGCCCCGGCCGGCCGGCTGCGATAGGAACTCTCGCCGCGCAGGCCCGCGCCTAGCCACCCCGCCATCCCTGTCACTCATGAATGTGCCATTGCCTGGGTCAGAACCCCTACAACGGCACATTCACACCATTGGACGCCTCGGCCTAGCTGACCGGCTCCCGGGCGCGTAGCCCCGCTGGCCCCCATGGCGAGGTCTGCCGGGCGAAGCGGGGGCGCCTTCCTGGTCGGGTGCGTTGGTGGCCATCGGCCTCCTTGTCAGGGAGGTCGAGGCCGCAGGAGCCGAGCGCCCGGCCGGCCGGGTTCACCACTCCTGCTTCGGGCCCGACGGCGATCTCATGATCTACGAAGTGTGGGAATCTCAGCAGGCGTTCGAGGAATACGGGCAGGTGCTCATGCCGATCCTGCACAAGACCGGGATCGACCCGGGAACGCCGGATGTCATGCCGGTTCACAATATGACCGTCTGACCAGCAGGTCCTGGCCGATTCCAGCCGCCGGCTCGCCGATGCGGCGTACCCTGACCTGTGATGCGCCGCAGACCGTGTGGCGCGGCGGGCCCGGCGGC
>Ga0209526_10001982_pt1 | contig 13748 bp, 13 predicted proteins | sample JacPinW_OM2H0_M1_FD_188566 | JGI IMG/M metagenome (GOLD analysis project Ga0209526, IMG submission 188566) | Forest soil microbial communities from Algoma, Ontario, Canada - Jack Pine, Ontario site 1_JW_OM2H0_M1 (SPAdes) (version 2) | ecosystem: Environmental > Terrestrial > Soil > Boreal... | reverse complement strand
CGAGGCTACTCACGGCACCGCGCCCAAGTACGCCAACCAGGACAAGGTCAACCCGGGCTCGGTCATCCTGTCGGGCGTGATGATGCTCGAGCACATGGGATGGCAGGAGGCGGCCGACGGGATTGTTCGCGGACTGGAGAAGACGCTTGCCAATAAGACCGTCACTTACGATTTCGAGCGCCTGATGACCGGAGCGAAGCTGCTCAAGTGCTCGGAGTTCGGCAAGGCGATCATCGACAACATGTAGCTAAAAAGCCCGCGGCGCGAATGTGCCGCGGCTTGGAGTCGAAAGAGCGCCCGCGGCCAAACAGCTGCGGGCGCTCTTGTATTTTGTCACTTAGGTAACACGAAGAACAATTTGCTGTTGTGACTGGTTGTTGCCCCGTTGCAGCGATACCGCCGGCGGTGGTTCGGGGCTGCGGCGCAGCGATTTTCGCCGAAGGGCTGGCGGACCCCCTATAGCACATAAACGGTTGACGGAGTCAAATTAATCTTTGCAAATGGCCTTGTAACCTCAGGGCGGTGGGCGCGTAGTCATCTGGTGGGCGGAGGTGGAGCGGGCGCTCGGGGAATCGAGCAAAGGGGGTGGACGATGATTGTGCACAATGCGGCAGCGGTCGCGATGGTGTTGCTGGCGCTCGCGGCGGCACAGGGACGCGGCCATGACATGACGGGTGACATGACGGGGACGATGGGGCAGGGCAGCGGCGCGGCGCAGACGTCTCAGCCTCGTGTGATGGATCAGCACGGCGATGTCGCGACCCAGGATGCGGTCGTGGACGCGATGGCGTCGGAGCACATGTCCGAGCACATGGCCGGCCAGGCGGCGATGTCGGCGCACATGGCGTGGAGTGACGCTCGCCCGGCAACCGACACCGACAGCGAGCGCGCCGCGCAAATCGTCAGGACTCTGCAAACAGCGCTCGCCAGGTACAAGGACTACCACGTAGCCGAGGCCAATGGCTTCAAGCCATTCCATCCGGAACTTCGGCAGAATGTCTATCATTTCACCCGATGGCAAAACGGCCTGAAGGCGGCATTCACATTCGATCCCGCCCAGCCGACGTCGCTGCTCTACAAGAAGACGCCCAACGGCGGTTACGAGCTGGTCGGCGCGATGTACACGGCACCGCGCGGAAGCAGCGAGGCGAAGCTCGATCGGCGCGTGCCGCTGAGCGTCGCGCGATGGCATCGGCACATCAACCTGTGCTTCCCGCCCAAGGGGCAGGGCGCCAGTGCCGACTGGACGAAGTTCGGCTTCGCCGGCTCAATTTCGACCAAGGGGGCGTGCGACGCCGCGGGCGGCCGCTTCTATCCGCAGGTCTTTGGCTGGATGGTGCATGTCTATCCGTGGGCCACGACGCAGCAGGCGGCCTGGGCGCACTGAGCTGGAAATCGACGCGGATCTAGTCTAAGTCAGCGGTTGTAAGTCATCGGCAGTTGTGCGCCGCCCGGTAGCCGGCCTGCTCGGCGGCTTGCGCGCTTGCGAACTCGACGCGTTGCCTGGGCGAGATGCTGTTGTAGTAAGGACATCCAGGCCATTCGTAGATGCGACTGCGGCGGTTGCCGATAATCGGTCCGTTCGGCTCGCTCGCGGGCGCGGCGCCATCCAGAGCCGACGAACTCTGCCAGCTTCTCGCGCCTGCGTCGGCGAAAAGCGGCCGGGACTCGACGGCGCGACTTTTCCAGTGTTGCACGTATTGCGTGGCCAGCGCGGGATCGCGAATCACCAGCAAGTTCTCGACGTTCCGATGCTCAGCGGAGTACGTGTAGTTGAAGCTGCCGGTGACGACAACCTGGTCGTCGACGATCATGACCTTGTCGTGCATCAAGCCGGGCGGCCTGTCGAGCAGCACCGGGATGCCGGCGGCGCCCAGTTGCCGCACGGCGAACGCGTCGTCGTGGTTACGGCGATCGGTGAACTGCTTGTAATCAACGATGGCGCGCACATCCACGCCGCGCCGATGCGCATCGATCAGCGCGGTTACGAGAGGACCGGACGTAATCTCATACGCCTGGACCAGGATCGATTTGCGCGCCGACGCGATCGCGCTCACTACCGCCGCGTTGGGATCGCATCCGCCCGGCAGCGGCGGCGAGAAGCAGACTTCGATCTGCGCTGCCAACGCGGGACGCACGCGCACGCCGCCAAGGGCGAGTGCAAAAATCGAGAGCGTCAGCAATCCGCTGCCGATCGTCGCGCTCCGTCTGTCACCGGCGAAAGATCGATCACGCGCGAGCGCCGTCATCGAGCGCCGCCGCCCTTGCGCTGACGGATGCGCTCGGCCTGGCGCGCCATCCCCTCGATGCGCGAGCCCTCAAGATGCGAGACCAGCGCCGCGCCCAGTTCCATCTCGACCGAGGCGTCGAAGTCCACGTCCATCGCGCGGTAGACTCCTTCACGGGTGAGCGCAAGCTCGGCCGGGTAATGGAGCGCGATCTTCTCGGCCAGCGTGCGCACGGTCGCCTCGAGCTGGTCAGCCGGCACCACGCGGTTCACCAGCCCGATCCGCATCGCCTCGGCGGCGTCGATAAGCTCGGCCTTGTAGAGCAACTCGAAGGCCCGCCCGGGGCCGACCAGGCGGGTGAGGTTGTACAGGCCACCCATCGTGACGGTTGCGCCGACACGCACCTCGGTGAAGCCGAGCTTGGTGCCTTCGGCCGCGATGCGCACGTCGGCGAGCATCGCCACCTCGCATCCGCCGCCCACGGCGTAGCCGTGTACTTGCGCGATCAGCGGCTTGCCGAGGTGGCGAAACTGGCGTGCGATCTCCTGCTGGGGCCCGATGTGCGTGCGCCAGAACTCCATCAGTTCCTGGCGGCGCGGATTTTCCTTGAGGTCGGCGCCCGCGCAAAACGCGCGGCCGGCGCCGCGGATCACCGCCACGCGCGCCGCGGGGTCCTCGCGCGCCGTTTTGGCCGTGGCGAGCAGCGCGTGGATCCACTCGTCGTTCATCGCGTTGAGAACGTGCGGCCGATTGAGCGTGATGTATCCGATGGGGCCGCTGCGTTCGTAAAGCACGGGGGATTCCATCGCGCTCACCTCTGAGCTGAAGGCCGTAAACAGTTCGTTCGTGCGCCGCTGACGGTGGGCGTATACGCCTTTGGTCAGTGGCCCATCTTGAGCAGATCGTCCTGGGCCCAGCCTTCTTTCAGCGGCACCATGAAGTACGGCGTCAACACCATCTTCTTGAACTTCCACTGGCCGTTGAGGCGCAGGTACTCGTCGTCATAGCGTGCGGCGACCACGTAGCTCTCGCCCTTGTAGACCGGTTTGGCTTCGAGGTAGGAGAAGCCGCGGGCATTGTCGCCGTGAATTTCGACCACGTGGTTGTGGATGAACTGGCGCACGCGCGAGAGCCGTGGCGGCGTGCTCTTGCCGGCGCCGTCGGGTTTGGCCAGCAGCCCGGCGAAGAAGCGGTTGATCTCTTCGCGGCCGTGAGCGTTGCCGAGATGGCCGAAGAGCAATTCGCCGTCCTCGGTGAAGAGGCTCGCGATCTCGGTGAACTTCGCCTCGTTGATGTATTCGTGGTAGCGGTAGCGCAGGTCGCGAATCGCCTCGAGGTCGACAAGCTCCTGCATCTTGGATTCTAGCGCGCTGACGCGAGCCTCCAGGTCGGCCGCCATTTGGTCATCCTCCTCTTGCTTACTTCGAGGCTTGTCTAACACGGCTTTGCCCCGGCCACAAAACGGTGGCGAGCGTGCCTGCCCGGCGGCTTAACACGACGGGCGGCGGCTGATATTGATTCGGGGTCGCGCGTGCGCCGGCGGCGCCGGTAGGCGAATTCACGTCGCGCGGGCAGAAGCCTTTGCGCGCGCGGCGATAGCGGATATATAAATCAGCTTCACCGGAGGAAAGGGCCTTGGCCCTTACGCAAAAGTGTGATCAAGCGCAGAAAAATCGCCTTTATCGGCGCCGGCAACGTCGGCGCCACCTGTGCCCACCCGTGCTTTTTGCACGGGCTGGGTGATATCGCGCTGTTCGACATCATTGACGGCCTGCCCCAGGGCAAGGCGCTCGACATGCTCGAGTCCGCGCCGGTGCTGGGCGTCGACGTAAATGTCAGCGGCTCGACCGACATGAAGATCATCGAGGGCGCCGACTGCTGCGTGGTGACCTCGGGATCGCCGCGCAAGCCCGGGATGAGCCGCGACGATCTGCTCAAGATCAATGCCGGCGTCATGAACCAGGTGGGCGGCGCGATCAAGCAACACGCGCCCGACGCGTTCGTCATCGTGGTGACCAACCCGCTCGACGCGATGGTGACGCAGATAAAGCGTGTTACCGGCTTTCCCAAGCATCGCGTCGCCGGACAGGCCGGCGTGCTCGACTCGGCGCGCTATCGCACCTTCCTCGCAACCGAGCTCAACGTGTCGGTCGCCAGCGTCTCGGCGATGGTGCTCGGTGGCCACGGCGACGACATGGTGCCGGTGCGCAGTTACACCAGCGTGGGCGGGGTGCCGATCGAACGCATGATAGCGCCCAAGCGCCTCGACGAGATCGAAAAACGCACCCGCAACGGCGGCGGCGAGATTGTCGAGCTGATGAAGACCTCATCGTACTACGCGGCCGGCGCGGCGGTTTACCAGATGGTCGAGGCCCATATCCTCGACCGCAAGGAAGTGCTGCCGTGCGCGGTTTACCTCGATGGCGAGTACGGCGTGCGCGGTCTTTATGCCGGCGTGCCCGCGGTGATCGGCGCTGGCGGCGTGGAGCGGGTGATCGAAATCCAGCTCACCGCGGCAGAGAAAGCCGCCTTCGACAGCTCGGTTTCGCACGTGCGTGAGCTGGTCGAGGCGATGGACAAGGCGGTCGCCGGCTAGAGCGCCGCCGATGCTCCCGGAGAATCGCCCCACAAGGAGTCGCGGCGCGTAGCGGCGGAGCGGGCTCAATGCCCATCCGGCTGCGGCGGATCAAACTTAAGGTTAAACATGAACATCCACGAGTTCCAGGCTAAACAGGTGCTCCGCGGCTTTGGGGTGCCAGTGCCCAAAGGGCAGCCGGCTTCCACGCCCGACGAGGCCGCCGCGGCTTTCCGCACGCTCGGCCAGCCCAAGGCCGTTATCAAGGCGCAGATCCATGCCGGCGGGCGCGGCAAGGCGGGCGGCGTGAAGCTCATAAGCTCGGCCGAGGAGGCGCGCGAGTTCGCCGCTCGGCTGCTCGGGAAGCCGCTGGTGACGCATCAGACGGGCCCCGAGGGACGCGTCGTGCGGCGTGTCTATCTCGAAGAGGCGAGCCAGGTCGCCCGCGAGCTCTATCTCGGCATGGTCGTCGATCGCAAGGCGGCGGCGGTCGCGATCATCGCCAGCACCGAGGGCGGGATGGAGATCGAGGAGGTCGCCGCGAAGACGCCGGAGAAGATCATCACGGACCCGATCGACCCGTTGCTCGGGATGGCGCCGTTCCAGGCGCGCCGGATCGCCTTTGCGCTGGGGCTGAAGGATAAGCAGGTGGGCCAGTTCGCCGCGCTACTCGGCGCGCTCTACCGCGCGTTCGTCGAAACCGACGCCTCGCTGATCGAGATCAACCCGCTGGTGGTGACCGCGGCGGGAACCGTGATTTGCCTCGACGCCAAAATTTCGTTCGACGACAACGGGCTGTTCCGCCATCCCGATATCCGCGAGCTGCGCGACCCCAATGAAGAGGACCCGGCCGAGACCGAGGCCGCCAAGTACGATCTCAGCTACGTGCATCTCGACGGCAACATCGGATGCATGGTCAACGGCGCGGGGCTCGCGATGGCCACGATGGACATCGTGAAGTACTACGGCGCCGAGCCGGCCAACTTTCTCGACGTCGGCGGCGGCGCCAACGCCAAGAAGATCGGAGCCGCCTTCCGCATCCTGCTCTCCGATCCGCGGGTCAAGGCGGTGCTGATCAACGTCTTCGGCGGCATCATGCAATGCGACGTGCTGGCGCAGGGCGTGGTCGAGGCGGCACGCGAGGTCAAGCTCAGCGTGCCGCTGGTGGTGCGGATGGAAGGGACCAACGTCAAAGAGGGCAAGCAGATCCTCGCCGACTCCGGCATCAAGGTGATCACCGCCAACGACATGGCTGACGCGGCGCGTCGCGTCGTCGAGTCGATCGGCAAATAGGACATTGATTCGATGAGCATCCTGGTAAACAAGAATACCCGCGTCCTCACCCAGGGCATCACCGGCGCCACCGGCCAGTTCCACACCCGCGCCTGCCGCGAGTACGGCACGCAGATGGTCGGCGGCGTGGTGCCGGGCAAGGGCGGCACTGACTTCGAAGGCATTCCGATTTTCGACACCGTCGAACAGGCGCGCAAGGCGACCAGCGCCAACGCGACCGTGATCTACGTTCCGCCCCCGTTCGCCGCCGACGCGATCCTCGAGGCCGCCGACGCCGGAGTGGAACTCGTCATCTGCATCACCGAGGGCATCCCGGTGCTCGACATGGTGAAGGTCAAGCACTACTTGAAGGGCGGCAAATCGCGGCTGATTGGCCCCAACTGCCCCGGCGTGATCACGCCGGGCGAATGCAAGATCGGCATCATGCCGGGCTACATTCATAAGCCTGGGCGCGTCGGCGTGATCTCGCGCTCGGGCACGCTGACCTATGAGGCAGTGCATCAGCTCACCCAACTCGGTATCGGGCAGTCGACCTGCGTTGGGATCGGCGGCGATCCGATAATCGGAACTGGCCAGATCGACGTGTTGGAGCTGTTCAACAAGGACTCCGGCACCGACGCGGTGATTTTTATCGGCGAGATCGGTGGCACCGCGGAAGAAGAGGCCGCGACATATATAAAGCAGAACTTTAAGAAGCCCGTGGTCGCGTTCATCGCCGGACAGACCGCGCCTACGGGGCGCCGGATGGGCCACGCGGGAGCGATCATCTCGGGCGGACACGGCGGCGCGGCCGACAAGATTGCGGCGCTAAAGGCGGCGGGCATCAGCGTCGCGATGAGTCCGGCCGATTTGGGCGCGACTATGAAAACCGCGCTCGACGGCGGCAAGAATTGACGGCGGCGCTCGACGCGCGCTCGAATTAGGACGGCACGCACCGGATGGAGATCGAACGGACATTGGCGATCATCAAGCCCGACGCGGTAGCGCGCGGGCTTTCGGGCGACATCATTAAGCGCATCGAGGGCGCTGGCCTTAAGATTCGCGCGATGCGTCTGATGCGGCTTACGCGCATGCAGGCCGAGGCATTTTACGAGGTGCACAAGGCGCGGCCATTCTTCGCCTCGCTCTGCGAGTATATGTCCTCGGGGCCGGTGGTGGTGATGGTACTGGAGGCCGGCGGTGCGATCGCGCAGTGGCGCGAACTGATGGGTGCGACGGACCCGGCCAAGGCGGCGCCCGGCACGATTCGCAAGGAATTCGGCCTCGACGTTGAAAAAAACGCGACACACGGCTCTGACGCTCCCGAGACGGCGGCGCGCGAAGTAGCCTTCTTCTTCAGCAGCCTCGACATCGTGTCGTAAACCTCGATATCGTGTCGTGGATCTCATCTGGCCTCCCCTCGTTTTGGGGGAGGGTGCGGGTGGGGTCGAGATGTTTTTCACGGGCGCACGAATGCCGACATTTGCGTATGCTACGCGTCCGGTCTCACGGAACAGCGGCTAAAGTCAAAATTCTGAAATTCTGAGCCGCGCGCTCGAGGCGAGCGCGCCGGAGTCGACCCTCACCCGCCGGCCGCAACGGCCGTCGGCCTCTCCCAAGATTAGGGAGAGGCGTGCAAGAAAGGAGATCCTTAAGAGAGCAGCGGGATTATTTCCTTGCAGTAGCGTTCCGGCGGGCGCAAACGCCACGCGGAGTTACCGTGCGCCGCCGTCAGGCGTTTACCTATCCTCTCTAAATGGGCGAGCTTTTGGTTTAGACTTGTAGGCCGTGAGTGAACAAGCAAATCACGCGGGCGCATCGGCGGCGCCGACCCCGCTGCACGACGTGCGCGAGTTGGTGCTCGATGAACTGGAGCTGTTCGTCGTCGCCGCGGGCGAGCGCGCCTTTCGTGCGCGTCAGGTGATGGGCTGGCTGTGGCGGCGCGGCGTGGATTCTTTCGACGCGATGTCCGACCTTGGTGTGGAGTTCCGGCAACACTTAAAGAAGCACTTTAAGATTAGCCCAGCCCCCTCCGCGACCGTCGCACGCTCGACCGACGGCACGCGCAAGCTGCTGGTCGCTCTCGGCGACGGCGAGGCGATTGAGAGCGTGATCATCCCGGCCGGCGGGCGGGTCACGCTGTGTCTGTCGAGCCAGGCCGGATGCGCGATGGCGTGCGAGTTCTGCGCCACCGCGCTGATGGGGCTTCATCGCAACTTGACGGCCGCCGAAATCGCCGGCCAGATCGCGGCTGCGCGGCGCGAACTCGATCCCGGCGAGGAACTGACCAACTACGTCTTCATGGGGATGGGCGAGCCGCTGGCCAATTACCCCCGACTTGCGCGTGCGCTTTCGATTATGACCTCGACGTGGGGGATGGCGATTTCGCCGCGCCGCGTGACTGTCTCGACAGTCGGGCTGGTGCCCACAATGGAGCGGCTGCTGTTGGAGTTTCCTTCGGTCAACCTGGCGGTGTCGCTTCACGCGACCACGGATGAGTTGCGCGACCGGCTCGCCCCGATCAACAAGCGCTATCCGCTGAAGACCCTGATCGACGCCTGCCGCGGCCTGCCGATCAAACGGCGCGACCGTGTCACTTTCGAATACGTGATGCTGGCCGGAGTCAACGACTCGCCGGCCGACGCGCGGCGGCTGGTACGGCTGTTGGGTCAGCTCAAGTCCAAGGTCAACCTGATCTTCTTCAATCCGTTTCCGGACGCGCCGTTTGAGCCGTCGCCGCGCGCAGCGGTCGAGGGCTTTCAAGCGATCCTTCGGCAAGGTAACTTGACCGCTACAATCCGCGAGAGCCGGGGCCAGGATATCGCGGCCGCCTGCGGTCAGCTGTACGCAGAGCGCCAACCCGGCTGAAGGAGAAGGGGCGTGCGTAATGGGTAAGACCGTGCTGGGAGTGATCGGCGGGAGCGGGTTCTACCAGATGAAGGGGCTCACCGCGGTCGAGCAGCTCGAGCTTACGACGCCGTTTGGCCGCCCCTCCGACCCGTTCTTCCGCGGCAAGCTCGGCGAGTGTGACGTGGTCTTTCTCTCGCGCCATGGCCGCGGCCATCGTCTGATGCCATCCGAGTTAAATTTCCGCGCCAACATTTTTGGCATGAAGCAGCTTGGCGTCGATCACCTGGTCTCAGTCAGCACCGCCGGGAGCATGAAGGAGGAATTGAGGCCGGGCGACCTGGTGGTGCCCGACCAGTTCATCGACCACACCTTCAAGCGGGCGGCGACGTTTTTTGGCGGCGGCCTCGTCGCTCACGTCTCGCTCGCCGACCCGGTGTGTGCAACGCTCGCGCGTGAACTAGCAGAGTCCGCCCGCGAAGGCGCGACGACGGTCCATCAGGGCGGCGTCTACCTGTGCATCGAGGGGCCGCAGTTCTCGACCCGAGCCGAGTCGAATCTCTATCGCCGCTGGGGCGCCGACGTTATCAGCATGACCGCGATGCAGGAGGCGCGGCTCGCGCGCGAGGCCGAGATGTGTTACGCGGCGCTGGTGCTAGTGACCGACTACGATTGCTGGCACGAGAGTGTAGCGGCGGTCGATATTGGCGAGATCCTGCGCGTGATGCGGCTCAACGTCGAGCATGCGCAGAACGCCGTGGCGAGCCTGGCGCGGCGGATCGCGTCGCGGGTGCGCGAATGTACGTGCCCGAGCGCGCTGCGTGACGCGATCGTGACCGACCACGCCGTGATCCCGCCCAAAGTGGCCGCCGACCTGCGCCCGATAATTGGTAAGTATCTGCAATGAGTATATTCAGTGAGTATATTTAATGAAATGGCAGTGGATTTCTCCCGCCAGAAAAGGAGCGCGATGAGGCAGGCCGCGGCGGATTGCGTCGAATGAGTATCGTGGTGGTCGGTTCGGTCGCCTACGACACGATCGAAACCCAGCACGGCCGGGCGGACAATGTACTGGGCGGCTCGACCTGCTATTTCGCAGTGGCCGCCCGCTTCTTTTCGCCGGTCAGCATCGTGGGTGTGGTCGGCAACGACTTCCGTCCAGAGGATATGCGCCTGTTCACCGAACGTGGCATCGACGTGCGCGGGCTGGAGAGGCGCGAGGGCCTCACGATGCACTGGCGTGGGCGCTATCACGAGGACATGAACAAGCGCGACACGCTCGAGCTTGCGCTCAACGTGTTCGCCGACTTCGCTCCCGAACTGCTGCCCGATCAGCGCCGCGCCGACTACGTCTTCCTTGGCAATATCGCGCCCGAGTTACAAAGCCGCGTGCTCTCGCAGATACAGAGTCCCAAGGTGGTCGCCGCCGACACCATGAACTACTGGATCGAGAATGAGCGCCCGGCGCTGATGCGCCTGCTCGGGCGCGTCAACATCCTGACCGTCAACGACGACGAGGCGCGGATGCTGAGCGGCGAGCATAATCTGGTACGCGCCGGCCGCGCGATCCTCAAGATGGGCCCCGACACGCTGCTGGTGAAGCGCGGCGAGTACGGCGTGCTCCAGTTCAGCTCCGGCTCCATGTTTGCGGTGCCGGCCTATCCGCTGGAAGAGGTGATCGATCCCACTGGCGCGGGCGACACTTTCGCCGGGGGCTTCATGGGGTTCCTTGCGCGTCATGGCCGTGTGAACGAACCGATCCTGCGCACAGCCGTGGTTTACGGCAGCGTGCTGGCGTCGTTCGTGGTCGAACGCTTTTCGCTGCAGCGGCTGGTGGCGTTGACCTGGGAGGAAATCGACCAGCGCTACCGCGCCTTCATCGAGCTGACCGACTCGCAATACGCGCGATGGAACTCTCGATAGTTGTTCCGCTCTATAACGAGCGGGACAACCTGGCTCCGCTTCACGAGGAACTCGCGGGTGTGCTCGGCGCAACCGGCGGCTCGTACGAGATGCTGTTCGTTGACGATGGATCGACTGACGGCGGCGCCGACGTGTTGCGCGCGATCAAAGCCGCCGACGCGCATGTGCGGGTAATCCGGCTTGCCCGCAATTCGGGCCAGACCGCGGCGCTCGCCTGTGGATTGCACCACGCCGCCGGCGATGTAGTGGTCGCCATCGACGGCGACGGCGAGAACGACCCCGGCGATATTCCGCGCCTGCTCGCCCGTCTGGCCGAGGGCTATGACCTGGTGAGCGGATGGCGCACGGAACGATGGGCCGGAGCACGGCTTACCCGCCGCCTGCCGTCGGTTGCGGCCAACCGGCTGATCTCATGGATGACCGGAGTGCGGCTGCACGATTACGGCTGTACCCTGAAGGCCTACAGGCGCGATCTCGCACAAAGCCTGATGCTCTACGGCGAGATGCATCGTTTCGTTCCCGCGATCGCGGCCGAGCAGGGCGCGCGCATCACCGAGGTCGCGGTAAATTTCCGCCCACGCCGCGCCGGCAGCTCTAAATACGGCCCGGGGCGGATCGTGCGCACTTTTCTCGACCTTTTGACGGTCAAGTTTCTCTCGAGTTACTCGACGCGGCCTATCCAGGTTTTCGGCGCGATCGGGCTTGTCACGGGTCTCATCGGCACGCTGTGGACGGGTATACTGATATTCGAGAAGATCGTGCTCGGACGCCCATTGCACGATCGGCCGGCCCTGCTGTTGGCGATCCTGCTGGTGATCGTGGGCGTACAGTTCATCAGTATCGGGCTTTTGGGTGAAATGCTGACGCGCACCTATCACGAGTCGCAGGACAAGCCGGTTTACGTGATCAGGGAGCAATTCTGAGGCCAGAGGACGAAATCTGAGTTCGAGGTTTTGGCAGACAAATGAATATTGCGGTTGTAGGCACAGGCTACGTGGGCCTGGTCAGCGGAACCTGCTTCGCTGAGAGCGGCAACGAGGTCATCTGCGTAGATATCGACGCCGCGCGGATCGAACAGTTGAAGGCCGGAGGGGTGCCGATCTATGAGCCGGGGCTCGAGGAGCTGGTGCGGCGCAACATCAAGGAGGGCCGGCTGAGTTTCACCACCGAACTCAAGAGCGCGGTCGCCTCCGCGATGGTGTCGTTCATCGCGGTCGGCACGCCGATGAGCCACAATGGCGCGGCCGACTTACGCGGAGTTTTTCGCGCCGCCGAGGAGATCGCGAAGGCGGTCGCCGGCTACCATATCATCGCGATCAAAAGCACCGTGCCGGTCGGCACCAACGATCGCGTGCGCGAGATCGTCGCCAGGGCCGCGAGTCATCGCATCGACGTCTGCTCGTGTCCCGAGTTCCTCAAGGAAGGCTCGGCGATCGAGGACTTCATGCGGCCCGACCGGGTGGTCATCGGCTCGGCCAGCGAGCAGGCGATCGCGATCCTGCGCGAATTGCACGCGGCGTTCCTGCGCACCGACAATCCGGTGATTGTGATGGAGCCGCGCTCGGCCGAGCTCACCAAATACGCTTCCAACGCGATGCTGGCGATGCGGATTTCGTTCATCAACGAGATGGCGAACCTGTGCGAGGCGGTGGGCGCGGAGATAAGCGACGTGCGGCGCGGGATGGGCTCCGACCGGCGCATCGGCTCGCAGTTTCTTTTTCCCGGCGCCGGCTACGGCGGTTCATGCTTTCCCAAGGACGTGCAGGCGCTGGTACACAGTGCCGCGGAGCATCATCTCGATTTCGCGCTGTTGCGCGCGACCGACGAAGTCAACGTGCGCCAGAAACGGCTTGTCGCCGAGCGCGTCAAGCAGCATTTCGGCCCCGACCTTCACGGCCGCAGCTTCGCGGTGTGGGGACTGGCTTTCAAGCCGCGCACCGATGACATGCGCGAGGCGCCATCGCTTACGGTGATCGAGGAGCTGCTGGCGGCGGGCGCCAGCGTGCGTGCGCACGATCCCGAAGCGCTCAACAGCGCGCGCAGCATATTTGGCGACCGCGTCACCTATCACGAGAACAATTACGAGACGCTCGACGCGGCCGACGCGCTTATCATCCTCACCGAGTGGCCCGAGTTCCGCCATCCCAACTTCCAGCGCATCCGCACGATGCTCAAATCTCCGATCATTTTCGACGGGCGCAATCTGTACGATCCGGCCCTGATGAAGGCGCTGGAATTTCGCTATTACTCGATCGGCCGGCGGCCGATCTGAAGGCAAGGGAGGACAGGGGGAATGCGGGTACTGGTTAGCGGTGGGGCCGGCTTTATCGGCTCCCATACGGTTGACGCGCTGGCGGCGCGCGGCGGCCACGACATCGCCGTTATCGACGATCTCTCAGCCGGCAAACGCCAACAGGTCAATCCGCGCGCGCGCTTTTACCAGGCCGATCTGCGCGACGCGCCCGCAGTGCGCGGCGTGATCGAGCGCGAGCGGCCCGAGGTCCTGGTGCACCTGGCGGCGCAGATGGACGTGCGGCGCTCGGTCGCCGATCCGGTCTTCGATGCGCAGGTCAACCTGCTCGGCTTGCTCAACCTGATGGAAGCCGGTCGCGAGCGTGGGCTGCGCCGCGTGATCGTCTCTTCTACCGGCGGCGCGATTTACGGCGAGCAGGAGCGCTTCCCCTGCGATGAGGAGCATCCGCAGCGCCCCGTCAGCCCCTACGGTATCGCCAAGCTGGCCACCGAGAAGTACCTCTTTTTCTACCAGGCGCAGTATGGGATCGATTACGTCGCGCTGCGCTACGCCAACGTCTATGGCCCGCGCCAGGACCCGCACGGCGAGGCCGGCGTGGTCGCGATCTTCTGCGGGTGCATCCTGGAGGGCCGCCCGGTGACAATCTATG
>Ga0209526_10001981_pt1 | contig 13750 bp, 13 predicted proteins | sample JacPinW_OM2H0_M1_FD_188566 | JGI IMG/M metagenome (GOLD analysis project Ga0209526, IMG submission 188566) | Forest soil microbial communities from Algoma, Ontario, Canada - Jack Pine, Ontario site 1_JW_OM2H0_M1 (SPAdes) (version 2) | ecosystem: Environmental > Terrestrial > Soil > Boreal... | reverse complement strand
CGGACAACTCTTGATCCTCAACGCCGGTGGCGGGTATCATGTGTTGATCGCCGGGATGGAGCGCATTTCGGTTAACATCGGCCAGTTTGTACTTACGGGGGAGCCGGTCGCGACCATGGGGACGACCTCCAAGGTCGCCTCTATCCTCGCCGCCAATGCGAGTCAGCCCGTGCTCTATGTCGAGTTCCGTAAGGACGGCACTCCAATTGATCCAGGCCCATGGTGGGCCGCAAATGAAGGCGAAAAGGTTCGCGGATGATGCGCAAGACTTCTGTAATTCTCTTAAGCGCCGCGACCGGTGCGGCATTGACACTCTTCGTGACCCAGCCACGCGCCGTGCTGATGGGATCGAGCGCGCGTGCCGCGACCTCGGACACCTATCGCCAGCTCAATCTGTTCGGCGACGTGTTCGAGCGCGTCCGCAGCGACTATGTCGAGAAGCCCGACGACTCAAAGCTCGTCGAATCCGCCATCTCCGGCATGCTGTCGGGCCTCGACCCGCATTCGAGCTACATGGATGCCAAGAGCTTTCGCGATATGCAGGTGCAGACCCGCGGCGAGTTCGGCGGGCTCGGCATCGAAGTCACGATGGAAGACGGCCTGATCAAGGTGGTGTCGCCGATCGACGACACGCCGGCATCCAAGGCCGGCATCATGGCCAACGACATCATCACCAATCTTGACGACGAAGCGGTGCAGGGCCTCACCCTCAACCAGGCGGTCGAGAAGATGCGCGGGCCGGTCAACACCAAGATCAGGCTGAAGATCATTCGCAAGGGTCAGGACAACCCGATCGACGTCACGCTGGTGCGTGACAACATCCGTGTCCGCTCGGTGCGCGCGCGTGTCGAAGGCGACGATATCGGCTATATCCGCATCACCACCTTCAACGAACAGACCACCGAAGGATTGAAGCGGGAAATCACCAACCTGCAAAACCAGATCGGCGACAAGCTGAAGGGCTTCGTCATCGACCTGCGCAATAATCCGGGCGGGCTGTTGGAAGAGGCGGTCACGGTTTCCGACGCTTTCCTGGAGCGCGGCGAGATCGTCTCGACCCGTGGCCGCAACGCCGAGGAAACCCAGCGCCGTGCCGCGCATCCGGGCGATCTGACCAAGGGCAAGCCGGTGATCGTTCTGATCAACGGCGGCTCGGCTTCGGCTTCCGAAATCGTCGCCGGCGCGCTGCAGGACCACAAGCGGGCGACGCTGGTCGGCACGCGCTCGTTCGGCAAGGGCTCGGTACAGACCATCATCCCGCTCGGCAGCGGCAACGGCGCGCTGCGCCTCACCACCGCGCGGTACTTCACGCCGTCGGGCAAGTCGATCCAGGCCAAGGGCATCGTGCCCGATATCGAGGTGCTGCAGGACGTGCCGGACGAACTGAAGTCGCGGACCGACACCAAGGGCGAAGCCTCGCTGCGCGGCCATCTGAAGTCCGAGGGCGACGAGAAGACCGGCTCGCAGTCCTACGTGCCGCCCGATGCCAAGGACGACAAGGCCCTGAAGATGGCCGACGATCTCTTGCACGGCATCAAGGTCAATCCGACCGCGCCGACCACCGCCGACAAGGCCGCGAACGACAAACCGGCCAACAAGGCGGACAACTGATCGGTCCAGGTCCAGCCAGTTAGGTTTTGTGGAGAGGGCGGCCTCCAGGCCGCCCTTTTTGTCGCGGTTCCAATGCTTCCGAGCCGGCGGCCGAAGCTTGGGGAACTGCCGCCTCCTCGGCCCGCCGTGGTATCGTCAGCCGGTTGATTCGGGGAGGTCCATGGCAGAGGCGGCCGACGATCTGAGCACGCCGCTCGGACAGACGACGGTGAAAGGAAAGCGCAGGTTGCGGCTGCCGTTTACGGCGACCCAGGCGCTTGCCGTGCTGCTTGGCCTGTTCCTGGTTACCTTTGTCGGCTTTGCCCTGTTCAACGACAATCCGCTGGGCGGCGAACCAGCTGTCCGTGTCGCCATCCGCCAGCCGGCGCCGGCGGACGAAAAATCCGCGATGGCGCCTTCCAGCACGCCCGACCACGGAGCAAAATCCGCGCCCAAGCAAGTAGCGCCGGGCGAACAAAAGACCGTCACCATTATCGACGGCTCGAGCGGCGCACGCCATGACATGGTGATCGGCAGCGACGGCGCGGAGAAAGCCGAGCCTGACGCCGCGCCGGTCATGATGGCCGGGATCGATCAGCGCCTGCTCGAAAAGTCGCGTTACGGCATGATCCCGGTGATATCGGATGGCCTAAAGCCCTTCACAGTCTATGCCGCCGAGGCCGACCGCGTCAAAGCTGCAAAAATGCCGGTTGTTTCGATCGTAATCGGCGGGCTTGGCGTCGGCGCCGCCAAGACCACCGATGCGATCATGAAGCTGCCGCCCGCGGTGACGCTGGCGTTTACGCCCTATGGCGCGGACCCCTCAAAACTCGCCGAGCGGGCGCGCGCCCAACGCCACGAGATCCTGCTGCAGATTCCGATGGAGCCGTTCGATTATCCCGACAACGACCCCGGCCCGCAGACTCTGCTGACCACGCTTGCGCCCGACCAAAATCTCGACCGGCTGTACTGGCATCTCAGCCGCTTCCAGGGCTATGCGGGGATCGCCAATTTCATGGGTGGGCGCTTCGTCGTTAGCGATGCGGTGATGCAGCCGATCGTGCGCGAGGCCGCCAAGCGCGGGCTCGGCTATCTCGACGACGGCTCGGCGCCGCGCAGCGTCGCCCCCTCCCTGGCGGCCGCCCAGGCGATGCCTTTCGCCAAGGCCGATCTTTCGATCGACGCGGTGCCGACGGCGGTGGAAATCGACCGGGCACTGGCAAAACTTGAGAACCTGGCCAAGGAGCATGGAACCGCGGTCGGAATAGCCTCGGCGCTGCCGGTTTCGATCGAGCGGATCGGCGTCTGGACCAAGGCGCTCGAGGGCCATGGCATCATGCTTGTGCCATTGACAACCGCCATGCTGAAATCAAAATCCAGCTAAGGCACGATCCAGAGAATGGTGCGACGCCGGACGCTTCCGGCCCCCGCGACAAACCGGTTATGCGGCGACGGAGAGGCTTCGACGGAATGGCGCGCTACGAAGACCTGCCCTATCGAACATGCGTCGGCATGATGCTGATCAATCCGGCAGGGCTCGTCTTTATCGGTCGCCGCGCCGGTGGCATCGAGCATGTCGACGAAGCTCACGTCTGGCAGATGCCGCAAGGCGGCGTCGATCCCGGCGAGGATACCTGGGAGGCCGCCAAGCGCGAGCTCTACGAGGAGACCAGCGTGCGCTCGGTCGAGAAACTCGGCGAGGTCGCCGACTGGCTGATCTACGACATTCCGCGCACCGTCGCCGGGCGCGCCTGGAAGGGCCGCTATCGCGGCCAGCGGCAGAAATGGTTCGCGGTTCGCTTCACAGGCAAGGACGACGAGATCAATGTCGCGAGCCCCGGCGGCGGTCACAAGGCCGAGTTCGTCAGCTGGCGCTGGGAGCCGATGAAGAATCTGCCTGACCTGATCGTTCCCTTCAAGCGCCCGGTCTATGAGCGCGTGGTGAAGGAATTTTCCAAGCTCGCGGGTAGCTAGCTAGTCTAAAATACTTGGCCTAAAACAGAGGGAAACAAGACAGCCGCAAGGCTGACGCGGTTTTGGCGCCCAACCAAAAATATCGAAAACAACCCCATGCAAAGTAGCAGGCAATCGCCCGCACGGATCTTTGGGCGAACCCTTGACACGTCGGGCAAATCAGCGGCACTCCTTCATCATCGCGCAATTTGGTAAACGCCCGCGGCCCGCCGCAACATCGGGCCCTTCGGCGCGATTGCGGGCGAAAATCCTTACCCACAATTGAAATTGCACTGGCTCGCCGCAGCGAGTGATCGCATGCGCGTTTGCCGAACCGCGCGCGCTTCCGACCGCGTGCCTGGGAAAATCGACATGAACACAACTCCGGACCTCAACATGGCAACGGCGATAGCCGCAACCGATCAAACCAGGGCTGCCGCGACCCCGCGGATAAAGCTCTTGTCACACGGATTCTCCATCGACCATCCAGATCCGGAACTTGGCGAACAGCTCATGACAAACGCACTGGGCGTCGCCGACCGCGATGCGATGCATGGCATCCTCCGACAACTGGTGAAGGCCAGCGTGAACGGCGAGCGTCCTGACGAGGTCAACCTCTCCTTCATGATTTCAATGGTGAAAAGCATCAAGCCGAGAGATTCCGTGGAAGCCATGCTGGTGGCGCAGATGGTTTCCGTTCATGTGATGGCGATGCGATGTGCCTATCACCTCGCGAATGCGGAAGACGTCGCTCAGCAAGACAGTGCCGCGCGCGCATTTGGCAGGCTCGCCCGCACGTTTCCCGCCCAGATCGAGGCGCTCAACCGCTATCGGGGCAATGGCGAGCCTGCCATCACCGTGCAGAACGTGTCGGTCGGGGATGGTGGCAAGGCCATTGTCGGCAACGTCACGCAGCATGCGAGCGTGACCGTTTCGGACAAAAACCCGGCACCCGCGGCATCGACTGCTCCTCTTGCCTGACCTTTCCGAACAGGAGCACGATCCCGTGGACGCCAGGCGGAAAGCACAGGCATGAGCGACCACGCCCGCAATACCGGCCCGATGCTGGCGAGCCCGCGTTGCGGCGCAAAAATCCGTTCCGGCGGCGCGTGCCGCTCGCCGGCGGTGCGCTGCAAAAAGCGCTGCCGCATGCATGGCGGTGCGGCGGGGTCCGGCGCGCCGAGGGAAAACCGGAACGCGCGCAAGCACGGGCTGTTCACTAAGGGCGCGATCGTCGAGCGAAGGCGGATTCAGGCCTTGTTGGGCGAAGCGCGGAAGTTTCTGCAAGCGATGAAATGATTTGTTTTTTGCAAAGATTTGCCGCCGCGGGCGACATAGCTCTTCAACTGCTGATCGAGCGGGCGCTGGATAAGAGCGACCAGCGACTCCTGCGGCTCACGACAAAGCGGGGCGGAGTCGCGCTATGGGGCCCGTGGGAGGACGGCCTAGTTCGGTGCGACTAGAGCATGATCCAGAAAAGTGGACACCGGTTTCCCGAAAAAATCATGCTCAAACAAAAAAGATGAGATCATGATCCGATTCACACCTGATCGGATCATGATCTAGGCAGCCGCGGGCGCCGCGACGACGGGCTCGTCGCGGATCGGCCAGTGCAACAGCGCGGCGAGGATTCCCATCAAAATCGCCGCGGTCCAAACCGCGCGGTAGGAACCGGTCCGATCAAATGACAAGCCGCCGGCCCAGGCTCCGGCGAACGCGCCGAACTGGTGGCCCAGATAAACAATCCCGAACAACAGCCCCATATGGCGTGTGCCGAAGATATCGCCGACGAGCCCGCTGGTCAGAGGCACGGTGCCGGTCCAGATCAAGCCGATCGCGACGGCAAACAACATGGCCGAAGCCTGCGAGGTCGGCAGCAACAAGAACAACGCAAATAAAGCGGTGCGCGCGAGATAGAGCCAGGCCAGCACCTTGTTCTTCCGAAAATGGTTGCCGAGCAATCCGCAGATATATGTCCCGATGATGTTGCTAAAGCCGATCAGCGCCAGCGCCAGGGCGCCGCTCGACGCGGTGAGGCCACTGCTGGTCAGCACCGACGGCAAATGCGTGGCCAAAAACGCCAACTGAAAACCGCACGCCGCAAAACCGGCATTCAACATCCAGAAGCCGGGCTGCGTGAGTGCCGTTCGAATGATGTTTTGGAAATGCGGAGGCTCGCCAACCAATGTCGTGGCCGTCGTTGCTTCCTTCAGGCCGATGGCCAGGAGAGGAATCAAGGCCGCCAGGCTTGCAAGCGCGATCAATGTCCATCGCCAATCGAAGGTCGAGACCAATCCCTCGGTGAGAGGTACCAGCGTGAACATGCCGATCGATCCCGCTGTCGAGGCAATCCCGAGCGCAACACTGCGCTGGGCCGGCGGGGTGGCGCGCGCAATGCCGCCGAGCACGACCGCATAGGCGGTCCCGCTCTGTGCCAGTCCAACGAGCGCGCCGATCGTCAGTCCGAGCGAGCCTGGGCCGACGCTCGATGCGCCGAGCGCCAGCCCGGCCGCGTACAAGAGACCGCCGACCGCGATGACCCGGCCGGCGCCGAATCTATCCGCCAGAAATCCCGCGAAAGGCTGGGTCACGCCCCATAACAGATTTTGCAATCCGATGACGAGGCCGAAGGTCTCCCGGCTCATGGCGAGGCTCATCGTCACCGGCAACAGCAGCAGGCCGAACACCTGCCTGATCCCCATGCTGAGCGTGATGACAATCGAGCCGAGCACCAGAGCGATCAGAAAACGGCGCGACATTGCCTGGACTCCAGCCGCATGATCGGCCCTTCACGCGCAGTCTGCCACCCACCGCTCTATCAGTAAAATGCATTTTTACTATCATGATTATGCGACTTTAACATTATGGCGCTTGGGGCCATTTGCGATCGCGGTTGTCAGCAGTTCCACTACCGGCCGAAAACGATCATGGCCGTGGCGGGTGACGACGGCCGGTGTCACGAGCAGCCGGAAATCGCGCGGCTCGATGATCTTGATCTCCTTCCGGTAAAGGCTCGATTGCCAGCGCGACTTCGGGACCAGCCCGAGGCCGACCCCGCGGGCGATCAAGGACAGTTGCAAATCATAGCCCTGGACTTCCGCGCCGAGGTTGAGATGTCCGCGCTCGCGATCCAGCGCGCGCCGCAAAGCCGATCTGAAGCCGCATCCCCGCGGATTGAGCACCCAGCGATTGAGACCGAGTTCAGCGAGGCTTGGCGGCGCCTGGATCGTCGCCTGGCGTGCCGCGACAATGATGACTGGCTCCTGTGCGAAACATCGCAATTCCAGATCCTTATCTGCCAGTTGCGGCTCCGTCAGCAATACGAGGGCGGCGTCGAGCGCTTGCGACTGCAGCGCCGCCAACAATTCGCCCGACCATCCGGACGCGATCCGTAAGCTGACATTCGGAAAATTCCGCATCAGTTCATCGAGCGGTCGCCCGAGGGCAGCATCGGCAAAGCCAGGGGCTATCCCGATGCGAAATTCGCCGCTGAGGCCGCGCTTGGAACCCACTTGCAACGAGAGCTCCTCGATCTCGGACAGGACTCTGCGGCCGTGCGCCAGCGCCCGATGACCGTCCTCGGTCAAGCTCGGCGGCTTGGATGATCGATCCAGTAACGGCACCCCGATCGCGGCCTCGAGACTTTGGACGCGGCGCGTCACTGCCGGCTGCGTCAGGTTGAGCTTGGCCGCGGCGCGATTGATGGACCCGGTTTCCGCGACCGCCACAAAGGCCTTCAAGTCTCCGAGGTTCATAGGCGATCGCCTTAATATGTTCGCTTTGAATAATAGAGTACAATAATATGCCCGGGGCGGGTTTGCGAAACATTTGAATTTGCTCCGCGGTAAGGGTTATCATCGCACCGATGCCCGACAGCAAATCCTACCGCCCCAATGTGGGCATCGCCCTGTTCAACCGTTCCGGTCAGGTCCTGATCGGGCGGCGCTTTCAAGACGACGGGCCGGAGATCATCCTGCCCGGACTAGAGTGGCAAATGCCGCAGGGCGGCATCGATGCGGGCGAAAATCCGCGCGATGCGGTGATGCGTGAACTCTGGGAAGAGACCGGGGTCGCACACGCCGACTATCTCGGCGAAACCGACTGGCTGACTTACGAGTTCCCGCCGTTCGCGGTGCCGCCGTCACATCGGCTGGCAAAATTCCGCGGGCAGCGGCAAAAATGGTTCGCGCTGCGCTTCAAAGGCTCCGACGACGAAATCGATCCGTTGACCCCGCGCAACGGCCAGCCGGCCGAATTCGACCAATGGCGATGGGAAAAGCTCGATCGTGTTCCCGATCTCGTGGTGCCGTTCCGGCGCGACGTCTATCGGGCGGTGGCGCAGAACTTCGCTAGATTCGCGGGATGACGAAGGTCAGTTCGGCCCGACGGCGAACGGGCCGATCGCGATCACGTGGCAATCGCTGTCGCGCTTGACGCAGTCGCCGAGCGCATCATGGACCGCGTTCTGTTCGCTGGCCGCCTTGAGCCCGAGTCCCGGACGCCCAGCGGTGCCGACCGCGACCGCATTCCACCCCGACGCGTCCGCGAGTTTGCGCGCCACGTCATCCCGCGCGTCCGCCGCAATCGACGGATGCCGGTCGGCCCGAAAGAAGCCGATCGCCTTCAGGGTCGTCGGCACGGGAACGACGAAGACGTCGTCCGCGGCCACGATCATGCAGGACACCCCGACGATGGCGCCGCACGTCTCCAGAGCCCGGCGCGAGGCTTCCTCCATGCTATCCAAGCCGAGAAAGAAGAAGAATGCGCCCCCTGGGCCAATCGCGATCGTCTTGCTCTTGCGGGCTTGCGGATAGTTGCTCGCAAGCCGCTCCTTTCCGGGCTCGCGCACGATCGGCATATCTTTGGCCACGAACGGCCTTTCGGTTGACGGGTTGTGCCTGATCCAGGGCACTGGCGGTACCGGTGGACGGCCATGCGGGTAGACCACGCTGTTGCCGACGGCGTAAATCTCGCATTTTCGAGGGAGCGCAGTGGCGTCCGCGCGCTTCTGACATTCCTCGAGCGCGGAATTTTTGGCGACTTCTTCATTCTGCTGGCCGGCGACGAAGAAATTGACGCCATTGGCGTTCAGGGCAAGGGCCTTGTAATCTGCCGCCGGCAGATAGTCGTTCGCCAAAATGACCCGGGAGCGATCGGGAACGAACGGCACGGTTTCGGCTACAAGCTTCTCGCCTGATGGGACTGGCGGCGGAGCAGGTGATGGCGCGGCGCTCGCCGAGGTTGGCGCCGGAGCCGGCGTTGGCGACGGTGACGTTGATGCTAGCGGTGATGGCGTTGCCGGCGACGCTGCCGGCGACGGCGCTACCGACGGTGGCGGCGATGGCGCCACATTATTGCTAGCCAACGATTGCTTCAGTCCAGCCGGCATTTCCATCTTGGTGAAGTACAGGAAGCCGCCGACGCCGATGGCGGCAAGACACACCACCATCACCACCGCCGGCCACATCCAGCTTGGCGCCGCGTGGGCGGGAGGCTGAGACTTCTTCTTGATTTGCGGCGGCGCATAGGTTCCGTCCTCGCGCCGCATTGCCACCATATAGGCGTGCACCGGGGTCGGAATGTTCTTCACTTCCTGCTCGCCGATATCGGCGAACTGCACCGACAGCTTGTTGGCAACCTGCTCATGCACCGCGCGCGAGACGCAGATGCCGCCAACTTCGGCAAGTCCCTCGAGGCGGGCCGCGATGTTGACGCCATCGCCCAACAGGTCGCCGTCGCGCTCGACCACGTCGCCGATCGTAATCCCGATGCGAAAGCTCATCTGGCGGCTCGGCGGATACGCCATGTTCCGGGTGCGCAGGCTTTCCTGGATGTCGATCGCGCAGCGCACGGCTTCGACTGCGCTTGGAAATTCGGCCAAAACCGCGTCGCCCGCGGTGTTGAAAATCCGCCCGCCCGATTTGGCGATGAAGTCGTCGGTGACCAGCCGATAGGAGGCGAGGCGCCGCAGCGTCTCCTCTTCATCCTCGGCAACCAACCTGGAGTAGCCGGCGATATCGGCCGCAAAAATCGCCGCGATCTTGCGTTTCATCAAGGCCAGCCCCGGATAGCAATCTGTCGCCGCAGAATGCCGCCAGAAGCCTCACCGCGCAACCGGCTTTCGACGTTCGCTACCCCGCCAGGGATGTGCCGGTTTATTGAATTTTTGTAACGCCGCGGCGCGCGGCGCCCTAATGCAGCGCCGTCGTATTGAGCTGGTGCTGGATGCTCTTGAAATGGTCAAGCCGCTCGATCGCGCGGTCGAGCTCGGAGCCCTCCTTCTCGGCGAGCTTGGCTTCCATGTTGGAAATCTGATCGGCGAATTTGGCCCTGTCCAATTCCTCCAGCGAGGTGGCGACATCCGCCAGCACCGTAAGGCCCTTGTCGGAAACTTCGGCAAGTCCGCCGAGCACGATGATCTTCTGATGCGTCGCGCCCGTGGTCACCGTGAGGATTCCCGGCCGGATCTGCGCCACCACCGGGGCGTGCCCGGCGAGCACGCCGAAATCGCCCTCGACGCCGGGGACGTCGACCTGATCGACCTCGCCGGAGAAGGCGAGCTTTTCGGGTGAGACGAGATCGAAGTGGAAGGTGGCCATGGGTCTTTCCGCTTTTTCCATTGTCACCCGCGGGCTCGACCCGCGGGTCCATCAGTCAAAAAGTTTTCCATTTCGATGGATTGCCGGGTCAAGCCCGGCAATGACGGTATTGAAACTTACGCTGCTTCCGCCGCCAGCTTCTTGCCCTTTTCGACGGCCTCTTCGATGGTGCCGACCATATAGAAGGCCTGCTCCGGCAGATGGTCGTATTTGCCATCGCAAAGTCCGCGGAAGCCCTTGATGGTGTCGGCGAGATCGACGAACTTGCCCGGCGATCCCGTGAAGACTTCGGCCACGAAGAACGGCTGCGACAGGAAGCGCTCGATCTTGCGCGCACGTGCCACGGTGACCTTGTCTTCTTCACTCAGCTCATCCATGCCGAGAATGGCGATGATGTCCTGCAGCGACTTGTAGCGTTGCAGGATCTGCTGCACGAGGCGGGCGGTCTGATAGTGCTCCTCCCCGACAATCAGCGGCGAAAGCATGCGCGATGTTGAATCCAGAGGGTTAACCGCCGGATAGATTCCCTTCTCCGAGATCGCGCGATCGAGGTTGGTCGTTGCATCGAGATGGGCAAACGTGGTCGCGGGCGCCGGATCGGTGTAGTCATCCGCGGGAACGTAAATCGCCTGGATGGACGTAATCGAGCCCTTGGTGGTGGTGGTGATGCGCTCCTGCAACGCTCCCATGTCGGTGCCAAGAGTCGGCTGATAGCCCACGGCCGAAGGAATGCGGCCCAACAGCGCCGACACTTCGGAGCCCGCTTGCGTGAAGCGGAAAATGTTGTCGACGAAGAACAGCACATCCTGGCCCTGATCGCGGAAATGCTCGGCGACCGTGAGGCCGGTGAGGCCAACCCGGGCGCGAGCGCCCGGCGGCTCGTTCATCTGGCCGTACACCAGCGCGCATTTGGAGCCTTCGCCGCCGCCCTTCTTGTTGACGCCGGATTCGATGAACTCGTGATAGAGGTCGTTGCCTTCGCGAGTCCGCTCGCCGACGCCGGCGAACACCGAAAAACCACCATGCGCCTTGGCGACGTTGTTGATCAGTTCCTGAATCAGCACGGTCTTGCCGACGCCGGCGCCGCCGAACAGGCCGATCTTGCCGCCCTTGGCGTAAGGCGCCAGGAGATCGACGACCTTGATGCCGGTGACAAGAATTTCCGATTCAGTCGACTGGTCGGTGTAGGCCGGTGCCGGCTGATGAATGGCGCGGTTGCCTTCCGATTTGATCGGCCCGGCTTCATCGACCGGCTCGCCGATCACGTTCATGATGCGGCCGAGCGTGCCCACGCCCACCGGCACCATGATCGGAACGCCTGTGTCGCTGACTTCCTGGCCGCGGACAAGGCCTTCGGCCGTATCCATCGCGATGGTGCGCACGGTGGATTCGCCGAGATGCTGCGCGACCTCGAGCACCAGGCGGTTGCCGCCGTTTTGGGTTTCGAGCGCGTTCAGAATGGCCGGCAGATGGCCTTCGAACTTCACGTCGACGACCGCGCCGATGACTTGCGTGATGCGTCCGGTCTGGTTGGCGGGTGTAGCCATCAAAACTTCTCCTTCGAATTCTTAAATCTCAAGCAACTGTTGACATGCGGCTGTCAGAGCGCCTCGGCGCCGGAGATGATCTCGATCAGTTCCTTGGTGATCATCGCTTGACGGGTTCGGTTGTAGAGCAGGGTCTGTTTGCGGATCATGTCGCCGGCGTTGCGGGTGGCGTTGTCCATCGCGCTCATCTGCGCGCCGTAGAACGAGGCGTTGTTTTCCAACAGCGCGCGGAAAACCTGCACCGCGAGGTTGCGCGGCAACAACCCGCTCAGAATTTCGTCTTCTTCCGGCTCGTATTCGTAAGATGTCGCCGGGCCGGCATTGGCGGCGGGGGCCTCCACGACCAGCGGAATGATCTGCTGCGACGTCGGGACCTGCGCGATCACCGACTTGAAGCGCGAATAGAACAGCGTGCAGACGTCGAACTCGCCGGCCTCAAAACGCGCGATGACTTTGTTCGCGACGTCTTCGGCATTGATAAAACCGAGCTGGCGCACCGAGCGCAGCTCAACGGTCTCGACGATCTGCTTCTCGAAGGTGCGGCGCAGCTGCTCAAAACCCTTGCGGCCGACGCAGAAGATCTTGACCTCTTTGCCCTGGCTGATCAGCGCATTGGCGCGCTCGCGCGCCAGCCGCACGATCGCCGAATTGAACGCGCCGCACAGGCCGCGCTCGCCGGTGCAAACCAGCAGCAGATGCACCTGATCCTTGCCGGTGCCCGACAGCAGCACCGGCGCGCCGGGCGAACTCGCGGCAGCGGTTGCAATGTTGGAGATCACCGCGTCCATCTTTTCCGCGTAAGGCCGCGCCGCTTCGGCGGCGGTCTGCGCGCGGCGCAGCTTTGAGGCCGCAACCATCTGCATGGCCTTGGTGATCTTCTGCGTCGCCTTGGTGGAGGCGATGCGGACCCGCATGTCTTTAAGTGAAGCCATTCTTAGTTCACCCCGGCGATCCGATCTTCGACCCGACCGCAAGCCCCTCTTTCATCGGGCCCGGCCTTCAAGCCGGGCCACGACGGTAAATCAAGCAAACGTCTTGGCGAAACCCTCGACCGCAGCCTTCAGTTTGGCGGCGGTGTCGTCAGAAAGGTCGCGGGCGTCGCGAATGGAGTTGAGGATGTCGACATTCTTGCCGCGCAAGGTCGACAGCAAGCCATCCTCGAAGGCGCGTACTTTGGCAACCGGAATCGCATCGAGATAGCCGTTGACGCCGGCATAGATCACCGCAACCTGCTCTTCCATCTTCAGCGGCGAGAACTGCGGCTGTTTCAGAAGTTCGGTCAGTCGCGAACCGCGCGCCAAGAGGCGCTGCGTCGAGACGTCGAGGTCGGAGCCGAACTGCGCGAACGCCGCCATTTCGCGGTATTGCGCGAGCTCGCCCTTGATCTTGCCCGCGACCTTTTTCATCGCCTTGGTCTGCGCCGACGATCCGACGCGCGACACCGACAGGCCGACGTTCAGCGCCGGACGAATGCCCTGGAAGAACAGATCGCTCTCGAGGTAGATCTGGCCGTCGGTAATCGAGATCACGTTGGTCGGAATGTAGGCCGACACGTCATTGGCCTGGGTCTCGATCACCGGCAGCGCCGTCAGCGAGCCTGAGCCGTGCTCGTCGTTCAATTTGGCGGCACGCTCGAGCAGGCGCGAATGCAGATAGAACACGTCGCCGGGATAGGCTTCGCGGCCCGGCGGGCGGCGCAGCAGCAGCGACATCTGGCGATAGGCTACCGCCTGTTTCGACAGATCGTCGTAGATGATGACCGCATGCATGCCATTGTCGCGGAAGTATTCGCCCATGGTGCAGCCGGTGAACGGCGCGATGTACTGCATCGGCGCCGGATCGGAGGCGGTGGCGGCGACGATGATCGAATATTCCAGCGCGCCCTGCTCTTCCAGCACCTTGACGAATTGCGCCACGGTCGAGCGCTTCTGGCCGATCGCGACATAGATGCAGTACAGCTTGATCTTCTCGTCGGTCTGCGCGTTGAGCGGCTTCTGGTTGAGAATGGTGTCGAGCGCGATCGCGGTCTTGCCGGTCTGGCGATAGCCGATGATCAATTCG
>Ga0209526_10001980_pt1 | contig 13751 bp, 13 predicted proteins | sample JacPinW_OM2H0_M1_FD_188566 | JGI IMG/M metagenome (GOLD analysis project Ga0209526, IMG submission 188566) | Forest soil microbial communities from Algoma, Ontario, Canada - Jack Pine, Ontario site 1_JW_OM2H0_M1 (SPAdes) (version 2) | ecosystem: Environmental > Terrestrial > Soil > Boreal... | reverse complement strand
GGGATAAACATCTCGTGCTAGTTCCGGTCGAACCGGGTCTCCCGGCCGGTCAGCTCGAGAGTATCCTTCGACTCACTCAGGCCCAAGGAATTGTACGATCGCACGGAATCGATCGGTTCACCGTCCCGGCGATCCGTTGGGACGAGCCGCGACCTGACCTTCTGAAGATCACCTCTGGAACGACAGGTATGCCACGCGCGGTGCGAACGCGGCAATCTCATCTGCTCGCCGATTGCCAAAACATCTGCCGGACGAAGGGGATCCTGCCCCAGGATATCAATTTCGGCGTGATACCGTTTTCGCATTCCTATGGTTTCAGCAACCTGCTTACGCCTTTGATCTACCAGGGAACTGCCCTGGTCTGCTCGGATGATCGGATGCCGAGAGCGATCTATCGCCATCTTCGAACGAGCGGCGCGACGATCTTTCCAGGAACACCCGCATTGTTCCAAGCACTCGCATCGTTGTCAGACACGGAGGATCTCGGCGCGATCCGGCTCTGCATCTCAGCAGGCGCGCCTCTTGTAATCGCTGTTTCGCGTCAATTCTTCGCCAGGTTCGGTCTGAAAGTACACAATTTCTACGGGTCATCCGAATGCGGAGGAATCGCTTATGATACCCAGGCTGATCCAGAAAACCCGATCGCAGGCTCTCCGATGACCGGCGTGGACCTCAAACGGATTGGAAACGACCGGATCGCTGTGCACGGAGAAAATGTGACCGATGGCTATTTTCCGCTACCGGATCCCGAGTCGCTGGATGGGAAACGTTTCATACCTGGAGACGTTGTTGAATGGTCTGGATCAACGTTCCAATTGGTGGGCCGCGTTTCAGATATCGTGAACGTCGCCGGAAAAAAAGTGCATCCTTCGATCGTCGAAGAACATCTCAGGAAATTTCCGGGCGTTATCGACTCGATCGTTTTCGGTGTGCCATCTCGCACTCGAAACGAGGACCTGATTGCTTACGTGGTCGGTAACCAAGATCTGTCGCGTCAAGCTCTGGAGACTCATTGCCGCACTGGTCTAAGCACATGGCAAGTCCCGCGAAATATCCGGATCGTCGAAGCCCTCCCGACAAACGACCGCGGCAAAATCAGCCGAGGCGAACTGGCGAAGATGTATCTGAAGGGTGAGCCGCCGTAAATCCCTGAAGGGCGCCGCTCCGTCGGCGCCGTGTGTATCGGGCGGCGGAGCGGCGCCCACCAGCTATTTGACATTGTCCCACGCTTCTCCCGCGCCTACACTTACGAATCTTCGGCCCATAAATTCAACATTCATCATCCACCCCCATTCCACGATGAAAAAATCTCTTTGCGCGTTCTGCCTACTTTTCACGGCGATCCACGCTTTTGCTTGGACAAACGGCGAGCTGCTTGTCTGGATCAAGAACGACAAAGGGTATCGTGGATTGGGTGACATCGGGAAGAAATTCCAGAAAGAACTCGGTATTCCGGTAAAGGTCGAAGCGCTCGACAATCTAACCGACCAGTTTCAGGTCGCAGCTCAAAGCGGCAAGGGACCGGACATCGTTTTCTGGGCGCACGACAGACTCGGGGAATGGGCCGATGCCGGCCTTTTGAAGCCGCTCAATATCAAGGACGATCTCAAACCAAACTATCTGCCGATGTCTTGGGATGCGGTCAGCCACAAGGGCCAGATCTGGGGATATCCGGTAGCGCTCGAAGCATCCTCCCTCATCTACAACAAGAAACTAGTTTCCGCGACACCACCGGCACAGCTCTCCGAATTGCCAGCGTTCGCCAAGGAGTTGAAAGCGAAAAGTCCCAACGCGATCCCGATCATGTGGGATTACAACACCCCTTACTTTACCTGGCCTTTTCTGGCGAGCGGCGGCGGATACGCGTTTAAGAAGACAGCCGACGGTTATGATGTAAAAGATATTGGCGTCGCCAATCCCGGCGCGATCGCCGGCCTCAAGGCGGTCGTCGATCTCATAAAGTCCGGAATCATGCCAAAAGGAGCGTCGTATAGCGTAATGGAACAGAAGATGATCAGTGGCGAACTAGCCCTGATGATCAGTGGACCTTGGGCCTGGGCAAACCTGCGTAAGAATTCCATCGACTTTGATCTGGCCCCATTACCGGGCGTAGCTGGAAATCCTGGCAGACCGTTTGTCGGAGTCCTTGCTGCTATGGTGAATCGCTCCACACCAAATGTCGACTTGGCGGTGCAATTCCTCGAAAAATACGTTTCTACCGCCGATGGGCTGAAGGCAATCGACGCGGACGTTCCAATTGGTGTGCCGGCATTGAAGTCGCTCTGCGACGAGATGACAGCGAGCAATCCTTTGATTAAGGCCACGTATGAAAACGCTAAAAACGGAGTAGTAATGCCAAACATTCCGCAGATGGGCAAGTTCTGGAGCGCAATCGGCACTGCGATTCAGCTCGCGACGAACGGCCAAGCCTCCCCAGAGGCAGTTCTGACAGAAGCGAAGAAGAATATGGAAAAGTGACCTTTTCTCGAGCTCTTGCCGCGCTGATCGCCCTTCCAGCGCTTTACTTCAGCTTCCTCCTGTATCAAACGGGCAACCCTTGGTTCGCGTTGCTGCTGCTGATCGCGACCGGGCTGGGCCTGTTCGTCTACAGCAGCAAATCAGCCTATGCCTACCGGTATCTTTTCCCGGGGCTGCTTGGCTTCGGTCTGTTCGTCATTTTCCCCCTCCTCTACACGGTTTACATCAGCTTCACGAAGTACAGCTCGCAACACCTGTTGACGATCGAGCGTTGCGTCGCGGCTCTCGCGGACGAAACGTTCACGAGTGGAGCAGAGTTGTTCAGTTACAAACTCTATCTACAAGACGACGGTAAATACCTCCTTCTTCTCCAGGATAAAAAGGACCCCGCACGTTCATTTGTTTCGAAACCGTTTGCTCTCAAAGGCAGCCTGGCCGCTGAAAAGCCATTGCCTCTGGATCCTCTCCCAGCGGGGCAGCAGCCCTCAGGTAAAGTCGTCGAATTTGAACAACTCATGCGTGAACGACTCTTCATGCACATGCGCGGTTGCCGATGCATTTTACCGGATCAAACGTTGCTCAGCCTGGAATCACTTCAGGAGTTTTCAACGCATGAACGGCTTTGGACCTTCAATAAGGATGGCACTCTCACAAGCAGAAAGGACGGCACGGTGGTCCGGCCCGATTCCAAGCGCGGCTGCTTTGTGAACAACAAAGGCGAACAGATTGGGCCGGGATTCCGCACTTTCACTGGCTGGGATAACTATCTCCAAATCCTGACAGATCCTCGCATCCAAGTCCCGTTTCTGCGGATCTTCATCTGGAACGTGGCGTTTGCTGGGTTGTCGGTACTTGCCTCATTTTCAATTGGCATTCTGCTCTCGGTCGTACTGCAATGGAGAGAACTGCGTTTCCGAAAAACGTATCGATTGCTGCTAGTTCTGCCGTACGCCGTTCCGGCAATTCTCTCGATCCTCATCCTCAAAGGGATGTTCAATCAAGAATTCGGCGCCGTGAACGCGCTACTGCGCGGCATGTTTGGCATTGGCCCTGAATGGGAAACGAATCCGTGGGGCGCTCGAGCAATGATCCTAGTCGTGAACACGTGGCTCGGCTACCCGTACATGATGTTAGTCTGCACGGGCATGCTTCAATCGATTCCTCACGAGATCTATGAGGCAAGCGCGATTGAAGGCAGCACCCCCACGATTGATTTTTTCAAGATCACTTTGCCGCTGATTCTGCCGGCAATGGTTCCGCTTCTCATTGCTTCGTTTGCTTTCGCCTTTAACAATTTTGTTGTCATTTACCTGTTGACGGGCGGCGGGCCAGGCATGGTCGGTGGCGGGATCGCGGGAGAAACCGACATTCTGGTCAGTTACACGTTCCATTTGGCGTTCCGAGATACCGGCCAGAACTATGGCCTCGCAAGCGCCATCGCGACCGTGATATTCGTGATTGTCGCCACTTTGGCTTGGATAAACCTCAGGGCAAACCGTGCCCACTTTAAAATCTGATCAATGGCCCCAGCTACAAAATTACGGATCCGAAAGGCAACGGCCCATACCCTTCTGATCGGTTTCATCGTAATCATCCTCTCCCCGTTTTCGATGGTAATTGCGGCCTCGTTTCGCAAAGGGAATTTCGCGCCCAGCAAGATCCTGTTGAGCCCTCAGGAATTGAGCCTGGAACACTGGAAATACGTGCTCGGCATCCCTTACCAGGAAGTGATTAATCCGGCGACAGGTGAAACTCGCACAATTCAAGCAGGGACCCCTCCTCTAGGATGGTTCTGGAACTCAATTAAGGTCGCAGGCGCGGCGACAGTTGGAATCATCCTACTTTCTGGTACGGCCGCATATGCCTTCTCCCGTATACGATTCAGATTTCGCAAGCCGCTGCTAAGCGGACTTCTGATTCTTCAGATGTTCCCCGCTGTCCTGATGCTCGTCGCTTTCCACACCATCCTGGATGATATCGGCACAACGGTGAGATGGCTTGGGCTGAACACACACCCTGGGCTAACGCTCATTTACCTAGGGGGTATCTCCACCAATATTTGGATGATCAAGGGCTATTTCGATACCATTCCTGCCAGCATGGAAGAATCGGCCCGGATTGACGGCGCCTCTCATTTTCAGGCTTTCCTGCGAGTCTTGCTTCCTATGAGCTTGCCCATTTTCGCAGTTGTGTTCATTCTATCGTTTATCTTCTTCATGACAGAGTACCCCATGGCTTCTGTCGTATTGACCAATACCGATACTTATACCCTGGCGGTAGGAGCGAATTCTTTCCTCGGGGAACAGGAAAAGCTTTGGGGACGATTTGCTGCATTAGCGGTCTTGAGTGGCGTCCCAATTACTGTAATATTTCTGTTGTGCCAGAAGTTTGTCGTCGGAGGCCTCGTCTCCGGCGGCGTCAAAGAATAAAACCCCAGAACACAAATTCAAATGAGCGAAGCTCCGGTTGAAATCAAACAATTGGTCAAGACGTATGTGGACGATCGGGGGCGCCCGACATTCACTGCGGTCAAGAACATCAGCCTACATATCGAGAATGGCGAATTTATGGTGCTAGTCGGTCCTTCCGGCTGCGGAAAATCAACGACTCTCCGCATGGTCGCAGGGCTCGAAAAAGTTACCAGTGGAACAATCGAGATCGGCGGACGCGTGGTTAACGATCTCGAACCGAAGGATCGCGGGATCGCGATGGTATTCCAAAACTATGCGCTTTACCCGCACATGACGATCTTCAACAACATGGCGTTCGGCTTGCAGCTCGCGAAGCAGAAGAAAAACGTGATCCAGGAAACCGTCGGTCGGACGGCCAAGGCCCTTGGGCTTGACCAGATGTTGGAACGCAAGCCGCAGGCACTGTCAGGCGGCCAACGCCAACGTGTTGCTCTCGGACGCGCAATCGTGCGAAGCCCGCAAGTTTTTCTGTTTGATGAGCCGCTATCCAACCTGGACGCAAAGATGCGCGTTCAGATGCGTTCGGAGATCTCCAAGCTCCACGTGCAGTTGGGCTCGACGATGATTTATGTGACTCACGACCAGGTCGAGGCAATGACAATGGGCGATAGGATCTGTGTAATGCGCGATGGCTTAATCATGCAGGTAGCAGACCCGCTGACTCTCTATCGTCAGCCGAATAACCTCTTCGTTGCCGGCTTCATCGGCAGCCCTCCGATGAATCTGTTGAAAGGCAAAGTGGAACAACGCGAGGGCGGTTTAACGTTTGTTGAGGACGGCGATAAGGACAAAGGCGCGATCACCATTCCTTTGAAAGGCTCAGCCGAGAAAGCCGCCGCGAAGCTTATCGGCAAGAACGTTGTATTCGGCATTCGACCTGAACACATCACTAACGAGGTAACCGAGGGAACATATGTTTCGATTTCCTCTGCAGTGGAAATTGCTGAGCCGATGGGCTCGGAATCACTCGTCTATATGAAAGCGGGGACCGGAAACATGATCGCCCGTATCCACGGCGAACATCTGTTTCAGCTCGGTGAACTGATCACCGTGCAGCTCAACATGGACAAAGCTACTTTGTTCGACGCTGAAACCGAAGAAGTAGTTCGATAGGAGACCGTCCATGCGCCAAATCCTCGAGAGCGAACAATATGTTCAAGTGCCACCGATGATGTTATCCGATCCGTTCTATCGGATCACCTACCTGATCAAAGAAGAGATCCGGAAGTATAAATGGATAGAAGGCGAGAAAGGCCGCCAACTGACCTGGGAACAAGCACTGAAAGAATGGATGGATGCCCATCGGGATAAGTACGAGAAATTCCTGATGGATACGATGAAATTTGATTAGACCATTGAGTGCGAGTGTGGGGTGTGAGTGTGAGTTAGGAAACGCGCCAGCGGCACGGTGTGTTCCAGCGCAAGAATCGCGCAGTTCAGAATCCTGAACACAAAAAATGAAGTTCCGACTCAAACTCACACTCGAATGGCAGATCCGCTTTTCCCCTGGCTGAACGCACGAGCAGCCGGTGTACTTTTGCATCCAACTTCGCTACCAGGGGCAACCGGCATTGGCACCCTTGGGCATGAAGCGCGGCGGTTCATCGATTTTCTCGTCGCCGCAGAACTGAAGTATTGGCAGGTCTGCCCTTTGGGCCCGACTGGATTCGGAGACTCGCCATACCAATGCTTCTCGGCATTCGCCGGTAATCCGTATCTCATTGATCTCGAAACATTGCTCGAGCACGGGTTTCTCGAAGCCCATGATCTTGATCCTCTTCGAACCCTTCCGAGCAGTTACGTCGACTACGGGAGCCAATGGGAGCTGCGCTGGTCGATTCTCAACAAATCCTATCGAGCGTTTGTTCGTGACGCTTCGCCGGACGAACACAATGCGTTTGCGGAATTCAAGAAATCGCACAAGAAATGGCTGGAGTCCTACACACACTTCATCGCTCTCAAAATCAAGTTTGGAGGCCGATCCTGGCAGCTGTGGCCCGACGAGTTCCGCCACCATGAAAATGCAAGGCAACTCATCAAGAAAGAGGGCCTTATTGATGAAGCAGACGCTCAGGCCTGGTATCAGTTCCAGTTTTTCAATCAGTGGCTCCGGCTCAAGCTGTATGCAAACACGCATGGCGTCTCAATCTTCGGTGACATCCCGATTTTCGTTGCAATGGACAGCGCCGATGTCTGGACGCGCCCAACGCTGTTTCAAATGGATGAGAATCTTCGAGCTACAGGTGTGGCCGGTGTGCCGCCTGACTATTTCGCCGAAGATGGCCAGCTCTGGGGCAATCCCCTGTATGAGTGGAAGAGGCACAAGAGCTCCCGATACGCTTGGTGGCTCTCACGAATTCGCGCCAGCTTCGAGCTCTACGATGTGGTGCGAATCGATCACTTTCGGGGATTCGATGCCTATTGCCGGATTCCGGCCGATGCCATTAACGCCCGCGAATACGAATGGACAGCTGGTCCGGGCCTCGATCTGTTCAAGGCTATTCATGCGCACTTTCCAGATGCCAAGTTCGTCGCCGAGGATCTCGGTATCATCACCGATTCAGTGCGCGCGTTAGTCGAGGCAACTGGCGCGCCCGGAATGAAAGTTCTCCACTTCGGACTGGAAGGCGCCAAAGAATATCTCCCGCACAACACAGTGCCTAACTCAGTCCTCTATCCGGGAACGCATGACAACGACACCACCCTTGGCTGGTATCGTCACCAACCAGGGTCCACAAAAGATTTCGTCCGTCGCTATCTGCGCGTTTCAGGCGAGGACATTTCGTGGGACCTAATCCGAGCCGGGTATGGGTCGGCCTCCAGACTTTTCATCGCGCCATTGCAGGATCTTCTGGGGCTCGGCAGTGAAGGACGGATGAACATTCCTGGGAAAGCCTCAGGCAACTGGCGGTGGCGAGTCACGGCCGAACAGTTGGAGACCCTCCGCTCCAAGATAGCCCCATGCCTGCGCGAACTCGCGGCGCTGTACGATCGCTAAAGGAGTCAGGAGCTTGGAGCTAGGATCTAGGAGTCGAAACCATTATGCCCTCGACAAATGGCAAATCCGGCTACTACCGCTCGCCAAACGCCAACCTGTCCGCCATAGCTTTAGCGACGGCGGAACGCCAAACGCCCCTATCCCGGCACAGGATAGTGCGATGTGAATCGCTTCACCTCTGCGCGAATCCCGGAAAGCGCTGCAGGATCATCTTTTGAAGCAAGCGCGTGATCCATCAGATCGCCGATCTCCATCATTGCCTCCTCTTTCATGCCACGCGTCGTTACAGCCGGTGTCCCAATCCGAATGCCTCCTCCTTTGAAGACCGATTCCGTGTCGAACGGAATCGCATTCTTGTTCACTGTGATCGCAGCTTGATCGAGAATCTCTTGCGCTTGCTTACCATTCATGCCTTTTGGCCGAAGATCGACGAGCATCAGATGATTATCCGTACCGCCCGAAACCAAGCGATAGCCTTTGTTCGTCAGGCTTGCTGCCAGAGACTTTGCGTTCAACGCGATCTGCCGCTGATAGTCGCGGAACGAAGGCTGCAACGCTTCATGAAAACAGACTGCTTTCGCAGCAATCACATGCATCAAAGGGCCGCCCTGTATGCCCGGAAACATCAGGCCGTCAATCGCTTTTGCATACTCAGGCTTACACATCACCACACCTCCGCGCGGGCCCCGTAAGCTTTTATGAGTAGTCGTCGTCACGAAATCCGCGATGCCAACCGGAGTCGGATGAATCCCGGTCGCGACCAGTCCGGCAATGTGCGCGATATCAACAAATAAATAAGCGCCGACGAGATCAGCGATCTCGCGCATCTTCTTGAAGTCGATCACGCGCGGATAGGCCGACGCCCCCGCAGTAATCATTTTTGGCCGATGCTCCTGGGCGATTCGGGCGAGCTGTTCATAGTCGATTTGCTCAGTTTCACGGTCCACTCCGTAGTGAGTCACCTGGTAAAACCGACCCGAAAAGTTTGCCTTGTTGCCATGCGTCAGATGCCCTCCATGCGACAGGTCCATCGTGAGAATCGGGTCCCCAGGCTGTAACACGCTAAAATAAACCGCCATGTTCGCCTGGCTCCCGCTATGGGCTTGTACATTCACGTGCTCGGCGCCAAAGAGTTGCTTGCATCGGTCAATCGCGAGCTGCTCGATCACATCGACGTTTTCGCATCCGCCATACCAACGTCGACCCGGATAGCCTTCCGCGTATTTGTTCGTCAGGACCGATCCCTGCGCTTCCATGACAGCCTTGCTTGTAAAGTTTTCGGAAGCGATCAATTCGATATTTTCAAACTGTCTGTCGCGCTCCCTCTGAATCGTCTCAAAGACTTCAGGATCCACCTGCTGCAAACTGTCACTGGCCGATTTCATATCGCTCATTGTGTCGAACATACCGCTGTCGATGAATTTCAGGATCCCAGGTAAAGCGCGTTGAATGATCTCCCGTGTCATCTCGTACGCGTCGGGTCCCATGCCGATCGGGTCTGTAACATCCAGCGACGAAGCGCACGTCTCGAACTCTCGCAGCAAAAAGAGTTTTTCGGCCGCCTCCGGGAACAGGTATTGCACCGAGTCGAGATGATTCCGCGTCATCACAAAAATGCACGAAGCTTCGCGCACCAGGTCCGCCGTCAGCTGTTGGCTCCGGAACCCAGAGATATCAACGTTTGCGTCCGCCATCGACTGCACCGCGTAGGTGCTCGGATGTTGACCCGGAAAAGCGCTCAGCCCCGCTGACTTGACTCGAATATCGGGTCGATCCGCTACCATTTGCCGGAACAAACCTTCCGCCATCGGGCTTCGGCAGATGTTTCCCGTGCAAACAAACAAAATGATCTTCACCGCGCTCAAAGCAGCCGCAAGGTGACATGCTCAAAGGGCCAGTTCAAGCGTCCTTCAGGAAACTTCGTGCGGAACAATCGACGCGGTCCCGGGTTTTGATCTATGGGTTCGTGAATCCCTCTTGAGCCATAGGGCGTCCCAAGATAGTTTTGACGGAGTCGATGGCCTTCGTCCGCCAAATGGCAAAACCGATCGCCTCAAACGAGCATGCCAGACGAGCCAACGCAAGATAAGACCCAATCGATGCCCGAACAGGGCGGCCAAGTCAGCGCAGCCGAGCCACACTCCCCTGAAACAGAAGAGGAAGAGCCTTCTCGGCGAGCGCGCCCAAGAACAATCTTGCTTGCGGTCGGAATAGGGTTGATCGCCACGATCTGCATGCTCGTTTTTGTAATTTCAGATCGAATGAACAGTTTCGAGGGCGCTGATCGAATTGTGGATCTTCTCGATTCAGCCGCTAACCTGACCGGAGACGAATTTGAACCAGTAGACGCCACCGCCGGCGAACTCGAAGATTGGTTTTTCCTGAAGCACGGCCTTGAGCACTATGCTGTTCCGAAACAATTCGCGAACATCAAGACAATCGGATGCCGCGTCTTCAAATTCAACGGAGCGAGCGTTGCCCAAGTCATGGCGGTCGGCGATAAACAAATGCTCTTTTACCTGTTTCCAGCAGACGATCTCGGCATCAAAGTCAAAACCGGAAAATGGGAAATCGTCGAAGGAGATACCTGGGTCGGCGGCGTTACCGGGATGAAAGACACCTGTTTTCTAGTCTCCTTCCACGGGACCAAAGAGGAGATGACTGCCTTTCTGGCGAAGCATTAGCGTTTCGGGTTCCGGGTTTCGCGGTCCGAACATTATTCAAGCGGTCTGTGCGCGGAACGCGGAACTCGAAACCCGAAACCCGGAACTCGGACCCCACCCCCCTCAGTAGACTTCCTCTTTTTCGGAGCGCCGCTGGCGCTGGCCGAGATATTCGTAGTTATCGGAGAGCCGATACATCGCTTGCCTGAACAGGCCGATAACCGAAGGGCTCATTGCGTCAAACCATTGAGAAGCTCTGAAGAAGAGTGCGGTAGCACTGATCAATCGAGCCGCCGCCAGTACACCAGCCAGAGCATTTAGCCATCCAATCAGCGAGAGTCTGGTGATATCCAGTGAGGCGGGAAGAATCGATGCGTTTGTCCACGCCGCCGCGGCCAGTACGAATTGAACAAGAATCATCCGCAACATTTGCGGGCGCTGAATGGTCCAATAAAAGCGCTCTGGAGGAATAGGCTCCCGTCCCGAAGAGATCCCAGCTAGTCCATATTGACGGCTCAACAAATGATAATCCAGCGTGCCCAACGTCGGGACCAGCGCCAGACCAAATAGAATCGCGGGGAAAACGGGAAAGCTTCGAAGCCATTCCCATAGCTCAAAGAATAGCCAGCCAAGAAAGCCGAAGATGGCTAACAGCTCGACCATAAAAAAATAATAATCCCGAACCAACGCCAACTCAAGCATTTGGAGGGGCGTTGCTCGCAACGCCCGACGGCCTTTGCGCGAAAATTCTTCGCTCCTGTGATATGCTAGTGGAATCCACGCCAGCCCGAGAAGAAGATGGCCGCTGCGATAAAGGCGACGATTAATAGTAAGGTCGGTCAGGCAAAGGCGACGCGCGGTTCGAGCACAGCTGAGGCCGGGTTTGCCGGATCGTAATAGACCGCTACCCCGCTGCCGATGGGATAGCGTGCAACCGTCTTTTCTGCCAGCGCACGATCCCCGGCAAAGTCAGCGCCAAAGCTGACGCGAGAGCTGTAATACTCCCTGCCATTGGCCTGATAAGAGTATTCGACCAGGGGCGACCATACGACCATGGTGCTGCCACCGCCTCGATTCGTGAGCACTCGGCGCGACTCTGCGGCGCTCGAAAGGATTCGCGCCTGCGTACGCGGCCAGCGCGCGGCTGCCAAGGAGGCGCGATAGTCGGAGAGCGCGATCAGCGCCGTTAGCACGGTCGCCAGCGCGAAGAACAGCACCCCCGGCACGAAGGCGTCTGGGGGAAATAGGGCTGTAGCAACGCCACGATTTGGGAGATGCGGGTGAACATCAGCACTACTGCCAAGCCAACCAGCACCACATCAGCGGCGATGCCGTACATGACAGTCGGGCTGGCCGGAGGATTGCGTTCGAGCACCGCATCCTTGGGGTTTTCCGGATTATAAAAGACGGGCACCGAGCGGCCCATGCGGTATCGTTCGAGCACTGCGCCGACCTCAGAGCTGCTCGCGGAGATTTCGCCAGTGCCAATCCGACGCCCCCTGTATTCGAGGCCGCCAACCGAAAAAACATATTCAATGAGCGGCGCGGTGCCGACCGTCGTCGGATCATCGCCACGCTTCTTTTTCACGGCTTTGGACTCCGATCGCACAATACTCCCCTGCGCCGACGGCCAAGCAGCCTCGCGCCGCAGGTCGCGCATTTTGTACAGGATTTTCCCCGCGATCGCACACGGTATGAACATCGCGAACAGGGCCATTATCAGCCATCCAGGAATCAGGAACGGCGTCAAGACGACGGCGATGCCGCCCGCGACTAGCATAGCAGCCAAAGCAACCCTTCGACTTAAGGGCGTTCCATCCGTTCGGGATACAGAACGTTTCATTGGCCCTTTGGTTCCACGTTGTCTAGAGACACTACGCCATTCAATCGGTGCAACCCACGAGAGCTTTAGACAGATCCGATGAGATTCCAGATTCAAGCGGTCAGTGCTTTTAGTTGGCCAGATCTGCTAATTCCGACGGTCCCTATCTTAACCGCCAATTCTGAGGGAACGGGCATGATTCGACTAGATAGGTAACAGAACTTCCTTCAGTAATATCTGGGGTGTACTCTCCATCGCGACGCGATTTGAGAACGGCATCGGAACGAATCCAGAAGTGATCGGTATGGTGTGCGGAAGTTCGAACACTTCTCGATAAGAAAAGCCTGTCGATAACGCATTTTGAAGTATGTGTTCTCCCCGCTTATGTGCCATAATTCCGTGAGATTGGGAACCATCCCTTAGTAGAAAACTTCAGATAAGGAGGCTACAATGGCTGTCAAATCCAGAGGCTCTAAGCATTCGAAGCTGCAGTTGCCTCTCGCGCCTCTGCACTCCAAACTACCAGGCAAGCAGCGGGCGGCGCCAAAAGCACTTTCTGCATGCGACTGCCGTGCGCGAAACGCTTATCACGAGTGGCATGATGTAAACTTGCCGGCCTCCTTCAATATGGCAATCAGCTTTTCGATCCCAGTCAAGACTCGCATGGTCGTCGAATTTGTAACAGCGACCGTAACAGTGCCGGCGGGAGAGATGGCGCGGTTGCGTATGTATACGGGATTGGGTACGAGCCCTTCCAACTTAGACTTGACGCTTACACCACAAGGTGTGGTCGACGGTCAGCAAATTTTGGTGGCGACGCATCGCGCGCGCGCCTACGCTGACAGCATGCTTTCCTTCAACGTGAACCGGGACAACGCGATCACGTCAGGATACGCGTTGATTTGTGTCTCAGGGTATTTGGAGCCGCTTTAGGAAGTCGCAAACAATTAACTTGAATTCGCCGCCGCTAGGTCTCCAGTTTTTTCGCCAGGGTAATATCTGCCTTGAGCACGCGGGAAACCGGGCAACCGGCCTTTGCCTGATCAGCAATTTCGTCAAACTTCGCTGCGTCAATTCCAGGTACACGACCGCTCAAATCGAGGTGAACAGCTGTAATGGTCCAATTGCCTTCAACTTGTTCCAGCGTGAGCGTAGCCCGCGTTGACAACTCTTCCGGCGTGAATCCGGCGTTGCCCAGAAAAGCCGATACGGCCATCGTGAAACAGCCGGCGTGAGCAGCCGCGATCAGCTCCTCTGGATTCGTTCCAATGCCGTTCTCAAATCGCGTCGCGAACGAGTATTGTGTTTTATTTAAGACG
>Ga0209526_10001979_pt1 | contig 13755 bp, 11 predicted proteins | sample JacPinW_OM2H0_M1_FD_188566 | JGI IMG/M metagenome (GOLD analysis project Ga0209526, IMG submission 188566) | Forest soil microbial communities from Algoma, Ontario, Canada - Jack Pine, Ontario site 1_JW_OM2H0_M1 (SPAdes) (version 2) | ecosystem: Environmental > Terrestrial > Soil > Boreal... | reverse complement strand
TTGCGGGCTGTAAAGGCTCACCCAGATCCGGTTCACTTCCGGCCGCCCCTGCCAATATGCGACATATTCCTCGAGGTACCCCGGACGCTTCATCATCGGCCCAGTGATCGTCCAATGAATGTTCACTTGGCGGTCGTGGATGTTTTCCAGGATGCGAGTGTAGGTCGCGGGCTTGCGGCGCGGGTCATGGTGTTCAGGCAGGCCATCGATGGACACAGCCACCCGGCTGCGGCGCAGTCCCATCCATTCTGCAGGTATAGGAATTATTCCGCTGGTCACCACCAGGGTAAAGACATTTCGCCGGCTGAGGGCGGGCAAGATTCGACTCAACTCCCGATGTCGGATGAGGGGCTCACCCCCGACCAGAGAAACGTGGCGCGGACGATGTTTGTCCACTAATGCCAGAACGCCAGCAACCAACTGATCGCCACGAAGATCCGAGAGTTCCGCCAGCTTTTTCTGGCTCCCCAAGTGGGATTCGCCGTAGGCATAACATCCAGGGCAGCTTAGCGGGCATTCGCGGGTTATCTCGATCGACAACATGGGAGCCCGGCCGCCCAGGATGCTTCCCCATGCGGAAAATAGTTCTCCCACCGTCATTCCGGGTCGTGATTGGCTCATGGTTTCGACAATTAGATGCAGCGGGAATGGCCAAGTGATCGAGTAAAAATACTCGCAGGGGCATCGCCGGTGGAATGAAAACCCGGGGAACCGCCGCGGCCCACAAACCAATCTGGTGATCGAGCGTAAACCCACTGTTTATGCTTTGTTAGCCGTGGCTACAAATCACAAATGTCGGGCTTCCCGCTTAGGAGACTACCACCCATTCTGCGGCCAAGCATTTGGTCAGCTTCTCTGGCACAATGTCTAAGTTGGATTATAGCGAGCTAGGGAGTCGAGTCGCCGCGACGGCTGACGTCAGCGCGGACTTCACCGAATTTTACAGCGTGGACCAATTTCACTCCTCTAACCGGAATGGCTATGACAAAGATGGCTATGAAAACTGCACCCTCGCGCGGGCCTCTTACGCGCAACATACACCTCCTCAAATGGGTTGAAAAAACTGCCGAATTGACCAAGCCCAAGACCATTTACTGGGTAGATGGCTCGCAGGCGGAATATGACACCCTGTGCCAGGAAATGGTGGCCGGGGGCGCACTGACAAGGCTGAACCAGGATTTGTGGCCAGGCTGCTTCCTGGCCCGCTCGGATCCGACAGATGTGGCCCGCGTCGAAGACCGCACATTTATCTGTTCCTTGTCGAAGGACAACGCCGGTCCCACCAATAACTGGGAAAACCCCTACACCATGCGGCGCAAGTTGAAGGAAAAATTCAACGGCGCGATGGCAGGACGCACCATGTACGTGCTCCCGTTCAGCATGGGACCAGTGGGCGGACCGATGTCGCAGATTGGGGTGCAGCTTACCGACTCGCCTTACGTAGTCGTGAACATGCGAGTCATGGCCCGTATCGGTATTGATGTTTTCAAGGAAATCGATAAAGACGAGAAACGCGTGGTGGCTTGCATTCATAGCGTGGGCGCTCCGCTTACTCCCGGCCAGAAAGATGTCCCGTGGCCGTGCAATAAAGAAAAATATATCGTTCACTTTCCGGAGACTCGCGAGATCTGGTCTTACGGTTCTGGGTATGGCGGCAATGCCCTGCTGGGCAAGAAATGCTTTGCCTTACGGATTGCTTCCAACATTGCCCGCGACGAAGGTTGGATGGCGGAGCACATGCTCATCCTGGGAGTGGAAGATCCGGAGGGCAATAAAACCTATATAGCGGCAGCCTTTCCCAGCGCCTGCGGCAAGACAAACTTCGCCATGATGGTACCGCCCGAGGGACTTGAGGACTGGAAAGTCTGGACCGTGGGTGACGATATCGCCTGGATCAAGCCCGACGCGCAAGGCTGTTTGCGTGCCATCAATCCGGAAGCCGGGTTCTTTGGCGTGGCGCCGGGAACATCAGCAAAAACGAATCCCAATGCGATGGCAACTCTCTCTCGTAACACCATTTTCACCAATGTGGCCCTTACTCCGGAAGGGGGCGTGTGGTGGGAGGGCATGACCGTGGAGTCGCCTGCCGAGTGCCTCGATTGGCAAGGGAAGCGATGGACACCAGCAATTGCGCAGACCACCGGGGCCAAGGCAGCCCATCCGAATGCGCGCTTTACCGCTCCCGCTTCGCAGTGTCCGACGATCGACGCTGCCTGGGAAGATCCCAACGGAGTGCCCATTAGCGCCATCATTTTCGGCGGCCGCCGTGCCACTACGATTCCGCTCATCTACCAGGCTTTTAATTGGAGCGCGGGGGTTTACGTCGGCGCCACTGTGGGATCGGAGATGACCGCCGCAGCAGGCGGGGAAATCGGCAAAGTACGCCGCGATCCCATGGCGATGCTCCCTTTCTGCGGCTACCACATGGGCGATTATTTCCGCCACTGGATCAAGATGCAACGCTCGCTTAGCCGGACGCCCCGCATTTTCCATGTCAATTGGTTCAGAAAAGATGCACACGGTGATTTTATATGGCCAGGTTTCCGCGACAACATGCGCGTGCTCAAGTGGGTTGTGGACCGGGTGCACGGTCGTTCCCAAGGCAAGGAAACGCCGATAGGCTGGACTCCCCACTACGAAGACATAGAATGGAAGGGCCTCGATTTCGGCAAGGAGAAATTTGAAGAGCTGCAATCTGTAGACCGGGCGGCGTGGCGGTCCGAGGTAATTGGGCATGAAGAACTGTTTATTCTTCTCCACGCTCATCTTCCACCTGAGATGATTTATGAACGCGAACTATTGATTTGCCGACTTTGATGGGGGCGGCAGAGCCTGGGCAAGCGAACCCCGCCCGCGGCGCTCCAAATTTGACCACGATCGGGTTTCTAGGCTGGAGCCACAAGCTGCGACGGCGCCTCGCTAACCACGGCCTCCAGATGTCGGAGGGTCTCATCCACGGTCAGCGAGTACATTTCCCGCCCCGCGCCTTCCCCAGAGTCCAATGCGGTCTTCAAATAGTGCCCGGCAATCTCTACCGCCAAGGTATCGGTGATCACTTTGCCGGTGCGCTTGCGGTACTCCACCCACGCAGGATGCGGCAGGGCTAGCCAAACTGGACGTCCCTCCACCAGAAACTTGATGTCCACTGCGTCGGCGTGGCGCGTGGCAATGGCTACAATGAGCGCCTGATAGAGACAGTGCACCTTGTTCTTAGTCCAGCGATCGACGACGTGGAAATCCTGATACATGGCTCGGAAAACTATATCAACCGGCCCCCTCCGGGGCAAACCGCGGCGCGATGTAGCGCCGCCATCGGGCTCAGGACAGGCCCTCCGGGCGCTGCTCAGCGACTTCGTGGTGCAAATTGCCTGAATGATGAATAATCTTTCGCGGATTCTTATGAAAAACCTCGGCATCCTTCTGTCCGGACGCGGCTCGAACTTTGAAGCCATTGCCAACAACCTGGCTTCCGGCAAGATCCCTAACGCCCGCATCGCCGTCGTGATCTCCAACCAACCGGACGCCGCCGGAATCGAACGGGCCCGCCGGCTCGACCTCGCCGCCGTGGTGGTTCCCTCCAAAGGAAAGCAGCGCGAAGACCACGACCGCGAAGTGGTCGCCGTGCTGGAGCAGCACAAAGTCGACCTAGTCTGCCTGGCGGGATACATGCGCCTGCTCTCGCCCTGGTTTGTACAGCAATTCCCGCGGCGCATCCTAAATATCCACCCCTCGCTCCTGCCTGCGTTTCCCGGCCTGGAGGCACAGGAGCAAGCTTTCGCCTACGGAGTAAAAGTAACCGGCTGCACCGTGCACTTTGTGGATGAAGAACTGGACCACGGTGCGATCATCGTGCAAAGAGCGATCCCGGTGCTGGACACGGACGACGAGCACACGCTGGCCGCGAGAATTTTGGAGCAGGAACACATGGCGTATTCGGAAGCGATTCATATTGTGCTGACCGGTGGCTTCGAGATCGCGGGGCGAAGGCTTGTGCGGAAGGCAGCCGGGAACACCTAGGGGCGTCGCTCGGCAGCCTCGGTACGATTTCCGTACCCCAACACGGTACGCCAAGACGAGCTTCGCGCGTTCGCCTGGAGGAGGCGTCCCGGGCCTAGATGGCCTGCTGCCGCGCGGCCCCATCCGCACTTGCCGCTATAATCTTTACCCTATGCCCACGTTCCTCCCGGTTGACGAACAACTGGCTTACATCAAGAAAGGCTCGGCGGAAATTATTCGCGAGAGCGAACTCCGCTCCAAGCTGGAGAAAGCTCGCTCCTCGGGCAAGCCACTTCGGGTCAAGGCCGGATTTGATCCCACCGCGCCCGACCTGCATCTCGGCCACACGGTGCTCTTGCGCAAGCTCAAACACTTTCAGGACCTCGGGCACACCGTCATCTTTCTGATCGGCGACTTCACCGGCATGATTGGCGATCCCAGCGGCCGCTCGGCTACCCGTCCGCCGCTTAGCCCGGAAGAAATCATGCGCAACGCCAAAACCTACATGGCGCAGGTCTTCAAGATTCTTTCCCAGGCCAAGACCGAGACCCGTTTCAATAGCGAGTGGTTCGACCAACTGAAGCCGGCGGACTGGATCCGCCTTACCGCCAAATTTACGGTCTCGCAGATGCTCGAACGCGAGGACTTCCACAAGCGTTTCCACGAAGAAAAGCCCATTGCCATGCACGAACTGCTCTACCCGCTGGCTCAGGGATATGACTCGGTCGCCCTTCAGGCCGACGTCGAGCTGGGCGGCACCGACCAGAGATTCAACCTGCTGGTTGGCCGCGAGATGCAACGTGCCTACGGCCAGGAGTCGCAGGTGGTGCTGACCACACCCCTCATCGAAGGCCTCGACGGAGTGCAGAAAATGTCCAAGTCGCTGGGCAACGCCATCGGCATCGAGGAGCCGCCGCTCGAGATGTACGGCAAAGTGATGTCAATCTCGGATGCGATGATGTGGAGGTACTACGAGCTGCTGACCGATGTTCAGCTCTCCGACATCGGAAAGATGAAGCGCGAGTCCCACCCGATGGAGGCGAAGAAAGACCTGGCTCGCCGCATCGTGACCGATTTCCGCTCAGCCGAGGCGGCGACAAAAGCGGCCGAAGATTGGGCCAAGCAGTTCCAAAAGGATGAGCTGCCAGAGCAGATGGATAGCGTTGCAATCCGTCGCGCTGAAGTCGAATGTTTGAGCGAAGGCATGCGCGACCGAAACGCTACCGGCGGGCTACGAGACGTCAGCCCAGACGGAGAGAATTCATGCCCAGTTCGAATCGACAAATTGGTCCGTCTCGCTGGACTTGCGAGTTCCAATACCGAAGCCGCGACTAAGATAAAGAGCGCAGCTGTGGAAATTGCCGGTGAAAGAATCGGCCCCCAAGAGTTGCTCATAAACGTGCCCGTCGATCGGGATTTCGTTCTGCGCGTGGGTCGTCGGATGAAGAAAGTGCGGCTGGTTGATTCAGGCATCAGCGGCCCGCAATGACCACCTGGGGACAGCCGCACCCCGGCTGTCCAACCGAGCAGAGCTCGGCAGCCTGGTTTCCAGTCCCAACTACCTGTGTTTCATGGGATCAGATTTTGCTAATCGCGGGCGGCAAATGCGAGCTGCCGCCATTTTTGGGCTGGGTTTATCGGCCAAACATCTGGAGCCATTCGCCCGAAACTCGGAGGCCGCTTGGCGGTTCGGCTTGCCTGGCAGCGCAAACCAAGCTGACGCGATTCTGGTCTTCGGCGGCGATGGCACCGTGCACCGTCATCTGGCTGAAGTGGTTAAGCTCGAGCTGCCTGTGCTTGTCGTCCCGCATGGCAGTGGCAACGACTTCGCCCGCGCTTTGAAGCTTCGTAGTGTCGACGACTCAGTGGAGGCATGGCGCAGGTTTGCCTCCGGTCAAGGCAAGGTGCGGCTCATCGATCTCGGCCTGATCTCCCCGGTCACTCCACCGGGTGAAAGAACAGGCACTTCGACATTTTTTTGCTGTGTCGGCGGGGTTGGGCTCGATGTCGAGATTGCGCGACGCGCTAACCAGCTTTCTCGCTGGCGTCGCCGCCACGGCGGCTACTGGCTCAGCCTTCCGATGGCGCTCGTTGGCTTCGAACCGCTTCCTGTAACCGTCGAGGCAGGTCAACAGGATCCGTCCGGCGCGTTGGCCACACGGCACAATGGTCCCGCGGTGATAGCCGCCTTCGCCAATACTCCCACCTATGGCGATGGCATCAGGATCGCTCCCCACGCCCGACTCGACGATGGTCGGCTCGACATCTGCGTGGTGGGAAGCATGACCAGAGCGCGACTGCTGCGACTTTTTCCTTCAGTCTATTCAGGCCGTCACCTGAGCCTTCCTGAAGTAAACTATTTCCAGGCGGAGCGCCTGCGCCTCGAAACCGAAAAACCGTCGGAGGTCTACGCCGACGGAGAGTACGTGTGCCGCACGCCGGTCGAAGTGAGGGTGGAGCCGGCGGCGCTGAGGGTGATCGTTCTCACCGACTAGTTTCTGCTTTCCGCTGGCCAAGGCCCAGCCCGGAAACCTTGAAGTCAGGATCGCCTTCCCGCCCCTCGTCGGAGGTTCCGTCGCTAGACCCAGCGCATCGGTGTCCAGAACTGCCGAAATCTCGGCGATCTGATCAATAACCGCAGCCATGGTTCGAATGTCATCCCCTTCCACAATGGCGATCACGTCCGGGGTTCCAAACAGGGCGTCCGCCCGCACGACCCCAGGAATCTTCCTCACGTCGGTTACGATGCGTTTGGGCCCTGGATTTTCCGTATCGACGAAAACGTAGGCTTCGACTTTCATCCTCTATCTCCTCATCGCGGGGAAGCAGTCAGGCCGCCTCTCAGCGGTTCGTCGGGTTCGCGTCCGGGCCGGTCCTGATGGAAATGGAAACACAGGTTGGTGATAGCGAGCAACTTGGGCTATACGTGCCGTGCTTCTCGATCGAGTGAAGTCCGCCGTCTACTTCACCGCCTGACCCAGTCGATCGAATCCGCCGCAATACCAGGATTGGTTTGAAACTAGAAGAGGAAACTGGAAACCAGATTCACTCCCGCACCAGTTCCACACGCCGATTGCGCGCGCGGCCAGCCAGCGTGTCGTTGGTCTCTTTGGGGCGGGTGGCGCCGAAGCCCTGAGGCGTAAGACGATCCGCCGCAATGTGATAGCCAGTGACTAGCGCCAGCCTTACCGCCTCGGCCCGGCGTTGGGAGAGATCCAGGTTGTAGTCATCGCCGCCGATATTGTCGGTGTGCCCTTCGACGCGCAGCTTCCACGCGGGATTGTGGCTAAGCGCGTCGGCGATTTCATCGACGACCGGCTTGGATTCCGGCTTGATCTTGTCGCTGGCGAAATCGAAATAGATTCCGTAAACCTCAGCCTGTCCTTTTTGTTTGAGCGCCTGCTCAATCTGCTGGCCGCCCCCACCGCCTCCACCGGCGCCTCGAGGAGCGGCTTGAGCGCTGGACGGGTTTCGGTTCCCCGGAGCCGGCGGTGGCTGCTTCTGCTGGGGATAAGCAATCTTCACTAACTGCAGCGTGTCCCCAGCCTCGCCCAGCTTCCAGGCCAGTGCCAGGGGATTCTCGAGGTCATCCAGGAAGTAAAAGTCGGCGCTGCCGTCTTCCATGGAACATTGCGCATGCACAGCAGGCAGCGACACACGCTGACCGTTCAGCAGCACAGGAAACGACGTCAGCCCGCTGCCCGCGCGCCGCAGGGTGCACTCCTGTTTTCCCATGGAGGCGAGGTCTTGCGTTTCTTTCGGTGCGCCTGCGGCTCCGCCGCCCGCCATCTGGCCAAGAGCGCCAAGCAAGGAGCCGGCCATTCCTTTCAAACCTCCGGCGCGAAAACTGAACGGTGTTTCCCCCTTTTCCTTGAGCTCGGCCAGGACTTCCCGAGAAATGCTGATCGCCGTCGTCCCCGGGATGACTTCCGGCTGATTGGGGCTGAACCATTGCATATAGTCGTGAGCGGTCTCGAGATCCTGGTTGCGGATGACACGTTGTCCGGAAACGGAGCCGCCCGCTTGCGGGGCTTTTTCGCCAGTAAGTTTCTCGAGGCCTGCAAGCGGATTGGGTACATTGTCGGCGCGATAAGAAAGGCGCACGGAAGACGCGGTCACCTGCTGGATTTGCTTGATGGATTCGTAGTCGCCGCCAAACTGGGCGACGGCCGTTACCACCGTGAGTCCCTGCCGCAGTGGAACTTTCATTGCGGCCTCGGTTCCAGCGGCGGAAGGTGTCCAGGCCGGGAAAGAAAGCTGCCCCGAACCAGTGGAGGACGATCCGCCCCCGGAGGGGGAAGGCCCGCCCGAGGAACCCGAAGCGTGGTTCGAAGATCCGACGCCCAGCGCACCCGCCAGTTTGTTCAGGTCGTTCGATTTGTAGGCTTGCTGGATTTCATCAGCCTTCTTCTTTGCCCGATAGCCGATGTAAACACAACTCCCCAGAGCGGCCAGAATGAAGAACAAAAACAGCCCCAGCAAAGTCCACAGAATCTTGGCCAAGACGCTGCTACTCTGCGCCGTGGGTTGAGACCCCGGGTTCGGGGAAGGCGCAATCGGGGATGGAAGCTGGGCAGCCGGCGGCGGCACCGGCGCAGTCCCGGGCGCATCGGGCAAGCGGGCGCCACACTTGCCGCAGAATTTGACATTGCCTACCGGAGAACCACACTGCCCGCAAAAGCTGGCCAATGAAACTCCCTTGCCCGAAAGAGTGAATTACAAGCGGCTGGCGATCTTCCGCGCCATATTCTCGGCAGCCTCCGCACTGATGCCAGTTGCCCGCAGATCGATATTCACCATAACGTCGCCCTTGCGCATCATGAGGGCGGAGTTCCCCGCAGCGATGTAAGTTTCGTCGCCAATGCCGGCAACCGTCGTAAACGTATCCATGCCGGCTACGTGCTTCATGGCGCCGCGAGCTAACCCCATGGTCATGGCACCGCCTTCCCAGGTATAGTCAACATCGAAGTGCTGGCCAGTCGAACCGTAGGCGTACTCGCAAATGGTGGTGCCGCGCTGCTCGACGGACGCGACCGGCTGGCCCAGAGCGTCGGCAGCTTCGGTGGTGGACAACATGGCACAAGGCTGTCGTTTGCCGGTGTATGGCGTTGCGCCTGCGCCCATGGATTTGGTGAACGCACTGGCCCGCTGCTTGATGCGATACCCGATGTAGAAGCAACTACCCGCCGCCACCAGGCTCAGGAACACAAAAATCCCCAAGACACCGACAATGATTTTCACCGCAGTGCCACTGCCTTGAGAAGCAGGAGCAGCAGGGGCGGGAGCAGTCACCGCACCAGCCGACGCGGCCGGCTGGGTCGCGCCGCATTTTGTACAGAACTTGGCTCCTTCGGGCAGTGGAGTTCCACAACTTACGCAGAATGCAGCCATTGATTGCCTCCGTTAAGCGGCGCAATGTTACGAAGCTCCAGGGCGCACGTCAAGGGGCGTTCGGGGCGAGGGCTCAGCCCTCGCAGGCAAGTTTCAAGTTCCTGGTTTCGCACTCGTTACTCCGCTATCGAGGAGCCAAGACATGTCATGCTCCGGGAGAAATCGATGGTTTGACCAGCCCCATGAGACGTTCCGCAGTATCGCTTGCCAGCAACTTCGCCGAGGGTCAGGGCAGGCTCTCTGAGCGCGAGTTCCCGCAATCCCTCGGGCAAGCACGTGGATCGCTGCTGGAGAGGGAACCCCCCAGGGTTGAAATAGGGGAAACCTCGTCGATCTCTCGCGCCAAGGCGGTCGCCTTGATGAGCTGCTTGGGAGAAGTCAGTTTTCTACCAGCTCGAGGTAGTAAGTTCCACCCGCCGAAGCAGCGGCCGAAACCAGATACTAGAAACCGGGAACGGGAAACTGAAATCCGCTCCAAGCCCTCCCAATGCTAAACTATGCACTCTAGTATGGCTGAAAACAGACGTTCGCGGACTCTGCTCTGGATCGTGATTGGGGGAGGAGCGTTCTTCCTCTTCGTGCTGGCAGTATTTACCTTGGTCTATCTAGCGCTGCATGCCGGAGGAGAACACGCCTCCCTGCGTAGCAGTTTTGGGGACAAGATCGCCGTGGTCGAGCTGGAAGGCGTCATCCTCGATCCCAGCACGGTCGTGCAGCAGGTCAAGAAGTTTGGCGATGACGATTCGATCAAAGCCATCATCCTGCATGTGAACTCGCCGGGCGGCGGAGTGGCCGCGTCGGAGGAGATCTACCGCCAGGTCAAACGCGTCCGCGATGAAAAGAAGAAACGCATCGTGGCGGCTATCGAAACCGTGGGCGCCAGCGGCGCTTACTACGTTTCTTCGGCAACCAACAAGATCTATGCCGATAACGGCAGCATCGTGGGTTCGATCGGGGTAATTTCCGAGTGGGTCAACTATGGCGATTTGATGCGCTGGGCCAAGCTGAAGCCGGAGGTTCTGAGCGTCGGCGAATACAAGAGCACCGGCGATCCCTCACGGGATATGACTCCAAAAGAACGGGCCTACCTGCAGTCACTGATCGACAACATGTATGGCCAGTTCGTCAAAGCTGTGGCCGAGGGCCGCCACGCCAAGGTGGAGGACATTAAGTCCATCGCCGACGGCAGGGTTTGGACCGGGGAGGAAGCCCTTTCCATGCATATGATCGACCAGGTCGCGGACTTCGAAGCCGCGGTGGACGATACGGCCAAGGCGGTGGGCATCAGCGGCAAGCCCGTGCTCGTCCACCCAGAGAAGGACCGTAAGACGGTGCTCGACCTCTTGTTTGGGGACATCTCCGAGTGGCTGCCCAGCCGGGAGAAGCTGCTGGATCAGCATACTAGCTTTTATTACTTGTGGAAGTAGGCGTGTCTCCCGCTGATGCCGCGTCTCGCAAAGCTGACGCCCATAGCATAAATCCGAGATCGCGCGGCTGAAGGTTCATAGCCTCACAACAGTGGTTCACTAGTGATTCACTGGCTTCAGCGATGTTTCCCTTTCGCGCTGCGAGCACGCCCACAGGCCCAGGTCAATAGGTTCCAGTTTGCGTTATCGCGGGTAGCAAACGCCACTTTACGGTGTTATGGGATTGTAGACTTCAAGCGTAGCCACGATCGGCAGACGACAAGCGATCGTGCTCCGCTTCTCGCGGCGATCCAACTCCGCGCAGGTTGACCGCGCCAGGCAGTTTGTTTGGCTGTAAAGTCAGTAGAGGAGCATAAATCCTTCACTCTGGCTCGAAAATACGGCCCTGTCCACCCCTGAGTGCTGCCGAAGTGCATTCAGCGAATAGCGTAGCAATGCGTAATGCAGGGATCGACTCCCCAGCCACGGCAGGGGCCTCCCCGGTTCCCAATAGACGCCGGAGAGTATCTCCCGAAAAGCATCTTGCCAAGAACCCCTGAAATTTGAGAAGGTTATCGAGACTTGTGGGACCCGTGGTGCTACCCAGACGAGAGTTTCGTCCACTTTGAAAGGTTACAATGGAGCGAGGCTTATGACAAAAGCGGATCTGATCGATGAAGTCTCCAAGCTGGCGGAGTTAACCCGTAAGGACAGTGAAGTCATCGTCGAGACCATCTTTGACAGCATCGTGCGCTCGCTTCGTGTAGGCGACAAGATCGAGATTCGGGGCTTCGGCAGTTTTCGTACACGGCAGCGCAAGCCCCGCGTGGGCCGTAACCCGAAAACCGGCGAGCGGGTGGACGTTCCTGCCAAGAAGATTCCGTTCTTCAAACCCAGCAAAGAGTTGAAAGATTTGGTCAATACGGGAGGAGGGCAAGCCGCGCCGCCTCCACCCCCGGCGCCCGCTACGCCGTCTCCCGCATAAGCTCAATGATCTCGGCCGCGACTTTGCCGCCTTTCACCTTGAGCCGCCCTATGCTCACCGGCAGGCGAAATCTTCTCGGGCCGGCGCTGCCGGGATTGAAATAAAGCACGCCGTTTCTCTCTTCCCGCTTGGGCACATGGCTGTGCCCGGAGATGACGACGGCAAATCCCGCGACTTCCGGGTTCAAATCAAGATCTTGCAGGTTGTGCAGCACGTAGATGGAGATGCCGCCGACTTCGAGCACATTCGTGGCCGGCATCTTCCGTGCCCAGGCTTCGCGATCCACATTCCCGCGAATGGCAGTGAGAGGGCCAATCTCAGCTAGCTTATTGAGGATCATGGGATCGCCAATGTCCCCCGCGTGGATGATATAGTCGGACCCGTCGAGTGCGGTAAGGGCCTCGGGCCGGAGCAGGCCATGGGTGTCGGAGATGACGCCGATGAGCACGGTCCATAAGCTGGGCTAGAAAGTTGAAATTAGCAAGAACCAGGTGAGTATTACAGACCCGGACCTTTTTGTTCGATCAGCCGCTTTATCTTCTCTACGAACTCTGTGGCCGGCATGTCTTCGGTCTTCTCTTTCCCTCGAATGCGAACGTTCACTCTACCAGCCTCCGTTTCTTTGTCCCCCACCACCAGCAGGAATGGTACTTTCTCGAGCGCGTGTTCGCGGATCTTGGCATTCATCTTTTCGTTCCGGGCATCGACTTCGACCCGCACCCCAACTACTTTGAGTTGATCGGCAACTTTGCGGGCGTACTCCGCGTGGCGCTCGCTGATGGGAATCATCACCGCCTGCACGGGCGAGAGCCAGACCGGAAAAGCGCCCGCATAGTGCTCGATCAGCACCCCGAAAAATCGCTCGACCGAGCCGTACAAAGCGCGGTGCACCATGAGGGGCTGCTTGCGCGATCCGTCTTCGGCAACATACTCGAGGTCAAAGCGCTGGGGCAGATTGAAGTCAAACTGCACCGTCGAGAGCTGCCACAGGCGGCCGATAGCGTCCACCAGCTTGATGTCTATCTTCGGACCGTAGAACGCCGCCTCTCCGGGGATGACCTTGTACTCAATCTGGCGCTGCTTTAGCACGTTCTCCAGCGATTGGGTCGCCAGGTTCCACTGCTCGTCGCTGCCGACAAAATTCTTGCGATCGTTTGGGTTCCACGTCGAAAGCTCAGTCTGAAATTTGTCAAAGCCAAAATCCTTGAGCACATCCAGCGCGAAATCCAGACAGCCGACAATTTCTGCCTCGATTTGTTCCGGCGTGCAAAAAATGTGCGCATCATCCTGGGTGAAACCGCGCACTCGCAGCAGGCCGTGCATCACGCCCGAACGCTCGTATCGATAAACCGTGCCCAATTCCCCCAAACGCACCGGGAGATCGCGATACGACTTTAGTGAGTCTTTATAGATCAGAATGTGGAACGGGCAGTTCATGGGCTTGATGCGGTATTCCGCGTCGTCGAGCTCCATGACGTCGAACATGTTCTGAGCGTAATAGCCCTCGTGTCCCGAGGTCTGCCACAACTGCCGTCGCGCTACGTGCGGGGTGTACACCAGCGCATAGCCGCGCTTCAGGTACTCGGAGCGCATCCAGTCTTCCATTTCTTTGCGGATGATCCCGCCCTTGGGATGCCAAAAGATCAGCCCCGGCCCCGCCAGTTCCTGGATGGAGAATAGATCCAGCTGCTGGCCCAGCACACGATGGTCGCGCTTCTTGGCCTCTTCGATGCCCTTCAAATAGGCATCGAGGTCTTTCTTTGAGAAAAATGACGTCCCGTAGATGCGCTGCAGTTGCGGGTTCTTCTCATCGCCCAGCCAGTAAGCGCCTGCAATGTTGAGCAGTTTGAACGCTTTGATCTTTCCGGTCGAAGGAATGTGGGGACCGCGGCAGAAGTCCAAAAACTTTCCCGTCTTGTAAATGGAGATCTTTTCATCGGGCTTGGTGAACTGCTCGATGAAGTGGCACTTCATAAA
>Ga0209526_10001977_pt1 | contig 13766 bp, 16 predicted proteins | sample JacPinW_OM2H0_M1_FD_188566 | JGI IMG/M metagenome (GOLD analysis project Ga0209526, IMG submission 188566) | Forest soil microbial communities from Algoma, Ontario, Canada - Jack Pine, Ontario site 1_JW_OM2H0_M1 (SPAdes) (version 2) | ecosystem: Environmental > Terrestrial > Soil > Boreal... | reverse complement strand
GGCGACGGTTCGCTCAAGCCGATGGATTTCGAAATGCCGCAGCGGCCGGAATTCTTCATGGGCGGCGGTGCGCTCTTCAGCACGCCGCGGAACTACATGGCGTTTCTGCAGATGCTGCTGCACGAAGGCACGTTTAACGGTGCGCAGGTGCTGAAGCCCGAGACCGTGGCGTTGATGCGGCAGAACCACATCGGCGATCTCAACGTGATCACGTTGAAGACGGTGCATCCGGAGAGCTCGAACGACGCGAATCTGTTCCCCGGCATGACCCAGAAATGGGGACTGTCGTTCGACATCAACACTGAACCAGGCCGGGCCGGACGCAGCGCTGGGAGCCTCGCCTGGGCCGGACTGTTCAACACCTACTTCTGGCTTGATCCGAACAAGCGTGTGACCGGCACGATCATGACACAGCTCCTGCCGTTCGCCGACGATCAGGTCCTGAAGCTGTTCGCCAAGTTCGAGAGCGGTCTCTATGCCGCTGTCGCCTGACGCGTGATCCGGAAAAGTGGACACCGGTCTTCCGAAAGATCATGCGCAAGCGCGATGGCGATTAGAGCCACCGCGCTTTAGACCGTTATCGAGCCTTTAGTGGAGATTTTGTTCTCGTTTGAGGTTGAAGTCACGCCGCTTTTTAGCCGACGGCTCGGACGAGGATATCGAGATCGTCGATGACGCGCTGATAGAGGCGATCGAGTTGAGATCGCCTCTGGGATTGGAGCCTTTTGTCAGCTTTGAAGGGGCTGAGGAGGCCGGCGGTGAGTGGGGCATAGACCCGTTCGAAGAGCTTCAGGAATACAAAGCAGATCGAGTATCCCTGTGGAAGGAGTTGATAGCGTCGAGAGTTCGGGAGCTTGGCGACAAGACCTTTGGCACGGAGTTTTGACAGATCATAGCGGAGCGCGGCGAGCGTGTAGCTTTCGGGGACGCAGCCAAGCGCCTTGATGACGGCAGGATGGATTTCGGCGGTGGTGAAGGTATTGGCGGCCGCGATGTGTGCGAAGCGTACAAGCGCGTGCATCAGTGCAAGTTGCCGAGGGTGGTCGAACTTGAGGCCCGGAATGCGCTTTCCGGTCGATGTGACGGTCGGTTCCGCGAGCAGCTGGCCGTGATCGACAAAGGTTTCCAAAATGTCTTGCTGGACGTTGAGGTAATTATCGTTGATCGCCGAGAGAGATTTTTGGAGGACAGGCGGATTTTTGACGGCTTTGTTGACGCCGTAGTCGTTGACGTTGTTGCTCGCGGCCTCGGTCCGCAGGATGAGGTGATCGCGAACGGCAGCTTGGCGGCGCGGATCTCGGCACGCATCTTTGCCGCGGCCTCACGCGTCTGCGGCCGGTAGAGGATGGCGGAGATGCACTTGCGATAGGACGATTGCGAGGCGGCCGACAACGCCTTGAACTCGGCCGATTTGCTCCAGTCGTCCAGAAGATCCTCGATCGTGGTGCGCTTCCGGACCGTAATCTTTTTTGGCAGTTTACCAGCGCGGCGCGCCGCTTCGATTTCCGATTTTCGTTTGTCGGAAAAATCGGAGGCCTCGTGAAGATTGAACCACGCGCCGACCGGGCGGCCATTCTCATCGTGGGGCGGATGGCGCAGGTCGGCATCGACAAAGCCGAGTGCCCTGGCGTAAACACCATGCGATGAGCGCGGACGGCCGTCACGCCACTTCACATAGGGAAATTTCGGATCGGCCATAGAAACCCTCGGTGCCGAATTAAGAGAAGGCACCATTGGAATCTAGCACGATCTCGAATGTCAAGCGCCATCGTGCCCGTAGGCCGTTCTCAGCCGCTCGCGATGTTCTTCATCGCTTGCTGCCGGCGGTGGCGCGAATGTGGGAACCGCGCCGAAGGCGACGATACCGTTCAACAAATTCAACACACGCTCCTCGGACTGCATGTGGCGGTCGGATTGCTATGGCTGACCGCGAATTCCATTGAACGGATACTCAAGCTTCAATCGCGCACGCGCTGGGTGAGGCGTGTTTTGCATTTGAACCGCCCATAGGGCCGGATCGGCCGGCTTTCGTGATCTGCGCACACTGCCACGAAAACGAGTCACGCCGTCAAATTGCGCGCAATGCGGGCCTCAACAGGTTGAGGCGCGTGGCGGAACAATCGGCCGGTCAAGGAGACGGACTCTTGCGGGCACGGGATGCGGTGTTCACGTCGCCAGCTTGCCGGACTTTGGCCGAAGGCCTGTCTGAAAAGCCTGCATAGATGCGCTTGATCGGAACAGCCAACGCTCAAAGCGATTTCGCACAGCGAAGCTGAGCTCGTCATCATCAAATGTCGAGCTTTCTCAAGTCGCCTACGGACCACATAGGCATGCGGCGGCTCTCCAAAGGAGAGCTTGAACGACCGCGAGAAATGCGCGGGGCTCCGCTTTGCAATTGCGCTGAGATCCTCCGTGTGGATTGTCCTATGCAGATTGCTATCGATGAAGGCCCGTACGCGTGCGGCCTGCCAACTCGCCAGCCCCCTCGACTTTGCAGTCGGGCCAACAGCCCTTGAAGAGCGCTCAAGCTCGGATTGTAGCATGGATGACGCTGCGACAAGAGACGCCTTCGCCGCGTTCAGATCACGATCAAATTCACGTTTTGCCGTTTCTAGCAACAAGGCCAAGCTACTGGCGAAGTGGGCAAATTGCTGGTGGTCGACTACTGACAGAGAAGGCGGCGCTGCTTTTTGAAGATCGTCCATCCAATCCCTCCATCATCATCCGACCACTTCGGACAGCGAGAGAGTGATTCAAACGAGCCGGCTTCGCACGTTAAGGGGCGTTATAAACGGTAAATGTTTCCAAAGGCGGCAGCCGACCGTAAAAGAGCTCGTTCCTATCGTCCTGATCCTAAAGAACTACCGCTCAACCCCAGATTATCCGATCAGCATTATAGCTCGGCAACCCTGTAACGACTGCGCCATTCCTTTCGACTGCAATCATCACAGATTTACAAGAGCATAACAACTGCTTAGCCGAGCGCTGTCAGGCGTTGCGATCTTACGGCATCCGCCTGTTTTGGATGCGGCTGAGCTGCAAACTATCCTAGCTCGCGCTTCACCGATATGGCTCGTTTGCAGGACTGGACGACTTGGGCGTTGTCTGTCGCCCGGAGACAGTCACCGAGGCAATTGCCGACGACATTGGCCATTTCATGCAGGCGAGCTGTTCGCTCTCCTGCAGCGTTCTCATCGTGATCCATCCGACGCGGCACCAACGAGATCAAACGCATCCGCGACTGCACGTAAAGCAGATAGCGGTTCCCCGGAGAGCGTTCATCATAGGCAGCCAACCGGTCCTGCATTCGCTAGATGGGCTTATACGAATAGTCATAGACGCCCCGCCCAGTTTTGCGCCCTAGATTTCCAGCCGCAACCATCTCCTTGAGTAGCGGGCAAGGACGGTATTTCGCCTCCGATAATTCCCCGTATAGCGCCTGAATTGTTCCGAGAACCACGTCAAGGCCCATCGCGTCAGCGAGTGCGAGCGGGCCGACCGGATGATCGCAGCCAAGCTTCATTGCATTGTCGATATCGGCTGCGGTGAGATCGCTCTCATCCAGAACAAAGAAGGCCTCATTGATCATCGGCAGCAAGATACGGGTGACTGCGGATCCGGTGGTTCCGTTCACAGTGATCGATGATTTCCCTAGGTGATTCGCCAACGAGACGATCAACGCGTACGTGGGTTCGCTAGTTTGAAGCCCTCGGACTATTTCCACGAGCGTCACGTCAGGCACCGGATTGAGAAAATGCATTCCTATGAAACGGTGGGGGTGCGACAGAATGGAGGCCAATTTGTTAATAGAGATGGATGAGGTGTTCGACGCAATGACCGTGTCTGGGCTGACCGCTCGGTCGATTTGCCGGAAAGCTTTGCTCTTCTGCTCATAACTTTCGTCGACGGCTTCGATAATGATGTCCGCACCCTTCAGATCGATGTGGTCGGGTGCTGCGCGTAAGCGACGAAGAGCATCCTTCTTGTCAGCTTCCGACATCTTTCCCATAGCGACCATTTGATCGATGCGAGTTTGCAAGTCGGCTATGGCTACACTCAGCTTTTGCGTACTTATGTCGTTTATGACGACTTCAAAACCTTTGCTGATGGCGAGCTCTGCGATGCCGCGTCCGATTGTGCCGGCACCAACCACTCCGATTTTGCGTACATACATCTGCTGTGTCCTTCGCTTTCACCTTGAGGACATGCATTGCGGTCCATCGGCATTCGGGTGTTGCAATATCCCCGATAGTAGGACGAAACGCTCAGACATTCTTGTCCCCATCTTGGGGGATACCGGCGGCGGAGCGTTGGGTCCAATATGAGCGCGAGGCGTCTGGTTGAGAGAACGGAGGCAGTGTCATGTCCCCTACCGAAATCGCCTTCGAACAGTTCTGCCTTTTCCCGAAGGAGCGGCTTGTTCTGAAATCTGGCAGGCCGATTCAGATAGGAAGTCGCGCTTTCGATATACTCTCGGTACTGCTCGATCATCCCGGCTTAGTAGTCCCCAAACAGGAGTTAATCGCGCGAGTTTGGCCGAACACAACGCTCGATGAGGCAAACCTAACGGTACATATGACGAATCTGCGTCGTGCACTAGCAACGAGCGGAGCGACCGATCGGCTTATTGTAAACGTTCCGGGCCGCGGTTATCTGCTGACGGCAAGTGTCGAAGCGAGAACCAAGCGATTAAACTTTCCCGAACCGAGATCGGAGTTGATTGGACGTGCCGGGGCGCTTGAGGCATTGTCGCGCCTGTTATCTTCGAAACGATTCATTACGATCGTCGGCGAGGGAGGCATTGGGAAAACGTCGACGGCGCTTGCGGTCGGGCAACGGGCAATGAAGGCCTTCGATCGGGAGGTCTATTTCGTCGACCTCGCGTCCATCGGCGACGCCGGACAGCTCTCGGTAGCGCTGAGGGCGGCGTTTTCGAGGGAAGCCAGCAGTGGAGATACAATCAGAGACATATGTGTTGCGTTGAACGATGCACGAGTGCTTCTCATATTGGACAATTGCGAACACGTTTCGGACCTCGCCGCATCCGTAGCTCTGGCGATCCTCAAATCGTGCCCCGGCGTGCAATTATTGGCGACCAGCCGCGAACCCTTGCGTACGGAAGGCGAGCACGTCTATCGTCTTCTCTCACTCGACGTTCCTCCACCGTCATCGAATTTCTCTACCGACGAGACTCTCGGCTACGCGGCAGCTCGGATGTTTGCCGATTGCGTTGCGAGCCGGCTAGGGGAGTTTGACCTTGCTGACCGCGACGCGCCCTTCATCGGCGTCATCTGTCGCCGCCTGGATGGACTGCCGCTTGGCATCGAACTGGCCGCCCGCCGTGTCGCGAGCTTTGGCGTGCGCGGTCTCACGACGCGCCTCGAGAACGACCTGGATATTCTGATGGGCGGTTGCCGAAGAGAGATCCCAAGGCATCAATCACTCAAATCCACCTTCGATTGGAGTTACGCTCTGCTCGGTGAAACCGAAAGACGAGTCCTGCGGCGCCTCGCTGTTTTTGACGGCGTGTTTGCCCAACGCTCCGCTAGCACGTTGCTCGGAGATATACATGCTGACGACAGCGAGATCGTCGACATCCTGGCCCAGCTAGTGACGAAATGCTTGGTTGTAGCTCTCGACGTGGGCGGGTCCGAGCCGAGCTATCGCCTTCTCAATACGACGCGTGCTTACGCGCGCAAAAAGCTCATCGAGGCGGAAAGCGACCTTATTCTTCGGTGTCGAGACGAGGAGTTGTCAGTCATACCCGCCTTGTACTTCCAAGCTGACACAGCTTAACGTTGAACATGTCGCCGCGCAACCGCCTGACCGAAGGAGCCCGCATCTCAGTCGTTCACGGCGTGATCGTCCCCGCCCCCGAAGACAGGAACTCGATGGATACGGAGCTTGCCTGGCGCTGAAGCAACCCATCGTTCAATTGGTCTTTTATTTCAATTAGTTATTAGGTCTGATGGCGGCAACCATGTTGCCGCTTTACCGTCCTTCACCGCATTTGACTGGCGCATCTGACGTCCTCGATCCAAGACTTGCGCATCGAAGCAAAGCCCTCTTGCTGCAAATCAGGTGCGACCGATGTCAACCTCTGTTCGATCATCTCCAGCAGGCCGTGCCCAAAAATCAGATTTTGAAATCGCTCGTCGTTTGCGAGGCTTGCTAAAGGACGCAACAGCACTCGCGCTATCCCTGAATAGTCCGGACCAAGTGGCTGAAACTGACTGTGAGGCATTGCTTCGGGCACTGCAATCCAATGAACCTGCTCGCGAGTTTCGGTCGATCGGCCACAATGGCGGTCGAATCCAGGGTTCATCGTCGACGAGCGGTGAATACGAAAGGCAGCAACACGAAAGCGGCCAGATAGGCGCGTTGAAAGTCGTCAGTGCCCGGGAACAGGAAGTCCTGCAATTGATCGGGTGCGGACTCTCAAACAAGGAGATCGCGCAACGGTTGGGAATAGGACCAGAGACTGTCAAGACCCATATCAAACGAATTTTCGTAAAGCTCCAGATCGAGAAGCGAGCACAAGCCGTTGCCTCGCTCAAGGATTTGGACTGTTTGAGCCGCAACCAGTGGTGCCGGCACCGAGCTTATAGGTAGAGGATATTCCCCCCCGGGGAGCAGCCCAGTTCGCTCAGGAAACTTTTCGCAGATCGAAGGTCTGCCGTTTCGAAGCCCTCGGTAAAACGACCGTAGACGGGCATCAGAGTCTGCCTAGCCCTTTCAGGATCCCGATCCCGATAGAGCCGTGCAAGCCCCAGAGTGGCTCGGAGCTCCCAGGCCAACGCCGATTGTGTGCGCGCGAGATCAATCGCGCGCAAATAGACCTGCTCGGCTCCGACTTCACCTTTCGCCACCAGAATTCCGGCCTCAAGGCGCAAATACTCGGGGAGCAATACCAGCTGGCCGTTCCGTTGCATATCGGTCACGCGTTCATCGATGCGATGCTTCGCGTCTGCATAGCGGCCGATGCTTGTCAAAGCCTCGATCAGTCCCATGGCGTGGTAAGTAGGGTCATAACCCGACAGGCGCAGGCGTTCAAAGCTCGTCTCGAGCGCCTGGAGGCTACTGTGCGCATTGCTCGTTCGAAACAATAAGTCGGCCTCGAAGGAGTCGGCTAAGTCCGGAAACGGCTGGACCGTGTGTTCCTTACCGGTCTTCTTCATGAGCGCGGCGACTTTGCTCGCCCAGTTCCAATCGCCAACCCATGAGGCCACCACAACCACCTGATAGCACGCCATGACGATCGGAATCGGGTCATTCAGATTCAGTGCGAATTCGAGCAGTTGGTGCGCCGACGCGACCGCCTGTTCAGGCCGGCCTAGAAGCCAAAGAATACGGCAGGAAATACCCAACGGGCGGACGCGCTGATCGATGCCATATCGTATTGTATTGATCTTGAGACTAAGCGGCGCGTACCGCAAAACCGCGCGACAAGTCTCGTCGGCCCTGACTTGATTTCCCGCGAAAAAATAAGAGTAACACAGCATCGAATTTGCCATTGCCAGCGCTATCGGGTCAGTGATTGCTTCGGCGAGTTTGAGAACTTTGATGGCAATCGACATCGCCGCCTTATGCTTGCCCGTGCGGCTCAGATAGATGTGGTATCCACCAAGTATTCTGAGCAGCAGATATTGATCGTTGAGTTTCGTAGCGAGATCTATCGTCTTAAGAACTGCCTGGAGAGACGTCTCCGTGTTGCCTAACATAACTACCGCCGAGTGGGCATGAGCGTATCGCAACATCAACTCGTGTTGCGTATCACGTTGACCAGCGCCCATTGCAGCAAGTCCGCGCGTGGACCATTCGTAAGCTTCGGCCATTAGTCCAAGTTCAACGAAAAATATTGCAGCGCCTGCTGCAAGTCGAACTCCCAGCAAAGCATCCCCGTCGGCGGAAAAACTCCAATGCAGCGCGGTTCGAACGTTTCCGATTTGATCCTTGAGCGTCGGATACCCACCCTCCTCGAAAAACTCTACCTTGTCCGACCATGCGCGATCGAGCAGTTTCGCGAAGTAACTTGCATGGTCTCTCGCGACTTCGTGAAATTCACTCTTCTCGCGTAGCTTCTCCATCGCATAGACACGAGTCGTCTCGAGTAGACGATAGCGGGCAAAATCTCCGCCAATATCAGCCGAGATGAGTGACCTCGAAACCAGATTTCCGATGTGATCGATGACCTCCGGTTCGCCGATCTCACCTGCGGTCGAAACCGCGATTGCCGCTTCCAACGTGAAGTAGCCGGCAAATACGGAAACGCGCCGCAGTATCGTCTGCTCAGCGTCGTCCAGGAGTCCGTAGCTCCAGTCATATGTCGCGCGCAGCGTCCGATGGCGGTCCGGAACGGCGTTCCGGCGCAACGAAAGAAGCCTGAGACGATCATCTAAACGCGACGCCAAGCCGTTCAATCCGAGCGTTCCGACATAGGCCGCAGCAAACTCAATCGCCAGCGGAATACCATCCAGCTTGCGGCATATCTCGCCGACAGTATCGACGTCCGCATCCTCAAGACAGAAGTCGGCGGAATGTGCCGTTGCACGCTCAATGAGAAGCTGAGCCGCCGAATAGGAATCCAGCTCTGCAACCGAGGAAAGCCCTGACGACTCCGGATAGTCCAGACATGCCAGATGGTGAAGCCTTTCACCGTCGACACGCAGAGGTTCGCGGCTGGTCGCGAGAATCTTTATGTCGGGTGCATCACGCGACAGATCAGACGCGAAGCGAGCCGCGTCCGCAGTGAGGTGCTCACAATTGTCGAGTACGATCAGCATCTGCTTGTTTTGCACCGCTCCGATCAATCCTGGAAGTGGATCCTTATCGGTACTTTGCAAACCAAGCGCAGCCGCCAGCACGTTGGGCACGAATTGTCCGTCAGCGACCGGAGCGAGGTCCACTAGCCAAGCCCCGTGCTCGAAGGTTTCCATCATTTCCTCGGCCACGGCCAAAGCAACGGAGGTCTTTCCAATCCCTGCCGGCCCAATAAGTGTGAGCAAGCGATGTCGAGTAAGCTGTTGGGCAATTCGAGCGACAACATCAGATCGCCCGATCAGCCTTGTCAGATGGGCGGGTAGGTTGTGCCTGGTCTTGGCGGGACTTCCGGATGGTACCGGAAGATCGGCACCCTCGTGGGAGACGGGCGCAACGAAACTATAGCCTCGTCCAGGCACCGATACGATGTATCATCGTCCTCCACTTCCGTCGCCAATGGTGCGGCGGAGTGCAGAAATGTTGACCTTTAAATTGCTTTCTTCGACGTGCGTGTTCGGCCAGACCCTTTGCATCAGATCGCTCTTGCTGATCAGGTCTCCCGGCCGCTCCAGGAGCGCGATAAGCATGTCGAGCGCCCGGCTCCCGACGCGGAGTGGCACTTCGCCTTCCAGCAGCATTCGCTGACGAGGAAGCAGTCGAAAAGGACCGAAGACAATTGCCTTTTCAGTAGCAACCAATTTGGACACCTTAGTTTAGGGACGCTGCGACGTCAGTGTTGCGTCCCGTACTCATGGGGACGTGCCTTGCTGGGGGCTTTTGACAGGCTAGTGCCTTCCAACTGGACGCCGTTACTAAACCAAAATCATGGCTAAATTGAAAGTGGTATGCCCAGTCCCAAGGACCGTGCGGGCAGCTACCATGCCCCGCGCCAAGTCGTCGGCCCGGATCACCTGGTTAGGGAACAGAATCTTGAACGCGGGGTAGATGGCGCGCAGCAGCCGATAGCTGAAATGCGGTTCCTTCCGCGGCTCTACTGGATAGATAAAGGCGTGCCGAAAGACGTAGACTGAGGGAACCCCGCCGCGAGCAGAGCTTTCTCGGCCTCTCCCTTGTAGCGTGCGCAGGCTAAAGGCGATGCGGCTGGCTTCGCTGGTCACTGCAATCAATGTCCTGGTCGCGAGCGGCTTTTCCATCGCGGCGATCTTCCGTCCGGAAGCCGTGGTGCCTGCCGGCTCCGTTCCAACAGAGGCGTCGTTGCTATTGGCCATGTACGCGGCGGCGCGCACAATTCCGCTGGCTTTGTTTGCATTGGCGGCAGTCTACAAACGAGCGACGTCTGCGTTGCTGATCCTGGGCACGCTCGCGGGCGCCATGCAATTACTGGATGCCGGACTCGGTCTGTTTCAGCATGATCTGGGGAAATTCGCCGGGCCGCTCTTTATTGCCGTCCTCCAATTCTTCGTGGTGTATCTGCTTCACAGATCCGCGCGGATCACGCCGCAAACCAAGCGCGGATGATCGCGCGCTACGGCCTGGCAATTCAAGTCAGCTCCAATTGCGCGGTGAAGCTGATGCAGCGTATCATCCGGCCGGGATTAACCACGCCCGGCCCGCCCAGAAAAAGAGCGCCGAGCCAGTGACGTTGCTCGTGTTCGAGATGTATGCGCGGCAAAAAAATCTGACGCGTCTGGAACGGTTATGGAAAACATTGAGTCTACCGATCGTCCGGCGGCTGATCGCTAAAGAACAACACCACGATCGGGGGTTCGAGTCCTCCCCCCGCTACGACCTTCGGCTTAAGCTCGACCGGCAAACGCGCATGAGGCATCAGGCCCCGCACGCAAGTGCGCTCGGTAGGCGGCAAGCTATTACCGAAGAGTGCGCGACCTTGGCTGGTCTGGTGGAACCGTTCTTGCTCGCGGTTGTAACAAAATGTTCGTGCCCGTTGATGTCAGGCAGCGAAACATCTAGAACCAGACAACCTGGCAAATCCGGATGACTGAAGCAAAGGTATTCGGCGGCAGACTCGAAAGTAACTGATGCGACGTTTTTAGAAGCGAGCAAATCGGAAATCGCTTCCCGAATCCTGAAGTCATCATCCACAATGATGACCAACTCAGCTGCTTGAAACATGCCCGGCCTCCGATCTCACCGGCAGGGTAAAGGAAAGCACCGTTCCCTGCGATTGGTTATCCCGCGCCCAAAGTTCTCCTCCGTGAGCCTGAATAATCGAACGGCTGATCGCAAGATCGACGCCCATGCCGTCTTGTTTCGTGCTGTAATAAAATGGCTCAAATGCCTTCCCTGGATCCGTCAATCCAGAGCCATAATCGCCGACTTCGACGACAATATTGGTGTCTGTAAACCGCGAACGAACGATCAAGCGCTTGGCCTGGTCGTCGACATTTTCCAGTGCTTCAGAGCCGTTGAGAATGAGATTAACCAGGACCTGCTGAATCTGAATCCGGTCTGCAAACACCTGAGGCAAAGTCTGAGCAAGGTGAAATTCCGAGGAGATTTCCCTCCGATCAAGCTCGTTCTGGATCAGGCGCCGGACCTCATCGATAACCTCATTGATTTGCAGCAACGCCATCGCCGGCGCAGTCTGCTTAAATAAAGCACGGATGCGTTGAATGATGTCGGCTGCCGCACCGCCGTCTCTAATAATGCGCTCTATCGCTGTCCTTGCCCGCCGGACGTTGGGTTTGTCGCCGGACAGCCAGGTTCGGCAAGCCTCATCGTTGTTGATGATCCCCGCCAATGGCTGGTTGATTTCGTGGGCAATCGACGCCGAGAGTTCGGAAACGGTTGCGGCTTGAGACGCCCGGGCAAGCTTTGCCTGCGTGGATCGCAGCTCGTTCTCCGCTCTCTTGCCGTCATCGATGTCGATCGATAGGCCAGTACCACTGGACGATACGTCGCTCTTTATCGCGCAGAGGCTCGGCACGTGCGTGGTGCCAGCGATATTGGCCGTCGGCCCGACGCAAGCGGTGCACGGCTTGGTAGGGTTCCCCAGTTTGAATTGCCTGGTAAAATGCTCTCGCCGTTTTCGGAAAGTCTTCCGGGTGGAGGAATTCCTTCCAGCCAAGATTTAGAAAATCCTCAAAACGTATCCCGCCATAATCGAGAATCCTTTGATTGAGATGGGTTGGTTCGCCGTCCGGCGCTGCCGACCACAGCATCGATGGCATCGTTTCGATGATTTCGCGGAGTTTTAACTCACTCTCCCGCAATGCCTGCTCTGCGTATTTGAGATCTTCAATCTCCAGGTTCAGGCCGACCCACTGCAGTAGCGTTCCATCGCTGGCCCGGAGCGGTTCGGCGCGACTGAGGAACCAGCGGTAGCCTCCTTGAGCGTTACGCACTCGAAAACTCACCTCGCCGGCCTCGCCCCTGCGCAGGCAGGTTGACCAGACTTTGCGGGTTTCTTCGTGGTCGTCCAGATGCAACATCCGGATATGGGCGTCCCACCGTGCGCCAATGTCGATGCCGAACCGCAGGGGATGATCTTCTGGAAGACCAAGGTAGTCCGCTGTGCGTCTATTCACGAAGGTGAGAGCCGGACGACGCCGCGTACCAGGTATGCGCCGGGACCACATTCAAAGTGGCTTGCAGTTGTGCCGGGTTCGCCATCTGCCGTCTGTCTCCCGCTTGGAGCGAACAGCCCCTTCATCCTGGACGCTATTGCCGCGCTGCGGACGTCTCTGCCATGGCGGTCCGCAAGGTGGCCTGCGAAGGCGGGCAGGTGATCGCAGCCTCCAGCATGTCGAGGATGTTCTCGATCGTGAAGGGCTGGCCCCACAGACGACTGCTTCTGGTGTTCTTCGATTCCAGCGCAGCTTCGTGCGCAGACAGAACCGCATTGGAATAGATCGCTAAAATCGAAAGGCGCTGTTCGACGATTGCCGCGGGTCCAGGCAGCATCCTCTTCAGGTGATTGACGCACTCGACATAGCCAGTGTTCCACCGGTTGTTCAGCGCATCGCGGAGAGCCTTGGAGTCGGACGCCTGGAGGTGCGAGGTAAATTGGATATAGCCACGCCACCGCTCGTCCTCGCCAAGTTCGATGACTGGCATGAACAGGACCAGCATCACTTCGCGAATGCTCGCCGGGCCGCCGTGCTTTTCCATTTCGTCGAGCATTTCGCGCCGCCTCGCGTCGAGCACGGCGGCGCCATCGACCACCATCTGCCGGATCAGCTCTTCCTTTGTCCGGAAGTGATAGTACAGCGCGGCGTTGTTCCGCTGTCCGGCGGCATCGACAATCTGCTGGACCGTCACGGCGTCGACGCCATGGCGGGCGAACAGCATCTGCGCCGCCACCTTGATCTGGTCTTTGGTCTGTTCCGAGGCGGCGCGCGGCGCCGTTTTGATTCTGCTTGACATCCAAACCTGCCTGATCTTAATTTAAGTGAAATAACTTAATACGTCAAGAAGAGGAAACAACTATGCGCGTGCTCGTGGCGGGTGGTGGTATCGGCGGACTGACGACGGCAATTGCGTTGCGTCATCACGGCATCGAGGTGGTCGTTCTCGAACAGGCTGAAGTGCTGAGCGAGGTCGGCGCCGGCATTCAGATCGCCAGCAATGCCGCGGTCGTGCTTCGCGAGCTTGGGCTCGAAACCGCCATGCGCGCCGCCGGCGTCAAACCTGAGGCCTATGACTATCGCGATCTACGGACCGGGCGCCTGCTTTATCAGGCGCCGCTCGGCGATGAGGCGGCCCACCGCTACGGCGCGCCGATGTACAACGTGCATCGCACCGATCTCATTCAGTTGCTGTTCGATGCGGTCCCCGCCGAATCGAAACGGCTGGGCGCCCGTTGCGTGGCGATCTCGCAGACCGATGACGCGGTCGAAGTCAGGCTGCAGACCGGCGAGACGCTGAAAGCTGACGTGCTGGTGGGCTGCGACGGCATTCACTCCGTCGTGCGGCACCATCTGCGCGGGCCGGAAGCGAAGCACTTTTCCAATATTCTGATGTGGCGTTCCTTGATTCCGGCAGAGCGGCTCGAAGGCCTCGAGCTTCCCGAGCGCGGCAATTAC
>Ga0209526_10001976_pt1 | contig 13771 bp, 15 predicted proteins | sample JacPinW_OM2H0_M1_FD_188566 | JGI IMG/M metagenome (GOLD analysis project Ga0209526, IMG submission 188566) | Forest soil microbial communities from Algoma, Ontario, Canada - Jack Pine, Ontario site 1_JW_OM2H0_M1 (SPAdes) (version 2) | ecosystem: Environmental > Terrestrial > Soil > Boreal... | reverse complement strand
CACGCGATCAAAGCCGTCACCGCCCCGCCTCTCCCGCCACCCGATCTGACCGCCGCGGCGTTTTTCGACGTCGACAACACCTTGGTGCACGGTTCGTCGCTGGTGCACTTCGCCCGCGGCCTGGCCGCCCGCAAGTACTTCACCTACGGCGACTTGGGCCGATTCGTATACGCGCAGGCCAAGTTTCAGCTCACCGGGCGGGAGAACAGCGACGACGTGGCCGCGGGCAGACGCAAGGCGCTGGCGTTCATCGAGGGCCGCTCCACCGCGGAGCTGGTTGCTCTCGGGGAGGAGATCTACGACGAGATCATCGCCGACAAGATCTGGCCGGGCACCCGCGCGCTGGCCCAGATGCACCTCGACGCCGGGCAGCAGGTGTGGCTCGTCACCGCGACGCCCTACGAGCTGGCCGCCACAATCGCCACGCGGCTGGGGCTGACCGGCGCGCTGGGCACCGTCGCCGAGTCGGTCGACGGCGTGTTCACCGGCCGGCTGGTCGGCGATATCCTGCACGGCACCGGCAAGGCGCACGCGGTGCGGTCGCTGGCCATCCGCGAAGGCCTGAACCTGCGCCGCTGCACCGCCTACTCAGACAGCTTCAACGACGCGCCGATGCTGTCGCTGGTCGGCACGGCCGTCGCGATCAACCCCGATGCCGACCTGCGCGACCTGGCCCGCGAGCGCGGCTGGGAGATTCGCGACTTCCGCACCGCACGTAAGGCGGCCCGGATCGGCGTGCCGTCGGCGCTGGCGCTCGGCGCGGCAGGCGGGGCATTGGCAGCGATTGTTTCGCGTCGCCAAGACGGCGTCTGAGCGGCGGGGGCCGCGCCGCGACAAAGGTGACCGAGCGGCGGGGTCCGCGCCGCGACAAAAGTGACCGAGCGGCGGGGTCCGCGCCGCGACAAAAGTGACCGAGCGGCGGGGTCGGCGCCGCGACAAAGGTGAACTGAGAAGCCACGCCGCCGGGGCGGCAAATGTGCGCTGATAGGCTCGCGCCGCTAACACGTATTTGGGGGAGAACGGCCAAGCATGGGCATCGCGGACAACATCATCGGAACCCACTACCGCTACCCGGACTACTTCGAGGTCGACCGGGAAAAGATCCGTGAGTTCGCCAGGGCGGTCAAGGACGAGCACCCGGCCCATTACAGCGAGGAGGCCGCCAAGGAGTTCGGGTACGACGCCATCGTGGCGTCGCTGACGTTTCTGGCAGTGGCAGGCCGACGCGTTCAACTGGAGATCTTCAACCACTTCGACATGCCGATCAACATGGAACGCGTGCTACACCGCGACCAGAAGCTGACCTTTCACCGGCCGATCCTGGCCGGCGACAAACTGTTCTTCGACTCCTACCTCGATTCGGTGATCGAATCGCACGGCGCGGTGGTCAGCGAGATCCGCGGCGAGGTGACCGACGCCGAGGGTAAGCCGGTGATCACCAGCGTCGTCACCGTGCTTGGCGAGGCCGACACCCCCGACGAAGCCGACGAAGTAACGGCGCGGATCGCTGCCCGACGCGATGAAGCCATCGCGAAAATGGTTGCTGGGCAAAGATCGACCGAGAGTTGAGCCTCAGCCGAGGAACATGTTCCTGCGGTTCGCAAGCAGCTGATAGAGCGTCTGCTGAATGGTCTCGCGGACCTGATCGGTCAGCTCGAAGGTGACCATCGGGTCCTCGGCAGCCGACTCCTCGTAGTCGTCGGTCGAGATCGGCTCGCCGAACTGGATGTGCCACTTCGACGGCAGCGGCACCATTCCGGCAGGCCCGGCCAACGGGAAGAGCGGGGTGACCGGGAAGTACGGCAGCCCGAGCAGCCGGGCCAGCAGCTTGACGTCGGCGATCATCGGGTAGATCTCCTCGGAGCCGACGATCGAGCACGGCACGATCGGCGCCTTGGTCCGCAGCGCGGCCGAGACGAAGCCGCCGCGGCCGAAGCGCTGCAGCTTGTAGCGATCCTTGAAGTGCTTGCCAAGGCCCTTGTAGCCCTCGGGGAAGACGGCGGTGAGCTCGCCGGCGGCCAGCAGCCGGTGTGCGTCGGACGTGCACGCCATGGTGTGGCCGGCCTTGCGCGCGGCCTGACCGATCATCGGCATGTCGAACACCATGTCCGCGGCCAGCAGGCGCAGGTCGCGGTGCGTCGGGTGCTTGTCGTGCACCGCCACCGCGGTCATCAGTCCGTCGAACGGCAGCACGCCCGCGTGGTTGGCGACCACTAGCGCCGCGCCGGATGTCGGCAGGTTTTCAATCCCGCTGACCTCGACACGGAACCACGACTTGAAGAACACGCGCAGCAAAGGCAAAAAGATTGCGTTGTTGAGATGCGGGTCGAACCCGAACTCGTCGACGGTGTAGTCGCCCATCATCCGTTTGCGGATGAATTCGGCGATTGCGCCGATCCGCTTGGCGGCCTCCGACGGCGTGTCTTCGGCTGCCGGGGTGCCCGTGACGGCGCCACGCCGATGGTCGATCTCGCGGACGACGGCGGCGATCTGCTCGGCAGAAGCGCGCCCGCCGCTGTCCGAAAGCAGCGAGGGATGTCGACGCGAGTTTTCGGCGCGCGCCGCAGCAGCGCGCCGCTGAGCCGACGTTCGGCCCGAATTAGAGTGCAGCGGAATGACTTTGGCTTTGGACTCGCCCGCCACGTTGTTACCTTCTCCCCACCCGATTTGAAAATATTGTTCTAGCGTCCCCATCGTTGCGCCGCCGACACGGCGCGACTCTCCATTGAGCGTACCCATCGAGGGTCGATGATCGGAGTCAATCCGCGACCTCTGACGTAATCGTCGAAGGCTTCCGCGGTTGTCCACTTCGGGCTGTAGCCAAGGTCATTTCGCATCCGCGATGTGTCCATCACCCGGCCATAGCTCAAGTAGTCAAGCTGCTCGCGATCGAGTTCAGTGTAGCGAGTTGCGCGCCTTAGCGAATCCACAGCCCACAGTGCCGAGCGCGGGACCGGCAGCGGAAGCCGGCCCGATCGCCGGATCGCCTGACTCATCATGATGATGCCGGGCGCGCCGATGTTGAACGTGCCGGCCTTGCCTGCCATGGTGGCGCGGTCCAGCGCGGCGAGCGCGTCCTGCTCGTGCAGCAGCTGCAGGCGCGCGTCGTGGCCGACGACCGTCGGCACCACCGGACCGGCCAGGTACCGCGACAGCGCCGTGTCCATCGCGGGGCCGATCATGTTGGCCAGCCGCAGGATGGTGACCGCGATATCGGGCCTGCGTCGGCCAAGCCCGCGGGCGTAGCCCTCGATGTCGATGCTGTCGCGCGCGAAGCCCTCACCCGGCGGCCTGCGGGCGCTGGTGTCCTCGGTGAACAGCACCGGGTCTCGCGCGCTCGAGCCGTACACCTCGGACGTCGACTTCAGGATGACGCGGCGCACCGACGGCGCCTTCTGGCACGCCGCGAACAGCTGGATCGCGCCCATCACGTTGAGTTCCTTGAGCGTTGCGCGCCCGCCCGAGCGCGGAGCGTAGGAGGCCGCCGAGGCGTGCACCACGGTGTCAACGTCGCCGTTGCGGATGACCTTGGCGATAAATGGGTTACGAATATCGGCGCGGACGAACTCCGCGCGGCCCATCCGTCGCAACAGGTCCTTGCTCGGCGCGATCGCGTCGACCGCGATCACGTGGTTGATCAACGGGTTCTGTGCGAGCCGGGCGGTCAGATATCCGCCAAGGAACCGGCATGCCCCCGTTACCAGGACGACCTTCGGATAATGGACGGTGTCGCGCGAGTCGGGCCCGTTCGATTGGCCCCCAGAATCCATCTGGACAGACTAACGGCCGAGTGTGAAAGCTACTTGCCGAGCTTTCTGCGCTGCACCCGGGTGCGACGAAGCAGCTTGCGGTGCTTCTTCTTCGACATGCGCTTGCGCCGCTTCTTGATGACTGAACCCATGAACTCCGCTACCTACGACTTTTCGGGGCCTTTCCAAGCCCTCTTGACCAGCACACACCTTACCCGGGCGACCCAGGTAAACGGAAAACGAGTCAGGGGCTAGCCCGCGTCGAAGTACGAGCTCTCCAACATGTCGTGGACAGCCTTGGCGTGCACCCGGAACGAGCGTCCGACCCGGACGGCGGGCAATTCGCCGTTGTGCACCAACCGGTACACAGTCATCTTGCTGACCCGCATCAGGCTCGCCACCTCGGCGACTGTCAGAAATTGAGCTCGTGGCGGCTCACCGTCGGTCGGGCCAGCATCACGCGCCGCCTTTCCACTAGCCGAATCCCGCGCCGATGGCCCGTTCATAGACGTCATCGCAACCCAATCCATCAGGCACGGGCAGTCCCAGCGGCTTCCCCACCGCTGCACCGACCCGTGCTTACCACTGGAGAATAGCGTGGCCAATGGGGTTACTGCGACGGGTGTGGGCTAATCAATTCGAAATTGATTAATTACTCGGATGTAATTCCGAGCTGCTCAGAGCGCTTTTTTGCGGCTTCAACGGCCTCGGCGACGGCCGCCCGCAAACCGCCCCGTTCGAGTTCCCGCAGCCCAGCAGCGGTGGTACCGCCCGGCGAGGTAACCGTGGCGCGCAGTTGCGCGGCGGTGGTGTCGATTGCGGTGCCCATCGCCACGTCACCTGCCGGCTGCGCCTCATCGAGGCGCTCCAGCAACATCGCGGCCGAGCCGGCCATCGTTTGCACCACCAAATCGGTCGCCACCGAGCGCGACAGCCCTGCGGCGACGCCTGCGTCAACGAGGGCCTCGACCATCAGGAAGAAGTACGCGGGCCCGGAGCCCGACACCGCGGTGACCGCGTCGAGTTGCGACTCGGGCACCGTCAGCACGCCGCCGACCGCGTCGAAGATCGCCGACACCTCCTTGAGGTGATCAGCGGTGGCGAATCGGCCGCGCGCCAGCGCGCTGACTCCCCCGCCGACGACGACGGGCGCGTTGGGCATCACCCGGATGACCGGCGCTCCGGCCGGCAGCTTGTTCTCGTAGAACGAGGTCGTCACGCCGGCGACAACGGAGACGAAAACCTGTTCAGCGGTATCACTTTCGACCTTCGCCGCCGCGTCGGCGATCTCGCCGACCACGTTGCCCGCATCGGCGGGCTTAACCGCGACGATCACGTAGGTCGCGGTGTCGACCGCGTCGGAGACCGTCGTCACCAGCACCGAATATGTGTCGGACAGATACTTCACGCGATCGGGGCTCTTCTCGGCGACCACCAGGTCCTTGACCTGCCGCCCGGAGCGCAGCAGCCCGGACAGCAACGCCTCGCCGATACTTCCGCCGCCGATGATCGCGATTCTGGCCATGCGGGAAAGCATTACATGCGCCCGACTCTTACTGGGCGGGCGGCACCATCGCCAATTGGCGGCTCTGCACGATGATGCGACCCTCGCAGTCGACGACGATGTGGTCCTCGTCGAACCAGTCCTGGCCGATCTGCACGGTCGTGCACAAAACGCGCAGCCAGCCGTCGGCGGGCAGCGCACGCAGATACGCGGTGAGCTGAACCGTCGGTGCCCAACCCATTCGGTTCACGCCGAACGTCACCGGCGCGGACACGTCACCGCATAGCAGCGCGAACAGCACGTCCGGCGCAACGCCTTTCGGACGCACCCAGTACTCGATGATGGGCGGCCCGCCGTCGGTGCGCGGGGTGAACGTGGTCAGCGATGGCCGGATGTCGCAGCCGTGGGCCAAATGGACGATGTCTTCCATCGAGTGGCTGGGGCCGATGGGATCGAGGCCGGGCGGTGGCTCCGGCGTCATCAGCGGCACCACCGGATTGACCGACAACAGCGGCGGCACATGGTGCTCCGGATCGCCCAGCGTCACCGCCGTGCGGACCGCGACTCGATCGCCCTGGTTCAACTCGACGTCGATGAGGCTGACCCGACGGCCGCGCTTGCGCACGGTGGTCACCAGCCGCATCGGCCCGGGCTCCGGCGCCCACAGGAAGTTGCCCGAGAGCGCGATCGGCTGGACTCCTCCCCCTACGCTTCGCGCGGGTGGGCCCCCAGCTTGCGCGGGCAGTGCCCCAACGCCGTGCTCCGTGCGGGCCGCGTTCGCGCACAGCGCCAGCATCGCCCCGCCATGCACCTTCTGGCCGATGGTCCAATGCTCGTTCAGTTCCCCGTCGTACACGCCGTCCCCGGCCGGGGTGAGCGCCATGGCGTCGGTGAACAGGGTGGAATTCATCGGTGTCTTCCTACTGGGGAATTCAGGCTGGGGAATTCAGGCTTCAGCGCAGCAGGTGCGCGCGGGCGAACTGCAATGACTCACGCAGCAGCGCTTCGCGTTCGGTGGCAGTGCGCGCGCCCGATGTGGTCACCTCGAGGATCACGTGCCCCGAAAACTCTCCGGCCGCCAGCATCTCGCAGATCTCCACCGTGGGCTGGGTGCCGCGGCCCGGTATCAGGTGCTCGTCGGTGGAGGCGCCGCTGCCGTCGCACAGGTGCAAGTGCACGAGCCCGTCGCCCATCCGGCGGGCCATGTCGAGCGCGTCGGTGCCGGCGGTCGCGGTGTGCGACAGGTCGAGCGTGTAGTGGGCGTGGCTGCCGTCCAGCGGGTCGTAGGACGGCGCGAACGCCGAGATGCCGGGTCCGGGCCTGCCGCCGCGCTTACGCATCCGCTCGATCGATGTCTGGCCCGCACCGAAGAACCGGTCGGCGCGGAACGGAAACATGTTCTCCACCGCCACCATCACGTCGCTGGACGCCTCGAGCTCGGTGACCTGCTCGGAAAATCCCTCGGCATAGCGCCGCTGCCAACGGAACGGGGGATGCACGACGACAGTCTGCGCGCCGAGCTGTTCGGCCGCGCGCACGCTGCGCTCCAGCTTCGGGATCGGGTTGGCGCCCCACACCCGCTGCGAGATCAGCAGGCACGGCGCGTGCACCGACAACACCGGCATGTCATAGCGCATCGACATCTGCTCGATTGCGTCGACGTCTTGGCTGACCGTTTCGGCCCACACCATCAGCTCGACTCCGTCGTAGCCGAGCCGGGCGGCGTACTCGAAGGCGGCCTCGGTCCTCAGCGGATATACCGAGGCCGTCGAGAGACCGACCTTGATGGCGGGGCGCACTGTTTCTGTCGGCGCCTAGCCCGACTGCAGCAGTGCCAACGGTCCCAGCGTGACCAGAGCGCCGACCGCCACCGCGATCAGCGTGCTGCCGATGTCCTCGGTCTTGCGCACCACGCGCACGCCGACCACCAGGCCCAGGATCACCAGCACCGACAGCACGAGGGCGACGATGTTGTTCCACTTCCACAACTGGTCGAACGCGATGAACAGGCCCGCGCCGAACGCGACCGCGATGATGCACTGGCCGACCACCCAGGCCGCGCGCAGGAACGACGACATCGCCGAAGGCGCCGTGTCGGTGTCCGCGTCGTCCTCGAGATCGATGCTCTCGGGATCAGGAGGCGGACCGCGCCGGGCCAAGTCGTCGGCAACGGTTTGGCCGCCGAACAGCGGGCCCGCGGTGGACCGCAGGTAGGACGGCAGCGCGTTTTTGTCTCTCTCGTCGACCGAGTCTCTCGTCTCGACCGCGGCCTCCCCGACCGCGGCCTCGGTGTCCTCGTCCTCGATCTCCGGCCCCCCGGCCAGGTCGACCGGGGAATCAAACAACTCGTCGTCGTCGTCGAGCGGATCGGGACTCATCTGCTCGGCACCTCGGCCCGCCGCGGTGCCGAAGCGCCGCGTGCTAGGCGTGTACCGCGGACGTCGCGGCGGGGGCGCGAAGAAGTCGATCGGGTCGGGGTCGACGTCGCGCTGCTCGACGTGGGAGGCGTAGTCGGCTACCGCGCCTGCGTATTCGTCGTCGGCGTCGTCGTACTCGGCCCGGGCGCCGCCGGGCTCGGGCTCAGCCGCCGGCTCGGGCTCGACGTCCTTGACGTGGCCGGCGACACCGTTGGTGGTGGGTACCGGGCCGGTGGCGTCGACGTGCTCATCCTCGACCAATGCGCGTCGACGTGTGGTGTCGGCGTCGTGCACATCGTGTTCGTGGACGATGGGGATCTCGCCGGTCAGCTCGGCGACTGTGACGGAGTCGCTGTTGCCACGGTGCCGACGGCGCCGGCCGCCGACGGGCGGGGCACCGATCGTGCCGTTCTTCGCCAGCAACTCCGCGACCGAGATCGGTCGCGTGCCGCTGTGGCTGTCTTCTGGTCCTGTCATCGTGTGTTGCCTCTGGGCCTAGCTACTTGTCGTCGAGCATCGCTCACGGACGTCTCCACCAAGGCCGTTCCGTCAGCTTCGCTGTCGAGTTTCCGCAGAATCAGCCCTTCTCGCAACGCCCAGGGGCAAATGTCCACGCTTTCGACGGCGAGAGCGTTCATGCTCGCCTCAGCTACCAATGCTCCGGCCACGATCTGTGGCGCCCGCTCGGCACTCACCCCTTCCAACTCCGCACGGTCAGCCGCGGTCATCCTAGAGATGAATGCTATGAGCTGTCTGAGGCCGGTGGCCGTGAGCGTCCTTTTCACCCTAGGTCCCGCTCCCGACGGCGCCGCACCGGTGAGCCGGGCCAGCGAGCGGAATGTCTTGGACGTGGCCACTGCAAGGTCTGGGTTTCCGGCCTTGAGCATCTCGGCTCCCGCGTCGGCGATCTCAGTGGCCAGCCAGTCGCGCAGCATGGCAACACGGCGGCGGCCAGGCGGATCGTCGGGCAGCCATTCGCGGGTGAGCCGGCCGGCGCCCAGCGGCAGCGACATCGCCACCTCGGGCTCCTCGTCGACACCGTTGGACAATTCCAGCGAACCGCCGCCGATGTCGATGTTGATGATGCGCCCCGCGCTCCATCCGTACCACCGGCGCACCGCAAGGAACGTCAATCGGGATTCGTCGACCCCGCTGAGCACCTGCAGCACCACGCCGGTCTCGGCGAGCACCCGCGCGAGCACGTCCTCGGAGTTCGTGGCGTCGCGCACAGCAGATGTAGCGAACGCCATCAGCTCGGCGCAGCCGGAGCTGGCGGCGATCTTGGCGAGCTCGTCGATGGTGCTGACGAGTTTGTCGGCACCCCTGCGGGTCAGCTTGCCCGAGCCGTCGATGGCCTCGGCGAGCCGCAGCGACGCCTTGGTGGAACTCATCGGTGTCGGGTGGCCGCCGCGGCGCGCGTCGACCACCAATAGATGGACGGTATTGCTGCCCACGTCGAGCACGCCTAATCGCACCTCCCCAACCTAATGGGTCTACCGTTGAGTTTTGTGAGCGCATCTGCGATGAGCACGCGTGCGAAGAGCGAGTATCCGGCGTCAGGTGAGGTGGAACTGGACTTCGCCCGCGAATGGGTGGAGTTCTACGACCCGGATAATCCCGAACATTTGATTGCCGCCGACCTGACTTGGCTGCTGTCACGGTGGACATGTGTTTTCGGCACACCGGCATGCAAGGGCACGGTGGAGGGCAGGCCCGACGACGGATGCTGCTCGCACGGAGCGTTTCTGTCCGACAAGGACGACCGCGCCCGGCTGGATGACGCCGTCAAGCAGCTGACCGATGAGGATTGGCAGTTCCGCGAAAAGGGGCTCGGCAAGAAGGGCTACCTGGAGTGGGACGAGTACGACGACAAACCGAACCTTCGCACACGAAAGTACAAGGGCGCCTGCATCTTTCTGAATCGGCCGGGGTTCAGCTCCGGCATCGGTTGCGCGCTGCACAGCAAGGCGCTCAAGCTGGGCGTGGAGCCGCTGACGATGAAGCCGGACGTGTGCTGGCAGTTGCCGATACGCCGCACCCAGGAGTGGGTGGAGCGGCCCGACGGCTCCGAGGTGCTCAAGACTACGATCACCGAGTACGACCGCCGCGGCTGGGGTGAGGGCGGAGCAGACCTGCACTGGTACTGCACCGGCGACCCCAACGCACACGTCGGCGCCAAGCAGGTGTGGGAGTCCTACGGCCCCGAATTGACCGAGCTGCTCGGTGAGAAAGCGTACTCCGAACTGGCCGCAATGTGCAGGCGGCGCAGCGGTTTAGGGCTGATCGCCGTGCACCCCGCCACCCGCGCCGCCGAATGAGCCAGACGCTCTTCCTGTTCCGGCTGATCCCGCCACGGGCGGATTTCGCCCAGACGATGACGGCAGAGGAGCAGCAAGCGATGGCCGGGCACATGGAGTACTGGCAGCGGCTGCTGCACGACGGCCGGGTGGTGGTCTATGGTCCCGTCGCCGATCCGGAAGGCGTGTGGGGCCTTGGCGTGCTGCGTGCCGCCGACCGGGCCGAAGTGCTGGCGATCGGTGCGCGCGACCCGTCAGTTACCGCCGGTGTCAACACCTTCGAGGTGTTCGAAATCATGGGCGGCCGCATCGGTTAGTCCGGCGAGCAGACGCAGAAGGTGACAATTCCCCTTGCGCGCGGTGAGGTGCCCCAAGCTGATCAGCCCTCGAGTTTGTAGCCGAGGCCGCGCACGGTGACCAGGTGCACCGGGTTGGCCGGGTCCGCCTCGATCTTCGATCGCAGCCGTTTCACGTGCACGTCAAGGGTTTTGGTGTCGCCGACGTAGTCGGCGCCCCAGACCCGATCGATGAGCTGTCCGCGGGTGAGCACCCGGCCGCTGTTGCGCATCAGGTACTCCAGCAGATCGAACTCCTTGAGCGGCAACGTGATCGGCTCGCTGTTGACGGACACGACGTGGCGCTCGACGTCCATCCGCACCGGGCCGGCCTCCAGGATGCCGTCACCGGTGCTGGAGTCATCGTTGTCGCTACCGCGACGCAGCACCGCCCGGATCCGTGCGATCAGCTCGCGTGCCGAATACGGCTTGGTGACATAATCGTCGGCGCCGAGCTCGAGCCCGACGACCTTGTCGATCTCACTGTCCCGCGCCGTCACCATGATGACTGGAACGCTCGAGCGGGAACGCAATTGCTTGCACACGTCCGTTCCGCTCATCCCCGGCAGCATCAGGTCCAACAGGACGATGTCGGCACCGGCACGTTCGAATTCGGCCAGGGCCGAAGGGCCGTCGGCCACCACGGTGGCCTCAAAGCCCTCCTTGCGCAACAGAAAGGCCAGGGGATCGGCCAAGGACTCCTCGTCCTCCACGATCAACACGCTGGTCATTGGTCTGGGTAGTCCTCTCGCTCGTCCGATCCGTTTTCGTGATCGGGGTAGGCCGGAATCGACAGGGTGAACGTCGATCCCGTTCCCGGCTGACTCCACAGCCGGATGGATCCGTTGTGATTGGCGGCGACGTGCTTGACGATCGCCAGGCCGAGTCCGGTGCCGCCGGTGGCGCGTGAGCGCGCCTTGTCGACGCGGAAGAACCGCTCGAACACCCGCTCCTGGTCCTCGCGCGCGATGCCGATGCCGCGGTCGGTGACCGCGATCTCGACGTTGTGGCCGCGGCGGCGCCGGCTGATTGACACCGGAGATCCGTTGGGCGAGTAAGCGATTGCGTTCGACACCAGGTTGGCGATCGCGGTCACCAGCAGCGGTTGATCACCGTAAACCCGGTAGCCTGTCGGGGCGTCGGTGGTGATTGCGATGTCGGCGTTGTCGGCGGCCACCTTGTAGCGCGAGAGCGCCTCGGCTACCACCGTGTCGACATCGACCGCCTCCAAATCGGGCAGCCGTTCGCCGCCCTGCAGCCGCGACAGGTCGATGAGTTCGCCGACCATGTTGGCCAGTCGATTGGATTCGGCGAGCATCTTTTCGGCGAATCGGCGCACGGTGTCGGGGTCCTCGGCGGAGGCCAGCAATGCCTCGGCCAGCACGCCCATCGCCCCGACCGGCGTCTTGAGCTCATGGCTGACGTTCGCCACGAAATCGCGGCGGGTGGCTTCCATTCTCGCGTGCTCGGACTGGTCGTCGACGTATACGACCGCGAACCGGCGGTCGTCCTCGGTCAGCAGCCGCACGTGGCCGCGCACCGACAAGCCTGACCGTCCAGGGTTCGCGCGCTTGCGCGGGGACAGGTCGACCTCGCCGTCCTCGCCGGTGGCCAGCGTGCGCTCGGCGGCCAGCCACGCCCGGTCGTTGAGCAACCGGTCCTTGACCAGGCCCAGCTCGCGGGCCCGGTCATTGGTGTAGACGACGTCACGGTAGGTGTCGACCACGACTATCCCGACCGGCGATCCGGAGACGACGTGCTCGAGCATTTGCGAGACGGTGATGCCGGACTGCTCGACGGCGCGGCGCCGCTTGCGTTCGAGGATGCGCGGGGTTAGCGCCGCCCCGAGCCCGACACCGATCACCAGCGCGAGCAGCGCCAGCACGGCCGCGAGCAGCATCGCCGATACCACACTCACGCGAAAATCGTACGCATCCGGTGAACGTCATCCCAGCAGCGTGCGGCTAAATCGGGACAAGTCACACAGCCAATCGCAGGTGTTCGGTCCTCGTTTACCCAGTGTTTGCCGTATTTCACTACTTGGCACCCTGGGCAGCAACCGCGGCGGCACCCGCCGCGGCGGCTTCGGGGTCCAGGTACGTGCCGCCGATGACCGTCGGCTTGAGGTCGCCGTCCAGGTCGTAGCGAAGCGGGATACCGGTCGGGATGTTCAGCCCGACCACGTCTTCGTCCGACATGCCGTCGAGGTACTTGACCAGCGCGCGCAGCGAATTGCCGTGGGCGGCGATCAGCACCGTCTTGCCTGCCCGCAGCTCCGGCTCGATGGTCCCGGTGTAGTACGGCGCGAACCGCTCGACGACGTCTTTCAGGCATTCGGTGCGCGGTGGTCCGCCCGCGATGTCGGCGTAGCGCGGATCGCCGTCTTGGCTGTACTTGGTGCCAGGCTCGATCGGCGGCGGCGGCGTGTCGTAACTGCGCCGCCAGGCCATGAACTGCGCTTCGCCGTATTTTGCCTTGGTCTCGGCCTTGTCAAGGCCCTGCAATGCGCCGTAGTGGCGTTCGTTGAGCCGCCAGTCGCGATGCACCGGGATCCAGTGCCGGTCGGCCTTGTCCAGCGCGAGGTTGGCGGTGTTGATCGCCCGTCGCAGCAGCGAGGTATAGAGCACGTCGGGCTGACGGTCCAGCTCCTTGATCAGCTCGCCGGCGCGCACGGCTTCGGCCCTGCCCTTCTCGGTGAGGTCGACATCGACCCATCCGGTGAACAGGTTCAGCGCGTTCCACTCGCTTTCGCCGTGGCGCAGCAGAATCAGCGTGGCGGTGTCTTCCGAAGTCATGGCCGAATTATCCTCTCACGCCGCCGATCAGTCGTCTTCGTCGTCGATCAGGTGCTCGAAGGCCTGCAGGTTCTGCAGCGACTCGCCGCGCGACACCCGCCACGCCCACTCTTTTTGGATCGACGACCGAAAACCCAACTCCAGCAACGTATTGAAGTCCGAGTCGACGGCCTCGAGCACCTGGCCGAGCACCCGGTCGATCTCGTCGGCGGTCACCGACTCCAACGCCATCCGGCCAACCAGGTAGATGTCACCGACGTTGTCGAGCGTGTAGGCGACGCCATACAGCCGCCGGTTTCGTTTGAGCAGGAACCGGAATACGCCCTCGTGGTTTTCGTCGGGCTTGCGGCAGACGAACGCCTCGATTCGGACCGAGTGCTCGCCGATGGTCAGGATGGTGTTGGTCTTCAGCCGCCGCTCGCCCGGCAGCTCGACGACCAGGCCGGGCAGCCCGCCGTGCACACCCTTGTGGTGGGTGTAGTTGAGCGCGTGCTCCTTGAGCGTGTCCTCTATGACGTCCTGAACTGGATTCTCGGCTCTTCGGGCACGCCACTCATCGCCACTCAAGCACTGACTCCCCGCCGCATCGAGAACCGGCGCCCGTTGCGTCGCGCGGTCACGTCGGGCAGCCGGTGGCGGGTGCGGTAGTCGGCGATGGCGCGGCCGTAGCTGGC